>Ga0209538_1000615_pt1 | contig 20496 bp, 18 predicted proteins | sample BarGraNGADG00211_2_FD_184492 | JGI IMG/M metagenome (GOLD analysis project Ga0209538, IMG submission 184492) | Arctic peat soil microbial communities from Barrow, Alaska - Barrow Graham LP Ref core NGADG0004-211 (SPAdes) (version 2) | ecosystem: Environmental > Terrestrial > Soil > Wetlands >... | reverse complement strand
TAGCCTAATGAAGCCCCACTATCCCTATATAACTCGCAGTCTTATTCGTCTCTTTGAAGAAGGTAAATTAACAAACATTAAAGATATAATCGTTGAACCGGAATATGGCTATGTTTCGCGCATTAATTATATCGACGGATCTTTTAGAATAATATATGGGGCTGATTTAGGATTGAATATAGCCGCATCCGCCGATCTGGCAAAAGATAAGGGTTTTACAAAATTTATGCTCCGAAAAATTAATATAAATTGTCCAGATGGTAAAGAATTCCTATTACCATCCTGGGAAAAAGCAATTAGCCCAATTCAAAACCGAAAAAACAATTTTGAGATGCAAACATCAGACAAAGCCCAAAAATATATACATGATTACATAGATTATCCAGTATTTATAAAACCCATTAATGGCTCACAAGGTACAGATGTTTTTAGGGTTGACGATGACAACGAATTAGCAGAATTTTTAGAGATGTACGAAAAAAAGAACGTAAGGGTTGCCGTTATTGAAAAATTAATCAATATGCCAGATTATAGAATCGTAATTTTGGACGGCCAACTTATCAGCGCTTACAAAAGAACTCCCCTTGCCGTGATTGGAAACGGTCTCGATAATATAGAGACTTTAGTTAATAAACTCCAAGAAAAACACATCTCAGACGGAAGAAACACTAACCTGGACTTGACCGACATAAGAATTACTAAGCACCTTAAAAAACAAAATATTAGTTTAAATTATATACCAGCCAATAACGAAAACGTAACGTTAATTTCTGTCTCAAACCTCTCAGCTGGAGGCACATCAACTGACGTTAGTAATATTATTTCACCTCATTGGGTAGAGCTTGCTGAAAAAATTGCCAAAAATTTTAATCTTCGATTATGCGGCGTTGATCTTGCCTGCGAAGATATAACTTCGGCCAATTCTGAATATAGTGTATACGAAGTAAATGCCGCGCCAGGACTTGACCACTATGCATCTTCTGGCGCTAATCAAAAAAGAATTGTTGACGAACTATACACAAAAGTTTTTAATGCACCCCACATTCAAGCTAATTAGATTCACACAATATCTGCTGTATTGTTCTCATGCTATAATAAATTCATGCAACCTGACCATCAGAATAACTATTGGGAAAAAGACACAGAAGAACCAACTTCTGAAAAAATAACAGAGATGTATACTCCCGAGCCTTCTAATGATGAGCCAAATACTATGGTAACTGATAACAGTCCTAATAAATCAAAAATTGATAATGCCCCAATTCACTGGGCAGCCAGCGAATATATCGATAACGAGAAAAACGCAACTTGGTTCATTGGCTTTTCGATTGTCATACTAGCTTTTATTGCAGTTGATATCTTTTTGTTAAAATCTTATACATTTTCTGCCTTAGTAATAGTCATGGCCGTGGCCGTAATCGTCTTTTCACGTCGACCACCTCGCATAATTGACTACACCCTAAGTGGTGATCAAGGATTATACATAGGCGAAAGGCTCTATCACTTTAGTGAATTTAAAGCATTCGGTTTAATCCGTGACCATGGTCAAAACTCAATTGTATTAATTCCAACCAAACGATTTGCACCAGCCGTATCAGTTTATTTTCCGCAAGAAGTCGGAGAAGGACTTGTAGATGTTTTAGGTGCCAGATTGCCAATGGAAACGCTTAAACTCGATTTTGTTGACATTGTTATTCGCAAACTTCGACTCTAGTCATATTTACCTACACCGTCATTCTGTGGTACAATATCATCTATTCTGTCGTTTACGGCAGAAAGTACCTTCTAGTTACATGAAACGTGAGGTCTTATATGATTTATCATATCTAGCCTCACATTTTGGACCCGTAGCCCAGCTGGATAGAGCGTCGGCTTGCGGAGCCGAAGGCCACAAGTTCGAATCTTGTCGGGTTCACCAAATAAAACACCTCACTTTTTAGTGGGGTATTTTATTTGGTGAGTTTTACACAAGATCCGAACTTGGCTTTTGCGCAGCAAAAGTAAGTTCGGCGTAGCGCAGCGCCGTAAAAATGTGTTTACATATTTTTATAAGCAAGCGAAGGAGCCCGTTGCATACATGCAACGGGCGATATCTTGTCGGGACCCAAGCAACCACATATACTGTCTTGCCAGATGTATTTCTAAAATATATCTGTTAAAATAATCAGCACATGGAGAGATGCAGGAGTGGTTGAACTGGCCGCTCTCGAAAAGCGGTAAGGTGGTAACACCTTCAAGGGTTCAAATCCCTTTCTCTCCGCCAATTTAAATAACACCCTTCTCGGGTGTTTTTTAAATTGCGTGAAAGGGATTTGAACCCGATAGGGTGAGACCGCCACGTCGGCGGGTCGCAAGGGAACCTTCCGATGCAAGTTATACTTGCAATCGTGAAGTTCCGGGTGTGAAAAGCCAGTGGCTTTTCACAAGGCTATGTTTCAGATTTCAAACTATGTTTAAAGTATGAAACTAGTGGGGTCGCTAAGAGTGACCGCCGAAGGTGACCAAATCCCTTTCTCTCCTCTATATTATCCCTCTCATGCTTGCAAAAATCATCAATAAGTTGCAATATCAGATAAAGCGCAAAGAGAGATTGCGCTTAGTATAATTCAAAGGGGTGAGCAAATTGATAATAACCATTATCACACGGGGAAGATGCCGCAATAGAGAAGTGACATCTTTAAACAAAACAGGAAAAGACGAAACTGTTTATCTAGCGGACAAATTGAACGAATTATTTAGTAAGTCTGTCCTCGCAAAATTTTATACGAGCGAGTCGAACGCTGACCAAATAACCTCAATAATGTTTGCAAGAAGATACAATAATTGCGACATGATAGATTACTCCATTAGCACCATTAAAAACGACCTAAACAAGGAAAAGATAGCCGTAAAGGGTTGTTTTTCCGAATTTCGTAATGGTGACATACACGTTGATGGAGACAAAATTAGCGCATTACTACTATATCTTGAAGATGAAAAAATTGAACGGGTCTTCATCTTCGTAAGTAGCGATCGTGCTCAGCAATGGGTAACTGCAATTATAGGCAAGCAATCTGAACGCTTGCCAGAATCAAGCGCAGCAGTTATAGACACCGCGTTTCCAAATATGGTACGTTATTATGGACTTCAACTTGAACTGTTGAAGTCTCAACGTGATGAATCCCATCAACAATTCGAAGATGCAATGAAGGCACTAAATCTCATTAAGAGAAAGCTGTAGTATATTGCACCAATACAAGTCTCCGCCATTATTCTCTCTAGTGGCGGAGATATTTAATTTTAAATAACCTTCTAAATTTGACTTTATCGCTAAAATATGGTTCACTAGAGCTATATTTTAAAGAACTAAAAACAGAGGAAAAATTATGTCAGAAAAATGCCCAGATAACCCAGTCCCGATCACTGAATTAATAGATGGCCGTATGCAGATTTACCCAAAAGCTATTCAAGAAGTCGATGAAAAAATGCGAAGGATTGAAGAAGAAGGCAAATTACATAATCCCGACGCTGCGACAGAACCAACTCCCACCACAGACGAAACTAAATCAAAGTTAGCACCATTTTTAGAGATGGTGGCTAAAGCTTTAAAAAGTGAATAGACAGTACCTTTATCACAATCCAAAATAGAGACGCATCAGGAACGTCTCTATTTTTAGATATTGACATTTAATAATTATTATGGTTCACTAGAATTAAGTTTAAAATAAAATAAAAAAGGAAATAATAATATGTCAGAAACAGACTCAGAAGTTTATACGCCAGTGAACCCTACTCTAGGTTACTCACAAGAGCAGCCAGTATCCATTGAAACATTACCGCCCCAAGATTATGTAGATACCAATGCAGAAGAAGACAAAGAAGGTAGTCTAAATATGTCTATTCGTGGTGCAGACCATCCATCAAATATGCTAAACCCAGATCGAATGGCAACGGAAAACAGCCTAACAGAGAGCTTAAATGGATTTAATAATCAATCCACAGCTCCAGAAGTTAAGCAATCAGATTTACCAGAAACGACGCCCGAAGAACAGCTTATTTCTCAATCTGAAAAAGTAGAATATGATATAGAACAACAAAAAAATATTGAAATTATGATGAGGTTATTAGAAAAATATCCACACGCCTTTACTAAATACACAACAAACGATGGCAGAGATTATTCGGTATTAAAACTTTCTGGTTTAAATACTGAATATAAAAGTATCGACCACCGCGAAGATAGTATCGTTTGTTATGAAGATGTAGGCATTGTATTATCTTACAAAGGTGTAGAAAAAGTTGAAGGCCTTAGTTCAAGGCTCCTCAATAGTAACCAATATGACCTCACTCCAGTCCTAGATGCAGAGGATATAGGCATTATCGATGAACATTATGATGAAGTAGAGGGGCATCTAAGAGAAACTGCCTTTTTTTCGTTGATAGAGGATGGCCCTAAATTATTGAAACCAAAATTTTTACGCTATTTTGATGTCAGACTTGACACACTAAAATCAATAATCACCGACGCTGAAAAAGCACACGAGAATGACCCTATCCCAGAAAAAAATACAGCCAAAGACGTATTAGCTTCACTATAAAATTTAATTAATCCAAAATAGAGACACCCCACCGTGTCTCTATTTTTTTGCATCTTTGCTACAATAAACCTATGCAAGAACCATCTATATTTACACGAATTATTAACGGCGAAATTCCATGCCACAAAATCTACGAAGACGATCGTGTCATCGCCATCTTAGACGCTCATCCAATATTTGAAGGGCACACACTGGTAATCCCCAAAGTTCAAATCGACCACATTTGGGATTTAAGCGACGATGACTACGATTATCTTTGGAAAATTTCTAAAAAAATCGGCAAACACATACATCAAGTCATTAATTGCCCTCGTGTCGGCGTTGTTGTCGAAGGTTTTGGTGTGCCACACACCCACGTTCATCTTATCCCCATCTACGAACGAAATGATCTTCAAAGACCCGAAAAATTAGTATTAACTGACGAACAGCTAGCCGCAACTGCCGCTCGCTTAAAGATGTAATGCCAATCAAAATTATTGCCGTTGGCAAAAAGCACGAGACTTGGGTAGCTGACGGCATAGATCGCTACCAAAAGCGCCTAAAACGCCCTTTTCAAATTGAATGGGTACTTTTACCACACTCACCCCAAACCGACATTACAGCCCGCCACGACGAGTCTGGGCGCATATTATCACGCCTAAATGCCGATGACTACGTGGTGCTGCTTGATGAAAAAGGTAAAAACATCGATTCCCCTTCCCTATCAAAGTTATTGCTTACACCGCTCGAAACCTCACAACAGGTTGTGATTATCATCGGTGGCGCCTATGGAGTAGATGAAACCGTAATCCAACGATCAAACTTTGTATGGTCATTATCTCATCTTGTATTTCCCCACCAACTAGTTCGTCTAATCTTGATCGAGCAAATATACCGCGCCCAAGAAATTGCCGCCGGCAACCCTTATCACCATGAATAAAAAATTATCCCATATCTGTTTTTTGGTATATTCTCTTTTTAGCGTCCACTATCATTACATTTATACCAACAGCACACTCTACGTGTGGCCGTAGGCCAGCACGTGGCGTTCGGCTGCTTCGCACAGTCTGTTGGTTATAAAGTAATGATATTGGACGTATTTTGAATAGATTTGAGAGATTTATGGCTTACGGCAAATTATAAATAAGATTACCAAGGTGCGACCTTGGAAAATTACAACATTTAGGTATTAGTAAAATCACAGGAACGTCCTGTGGCGGTGTTAGATTTACCGGTCGAAGTTAACATGAGCTTTGGCGATTCTCTGATTGTTATGAAAGCGCACAATCTGACTCGTTATGTTCTAGAACGTGGATGTTCCGAAGAGGATGTCTTATCGTCAACATTTTCATTCGTTGAATACGTCATTGAACAACCCAGTCTAAACTAGTTATCTCAATATTTTGATAAAGTCCTCTGATGTTCAGAGGACTTTTAAATTGTAGGCATTAAGAGTAACTTTTTTTGAGTAAATATATTTTATATATCTTCAAATTGTCATAAGTTAGACAAGGTCTCTCTACGCCAGTGATTAGAGTGATTTTTAAATATGCATTACCGTTATATACGCTAGATAGATTCAATTTTTTAGTGTATGTTCCAGCAGGATTAGCTCTTGACTCATCAAAATTATAGAATGTTGTATAGTCAAACGATGATGAATTACTTATCTGTGCCATAAACATATAATCGACTGGGCCAGAGATTTCATAATCTATCACTAATTTGGAGTAATTTGTATAATTGATCATATTTGTTGGTCTAATTGATGATTGAGCCCACCCACCGCCGTAAGCACCTTCGATTAAGTACGCATGGTCTAAGTTGAATACAGCAGGGTATACTGCCCAGCTTCCACTTCTTATCCCTATCTGATTCACCCACCCTCCGGTAATGCCAGCATATTGATTTCCATATTCATATAAAGGAGTCTTTATAAAAGAAAAAGCTTGAAATGAAGTAGGGTTACTAATGTTACTACTTTTATATGATGGGTTACTAGAGGACGCTCTTAGAGTTAAGTTATATGTTTGACCATTGATTAAATTGTAATTACTAAGAGTTGATATATCGACAGAAGTTGTACTTCCAGCAAAACTCCCTTGACTTGAACCATTCGCATATAGAATATAACTAGCCACGTTTGTATTTGATGATGTCACCTGTAGTGTCAAATCACTGATAGTAAGTGTTGGCGTAACAAGCGTTTCGGATGCATCAAGATCATAAATTGACGAGATACCATCGATAAAAAATACAACATGATTGTTGTATGTTAAAAGATACTCAGTTAATGTATTATCATCAAAAATTAAATAATCATCTATACCAGACGGTAATGATCCAGAGACGCTTATACCAGTTAATTTTTCCCCAGACCCATCACTGTCCTTGTTAGCATAATAGGTACCATCACTCATAGTGTAATTACTTTTTGCAGCAATATATTTAGTTTCTGCAGCCAAAGCATAAGATTTTGCGCTTGCTTTGGCGGTTTCAGTGTTCGCTTTATCTAAAACACCACCAAATGACACAAAAACTACTGAAGACAAAATACCGATTACTACAATTACTACCAAAAGTTCAACGATAGTAAAGCCTACATCTATATGTTTTTTAAATAGTTTGTACATTGAGTTTATGATAATTCTTATGTTAATATCTTGTCAAGATTAACCTTCTCCATAGGACGTTCCTGTGAAAATTTGAACTAGTGCGCCTAATCTTGATCGAACAAATATACCGTACCCAAGAAATCGCCGCCGGCAACCATTATCATCACGAATAAAAACTAGCCCCATATTTGTTATGGAATATAGCCACTTTCTTACCGTCCACTCTCATTACATTTATACCAACAGCACACTCTACGTGTGGCCGTAGGCCAGCACGTGGCGTTCGGCTGCTTCGCACAGTCTGTTGGTTATAAAGTAATGATAGTTGACGTACTTGGGCAGAAATGAGAGATTTATGGCTTACGGCCGTTAAAAAACAAAGAAATAATATAGAAATAGTATATGAAATAACAGACTAAAAAGGACGGACCTTTTAACCTCACAAGGTCCGTCCTTTTGCATCACGAAGGTCCGTCTTTTTTTAGCTTTACGGCAAATAGTAAAGTTGATTTATATTATCATTACGGGTGACGTTTGGTGGGGACCCCCTAAAATTGTTTTATTGTAACCAATAAAAAATTCTAGGGGAGACCAAAGCGGCAGGACCCGAACGATTAAAGTGCGACTATTTTGCTTGTTATTTACGACCTATACTTGACATATTACAAAGGTTATGCTATCTTTATATACGTAACACTACTTAAAAGTATAAAACAAAAACAATATGCAACCATTTACCACACTACCAATCTCATTTTTTATCTCACTATCAGTGTTAACTGGTTGGTGCGTTCACGATACACAGATTGATAATGTCGTAGCGGTTGTTGCAAATGACATCGCTTCTCACAGCATGTATTCAATTTTTGAAGGTGCAACTCCAAATATTGAGACAAACTGGTTTTCTTCAAACTCATCTTTATCATCAGAGCAACCTGCTGCCCAAACCCGAAATGATGATGACGAAAAGTTTATCGCTCAAGGCCGCGTATTAGGTGATAGCGTTGGTAGCGACAGCGACGACGACAACTCTGTTATTTAATTATTTCTAATTCGTGAGTAAGGCGTTCTTTGAGCGCCCTTTTATGTTTAAGCTGTTCGCGTGACTCTTCAACGAGATTAGCGGGCGCTTTATTTACATAAGATTCATTGGCTAATCTGGCTTCCAATGCGGCAATATCAGAGTGAGTTTCCGCTAAACGGACTTCTAGATTGGTTTGGTGCTCGTACAATATCTCGGCTGAAACATCTAACCAAGCTTCTCGCCCACTGGCTGCCAAGCGCAGGCCACGAGGTACATCGACTGGCTGAATATCTTTAAGTTTAGCTAATTTTTGGATTAGTTGTTTGTTGTCGGCGATTAAACTGTCGTTTTGATATAACAACGTATAACGAACATTTCCAGGTAGTTCAGTAGCAACAAAGCGAGCTTCACTGACTAATTTAATTAATCGAGCAAACTCCCCTGCTGCAATCTCATCATATTTCATTTTTTCTGGCCATTTAGCGGTCATCAACATACTATCGTGCCAAGCCAAAGTCTGCCAGATTGTCTCTGTTATAAATGGGGCAAACGGATGAGACAATTTCAAACAAGTATCAAGTACCCAAGCCAACATTGCTGGGTTATCCTGCAACTTGCTAGCTTCAATATACCAGTCAGCCACATCGTCCCAAATCGCGTGGTACATAACATCGCTAGCTTCAGCAAAACGGTAAGATTCAATGCGCTGTTCAATTTCCTCTGCAGCCTGAGATAGCTCACTAATAATCCAATGGTCAGCAAGTGTCTTTGGTACAACAACCTTATTTCGGTAGCCATCCCCTAGCCTGTCCTCTGTAAAACGGGCAATATTCCATAATTTATTACAAAAATTTCGTCCAGCAGTGACTTTACTAGTACTAAAGGCTTGGTTTTGACCGGCACTACGACTAGCCACAATCCCCAACCTTAGGGCATCAGATCCAAATGTGGCAATTGTATCCATTGGATTAATAACGTTACCCTTACTTTTGCTCATTTTTTGGCCTTTTTCGTCCAAAACCATACCATGCAAATAAACATGTTTAAATGGCACTTTATCAGTAGTGTATAGGCCCAGCATAATCATACGAGCCACCCAGCGGTCAAGCAGGTCAACACCTGTCTCCATGACGCTATTTGGGTAAAAGCGGCTTAGGGGGCCATTAGTTAGGGCGTCAGTGGTAACAAATGGCCACTGACCACTACTAAACCAGGTATCAAACGTATCTTCTTCGCGGCGATAGATATTGCCGTTAACTTCGATAGTTTTTTCATCAACGCGGTCATCAAAAATCCAATCATCTGGATTATTTACATTTTGGAAGGCTGGAATAGGTATTCCCCATGGAATTTGGCGCGAAAGATTCCAATCGTGCAAATTATCCAAATACTGGATTAAGATTCGCTTTTTACTCTCAGGAGTAAATGTAATTTCACCATCTTCTAAGGCTTTTTTAGCTCGTTTTGCCAAAGTTTCAACCTTTAAGAACCACTGATCTTTGATAAGCGGCTGAATTGGCAATCCACTTTTATAATCATAGCCAACGGTATGTTCAATTGTGGCCTCACCTCTTGTAAGTTCTTGGGCAGCAAGCGCTGCGAGTGTTCGTTTACGAGCGACTTCAACTGTTAATCCCATAAATTGGCTTGGGACATTAATCATCGTGCCATCAAAATCAATAACTTGAATGCGTTCTAGGTTGTGACGCTGGCCCATTTCGAAGTCGTTTGGATCATGGGCTGGTGTAATCTTTACAGCACCTGTGCCAAAGGTCATGTCAACTGACTCATCGGCAATAATTGGTATTTCCCTATCTGTTAAAGGCAGCATAACCCGCGTTCCAATTAGGCTCTTGTATCGTTCGTCATTCGGGTTAACTGCTACGGCCGTATCGCCAAATAGTGTTTCTGGACGAGTTGTAGCAATAATAATTTCACCAATTTTGTCATAAGTTGGATAAGCAATGTTCCATAATGTGCCTTTTTCGACTTTGTGATCGACTTCAATGTCTGCATAGCTGGTTTGGTATTTTGTACTATAATTTACAATGCGTTCACCTCTGTAAATTAAGCCTTCGTCCCATAATCGTTTGAACGTACCATAGACAGTATTAATCACCTTTTTATCAAGAGTAAAGACCAAATCTTTCCAACTGGCACTCACGCCAAGGGCGCGTAATTGCAGTTCCATGTTGCCACGTTGTTGTTCTACAAAGTTCCAAACTTGGCTATATAACTGCTCTCGGGAAAAATCAAATCGGTTTTTCCCCTCCTTCTCGAGCGTCTTTTCATAGACAACCCAAGTTTCAAAACCGGCATGATCGGCACCCGGAATATAAGCTACATCACGACCGCGCATGCGGTAATATCTGGCCATAATATCCTGTAGATCAACTGTTAATGCGTGGCCACAATGCAAATTTCCGTTGGCATTTGGTGGTGGCATAACAATACTAAAAGGCTCGCCAACCCCTGTTGGTTCGAATGCCCCACTTTTTTCCCATATGGCATAGATATTCGGTTCGTACTGATTGGGGTCGTAGGTTTTTGCTAGTTTCATACTTATTAAATTAGTCTTTACTATTATAAATATTTTCACGTGGATTCAGAGGCACAAATCCAACACGGTTTTCATACGAAAACCCTTTAGACACTCCTCATTTCTCACGTGTTTGTTTTCACCAATAATTATATCACAATCACCCAAAAATCGACACGATGTATAATGTAAGGATGACTACTTTAAAACTATGCCAAGATAAACAAGAGTGGGATGATTATGTGCTTGAACACGGCGGCCACCCCTTGCAGTTATGGGGTTGGGGTGATATTAAAGCCACGGGCAATTGGAGCGCTTATCGATTATTTTTACAAGATGAAGAAGGGGATATAGCTGGCGCTGCTCAGTTGCTGGTTCGACGTCTGCCATGGCCATTTAAATCACTATGTTACGTACCTCGTGGACCAATCGTTGACGATGATAATAGGGGAGAGATGCTATTTCATTTGGCAGAATACGCTAAAAAGATGTTTCACTCTGTTGCAATATCGATTGAGCCAGACGTAAACGAATATACAGTGCCCGACAGCTGGAAAAAGTCCGAAAACCGCATTTTACCATCTCGAACTATAATTCTTGATTTAATCAGACCCGAACCAGAACTTTTGAATGATATGGTTAAAAAAACACGTCAATATATCCGTAAATCGGCCAGCGAAGCGATTAAAATCAAGTCTGTTCGTAATAAAGCCGAATTACAAAAATGTTTACAGGTTTATCACGAAACGGCCAAACGAGCTAAATTTGAATTGCATAGTGACCAATATTATTATGATATTTTTGACAAACTAGGGGATCATTCACCGGTGTTTGCAGCCTATGTCGATGATCAACCAGTTGCTTTTTTGTGGTTGGCAATTAGCGCCGACACGGCTTATGAACTTTATGGCGGAATGGACGAAACGGGGCAGCAATTACGTTCAAATTACGCCCTTAAATGGTATGCAATTCGCAAATGTAAAGAGTGGGGACTAAGTCGTTATGATTTTGGTGGGCTACTTGAAGGTGGTATTACAACCTTTAAAAAAGGCTGGGCATTGGAAGAGACTGAACTGGCCGGCACATTTGATCGTCCGCTATCTCCTTTTTACATACTGTGGTCAAAAGTTTTGCCAACAGGCAAAAAGGCCGCCCGTAAGATAAAGACACTGTTTAAAAAGCATTAGAAAGTTAAATAAAAAACGCCTCGGGTCCTGCCGCTTTGGTTTTCCCTAAAATTTTTTACCGATTACGATAAAACAATTTTAGGGGTCCCAACCAAACGTCACCCGCGGAAATCGGTTTTTTATAATAAATTTTTATGCCTGTTTATCTTGTCATTGATAAACTTGGCAAAACTTCTAGGTCAAAGGGGCTAATTGGCTGGTTCTTCAACGATTGGTAATAACCTAGTGACGCAACCATTGCTGCGTTATCAGTGCATAGGCCAATTGGGGCGTAATCAATTTGCAAGGGGAGTCGTTCGGACAAAATTCGGCGTAATTCTTGATTAGCAGCCACGCCACCGGCAATAACAACCGACTTTGGATTGTAATCACGATAAGCTTGCTCGGTTTTATCAACCAAGGTCTCAATTGCGATTCGCTGGAAGCTGGCAGCAAAGTCATACTGCTGCTGCTTGTTTAGAAGCTCTGCAAGGCCAGTTGAAGGGAAAGTAAAGTCAACGCCCACTTCGCGTTGAACAGCCCTCAAAACGGCTGTTTTAAGGCCAGAGAAGCTAAAATCATAAGCACCATGCATCTTTGCCTTTGGTAATTTATATGCCAAAGGATTTCCCTCTAATGCAGCTTTGGCAATCGATGGGCCACCAGGATATGGTAATCCGATTATTTTTGCTACCTTGTCGAAAGCTTCGCCAACCGCATCGTCACAAGTTTGACCTAATAATTCATAGTCGCCATGGTCTTTAAATAAAACCAATTGGCTGTGCCCACCACTTACAATCAAAGCCAACATCGGAAAGGATGGAGCAACATGTTGTGCTATTGGAATTTGGCTATTGGCTATTGGCTCGAGATTTGCTCTGCCATATTCCATATTCCATGTTCCACTTGCCACTTCCGTCAGGAAGTTAGCATAGACGTGCGCTTCGACATGGTGAATAGGGTAGAGGGGTTTGTTTTTTAAAACTGCCAGAGTACGGGCCGCCAAAGTACCAATTAATAACGATCCAATTAAACCTGGTGCATAAGTAACGGCAATTGCGTCAATATCATCCCAAGTAAGATTGGCGTCGGATAAGGCCTGATTGATTACCGGATTAACAACTTCGATGTGACTACGGGCAGCCACTTCTGGCACAACGCCCCCGTAAAGAGTGTGAATATCAATTTGCGAATTCACAACGTTACTCAAAATAATCCGTCCATCTTGAACGACAGACGCCGCAGTCTCATCACAACTACTTTCAATTCCGAGTATTTTCATCTGTTATATTCTAGCACATAATCGCTTGCTTAAACTAAGCTTAAGGTTTAATATGATTAATATTAAATATTGGAGGTAGTGGTGGGTACAGTCAATAGAATATGTGCAAAAAAATATTCGTTAATACTTGTTTTAGTAATCTATCTAATGTTTCTGTTGATTTTATCTTTATGGCCAACAATATCAAAAGCCGAAACGAATGACACCTCATTTTTGTGGTCAAATGCAAAACCAATTACATATTCATCAAAAATAACACCATACACCGAGCGCAATTACTGCCCAGGTTTTTTCCAAACCAAAGATGTGGTTGGCGAAATTAGTCCAGTAAAAGTATGTATAACCCATGGCGAAAAGGTTACTTATGGCTATTACTATGTCGGCAATGCATATAAATCCGTTATAAGCTTTTCATTAGATGAAAAAATGTATAGATTAAATAGTATCTGCTACAGATACGACGGGTGTTTTTATACTCCAGAAAGCGACACCTTGGTAACAAAACAATACATACCAAACGGTAGCGGCAACAAAGCTTTGATTGTATATAAAAACTTTACAAAACGTCTGCATCAAATTATTAATTCCTCTAACCTTACCATAGAATATAATTTTGATTCGACAAATCCAGATTACACACTTCAGACCGACAGCAATTTTGAATGGCCAATTGGCGGACTCAACATTTCAAATAATGGTAAATGGCTAGCAGTCGAAATCATGCAAAGAGGAATAGGGTTGCTTAATATTGAAACATTACAGATGAAACGAGTTTCAACAATAGATTTCCGTTACGGTTTTGGGCTGAACCCGTCAGTGGAATTTGCTGTCAGCAACGACGGAAGCCATATGGCCGTAATGGGCAATAATGTCAGCATGATGATTTTTGACATTAATCAATATTGTGGCGACATCGCAACAGATGAAAACATGATACCAATAAGCCCAATAGTTAACCAATGCAAACAATCTCCTATTGATGTAACCGATTTTATTAGCCATTTTAAAAATGCTAATGAACCTATTTTTAGCAATGACGGTGGTGAATTAACGTTTTTTTCCACATCCTATAGCAACGAGATACGGCAAGTATCTTTACGCGCAAGTGGATATAAAAGAGATATGATTGATTATCTTGCACTTGGCGACTCTTTTTCAAGCGGGGAAGGTGAATCGGATGATAGTTATTATTTGAACGGTACAGATGATGAGTATGAAAAATGTCATGTGAGTTCTCGGTCATATCCATTTTTGGTTGCAAATATGTTAAATATTAATCCATTAAGGGTAAAAAACGTGGCCTGTTCGGGAGCTACGACTTTGGATGTTATTGGAGATGACGACAGTTATTGGGGACAAGGCGGTCGGTTAATAGATATGGGTCTTAATGACAGCGAAATAACACTTGCAAAAAAACAAGCTTATCAGACATTTTTGTCTGGAAGAATACAGCAATTGAGCTTTGTTGAAAATTATAATCCTAAAGTGATAACCATAGGAATTGGCGGCAATGACACGGGTCTTATGTCAAAATTACGAACCTGCGTAGGACAAGGTACCTGTGAATATGCTAGTTCGGATATCAGTAAAGAGAGAACTGCAATTGAAATTAAAGGACTTTATGGGACACTTGTTAATACCTATCAAAAATTACATATTGCGTCACCAAATTCAAAAATTTATGTCATTGGATATCCAAAGGTTATTGATTCGTTTAATCAATGCGACCTATTAAATGGGATTTTACTAGATAGTGACGAACGACAGTTTATGAACGAGGGGATTATATACATTAACCAGATTATAAAAGCTGCTGCCAAAACCGTTGGCGTTGGCTATATCGAAACTCAAAATAGTTTTGGTAATCAAGTGTTATGTGGCAGCCAAAAGCCAAGTACTATGAATGCCGCCAGAATAGGTGACGAAGGGTCTATATCTGACAATTTAGACTTTATTAAAATAATTGGCAGTGAAAGTTTTCATCCAAACGCCCTAGGCCACTCACTACTAGCTAATTTGATTGTTAACGCTGCGGGCAATATTGTGACTAATAATTATTGCGCAAATGGCGCCATAGTTTGCCCAGTTGAAACACAAGCCCCTGACCCTTCAGATTATTGGGTATCTGGGGTATACCATAATTATCCATCCCAAAAAATATTCACATATGTCTATGATCGAGATAACAACTACGACAACCGTCAAAAACAGATAGTAATACCCGAGACTTCATTAAAACCAAATTCATCTGTAGTTGTAGAAATAACATCTAATCCCAGATTACTGGGACAGTTTCAAACATCAGAAGATGGATCCTTGGCGGAAGACATTGATTTACCGCTTGATCTAGAGGAGGGATACCACACAGTACACCTATACGGTACTTCGTATTCGGGCGAATCAATTGAGCTTTACCAGATTATTGAATATCTAAAACCTGTCGCTGATGTAAAAGAGCAACCAAAGCCATTTGAGACTGACATCCCACAAACAGAAGCCAAACAAGACAAGTTTAGTAAAATTAGCATTAACATACCCCAAGATGAGAAACCAAAAGTTGAAACGCAAATTGCGATAGTAGATAAAAAAATAGACCAAGTTATTGAGGAGCCTACCATCGCAAGCGAACAAATTCATGAAGAAATTGTCGAATCGGACATAATTTCAGAAGATGGAATGGTCAAAGGCGCCTCAGTCATGGCCAACGAAGAAATTCCATTAATCACCAACAAGATAGAAAACAATAAAACCATACCAAACAACAGAATTTGGCATACCGTAGCAACTATTGCTTCCGCATTGGCACTAACCATAATGGGTTACGCCACTATTCGCAGATTAAGGCGTTAATTTATTCTTTAATTAACGGTGCATTCGGTTCCGAGAGTAAAGCTGGGTTTGAAATCGTGTACCAATAATCACGAGCGATATTTCGACATCTTAGACTTATAACTGCTACTCCATTTTGACCTTCAATTGTTGAGCCGTAGCTATCATTATCTGAAAAACCACCAACTAAATCATCCATCTGATTGACTTTAAGTAGGTAGCTACAGTCGATCCCTGATTTTATCTCGCTAAATTCTTTATATGCACTACTAACAACAAACCTTTCCCCAAAATCATTTGGGTTTTGTAGATCAAGTTCGGTTTTCTGTTTTAAAGAGGTGCTTTTATCAACAATTGGATAATATTTTGATTGTAATCCATTAATTTCTTCAACCGATGTAACGGTTTTTTCCATAGAAATCAGAGCCGTGCAATAATATTTGCCCGTCGGAAAATCACCAGCTAGTTCAACATCACAAGAGGTTGAATAATTCCAATTATCAACTCCTCCAGAAGCCATTTTAAGGCTATTATAAATACTTTGCATTTGCGTATCTAAATTAGTAAATTTATCGTGATCTAATCTGTCAAATATCGGATCCGTGGCATAAACTCCTGCTATAAATAGAGCAAATAATCCAATTATTATTAATGGTAAAAATAATATTATTTTGATAATTTTTTTGGAAGGAACCTTTTTCGCGTTTATGGTTTTAATCATATACTTAATATAACATGAGCTAAGCCTTATACTGCAAGAAATATATCAACAATTTCTAATTATTTGTTTGTTTTGTAGTTCCACTCAGGATTCTTCCAATTTCGGCAAGGGACATGTCTGCAAGCTGTGGAAATTGTAAATATGCTTCTTTTAAAATGTCGTCTTTAAAGCTAAAATAATTGAATTCAAATTCATGTGGAAAAAAATCAAATTTAGGTTCCTTCCCTGTTCTTTTGTCTATTTCCTTAAATCGCCAAAGAGTATCAAACCTTAAATAGTGAATTTTATCAGGCTTTCCGTAGAGCGCAACAAGCTTTGCAATTTGCACAACAGTTGGTTCTGCCTCATGAAAGCCTAGATCATCGCCATTTTCATTCCTTTTGGCATCACCATCTCTGTCAAGCATGATTTTTCTTGGTCCAAACTCTTCATCTTCACTGTTCCAAATAAGAGTAATACTGTCAGAGCATGCTGGTACAGTCTCTGGATCGTCATCATTTATTATTTCATCGTGATAATGCAGTTCTGGTTTGTTTTGAATAACATGTAGCAAAAATCTGCTGTCAAGTTCAAACCAATCAAACTCTTTTTTATCTTTTTCTTTTTTTTCGGCATCGGTATCAATATGATCGATTTTTGGGTTATTTTGCTCTCCCATACAGATACCTCCTTGTCGTTAAACCAATATACTTATAGTAAAGCAGTTTTTACAACAGTTGTCAATATATTTTAAGAGGTAGCTACAAACTAAGTTTTGCTTTTATATCCTGATCTTCGTCATACTCATGGTAATTTTGCGTCAATTCTTCGCCAGGCATTATGTCGCGGGCGGCAACAAGAGGGTCGGTATATAAATTTGGTTTGGAAGTATCAATAGTTAAACTTGGGTCGTTCGAATGATTGGAAAAAATATCATAGTCTATGCCCAGATAGTAAACGCCCTTATCTTTATCTAGGAACCCACACTTAAGGATGTGATCTCTTGCGGTTTTTGGAAAGTTTGCAACTTGTTCTGGCGTAAATTGCCTGTCAAAAGTTGGGTCAAATGTCCATACGGTTTCGCCTTTTTTTATCTGGTCAGAGCTAAAAACACCAAGCCCCTCAATCGTACTTTTGTCTATATAAGTTTTAATAATAAACATGTTTTTATTTTAACATGACGAGATTCGGCTAATGGGGGAGAGATAGCGGCCTTCGGCCTTCTCCACTTGCTTACGAAAAAATGTAAACACTTTTTCGTTGCGCTGCGCTACGCCGGCGGAGCGCAGCGCAGAAAAGAAAGCACCGAAGGTATTTTCTTTTCAAGCAAGCGGAGAAGCGGAACGGAGTGGAGCGCCACTCGCGGGCAACAGCTTCAGCTGGTGCAATCGAGAGTTCAAATCTCGCGCCCCAGTCAAATTAAAAAAAGCGACCGGAATGGTCACTTTTTTTATTTTGGCGGAGGGGGAGAGATTCGAACTCTCGAAATCTTTCAATTTGGCGGTTTTCAAGACCACTGGAATAAACCACTATCCGACCCCTCCAACAAGCTATATTCTATCAGATGCAATCAACTCAGTCGAGAGTTTGTCGTGCAATTACCCCAACCCAGACGTGTTTTGCCCCGGCATCACGTAATGTTTGACTGGCATATTTGATAGTTGCACCAGTCGTTAGCACGTCATCAAGCACCAAATAAGGCGTCTCAGCATCAATTTGATCCTTTACCGCAAAAGCTTGCTTGGCCTGTGCTACGCGCTGTCTGGCGGTCGTCTGGCGCTGTTTTGTATTAGTCTTGCGATATAACAACGGCTTACACTCCAAACCTCTAATTTTTGCAATATATTTAGCAATCAACAGCATGTGATCATAACCTCGTTCGCGAATATGCCCAGGTACAGTGGGGACAGGGACAATAATTGTGTTCGCTGGCAATTCAGGCAAAACATCCAACAACAGGTCACCAAGCAATTTATAGGCAGATTTGGCCCTTTCGAACTTGTAAAGACCGACCAATCGTTGTAAAACACCAGTCCTTGGGCCAACCACCCAAGCACGCTCAAATGGTGCTTTACAGATACTGCACAGCCAAGCGCCAGAAGTTGGCTTTTGGCACACTATGCAAACCATATTTGATTCAGTAATGATGTTGTTTTTACAATTGCCACACAGCAGTGTACCGATTTTGTCACACCCACAACAGTGGTGTGGAGCGATAAACGAAAGCATATTATCAATCATTGTGTTATTTACGTTTTAGGGCCTTTCTTAGTTGATTATACTGGATATGTTAGTTATAATGTGAGGGACTATTTGTCAATAGAGCCTAGAGAAAGTGGAGGATATCATGGCCCGCAAACAAAACGATGATTTATTAATTGAAGATGAGCTGACAGCAGCTTTCCTAAGTGACGACACATTACCAACAAACGAGCCGATTTCAACATCAGCTGCAACAGATGGTAACTGGGACGATTCTGAGGAAGAATTCCCTGGACAACTAGCCGTAGACGTATACGAAACCGAAGACAAATTGGTTGTCAAAGCGCGTACAGCTGGTGTAAACAAGGAAGAATTAGATGTTAGTATCAGCGACGGTATCTTAACAATCAGCGGCACACTAAACAGTGGCGATGACACAGATGCAATTAACTGGCACATTCAAGAATGTTACTGGGGCGAATTTAGCCGCACATTGGCATTACCAGTTAGCGTAAAAGAAGACGAAGTTGAAGCAGTCCTCAAAGACGGCGTACTTACAATTAAGTTCAACAAGATTCGCCAAGAAGCAGCAAAAAAGATCCAGATTCAGTAATTAGAATCCAGATAAAAAATGCGACCCAGCAATATGGGTCGTATTTTATTTGGCCGAATAACCGCTTCCCAAATAAATATCCGCTGAATCAACAGCGGATATTATATTTAAAGCTTGTTTATTTAATTAAGAAGCGATTAATGAACTAAGCACGAAGTTGACGATTGCATATGCAAGTAGGGCAACTACGATACCAACAATGGCATACATAATTGTATTTTTTGCTGCTTCGACATTCTTTGCATCACCCATAGAAACTGTATAACGAATACCACCGTAGATTAGCATGATAACGCTAAGTGCACCGATGATAAATAGGGCAGTGTTTGTAATAGTCTTAAAGATACCAGAGTCTCCAAATAAATTACTTGAGGTATTGTCACCCTGAGCAGCATTAGCACCATCTTGAATACCCAAAGCAGATGCAGTTTGCATTGCCGGAGTAGCTAAGCTAACACCTAACGCAAGCGCAGGAACTATCAACAGTCCAGCAAGTATAGTTTTTATTGTTTTTTTCATTAACATTTTCCTTTTCGCTTTCAGGCGAATTAATCTTTGTCTTTATTTATAGCAGATAATCATTTAATTGTTAAGGGCTACTTTATGGTAAATATAACATAATTGACGATAGCATAGGCCAATAATGCAACAACTATGCCGACAACCGCGTATAGTATCATGTCCTTGGCTTTTTTAACCGAGGCAGCCTCACCACCAGATACTACGTACATAATACCAGCAACAATAATTACCAATACAGCCACAGCACCCAAAACATACAATAAAGTATTAACAATAGTTTTTACAGAATCCATAACGTTAGCATCTTTATCTTTACAAATAGGATCCGTCGAACCTGCTGGACAAACACCATCCAAAACAGTTGCATTTGCAAATAGTGGTATATTAGCCAACCCAAAACTTGCAACTAAACCTAAAGTTAATATTAAATATTTAATTTTTTTCATTA
>Ga0209538_1000613_pt1 | contig 20523 bp, 50 predicted proteins | sample BarGraNGADG00211_2_FD_184492 | JGI IMG/M metagenome (GOLD analysis project Ga0209538, IMG submission 184492) | Arctic peat soil microbial communities from Barrow, Alaska - Barrow Graham LP Ref core NGADG0004-211 (SPAdes) (version 2) | ecosystem: Environmental > Terrestrial > Soil > Wetlands >... | reverse complement strand
GCTGTGTAAATGGTGTGAAGAGTGAGATTCGGACTCACGAACCCTAAGGGACTGTTTTACAGACAGCCTGCTTTAGCCAGACTTGCATATCCGCACACTTGGACGGGGCAGCTTCGGTAACCGGTGTAGCCCTCTCTTGCCCCGATATGGTGGTCACGAAGGGAGTTGCACCCTTAGTTGTGAGAGGTTTAAGCTCTCTGTGTCTGCTATTGCACCACGCAACCATTTGCTTTATTCATATTTGCAGTAACGTTAGAAAGCACGCCTCCCCAGTTTCTATTGGCTGCGTCAGGTGGACTCGCACCGCCATTCAAGGATTCAAAGTCCTTCGTCCTACTGTTAAACGACAACGCAACATTTACTGCATATAGAATTGTATATCTGCATTAAAAAGTATAAATCTTATGCACTAAATTGTAATCAATGTGCATTTGGCTTCGCCTCGTGGATTCGCACCACGATTCGTAGGTTCAGGGCCTACCGTCCTACTGGTTAAACGAAAGCGAAACAGGTCGGTCCCTTGTCGGGACATTCGCCGACTGATACCTTCAAGTCGTTAACAACCGGAGGTAATCGCCATGGTAGCAGCGGCCATATGGTGTGCAAGGAGGGATTTGAACCCTCATGTGATTGGGTTTGGGCCAACCGTGTCTGCCGTTGCACCACTCGCACATTTATCAGTATAATCAAAACTTAATGAGAATGATGAAGAAATTGTGAAGCTAGAAATCTTCTAACCAGTTGCTTTCTCTACGAGTATCAAAGAGAGCGTCAATGTGTTGCTCCGCATAACCCTTTTTCCTGAAATTAGGAGCAGGAACCCTACCACGAACATAGAGAAGAACCATGTACCCTTGGATTGCATATCTTAAGCAGTCCATAGTATGGTTGCTCTCGTCCTTGGGTTCTCCATCCTTTTCATCAAAGACATAGTTCTCAAACTCATCAAGTGTCGTTGACATATGCTCATCAACAAACATCTTGAGTGCCATAATGACTTTCTTAACCTTTCTTATTCCATCAAGGATGTCATTTCTAGCAGGATGCCATTTCGTAATCATTCCTGCATCTTCGAAGCACTTACGCATCTCAGAGGCACCTTGAGGATTTGAAGGGTCATAAAAGACGTTACGGATATTGTATTTAATGAATAGAGAAAGATTAGCATTAACGTGTTCTTCATAAAGAGTAGCATTAGCTACATATTCTTTAAAGAAATAGAATATATTATCTTTAATATAATAATAAAGAAATACTGTAGGGTCTCCAAATCCAAAATCTATAGCAACGAAAACTTCGTCATTTGGCCCCGGTTCTGGAACAGGAATTACCGTACCATCCGGTAGGGCGTAAACCAGTCCTCTTGCCTGAGCAAACTCTCCCTCATAACGCATAGAGAATTCAGCAGCAGACATCTCCTGACGTTTCTGCTCAATATCTTCCTTGCTGATGGCTGGATTGGCCGTTGAAGCGAATTGAATGAAGTGGTAGCCGCCATGATGCGCTACACGATTCTTCTTCCACTCCTGATACGGCTCTCTGTATAACCAGCCTAGGTTGTAGGGTGTTGTAATACCAAGCAGTTGTCCGTCTCTCATTGTGATACGGTTGCTCAATACTACCCATGCCCTGCGCTTGTACTGTCCAATCTCGTCTGCCACGATAAAGTCCACGTGGAGTCCTTCCATAAGGTCGGGTTTGTCAGCGGATATGAAGAGTATGTCTCCCATCTTGGAGTGATATGTCATCGTCTTTGCGATGAACTCCCCCTCAGCAGGAGTACCCTTAAAGAACTCAATAACCTTGGGAATTGCTATATTGTTGAGCATCTTGAAGGTTGGCTCAACGAACATGACCAGACTATTCGCTCTGGTCGCCATTCTTTCGTAAATCCAGATAGGAGCAAAGGAGCTCTTTCCTCCACCAGAACCAGCTATCATGAATATATAACGGCTTAGGTGGTCATCAATCGCTTCCTTTTGAAACTTGTGAAGATATACGTGGCGTTCACCATCAACATCTTCCCAAAGTACCTTCCTAACTTTCATCTTCCTTGATGAACTTGACGATATTGCCCTTGATGATAACGTCTGATTCCTTATCGTTATCCATCAGGCTCATCAGTGCCTTAGCTGCATTGAGGGCATCTGAACTCTGAATCGTCATCAAGTGGCCGTTCTTTCCTAGCAATTTCTCCATATACTTCTCAAGGATTAACTCAAGAACTACTTTTGCCTTCGCATTCTGTGCAAGAATCTGAGTTCCGAACTTCCCCGACTGAGCTAGGTGCTCATCAGCGATGTCCCTCTCCTTAACATACTCCTGCCAGTGACCTGCAGTAGCCCATTGCTTGAGTGAGCTGATATTGATTTCCATGAGCTTGCAAACCTGATGAAGCGTTCTCTCCGGGCCCAAGAGATAGTAGAGCTGTTTCGATGTCCTCTTATCTACCTCAGTATAGACCCTTTTCTCAGGGGGTAATTCGGTGGCTTCCTTGTCATCTTCCATACCCTCAATTCCAAGAGCAACGAGTCTTTCCGTATCGGCGATGGAAATAGGGCCATTGTACTCTCTCTCTTCTTTCTTTTTCATCAAATTCTCCTGTCTCCGCACGGTGGCGAAATCTGCCTTTCGGTAGTGTTCATGCGGGTCGTCAAAAGGGCGCTTGGGCCCTGAAACGTACTATTTAATTCCCCCGTCACAAATTTCCCCGGAACGCACCATGATAGTAGGGGGGTGGGGTGGGTGCGTTCACGATGGGGTGCCGTGGTGTCAGTTGGTTAGACTGGCTTGCTAACTGACATTGTTAGCGTGTCACACTATTGGGTGCTGCTCTATTAGCGTGTCTTACGAACACGACGATAGCGTGTCTATGTATGAGTAACACACAGAGCCCTTAGTAACACTAACAATGCCATAGTAAGTGTTGCTAACGTTAGCATTAGTGCACTTAGTGTGACTATGTAACGCTAATGCACGATAGATAGTGGTGTTGAAACAGACCCATGTGTGCTTGTGTGTATGCTAGTGTGTATGACCGTGTGTACATTAGCGTGTGCGTGCTGTATCATACTGTTGTAGTGCTGCTATCAGTATCAATATAGTTAGAGGACACACGTGACCAGGTACGCAGTATCGGGTATCTAGGTAGTAGAGGAATTGGTGATATCTCTCTTTTGATAGCCTGCCCGTATGAATCCTCTCACTACTATACCACAGAGGCTGTAGCGCTAGTGCTGGACAGTGCTGTAGTGCCATGCTGTGAACAGTATGTTGCACTATAGGTATTGATTGTTCTTTAATAAAGGTGGAGAGTCAAGGATTGTGGATAGCCCGCAAACGTTGTCGCAGACTCGCTGAGGGACGAACGGCTATGCTTTTGGAGGCAATAACCAAGGCATTTCAAGGTCTTGAAAGTACCAGAATCGTCAGCAATACCCTGACAGTCGTATCGTCAAAGGGGCTAATTGTGATGACCGTCTTCACATTGTATGCTTGACAGGGCACAACGTCTGATTATCATTGGGTCATCACATAGCAGTCCTGCTCACAGCAGTCTCCTGCGCAAGGCCAGCGGGAAAGGCCGGTAGGCGGCAGAGTACCAAGGCATGATGAGCACCTTGACAACTAACGGCGGAAACCGACACTAGCAGAATCTACAGCACCTGCTGGCGCTACGGTAAACCGACAAAGCAACGGGGTCACTCATTGTGAGAAGAGACACCGTGGTCTGTAACACAAAATCTAACACATGGAGAGTGCAATATGGCACGCAAGCTGAACAAAAGAGAGCAAGCTGTTCTGGACTATCTGCGCAAGAATGCAAACAGGCTCAATGGGGAATATGTTAGTGCCTTGGAAAGGAACTTAGCATCAAAGGATTGGTACCTTGGACACGCTGCCGAAGCAAACAACATCTTTTCAGATGTCCGCAAGATATTGGAGGCATAACATGACTATCCATACGAGCAAGAACGGCTGTCGTTATCTTGACCACGGCACCTTCGTGGTGGTCGTTACACCACATGCAATATCACGAGAGTATGAGCGTGCTTTCAATGGTGGAGAATCACTGCCTTGGTACACTATCCATGCGGTGATAGCGCACAACAACCCTAATCAGTTTGTGAGAATCAGGGGTTTTCAAGTCTATCTCAATTGCAAGTTCAACACTATAAGAAATCGTGAAGAAGTGGAAGTTATCAGCTTCACGCCTGACAATTGGACTCGTAAAAGCGATGTTTGCATACTGACAGTGGCATAGCCACAAGGAGACGGTATGACGCACAAGCTGACAAGGCGCGAAAGGGCAACAATAGCGGCACTTTTCAAGATTGAACGTGATGAGTATTCCTATCTCGTGAAGTTACAGAATCAGGGAGCAGAGCTCTCTACTGCTGACGAAAATGTCAAGAGAGCATATCAAGTGCAAATCAACCGGTGGAGCGCCTCGTATAAGTGCCTGCACACCGCCGAAGATGTTATCACTGCTGACGGTAGAGAAGTCTACTGCTAAGGGAGACAGCATGAAAAACATATTCAATCCAAATCCTTTTGAAATAGCCATTGAAGCTGCGCACACGGCTGCAATTGTAGAGGATGCTAAGCGGGAAACCGCAAAGGAGACCAAATGACTAATCGTGAAGTGGTACAAGCTTGGAAAAACTACAAGTCTGGCAATGCTGGACACCTGCACACGAACGGGAACCTGCTCTATTCCTATGGTTTGGAGATTGGCTACAAGGGCAATGCCGGCGAACTGTTCGTCATTGACTACACAACCCGCTGCGGCGCAAACAATTTCCCTGTTGCAGGATATGGAGATTTCCATGTGACTCAGACAACCTCACGGCACGTGAACATTGCCGCGAGCGTGGCCGACCTCATAGTCAATCCATTGACGCACCAAGTAAAAAGGAGCTAAAATGAGAGAATTCAGACTCAATGACGAGTACACGGTTGTTTGTGAGTCTCAGAATACCCGCACGGGATTCAGGCACGTTGCAATCCTGCTCAGAAATGGTGATGAGATTTACCGGACGAAGTGCACATATCAAAACCGGACTTGGGAGCGGTTTCAGTTCGAGAGCGTCCTGAACAAGACCATCACCAATAGCTTCACGGGCGCAGAGCTGGACGAATTCTCAGCTAAACTCGCAACCTTCGTGAGGGGTTCCATTCTGTTTTGACATCCAATATGCCGGTGCTATAATACCGGCACGGTCGTTCAAATCTAACACAGGAGGCTCTAATGTTCAACAAGAAAGAGAGGTTGGCGAAGTTGAAAGACGATAGAGAAAGACTCGTTCAGTGGATTGATGCCCTTCTACAGGACGTGTATGTTCAGCGCTCTGTTTATGAGTGCCACTTGAAAAACGCCACAAACCTTGTGGACACCGTTATTGAAGATGCTCAACTGGCTGGCAGAGACTATTCAAGCGTCATTCGCTAGGAGGCGATATGAAAATCAATATCAGAAATTGGACATCATTCAAGGTGATAGAGCTGGCCGACGCCAATCCAGAGGGTTTCACTGTTGACATCCTGACTGGCAAGAATGTGGCCAATGGCTATGCCGTAGGCATGACACATGGCCTGTCACCTGAGGACGCCGCAGTTGTGGCAAACCTCATTGCCCTTGGTTCGTGGATGCCTTCAAGCGTCTGCAACTGGACTATTGGTGGCTGGCGTGACGATACCGGCAAGTACATCATTGACGTCGGGTTCGTTACCGCTTGGCAGGAGGCTGCTGAGACCTTTGGCAAGGTGTACAATCAGGACGCAATCTACGACCTGAGCGCAGGGCAGGTTATCTCACTCAAAGGAGACTAATGAATACACTCAAAAAGGTTGTAGCCGCACTTGATGCAAGGGCAGAAGCTGAGTGGCAGAAGTTGCAGGAGCTTGAGCGCCACTACACTCCTGATGAAGGCCACGAGCAGTTTGCGGGGCGCACTGAACAACGTGCTCGTTGGGCTGCTTGGGATAGTGCTGCTGAGATTGCCAAGGGCAAGAGCATCACATCATTTGAGACAGAGCAAAGGAGCGTATAATGGATAAAGTTCCAACAATCACGATAGCTCAGGCCGTTGTGGCAATAACTATCCTTCGTGATGAAGCCGCTCGACGGGCCCGCGACTATCACGGCGTTGCAAGGGTAACGCGAGAGGCAGCACTGGAACAAAACGCTTACCAAACAGTCTTGAACATTCTGTCTAATGTGAAATAGGAGGATACAATGGATAATGGAATCACGTTGTCAGAAGCAATCGAGCAGGTTGACAAGTGGCTGGCAGAGGCTGACAAGAACTGCACTCTGCATAGTGGTGGTGGTATTGGAAACACAAACTATAACATATACCTCGCTAAGTGGGATGCGTTCAAGGACGTTGCGAAGCTTCTGTCAAGGGTAGAAACAAGGGAGGACTAATGACTATCAAAGTAAAGGTTGGAGAGTTCCCGCTCAAGGTTAAATCTGGACACTTCGTGCCGTGCACGCTCTATCGCACGTTCCTGCACAAGGGTTTTAAGTGTGTGGCTCAGGGTGTGGCCGTTGAGAGTGGCTGGTACACTGACGCGTACTATGCCGTAGGCGCTGTTCTAGGCAAGCTTCGCAATCCATAGTACGGGCCCGAAAGGGCCGGTCTGCAATTAATCTAAGGAGGCATTGGTATGAGAAAAGCAGATATGGCAAGACTGAACTATCTCTGGTTCAAGGGAGCAGCCCTGCGAAACAAGTTCACAACAATATGGTGGGCTGGATATAAGGCCGCTCATGTTGGACTGGATGATATAGTGTCAAAGGGCATGGAATGGAACAACACTGAGGTTGAAGCTTTCCACTCAGGTTATGAATACTATCGGGAGGCGAATCGTGGATAGGCTCGTATCAGTAGATGACATGATGGATTGGGAAGATGGCAATATGACAGAAGAGAATGAAATCAAGTTCTTTCAAAAGCTTCTGGATAATGGCATGGCATGGACACTTCAAGGAATGTATGGACGCAGAACGGTGGAACTTCTAAACGAAGGCTATCTAATCAAAAGGAGCGTGTAGTATGCAGACCATGTTCAAGGTTGTTAGTGTTTTACCTGATGGAACAAAAACCTCATGTGCAATTACAAGAGGACAGTCCTGCATCGAATATAAGGAAGGCAAGTGGACTACTAAGAAAAAGTATGGGCCGCTAGTGTTTGCTAGTAAAGAACGGGCTCAGGACTTTATGTTTGATAGCTTCCCATATTCAGCGGTATTGCATTATTATGAGGTATGGGAGTGCGATGCTGAGAATGCTCGCCGGTGTGACTATATTATGTCTCCCAGTGACGTTATGGATTTGAGTAGTGAGGCTGTTCGTGAACGTATGAATGATGTTGTGGCAGACACTTACGCATTTATTAGAAAGTGGGCACCATTTGATACTTACATCACATCAAGGATTCGTCTGACTCACAGAGTTGATTAATAGCAGCCCTTATGGGCTGGTCGTGGTTCAGGTTGCCGGAAAGGCGCTCCTGATTAAATGACGAGTGACATCCCGCACTGGGTGCTAGGGTGAACAAAACGTCAGCCGGTCAAAAGGAGGAAACCGTGAATCAAGACGAGTGTGACAGATTAGTGATTAAGTACCTCATTGACAAGGTACAGAAGCGTGGTAAACTTAAACCAGCACAACAGCGGCACAATATTAAACAGGCCAAGGTGTGGCAGACCAAAGTGCCACGAAGGGGTGTCAAATGACTTATAAAGAGCTGTTTCCAGAGCTTGTGATTCGTGACCGTGAGACAATCAAGGAAACCCTTGAGAGTTTTCCTTTTAATCCAAATCGTGATAGCATCATCAACGCAAGGATTGACGCTCTTCTTGAGGACGCCTTCCTGCGTGGCAGGAGCTACGGGATTAGAACCGTGCTTTCTGACCCCGGTGCCTATGACCTATTCTCACATCAGGAGCGTGACTAATGGAACCCTGCGCTATTGTTTGTCCTGTGGCTTGTGCAAATTGTCCAACTGTGAACTGTGCCGATAGACTGGCGGGAGAGAACAAATGAAACAAACATATGGAACATCACCTGAGTATGACGAAGCAGTGAAACAGAGACTTTGGGAACTGTGGTGCAAGATTGCTACTTGGCATACGGAAAATGTTCTGTTTTCAATCTACAAGGCAGGGCAGTTGGGCTATAAGCTTGAGGACTTGACTCTGGACAATCTCAAAAAAATCAAAGGAGGCGGTGAGTGAAGAACAAACAGCCGGAAACAGGAACAGAAGAGGTTATGCTCAAGCTGCTACGTGATGTCTATGGGTATGATGTGCTCTCATTCAAACTGACTGGCAGTGAGGTTGTAGAAATGATGGCTATGACATGCAGGGCCGAGAGCCCGAAGGAGAAGAAATGAATCTTCCTAGAAACACAGTAGTAGCATCAACAAAGGGAAAAGACATCACCAGAATCTATAATGGTTCTCTCATCAGAATCTATGGTGCAGACAAGTACAGTGGCAATGACATCTATATGCTGGTATCCTATCCAAGACCCGATGGTGGAACCGCCGGACTCATGCTCATCATGCTCACCACAGGTGCGTGCTACAGCGTTAAGCCTATGGAGGCGGTGTTTGAATCAATGCTCTATGTCACGATTGATACTTTCACAAAGCACGTGGCGGGCCAGAAATGGGAGTTCGTTAAGTCAGTGACAATCACAAGGGAGGATTCATGAACGAGGTAATTGTAAATCCTACTGACCATAATGGCGAAAGCTTTAAGGCCGGAGACCTCATTCTCATTCACAGTACCATTGACAATACACCGGCGATGATTGTTCAGATTGACAGTGGACTAGTTGCTGCAATCTCTCTTAACGATGGAAACCGCTGGACAACTGGGGTAGCAGTACACGACATAAAAGACATCAGTCACGAGAATGTTTCTATAATGGCGAACGGAAAGAGCTTCGAGAGAATCAATTCAGTGACTATTATAACGGGAGGCACAAAATGAAGGGATGGGAAATTGGCGTGGTTTATCCAACCGTAAATGGCGGCAAGGTACGCATTATTGCAGATAACAGGGCTAGTCTCAATGGTAAGCACTGGGTAGGGCTCTACACTCCGAATGGTGGTGAGTTCAATGGTGAGTGGATTGTAACGCTTGACGAGAAGGGAACAGCCTATGTCTTTGACACCATCAAACCGGAACTCAGCATCAAGCCTGAGACCAGTAAGTGGTGGTTTATCACTTATACTGATGCCAAGTACAGCGGCAATGTTGCCACAAACCGTTCCGGCGTCACGGCAGAGATTTGGAGCGCTGATACCAATAGCCGTGAAGCGATTGACAAGCGCATCAAGAACTTCCATCTTGAAAACGCCAAGGTAACACTCGTGGAGCAGTAACGTGGGCGTACGTGGCTATGGGCTCTCACACATTGACTGGGCTATTGCGGTAGAGAAAAGCGGACTTTGTACTCAAGATTTTCTTGATAAGGCGGCTAGTGCTCAGAACTTGCACTACCTTACAGATGAGGATTTTCAGTCGGATGTAGAACGTGCGAGGCACTTTATCTTTGACGAACTGCCAATGCTTGGAGGTACAGAGTTTACGGAAAAGCTAATCTATCACCTGAGGAACTTTACTCAGGATGATGTAGTACTGATGAGGCTCGTTAATGACATCACGAAGATAGTCACAGAATCTTCATGATTACCTATAGGCTACCATTAAGGAACCCCTATACTATAAGTACTTAAAGTACTAATAGTACTAATTAAAGAAAGAACACCTTTAGGTGAATAAGTACTAATTAAAGATACCGTTAGTAAGAATTTTTAAAAAGATTCTTATTAATGGTATCGGTCTTAAATCCTTTTTAAGGAGATGTTCAATGGAGAGAATTATTCAAGTGTTCGATTCTAAGTCCAATTCCCTAAGATTGTTTCAAGGTATAGCCTTGCCGCAGACAAACAAACTGTACTTGCGTTTCAATGGGTGCTTTGTTGATGGTGGTAGTGAAAATCTCATTATCGTTATTGACAGTAAGGGAGTTATCCAAGGGTACGAGGAAGGGCTTGTTCAAGTATTAGAGCCGACTCCGGTGAAGATGCCAAAGCTGGTTCATGTTCGTAAGCCTCGTGCTGATAAGGGCGTGAAGCGTGGCAAGATGGCGCCGAGAAAGCCAAAGGCTAAGCACAAGAAGGTGAAGAAATGAGCGGGCTACAGGGCATTGCTCTTGCCTTTCTTGTTCTATACGCCTATATGTTTGGCTACATTGTTGGCTTTAGTACGGGGAGGAACAGCAAATGACTCAAACCAACCTAGACCGGTTAGTGCTTGCTCTTGCCTTGTTCACCATCATCTTTCTAACTATCCTGTCTGTTTTGATAGCTCTCTTTTTTCCCCAACAGGCGCTATCGGAAAACTTTCGTACTGCTCGCAGGTTAGCGGCACCTATTGTTCACCTTGATAAGGTGGTATCCCGTGATTCTGTGCCCGTGGTGACAATCTTATGCACAGTGACCGCCTATTCCCCAACCGTAGCTCAAACAGATAGCAGCCCCCTTGTAACAGCCTCAGGACAAAGAGTACGTGTCGGAGGTATAGCCGCTGACACTAGGGTTTTTCCCTTCGGTACGATTCTCATAATCCCCGGCTATAATGGTGGCAACCCCTGTACTGTGATTGATACCGGCTCTATGATTAAGGGAAAGACTCTGGACGTGCTTTTCTGGCATGAGGCTGAAGCCGTGAACTGGGGCCGTAGACATAATGTTGAAGTAAAGGTTCTTTATGTTCCAAAGGAGGCCGACAATGACCGTTGAAGAACTGCAAGACGAATTCCTTAAGTTCATTCTACCCCGTTTCCAGTGGGGCGGGATTGCAGCAATGATATGCCATGACCCGAAGATTGTAATCGAAAATGGGTTGAAAGAAATAGTTGCTGCCGCTCATGCCGAAGGCGTGGCAGAGGGGGCAGAGGAACTGAGAACGCGGTTACTGGAAACGGCGATAAGAAACCGTGCGAGCGATACATACGTTGTTCTTGCCTCCGTCCTCGCGCCAAAGGAGAAGCCATGAGCATTGATACCTTTTGTGCAATAGTTATTGCAGTATTCATATTCCACATGGGTTTTGCCATTAGAAAGGACTGGGAGAAACATAGGGGAGACAATCATGGATAAGGCAACAGTAGAGCTCAGGAAATTGTACGAAATGCTTGGAACCGTTCTCTCTGCACAGTACGCAGAGCAGATTCAGAATGTGTGTGTTGCCTTCTATGAGAATGGGAAAGCTTCGCCAATTCAGGTTCCCGAATTTAAGACAGAGCAGGAGTATGAGGACTTTATCGGCAAGGTGTGGTACATGTGGTACAACTATAAAGGCAAACTCTATCGTGATGGCTTGAGGGCCGGAGCAGAGTGTCAACAGAACGCAGTTGAGGCGGCTTTCAGCGAGAGACACTATTTCGCTGGTTTCAAACAGCTATCCCGTTTTGACATTACCGCAGTTCTTGACTATCTAAGACAGAAGGTGCCACATGACAAATGCACAGAATGAAGTTATTGAGCTTATGAAGAAGCTTGGTAGCAAGGGACACGTGATAGTTCGCGGTGATAGCGTTCGTGTTTCGCTTCCCTTTGCTGAGGACGTGAACCCGAACATCACCATATGGCCTAACGGGGCATGGAGAGACTTCTCTGGCACCAACACCGCACCTGAGTGGGACAAACTTGGGCTACTCAATCACGGCTATCTTGAGGATTTACGAAACGCAGTGACTAATCGCTTTCCGAAGATGTGGAACGAGCTGCCAAGCGTTTCTGGTGGGCAACTCCTTGAGTATTCACAAGAGCGAAACCTGCGCTGGAAGGGCCTTAAGTTCTTGTGGAGCTCTCTTGCCTTTCCTATTGTTGAGGAATTGGGCCATAACGTCATTGGTATCCAAACGAGACGCATTGATGGACAGGAACCGAAGAACCTCATGGTACACGGCTCAGACGGAAAGAACGGACTGTTCATCAGTAACATTGACGGGCCGAACGTTCCGCTGCTTATCTGTGAGGGTGCTACGGACACCTATACTGAGGTTTACGGAGTCAATCACATTGGCGCTATTTCAAGTTCAATGCTTGGCGGTGTTAAGAAGTATCTCAACATCGCCAAGGAAGTCTATCCTTCATTCATCTTGGCACTTGATGCAGATGAAGCTGGAAGAACCGCTCAGGGAGAGCTCTTGGGCTATATGCTCTCAATCGGTATTCCAAGGGAAAAGATATTCCTCATGGTTCATACTGAGGGGAACAAGGATTTGAATGACGAGATGTGCAATCACCACACTTTTAAGAGTGAACCCATTAACAGCAAGAGCTCCGACATCTTTGTTAAGGTGATTGACGAAGTGACAAATGATATGGAAGAGGCAATGGAGAAAGCCCTTTGGGTTGGCTTCTTTCCTCCCGATTTTCCCGGCTACGAACACGCTGCAACGGTGTGGGATGGGTACACTCTTTATGTCTTTCCCGAAAGTTTTTCGCGCACGGTTATTAATAAAAAGATGTGGGACTTTAAGACATCTGCATATATCCTAAGGAGGTTCTAGTGAGTGAACTCAAAAAGACCAAAACCGAAAAGCTGTGCGATGCACTTGTCGAGTATGAAGATGACCTTGACGACGCAGTTAGCGGATTGAATGGAATTATTGCACAGATTTTCGTAATTAAACAGAAGATTGATGCTGTCGTAGACGGGCTTATGGAGGATGTGTAATGGAATCATTAATCGTTCTTCTTATGATTCTCGTGGTGTTCTATGCGGGCTGGGCCTTTAACTGGGCGATTGTCCGCTGGATTATTATTCCATCAGTGGCAGCTATCTGGCACGTGACGCTTCCCTTCTGGCCTGTGATGGGCCTGTTTATGGTGGTGTCCATACTTCTAGGCGGGTTCAGCGTGAAGCTGAAAAGGAGAGACTAATGCTTACAATTATGGTTAAGTTTGTGAATGGAGGGTTCAAGGCTTTTCCCGACATTGAGGATAAAAACGCGACGGTAGCGGACGGCGTTCTTGTGATTGCCTCTAATCAGAAGGTAGACGAACACGGAAAATGGCTCTCAGGGAAATCAACCAGAATCCCTATCGCCAATGTCCTCTACTTTGAAACAATTCAAACCGAAGATGGCAAAACCGTCGAGGGCAAGGGAGAGACAAAATAATGTTGGTGGACTACCAGATTCAGGATAGGGTTCGTATCTCACAGATGATAGACCCCTTCGTTCCTCAGGAAGAATCAAATGGGAGAGTGTCCTTTGGTTGTACGAGTGCTGGCTATGATGCAAGACTTGGCAAGCACTTCTATATCGCAACACCGGGAGAAGGGCTCTTGACCGTAGGGCCAGCCACTCATGAGGGCAAGTTTGAGGGCGTGGCATATGAGCGCAAGATGGTTCGCCTTCCTCCGCAGACGATGTGCCTAGCGCATACTCTTGAATACTTCAAGATTCCTAGGAACATCTGTGCTACAATAGTAGGGAAGAGCACGTGGGCTAGACTGGGGCTTATGATTGAAACGACCCCACTAGAGCCGGGGTGGGAAGGGCAAGTTACCCTAGAGCTCTTCAATGCAGGCTTTGCCCCACTTGAATTGCGTGAGGGAGATGGAATCTGTCAGGTACAGTTCCACACCATAGATAACCCTCGCATGAGCTATGCTCAGAAGGGTGGCAAGTATCAGGGGCAGCGTGACATCACGTTTGCCAAGCGTTCAAAGGAGACGAACTACGAAGACCGGTAGCCACATGACCCAAGAATCACGAACACAAATTTCAGTGTCAATGAGGGGAAAAATTAAGAGCGAGATAACGCGGATAAAACTATCCATCTCAAAGATGGGTCATTTTGTATCCACGGAATCCCGAACAAAAATGTCCTTAGCGCATATTGGACATTTGGTATCTCCTGAGACGCGAGCAAAAACGTCTGCAAGCAACTGGAAGGGCGGGAAGAGAGTCTCTGCTGCCAAGCGCAACGCTAAGCGCCGAACCCTTGGCTTTGTTCTCCTAAACCCTCCCTTCCCCGGTTGTGAAGGGCACCACGTAGATAACGAGCAAGTTATCAATATGCCGCACAAACTGCACCGAAGTATCTATCATAATCAGCAAACCGGGCAGGGCATGGCAAAGATAAACGCTGTCGCCTACAACTATTTGTTTAAGCAAGAAGTAGAAGCTGCAATGGCAGCAAGGGAGAGTTAATGTGAAAATTCGCGTTGATTACGAAGAGTGCGGTGATTGCGAAGAGTACGCAACCTGTGAGCTACTTAAGGAAATGAAAGCTTTGGTGGACGCCACGACAGAAACCCTACAACAGATGACCCAACCACTTGACCAGCAGACCTATGCCGATGAAATTCAATCTTGAACTATCTCAGACTCAGAAGGAAGTTCTAGCTGAAACAATCGTGGCCGAAGAGGCACTGGCAGACGCATTGCGTTCGTCAGTGAATGAGGGCAATGAGGACATCCTTGTTGCCCCCTCAACACAGGCACAGATTGATGCTCTCAATGGCTATGTTGATTCGGTAAGGGGAGCAGTCCTCTCGCCATTAAATCAGGCTAAGGGAGACCTTCAGAGAATCATTGATAACGCAGAGGACATATGTGACAGGGCCGTTGATATGATTAACAAGGCACAGCGTTCCACATCACAGCGCATCCAGCTATTGACTGGGGCAAAGGGGAAAAGATGAAGGTTATTGTCTATCTGATTCAAGAAGGGGTTGACGATATGCAATTAGATACGACGTTGAAAGTAGATGGAGATATTTTGGATATTCCAGTCGGGCACTTTTCCCCGGATTCCACTATTCGTATAGAAATTGTAAAGGAGAAGAAATGATTGCAATGTACGGTACAACGGAGAACGGAGAGGGCTACGTAATGAGACTTGGCAACTATGAAACATTGGATGACGTTATCATTCACGTTGGTATGTTTGCTCCTGATACGGAACTCACCTTTATTGAAGTTGATGACGATGTTCTGAGAGCTGCCAAGGAGAGAAACAGTAACGCCGTAGGTAAATCGGATAATGGGGAGAAATAATGGTAGCGCCAGTTCATCGCATGAAGCTTGACGAAATTCGTAAGGCAGCAGCATTCAGATGTGAGCACGGACACACCGGACTTGAGCACTATGATTGTTACATAAGGGATGCAAATTCAGCCGCCAATCGGGATACCGCACCTAAGGTTGGTTTCCTTGATATTGAGACGAGCAATCTTGAGGCTAACTTTGGTATCATGCTCACCTATACAATCAAAGACCAAGCCACGGGAGACTACTACTGCGATACCCTGACAAAGGCCGATGTCAAGAACTACGATAACGACAAGACTGATTGCAGGCTGGTGGAGAATTTCGTCTCAGACCTATTGAAATTTGATAGGATTGTAACCTTCTATGGAAAGGGCTTCGACATTCCCTTCGCCCGCACTCGTGCACTGATTGACGGGATTGACTTTCCCTTCTTTGGTTCCATCAAGCACGATGATGTTTACTTTTGGGCCAAGTTCAAGCTTAGACTCAATCGTAATGGGCTTGAGACGGTAAGTAGAACCCTGATAGGAAAGACCGACAAGACCCACTTGGAGTACAAGTATTGGGCCGGGGCTGCTCGTGGTGACAAGGAATCACTCGATTATATCCTTGCTCACAACATGGCTGACGTAGACGATACGGAGAAGTGCTACAATGTTCTTAAAGACTTCGCACGCAGACAAGACTCAAGCATCTAATATGGGCAGCAGAGATATGTGGAGGGGGCTGGATAGAACCAGCCCTTATATCGTGGAGGGAACCAAGGTGCCAGTGGAACCTACTTTTAATCCTATTGATGCGTTTGAGAGACTGATGAACGTAGAGCTCTCCAAGGGCGATGTTAAATATGGGAAGAAAGATACAACTGAATTTCTACGTGGAATTGACCCTAACTTTGAACTTGGTGCTATCGTGAAGTACGCCTCTCGCATAGCACGTGGAGACAGCCGTGCCGAAACAGACATCATCAAAATTGCAACCTACGCTTACTTCTACTGGAAGCACCACTATTCTTCTTGAGAAAGAAGTTTGCAAGGCGCTCCGTACATACTGGAAGAAATGGGGTTTCTTTTATATACGAAACCAGCAAGGGCTTGGTAGTAAGAGAGGAACAGCAGACTACACCATTGTTCGTGATGGTAGAACCATCTTTGTCGAGGCCAAGGCCACAAGGGGAAAGCAAGGGGAACATCAAATAGCGTTCCAGACCGAACTTGAGGCTGCGGGTGGAAGCTACTATATGGTACATAGTCTTGAGGAATTCATTGAGGCATGGCAGACCGAAAAGATGATGGACTGTTCCGTAAGCCCCGGAATAGGAGGTTAAATGGAAGACTATAGCGATTACAACAATACCTACGAGCAGTTAATGCTTCTCTATATGCTACAGAATCCGAGAGCACTGATACCTCTCAAGGAGCAGGACTTCTATGTAGATGACAACAGGTATCTCTTCAAGATTATCAAGAAGGGTGCCGTCAATACCGTTATGCTTACTGAGCGTCTTAAGAAGGAAGGAAAGGAAGCGCTGATTCCAATTATCACTCAGCCCATGCCGGAGGGGAAGATAGACCCTGAGCCCTTTATTAAGGAGCTCATTGGGATGACTAGCAGGCGTGAGATTATTGACCTCATGCACAGGGCGGAGGACAAGCCGGAAGAATATAGCGTTGAGAAGATACGCAAGGCTATCCTGCACCTTAGGAGCTACTCAAGGGCCAAGACCCTGCGAGAGCTCTTCACTGATGAGCAGATTGATTCTTGGGCTGACCGCAAGACAGTTACCACCGGGCTCACAAAGCTTGATGAGAACTTTCACTTTGAGCTTGGACAGTTCCTTATTATTGCAGGGCCGACAAGTCATGGAAAGACTCAGTTGGCAATGAACGTAGCGAAGAAGATTGCAGAACATGACGGTAAGATACTCTTCATCTCACTTGAGATGTCGGCTGAGCTATTGCTCGCTAGGTTTGTCGCAATGACTCTTGACTATCCGATATATCATGCCTTCTCTAGCAATGCTGAATTCCGTATCTTCGTAAAGAAGTTCCTCAAGACCGAGAACTGGACGGACAACATCCTTATTGATGAAACGAGCAAGGAACTAGGAGATATACTAGGAAGCATTAACGAAGTAAAGCCCGACCTAGTTATAGTTGACTATGCTCAACTCATGTCCATTGACGGTAAGATGGGTGAAGAGAAGATTGTGGCAGAGATTGCTCAGACATTCAGGAACAGTTGCCATGACACGAGAGTGATTCTCATTTCACAGCTTTCCCGTCCGACAGAGGCAAGCTCAAAGAATCCTCTATCAAGACTTAAGGGCTCAGGTGCCCTAGAATATTCAGCCTCTGCAATCATCTTTGTTGAGCGCAGGGAAAGCGATGGCGTTACGCAATACACACTAGCTAAGAACACCACGGCCCTAGGCAATGGAGTTGGTACGGTGGTGGACTTGAGCAACGTCAACGGAAGGCTTGCTGAGCTATAATGAAAGCTTTTCTTAAGGTATTTCATGAGGATTTGGCCCTATACAGGAGATATGGTTCAAAGTCAAGGCTCTATCTCAACAGGCTTCACGTCTCAAAGAACCTCATGCTAAGTGAGGACTTTGCACATGATTGGTTGACCGAGTTCGCTTGGAAGGAGATTGATGATAGACACGACCTCTCTGGCGGGCTACGTGCAATCAAGAAGAAATATGACTATTGCAAGAGAGAGAGGCAAACGGTGAATATAGATGGCCTTCAAATTTAGCGCCACGAGCCTAGATGGTTATACTAAGTGTTCGTTATACTTCAAGCACAGATGGGTGGATTACTGGAAGGAGCCTGTATTTGAGGGCTCAGCTTTCGGAGTTGTACTCCATGATGGTGCCGCACACTGGCTTATGGATAGAGCCTATAGCCCTGACTGGGATGCTCTCTACTTGCTTGCCCACGTCACTGAGCCTTCATACGAGCTCATCCAGATAACAGAAGAATACTGGAACAACTGGCTATCACATCAGACATATGAGATACCCTTTGCCGTAGAGCAAGAGATTAAGGTAGAGCATCCGACACTTGGAATGCTTGTTGGCAAGATAGATGCAATATATAAAGAGGGGCCGATGCTCCGTATCGTAGACCACAAGTTCTTGAAGAATCCTTTCAAGAAGAAGTCCAATCACCAGATGGCCTTCTACTCAATCTTAGTTCCGGGGGCTAATTGCTTCCAGTATGAGAAGGTTGGCTTGTTTGACTACCAAGTGCAAGAGACCTCTTCACTATCCGTGGCCTTGCGTAACATTGAGAAAACGATATACTTAATAAACGAGGGAAAGTTTGAGGCTAATCCTCAGAGATGGTACACGGAATATTGTCCTTTCCTTAAGGAATGTGGAGAGTGCATGAAATGACATCAATGATGAGGAAGTATGGACTGCACTTCATAACGATGGATGAGCACCGGAGGAATATGATTACAAGGGGACAAGACGAGTGGTATTTTAATCCGCAGTTCATGGAGATGGTTCCAAAAAGGTTAATTAACGAGTTGCTAAAAGGAGATGAGATGAGCAAACGCACCGAGATTAGCTACCGCAACATAAAGAACGTCAATCCTCGTGGTGAATCCGCCGTGGAGTTTGTCGGCTACAAGAACGTGATGACTCTTGCCGAGATTGATAAGGAGATTGGGAATGAAGTACGTACGGGAACCTATTGTACCGGAAGAAGTTACTTTCAGTCACGTAGTGAGAGAGCTATCGTAATCTTCAACAGGAAGGAGAATATTCTCGCAAGGGAATATCTTGTTGGTAAGACATATTCTCCTAGCGACTGGCACTTCTTCATTGACTTCCTTCTTGAAGCCGGTGAGCGCTATGGTGAAATCAAGGCTGACATCAAGGAAAGCGCAGTACAGAAGATTCTAATCTAAGGAGGGGCAATGGAGAAGATAACAAACGTAAGGACTGGCTATACTCCTATCTTTCGCGGGGAAGGTTTTGGTTCACGTAGTCTTGTTGACGACAGTACGGCTCTTTATGAGACGCTAGAGGATTGTAAGTTATCATGGGAAGTTGGCGAAGATACTTGTGTTGCCATTGCTAAGGTAACGTGGACGGAGGTAGAATGAACTACACTATTGTAAAGAAGGGCGAGCTCAAGAAGGCTGGCAGCTATCTAAAGCAGATTCTGACCATCAGCAAGCCCGATGGCACTGAGGTTGAGTGCTTCACTTGGGTTGGTGATGAGGCTGGTGCTGCTGATATCTTGGTTGGTGATGTTCTGGATGGAGAGCTCTCTTACAAGGATTCAAGCAATCCTAAGTACAAGGGAGAGTGGAAGCTTGGCAAGTGGACGAAGGTTGCAGAGGTTCCCGGAGCAAGGCCATACAGTACATCTAGCGCTGCAACTGGAAAGCCTACGCCAAAGTTAATCGCCGGTGACAGCAAAGATGAGCGTATTGCTAGGGGTAATTCCTGCAATGCTGTGAGCTCTCTCCACGCTGGCAAGGCTATCGAACCCAATGCCTTCTATGCCGAGGTTCGTCAGATGTACATTTACATCACGACGGGGATGATTCCTGAAATGAGCAGCAAGATTCAGCACGCAGCTATCCTTGCAATGTTCTCGAAGGATGAGGACGGCAAGAAGGTTCCAGATTTAGAATCAGCCCATGACGAACTTTTTAAGAGTACCGGGATTCCATTCATTACAGCGTTGACACGCGATGAGGCGGCTTCTTTCTTGGACTTCATGACGCAAGATTAGCCTTGCTTGTTTATACGTTCGATGCTCACGAAGTCTAATCAAAACACCACCCGGACAGTGAGCATTGATGGTTGTCGTAGCCTCTTGTGGTATAGTAGTGAGGGGATGTATAAAACTTCCCCACCACAGGAGGCTACCAATGACAACCGAAGAACGAGCAGCGTACATGAAGAAGTGGAATGAAAAGCATGAGGGCTATGCTAAAACATATTACTCAGAGCATAAAGAGCACATGAACGAACAAACAGAAGCGTGGCAGAAGAAACACCCGGAAATTGTCAGTGCCTCTAAAAGAAAGTTCTACATTAAGCACAGGGCAAAAGTTCGTCTCAACCAAAAAGAATATTGGGTAAATGGAGGCAAAACAACAAGGCATAGGAAACAACTGCCAGTAAAAGATTTCGTTAACAGATACAAAGTTGAGCATGGTTGTTCTGTTTGCGGAGTAAAAGGACTTCCACCTGAGTGCTATGACTTTCACCACGTAGACCCCACCACAAAGATTAAAGACCTTGGACACATCGCCCATTCAAATACCATAGAGAGGGCTAAAATAGAAATGGCAAAGTGCATTGTTCTCTGTGCCAACTGTCATAGAATCGTAGAAGGAAATATTCGCAGGAACGCACACGAAGTATAGCTGGTAGGATATTCACCACCCGCCTCTC
>Ga0209538_1000612_pt1 | contig 20530 bp, 18 predicted proteins | sample BarGraNGADG00211_2_FD_184492 | JGI IMG/M metagenome (GOLD analysis project Ga0209538, IMG submission 184492) | Arctic peat soil microbial communities from Barrow, Alaska - Barrow Graham LP Ref core NGADG0004-211 (SPAdes) (version 2) | ecosystem: Environmental > Terrestrial > Soil > Wetlands >... | reverse complement strand
CCACCCTCGCCGAGAGCAACGGCCAGCACGAGCAGCACGCCCGCCAGGACCGCCGCGAGCACCAGCGGCGCATCGACACCGTGCTCGAGCCCGCCGGCGGGTGCCAGGAGCAGCGGCCAGCCGAACGCGAGCAGACCGGCGACCGACGCGAGGACGAGCGCAGACGTCGTGCGTGACCTCAGCGGCATGGCTACCGCCGACCGGGGCACGGGGTGCCCGCTCATGGCGTGCGCTCCATGGCCCGGCGGGCCTGTGCGACAGTCAGCAGCGGCAAAGGGTGCAAGATCTTGGCGACCTGCGGGGCGAAGACCGGCGACGACACCAGCACCTCGGCCGCCGTGCCGTCGGCGACCACGTCTCCGTCCGCCATCACGACCACCCGGGACGCGCACTCCGCGACGAACTCCACGTCGTGGCTGGACAGCAGGACCGCACCGCCGCCCGCTGCGTGCCTGACCAGCACCTCGGCCAGGTGTCGCTTCGCGGCGTAGTCCAGGCCCCGGGTCGGTTCGTCGAGCAGCAGGACGCGCGGTGTCGCGGCGAGCTGGACCGCCAGTGCCAGTGCCAGGCGCTGACCCTCCGACAGGTCGCGCGGGTGCGCCTGCCCGGGGATCCCGGGCGCCAGGTCGTCCAACAGGGCACGCGTCGTCCCAGGCGCCGATCCGTCCGCCTCCGCGCACTCGGCCGCGACGGAATCGCGGAACAGCAGGTCCTGCGGGGTGTTCGGCACCAGGGCCACCCGGCGCCGCGCGTCGCGGGGGGAGAGCCGCGCGGGGTCGGCATGCTCCGGACCGACGTCGGACGGGCCGGGCGCCACCTGGACAGAACCGCGGCTGCGGCGCCCGGAGCCCTGCAGCGCCCAGAGCAACGACGTCTTGCCCGAGCCGTTGCGGCCCATCAGGGCGACGACGTCGCCTGCCCGCAGGGTCAGGTTCACCCCGCGCACCGCATGCACCCCCGCCCCGCCGGGTGCGGACTCCGCCGTCGAGCCCGGACCGGGCCGTCGCCGCGAGGCGAGCCGACCGTGGTGCACGTGCACGTCCCGAGCCGTCAGTACCTCGGGCGAGGGGGTCGTCGGCACGTCCATGCCGCGGGCGAGACCGGGTGCCAGACGCGCACGCAGGGCGGGGGCCCGGCGTCGGGCATCACGTACGGACAGCGGCAGCGGATCCCAGCCGGCCAACAGCCCGAGATCCACGATCGGTGGCACGACGGCGGCGGTGGCGAGCACATCCTGCGGCGTGCCGTCCGTGACCGACCCGTCGGCGGCGACGGCCACCACCCGGTCCGCGTACTGGACCACCCGCTCGAGCCGGTGCTCGGCGAGGACCACCGTCATCCCGAGGTCGTGCACCAGCCGGGTGAGCGCCGCGAGCACGTCCTCCGCGGCCGCCGGGTCAAGCGCCGAGGTCGGCTCGTCGAGCACCAGGACGCGGGGCTGCGCCGTGATCACTGCGCCGATCGCCACCCGCTGCTGCTCACCCCCGGACAGACCGCTCAGCGGGCGGTCCCGCAGCGCGGCGAGGCCCAGGAGGTCGAGCACCTCCTCGACCCGCTTGCGCATCACCGCCGGAGCCAGGCCGAGCTGCTCCATGGCGTAGGCGAGCTCCTCCTCGACGATGTCGGTGACGAAGCCGGCAGCCGGGTCCTGGCCGACGACGCCCACCACATCGGCGAGGTCCCGGGGAAGGTGGTCGCGGGTGTCACGTCCGTCCAGCAGGACGCGTCCGGCCAGCGTTCCCCCGGTGAAGTGCGGGACGAGGCTGCAGGCCGTCCGCAGCAGCGTCGACTTGCCTGCCCCGGTGGGCCCGATGACGAGGCAGAGCTCTCCCTCGGGGACCTCGAGGCACACGTCGCGCAGGACCGGTCGGGCCGCCCCCGGGTACGTGACGGTGACGTGCTCCATCCGCAGGGCCGTCCGGTTCATCAGGCGAACCTGCGCGAGCCCAGCGCGGGCGCTGCGGCGAACGCAGCTCCCGCGGCCGCGAGCAGGAGCTGCCCAGTGGCTCCCGACGAGGCGATCAGCAGCCCGGCGGCAACCGTGCCGGCGAGCGCGACGAACGTCTCCGGCCTGCCCCAGACGTCCGGCCGGTACCTGCTGCGCTGCACCTGGCGCCCCGCGAGCACCGACGCGACAACGGCAGCAGCTGCGCCGGCGGCCAACATGCCGGCCGCCTGCAGGACCGAGCTCCCGGCCAGCAGGGCGTAGGTGCCGAACGCGGCCGAGAGCAGGGCCAGCAGCAGCAGCGCACCGACGCGCCGGTCGGACCTGCCGGGCAACGTCCGGGCGTACCCGCGGGAGTCCATCGAAGCCGCAAGGGCAAGGGACCGGTCGAGGGCGTCCGTTAGCACCGGGACCGCCGAGGCCAGGATCGCCCGGGCGCCCCGTTGGGGTGTGCCGCGCAGGCGTTGCGCGCGCCGCACCCCGACGGCGGCCGCGACCAGCTGCGGCGTCACGCTGATCGCGATCACGACTGCCGAGCCCATGTGGTGCAGCGACGCGGGCAGGGCACGAAGGGCGCGCTTCGGATTGGCCAGCGCGTTGGCGGCGCCGAAGCACACGACGAGCAGCGCGAGGCGCAAGCCGGCTGCCGCCGCAGTGGCCAGCCCGGTGGTGGTCACCGGACCGAAGAGCTCGATCCCGACCGCCCAGTCGGGGGTCCGCACACGTGGCAGATCCAACACCACCGTTCCTGGTGACTTGATCCCCACCACCACGTGAAAGGCGATCCGGACGACGACGATGCAGCCCCCGAGCACCAGGTAGGCAGGGAACGACCGCGCCCACGGCGAGTCGTCGCGGCGCAGGATCACGACCGCGACGACCGCCGCCAGCAGCAGTGCGACCACCCGGACGTCACTCACCCGGGTCGCCGCGACCGCGAGCGCGAGCGCCCATGCCCACCAGGCCAGCGGGTGCAGTGCAAGGGGGCGCATGGTCGTCGGCTCAGTCCTGTCCGGTCGGGCCGTTCGACGACCCGCGTCCCGAGCGCCGGATCAGGCCGACGCCGACCGCGACGATCGCGGCGACGGCGCCGATCCCGACGACGACGAACACCCATGGCTGGGCGGCCTCGGGGACCAGGTTGCCCGGGTCCGTCCCATCGTTGCCGGAGACAGCCGCCGACTCGTCCGTCGGCTGCGCCCGCAGATCGAGCGGGAGCACGCTGGGGCCGGTCGAGCCGTCGTTGTACCGCCAGCCCTCGAATCCGCCGGCCGCCGGCACCGACGTGTCGGCACCCTCCATCCAGACCTGCCAGGTGCCGTCCTGGCCGCCGTACCAGTACGACCAGTACGAGCCGGCGAAGGCCTCCGGGCAGGGGTCCGGCCGAGCGTCGATCGCGCAGATCATGCCGGTGGGGTCGCGAGTGTCGGTGAACCCGGCCTGCTGGAGCGCCTCGATGCCGGTCGCGGGATCTGTCGCGCAGCCGGTCTCGAGCTGGCCGCCGAGCTCCGTGAAGTCGACGACGACCGTGACGCCGTCCTGGCACGGCGAGCGGGGAACCAGGGTGTCCCCGGCAGCGCTGGACGCAGCGAGGGGGATCGCGAAGCCGGCCGCGAGCAGGGCGGCGGCGAACTGACGGGAGAAGGTGGCAGCAGTGCGATGCATCGGTGCTTCTTTCTGAGGGGTCCGTGGCCGGACCCGGCACCGTCGCCTGCTGCGGGAGGCCCGCACGGTCGTGGCGACGACCCGGGCTCCGTCCCGCATGCCTCGACGGTTGGAGCCTCTCGGCTCGCAGCAGGTGCTCCGGCTCGTCGGACGCGGGGAGCGTCCGACCTACGGTTGCGGGTCAGCGCCGGACTTCGACCGGCTTCCCCTGGCTGCGGGCCCTGTTCAGAGCGTCACCCGGTGGGTGACCGGACCACCGTACCGCCACGGGCCGACGCCGCGGGGTGACTTGCCCGGGGGACGTGTCATGGGCGAAGGTGCCGACAGGACCAGGCGACCGGGAGGACATGTGCGCGTCTACACCAGGGCCGGGGACGACGGCAGCACGGGCATGTTCCTCGGTGGTCGGGTCTCCAAGGCCGACGCCCTGATGGAGGCGTGCGGGGACATCGACGAGGCGGTCTCCGTGCTCGGGGTGGCGCGGGCGTCGTGCCACGACGCCGCGCTCGCGAGCGAGATCCTCGGGCGCCAGCGGGAGCTGTTCGTCGTGGCTGCCGACCTTGCGACGAACCCGCGGCATCGCGACCGGCTCGAGGCGGGGATCTCGCTGGTGACCCAGGAGATGGTGGACGCCATCGAGCGGGCGATCGACGACAGGCTGGCGGCCCGGCCGCTGCGCCCGGTCTTCGTCGTACCGGGCACGGGTGGGACGTCAGCCGCTCTGGACCACGCCCGCACGGTCGTGCGCCGGGCAGAGCGCCGGGTGGTGGCCCTGCAGGACGCCGGCCAGAGGGTGAGCCCAGAGCTGCTCCGATACCTCAACCGGCTCTCCGACCTCGTCTTCGTGCTCGCCCGGCACGCCGCGGACGACGACGAGCCACCCAGCCACGACTGAGCGGTCGAACCGGTGGGAGGATGCCGACGTGACGCGACTGCATGAGCCCGGCCAACGGGCATTCGGCTCGGACAACTACGCAGGTGCCCATCCCGAGGTCCTGGCGGCGCTTGCCGAGGCCAACGAGGGACACCAGGTGTCGTACGGGGCGGACGTCTACACCGCCCGTCTGCGCGAGGTCCTGGCCGGCCACTTCGGGCGTGACGTCGACATCTACCCCGTGTTCACCGGGACCGCGGCCAACGTGGTCGCCCTGCAGTCGATGCTGCCGCGTTGGGGAGCCGTGATCTGCTCGGAGTCCGCGCACATCAACACTGACGAGAACGCGGCTCCGGAACGCGTCGGAGGGCTGAAGCTGCTCACCGTCGCGGCAACGGACGGCCGGCTGACCCCTGAGCTCGTCGACCTCCGGATGGGTGGACGCGACGACGAGCACCGGGCGCAGCCGGGAGTCGTGTCGATCACCCAGACCACCGAGCTGGGCACCTGCTACTCCCCGGAGCAGATCGCGGCGGTGTGCGAGCGGGCCCATCAGCAGGGACTGCGGGTCCACCTCGACGGGGCCCGGATCGCGAACGCCGCCGCCACCCTCGGGCTGCCGCTTCGTGCCTTCACCACTGACGTCGGGGTCGATGTCGTCTCGCTCGGCGGGACCAAGAACGGCGCGCTCGGCGCCGAGGCCGTCGTCGTGCTGGAGCCGGCTGCCGTCGAGGGTGTGCGCTACCTCCGCAAGATCGACATGCAGCTGGCCTCGAAGATGAGGTTCGTGTCCGCGCAGCTGCTGGCTCTGTTCGACGGTGACCTCTGGCTGCGATCGGCCCAGCACGCCAACGCCATGGCGCGCCGGCTCCGCGACGCGATCGGCGGGCTGCCCGGGGTGCACGTCGCGCTGCCCGTCGAGGCCAACGCGGTGTTCGCTGTGCTGCCCGACGGCGTCGCCGATCGCCTGCGCGAGCGCTTTCACTTCTACGACTGGGAGGGTCATCCCGGGCTGGTCCGGCTGATGTGCGCCTTCGACACCACGGAGGCCGACGTCGACGAGTTCGCAGCCGCGCTGGCAGCAGAGCTCGGCTGACCTGCACGCTGGTCGGAGAGCGGTTCGCGGGCGCCGGCGCGGCCCTTTAGGGTGGCGAGGTGCCTCAACCACGTCGTCACCTGCGGGGTGCGGGGCTGCTGCTCCGGGAGGGCTTCGCCGCCATCAGGCGGGAGCTCAAGGTGCCGACCGACTTCCCCGAGGCCGCACTGGACGAGGCGAGCGGCGCGGCTGACAGCCGTACCGCCGGACGCGCGGACCTGACGGACCTGCCCTTCGTGACGATCGATCCGCCTGGATCGCGGGACCTTGACCAGGCGATGCACATCGAACGCTCGGGTAGCGGCTACCGGGTGCGGTATGCCATCGCCGACGTCGCGGCATTCGTGCGGCCCGGTGGAGCACTGGACCGGGCGGTCAAGGAGCGCACCCTCACGGTCTACTGCCCGGACGAGCGGGTGCCGCTGCATCCGACGGTGCTGAGCGAGGGCACGGCCTCGCTGCTGCCCGGGCAGGACCGGCCGGCCATCGTCTGGGACCTGCGCCTCGGTGCGGACGGTGAGGTCGAGGAGGCAACGGTCGCCCGGAGCGTTGTCCGCAGCCGGGAGCAGCTGGACTACCCGACCGAGCAGGCACGGCTGGACGCCGGCACCGCCGGGGAGGTGCTGCGACTGCTGGTCGAGGTGGGGACCCTCCGCAGCCGGCTCGAGCGCGAACGCGGAGGAGTGTCCCTCGCCAAGCCCGAGCAGGAGGTGGTCGATGCCGCGGGTGGCGGATGGGACCTGGAGTTCCGCGCCCCGCTGCCGGTGGAGAACCACAACGCACAGATCTCGCTGATGACCGGGATGACCGCCGCCCGGATGATGCTGGACGCCGGAGTCGGGATCCTGCGGACCATGCCGGCGGCCGAACCCGAGCAGCTGGAGCGGCTGCAGCGCCGCGCCGTCGGGCTCGGCGTTCCCTGGCCGCACGGCACGAGCTACCCGGACGCCCTCGCCGCCCTTGACCCCGCGGCGCCGGCGACCGCCGCCTTCCTGACCGCCGCGGTCAGCCTGTTCCGGGGAGCCGCATGGGAACCGTTCCGCGGAACCCCGCCGTCCCCCATGGTGCACGGCGCGATCGCCGCTCCGTACGCGCACGTCACTGCACCGCTGCGCCGGCTGGTCGACAGGTACGGCCTGGAGATCTGCCTCGCCGCACAGCAGGGCGTCGATCCGCCGGAGTGGGTGCTGGCCGAGTTCGGGTCGCTCGGCGAGCTGATGGCGACCGGCGCACGGCGGGCGGCGGCGGTCGACCACGCGTGCACCGACCTGGTCGAGGCTGCGGTCCTCGCGCCACACGTCGGTGAGGAGTTCGACGGCGTCGCGCTCGACCCGCGGACCGTCCAGCTGCGCTCTCCCGCAGTGGTGGCCCACACCGAGGACGACGACCTCCCGGTGGGCCGGCAGGTGCGCGTCCGGCTGCTCCAGGCCGATCCGGCGAACCGGTCGGTGCGATTCCGGCGCGTGCGTTGAGCCGGCCCTGACAGGTCAGCTCCGGGCCGTAGGATCGCGGCACGGCCTCCGGCCGGTCTGCGGGTACCGAAGGGACGAGCGGGGCGTGAGCGATACCGGCCAGCTTGCTGTCGACGGGACGACGACGCGTCCCCTGGCCGGCGCCCTGACCCTGCCCAACCTGATCAGCCTGCTACGGCTGCTCCTGGTACCGGTCTTCACCTGGCTGGCGCTGGGCGGGCACGACGTATGGGCGTTCGGTGTCCTGGTCGTCGCCGGAGCGAGCGACTGGCTGGACGGTCGTCTTGCCCGGGCGCTGAACCAGCAGTCGCGGCTCGGTGAGCTGCTCGACCCCGCCGCAGACCGCCTGTTCATCATCGTGACGCTCGTGGTGCTCGCCGTGCGGGACGTGGTGCCCGTCTGGTTGGTGGTCGTGATCCTCGCGCGGGACGCTGTCCTTGCGATCGTGCTGGCAGTGCTGATGGCTGCCCGGATCGGGCCCCTCCCGGTGCACTTCGTGGGAAAGGCGGGCACCTTCGCTCTGCTGTACGCGCTTCCGCTGCTCCTGCTCGCGGAGCTGTCCGGTCCGGTCGGGGTCGCCGCAGACCTGCTCGGGTGGGCCTTCGCCATCTGGGGCATCGGGCTGTACTGGCTGGCGGGTGCCATCTACCTGCGGCAGGCGGGCACCGAGCTGGTGCGACGGCGTCGGGCACCGCGATGACGGCGGACCAGGGGCGACGCGTGCCGCCGAGGACGCCGCGGGCCGTCGACGCATCGATGGGCCTGCTGAACGACGTGATGAGCAAGGCCCTCGACCCCGGCTACGTCGAGGCCGCGCAGCGCCCGGTGGTGCAGCGGGGGGTTGCCGAGCGCGCAACGCGCACCGCCCTGCACATGATCCTTGCGGTGCTGCTGGGTCTGATCACCGTCGTTGCAGTCAGCGAGCTCCGGGGGCCGCTGCTGGCCGACCCATCGCCACGTGCACTGCTGGAACGGGAGATCACCGACCGTTCGACCGAGGTCGAGGACCTGGCCGACTCGGTCGAGCGGCTCAGTGCCGAGATCGCGCAGGTGCAGTCCGACGCGATCGCCTCGCTGAACCCCGGGCTGTTCGAACGGCTCGAGGCCTCCGAGCTGGCCTCCGGTGCCCTCGGCGTGAGCGGGCCCGGACTGGTCATCGAGCTCGACGACGGCGAGGTGACCGATCCGGAGGACGACGCGGCCCGGGTCCAGGACGTCGACCTGCAGATCGTCACCAACGGCCTGTGGGCGGCAGGCGCCGAGGCGATCGCGATCAACGGCTCGCGCCTCACCGCGCTCACCGCGATCCGCGGCGCGGGCCAGGCGATCCAGGTCGATCTCGCCCCGGTGCTCGCCCCCTACCGGATCGAGGCCATCGGCGACGTCCGGGGGATGCAGACGGCGTTCGCCCGGTCCTCTGCGGCCAACCATCTCGCCTTCCTCTCCGGGACCTACGGGATCACCGCTACCACGACCGCGGCGCAGCAGCTCGATCTTCCCGGTGCGGGCAGCACCACCTTGCGGCACGCGACACGCCTGGCGGATGTGGCATCGTCGGCGGCACCGCTGGAGTCGGCACCACCGCAGGAGAAGGGTTCGTCATGATCGCGCTCATCGGGCTGGTGGTCGGCGTCCTCGTGGGGTTGTTCCTCGAACCGACAGTTCCGGTAGTCCTGCAGCCCTACCTGCCGATCGCGGTCGTTGCCGCGCTCGACGCTCTCTTCGGCGGCCTGCGCGCGCTGCTCGACGGCGTGTTCGACGACCGCGTGTTCGTGATCTCCTTCCTGTCCAACGTCGTGGTGGCCGCGTTGATCGTGTTCCTTGGGGACCAGCTCGGGGTCGGGACGCAGCTGTCGACCGCCGTCGTCGTGGTCCTGGGGATCAGGATCTTCTCCAACGCCGCGGCCATCCGGCGCCACCTGCTGAAGGCCTGAGATGCCACCCGACCACCTGCAGCGCCAGACCGAACCGCGATCGGCCTGGCGCACGCTCGCGCGCTCGTTCGCACCGCGCGCCAGCCGAGGCCAGGCCATCACCGGTCTGCTGTGCGCGCTGCTCGGCGTCGCCCTTGTGGTCCAGGTCCGGGCCAACCGGAGCGAGGGCCTGTCGAGCCTGCGCCAGGACGAGCTCGTGCGCATCCTCGACGAGGTCACCCGCCGCGCCGAGGAGCTCCAGACCCAGGTCACCGACCTGCGGGCGCAGCGCACCGAGCTCGTGACCGGCTCGGACACCGAGCGCGCCGCGCGCGAGGCAGCAGCAGCCCGAGCGGAGGTGCAGGGCATCCTGGCCGGTGAGCTGCCGGCGGTGGGCCCCGGGGTGGAGCTGATCATCCGGCAACCGGATCAGCAGATCCCGGCACCGGTGCTCTACAACGTGCTCGAGGAGCTGCGGAACGCTGGAGCCGAGGCCTTCCAGGTCGGCGATCAGCGGCTGACCGCCTCCAGCTACTTCATCGACACCCCGGACGGGGTGCAGGTGGACGGCGTCCTGCTGAGACCGCCCTACCGCTGGCTGGCGATCGGGGACCCCGACACCGTCACCACCGCCCTGAGCATCCCCGGCGGTGCTCTCGCTGCCGTCCGGAACGCCGGTGGCAGCACCGACCTGAGCTCCCGTGACGAGGTGCAGGTCACGGCGGTTCGGGTGGTCGAGCGCCCGCGCTACGCCACGCCGGCGCCAGCGGTCGAGGGTGGATGACGCTGGTGTCGTCCCGGGACTGCCGGTCGGGGCCGGGTGCGGCTTAGGCTGTCCACCACCACACCCAGGCGATCACCGACCGCCGACGCCGAGGAGGACCCATGACCGAGCGCGATGCGTCCGAAGGTCGTTGGACGGCGGCCGAGACCACGATCAGCTTCGGCGAGGGTGTTGTCGGGGCGGTGGAGCACGACGGTCCCGCCGGCCTGAGCACGGAGGACCAGGCGGCCGTTGCCGCACTGCCCCCGACGTCCGCCCTGCTGGTCGTCCAGCGCGGGCCGAGTGCGGGCGCGCGGTTCCTGCTCGACGCCGAGCGCACCGTGGCCGGCCGCAGCCCCAACGCCGACATCTTCCTCGACGACGTGACGGTCTCCCGCAAGCACGTGGAGTTCGTCCGTGAGGGCGATGGCTTCGTCGTGCGCGACGTCGGCTCGCTGAACGGCACGTACGTGAACCGGGACCGGATCGAGCGTGCGCCGCTCAAGGCCGGCGACGAGGTGCAGATCGGCAAGTTCCGGATGACCTTCCACCCCAGCCCGGTCCGTCCGGCGGACCGCCCGGAGGGCGTGGCGGTGGACGAGCTCCCGTGACACCGGCAGCACAGCCGCACCCGGGCGGGTCGGTCCCAGCGGAGGCGCCAGGCCGGCCGCGACTCGTCGAGCCATGGCCCCAGGGGGTCTCGCGCGAGCCCAGCATGCGGATCTCGGACGTCCTGGCGGACCTGGGCCCGGACTTCCCTGCGGTGACCCCGTCCAAGCTGCGGTTTCTCGAGGAGCAGGGGCTGGTCGAGCCCGTGCGGACGGCCGGTGGCTACCGGCAGTACAGCCCGGCGGATCTGGAGCGCCTGCGGTTCGTGCTGCGCCAGCAGCGTGACCGGTACCTGCCCCTGCGCGTGATCCGGGAGCAGCTGGCCGCCCTGGACGCGGGGGAGGTGACGTCGTCACCGGCGCCTCGACTCGCCACCGCAGACGGTGAGCGGACCGGCGCACGGCACGGCCGGTACACGGTTGCGTCGTTGGCGCAGGAGACCGGCGCGGACCCGGCACTGGTCACGGGGCTCGCGGAGGCCGGGGTGCTGCACAGCGACCGGTCAGGCCATCTCGAGCCATGGGCGAGGGACGTGGTCCTGCTGGCTGTCGCCCTCGCCGAGCACGGTGTCGAGCCGCGGCACCTGCGGGCGTTCCGCTCGGCGGCCGACCGCCAGGTGGACATGGTCGAGCAGATCGTCGCGCCGCTGCGCGGCCAGCGCGCCGTCGCGGCACAGGCCCACGCCGCCAGTGTCGCGGGGGAGGTCGGTGAGCTGTGCGCCCAGCTCCACGTGACCCTCGTGCGGGCCGGCGTCGCGGACCTGCCGCTCTGAACGCGAGCCTCGGGCCCGATTCCGCGCGTCGGCCGATCGGGTAGCCGAGAGGGTGTGCTCGCACCGCGTCGGGGACGTAGCGTGGCGGTATGCGGGACGGCCTGATCGAGATGCAGGTTCTTGGTGTGCGCCGGCAGGTGCCCCTTGACCAGGTCGTCGTGCTCCTGCTGGATGTCGACGGGGGCCGGGTGCTGCCGATCGTCGTCGGGCTCTCCGAGGGGCAGGCCATCGCGGCAGGGCAGGCAGGGGTCATGCCGCCCCGCCCGATGACCCACGACCTTCTGGTGTCCGTGCTGTCGACCGTCGCGGCGACGGTGGACCGGGTGGAGATCGTCGCCCTGGTCGACGGCGTGTTCCACGCCGCACTGGTCCTCGCAGACGGTCGCCGGATCGACTCGCGGGCCTCCGACGCGATCGCCGTGGCGGTGCGGACCGGCAGCCGCGTGCTGTGCGACCCACAGGTGCTGGCCGAGTCCGGGTTGGAGGTGCAGGAGACGGCCGACCAGGACGAGGAGGTCGAGGAGTTCCGCGCCTTTCTTGACACGGTCAGCCCGGACGACTTCGTGGCGACCGGCGAGGGCGACATCGGCAACGGTAACTCCTGAGGACACCGGCCAGAGGGGCACAGAAGCCGCGATCTGGGGCAGATGTCACGTTCATGTTGAGGTTGAGGGTTCATCCCGGCCGACACGCACCGCCCCGACCGCGTGGCGTCGTTGACGCCCCCTGTGGCCGGCCCTAGCGTGACCAGTGAGATCATCAGGCGGTCAGCGCGCCGGATGACGACGACGAGGGGAGGGTGCCGTGAGCGGCCCCGGAGAGTCGGTCCACGAGTCCGTCGCCATCCCACAGCGCGCCCAGGGCCTCCTGTTCGGCGACGAGCTGCCCGATCTGGACACGACGACGGGCTACCGCGGGCCGACGGCCTGCCGTGCCGCGGGCATCACCTACCGCCAGCTGGACTACTGGGCCCGCACCGGGCTGGTCGAACCGTCCGTCCGGCCGGCCAGCGGCTCCGGGACGCAGCGTCTGTACGGCTTCCGCGACATCCTGGTCCTGAAGGTCGTCAAGCGACTGCTGGACACCGGTGTCTCGCTGCAGCAGATCAGGACCGCCGTGTCGCACCTGCGCGAGCGCGGTGTCGAGGACCTGGCGCAGATCACCCTGATGAGCGACGGTGCGTCGGTCTACGAGTGCACGTCCGCCGATGAGGTCATCGACCTGGTGCAGGGCGGTCAGGGCGTCTTCGGCATCGCGGTCGGCCGGGTCTGGCGCGAGGTCGAGGGGACCCTCGCCTCGCTGCCGACCGAACGGGCGGACGACGACGGCCCGCTCGTGGCGGGCGACGACGAGCTCTCGCTGCGCCGTCGGGCACGGACCGCCGGCTGAACGGCGCCCTGTCGGCTTGCGCATGATCGCTGGTCTTGCCATGGTGCACCCCTGACCTCCTCTTGACGTCCGCGAGGCGGACGCCTCCCGTGGACCGGTCATCAGCCGCTAGCGTTCTGCTTCCCACCCCGCTGACCATGAGATGAGCTCGTGTTCTCCAAGGTGCTCGTCGCCAACCGCGCAGAGATCGCTGTCCGAGGATTCCGGGCCGCGGTCGAGCTGGGCGCGCGCACCGTCGCGGTCTTCCCTTACGAGGACCGCAACTCCGAGCACCGGCTGAAGGCCGACGAGGCCTACCCGATCGGGGAGCCCGGTCATCCGGTCCGGGCCTACCTCGACATCGCCGAGATCATCCGGGTGGCCCGGGAGTCCGAGTCGGACGCCGTGTACCCCGGCTACGGCTTCCTGTCGGAGAACCCGGAGCTCGCTCGTGCGTGCGCCGAGGCCGGCATCACCTTCATCGGGCCGCCGCCCGAGGTGCTGGAGATGGCGGGCAACAAGGTCCGTGCCCTGCGTGCGGCCCGGCAGGCGGGGATCCCGATCCTCCCGTCGTCGGAACCGTCGGCCGACGTCGAGGTGCTCCTTGCGTCCGCTGCGGACGTCGGCTTCCCCCTGTTCGTGAAGGCGGTGGCCGGCGGCGGAGGGCGCGGCATGCGCCGGGTCGAGGCCCCCGGCGACCTGTCGGCCGCCCTCCGGGCCGCCATGCGCGAGGCGGCCGGCGCCTTCGGTGACCTGACGGTCTTCCTGGAGCGGGCCGTGCTCCGCCCCCGGCACATCGAGGTCCAGATCCTGGCCGACGCGACCGGCGAGGTCGTGCACCTGTTCGAGCGGGACTGCTCGGTGCAGCGGCGGCACCAGAAGGTGATCGAGATCGCGCCGGCCCCGAACCTGGACCCGGCGATCCGGGACGCCTTGTGCCGCGATGCTGTGACCTTTGCGCGGAGCATCGGTTATGTCAATGCGGGAACCGTCGAGTTCCTCGTCGACACGGTGGGGGAGCGGGTCGGCCAGCACGTCTTCATCGAGATGAACCCTCGCATCCAGGTGGAGCACACGGTGACGGAGGAGGTCACCGACGTCGACCTGGTGTCCTCCCAGATGCGGATCGCAGCGGAGGAGACCCTCGCCGACCTCGGCATCTCCCAGGACACCGTCAGGGTGAACGGCGCGGCCCTGCAGTGCCGGATCACCACGGAGGACCCGTCCAACGGGTTCCGTCCGGACACCGGCCGGATCGTCGCCTACCGCTCGCCCGGCGGCGCGGGGATCCGCCTGGACGGTGCCACCGCCAGTGTGGGTTCGGAGGTCACCGGCCATTTCGACTCGATGCTGGTCAAGCTCACCTGCCGTGGACGGGACTTCCCGACGGCCGTCCACCGGGCGCGACGAGCGTTGGCCGAGTTCCGGATCCGCGGTGTCCGCAGCAACATCCCGTTCCTGCAGGCCGTGCTGGCCGACAGCGAGTTCGTCGAGGGGCACCTGTCCACCTCGTTCATCGAGGATCGGCCGCAGCTGTTGGTCGCCAAGGTCAGCGCCGACCGGGGGACCAAGCTGCTCGCCTACCTCGGTGATGTCACGGTCAACCGGCCGAACGGTCCACCGAACGGGTTGCCACGCCCTGGCGCCAAGCTGCCGGTGGCCGATCTCTTGCAGCCGGCCGCGCCGGGGAGTCGCCAACGGCTGCTCGAGCTGGGGCCGGAGGGGTTCGCCCGTGCCCTGCGCGAGCAGACCGCCGTCGCGGTCACCGACACGACCTTCCGGGACGCCCATCAGTCCCTGCTCGCCACTCGGGTGCGCACCTACGACCTCCTCGCGGTCGCCCCGTACGTCGCTCGGATGACCGGTGAGCTGCTGAGCATGGAGACCTGGGGCGGGGCGACCTACGACGTCGCGCTCCGGTTCCTCGGCGAGGACCCGTGGGAGCGGCTCGCGGCCGTGCGTGAGGCGCTGCCGAACGTCGCGCTGCAGATGCTGCTGCGCGGACGGAACACCGTCGGCTACACCCCGTACCCCACGGAGGTCACGCAGGCCTTCGTGCGGGAGGCGGCAGCCACCGGCATCGACATCTTCCGGATCTTCGACTCCCTGAACGACGTCGAGCAGATGCGGCCGGCGATCGACGCCGTGCGCGAGGTCGGCGTGCCGCTGGCCGAGGTCGCGCTGTGCTACACCGCCGACCTGACCGACCCGCGCGAAGGTCTGTACACCCTGGACTACTACCTGCGCCTCGCCGAGCAGATCGTGGCGTCCGGCGCCCACGTCCTGGCGATCAAGGACATGGCCGGCCTGCTCCGCCCGCCCGCGGCGCGCACCCTGGTGACCGCGCTGCGGCAGCGGTTCGACCTGCCGATCCACCTGCACACCCACGACACCGCCGGCGGGCAGATGGCGACCCTCCTTGCGGCCATCGACGCCGGGGTCGACGCCGTCGACGTCGCCAGTGCGGCGATGGCCGGCACGACCAGCCAGCCGCCGATGTCCGCGCTGGTCGCGGCCCTTGCGCACACCGAGCGCGACACCGGGCTGAGCCTGCGCGCGGTGTGCGACCTGGAGCCCTACTGGGAGGCCGTTCGACGGCTGTACCGGCCGTTCGAGTCGGGCCTGCCCGGCCCGACCGGCAGGGTCTACGACCACGAGATCCCTGGTGGGCAGCTCTCCAACCTGCGCCAGCAGGCGATCGCGCTGGGCCTGGGGGACAGGTTCGAGCAGATCGAGGCGATGTACGCGGCCGCCGACAAGATCCTGGGGCGGCTGGTCAAGGTCACGCCGTCGTCCAAGGTGGTCGGCGACCTCGCCCTGCACCTCGTCGCGCGAGGGGCAGATCCGGCCCACTTCGCGACCCACCCGCAGGACTACGACGTGCCCGACTCGGTGATCGGCTTCCTCGGCGGGGAGCTCGGCGCACCCCCTGGGGGCTGGCCCGAGCCGTTCCGCACCCGAGCCATGCTTGGCCGGTCACCACGCCGGGAGCAGGCGGGGCTGACCGACCAGGACCGGGCCGACCTGGACGGCGACTCCGCCACCAGGAGGGACCGGCTGAACCATCTGCTGTTCCCCGGCCCGACCAAGGACTTCCAGCAGGTACGCGCGAGCTACGGCGACGTCAGCCTGCTCGACACCGAGAGCTACCTGTACGGGATGACCCCCTCGACGGAGGTCGAGGTGATCCTCGACCGGGGTGTGCGCCTGCTGCTCGGCCTGGAGGCGGTCGGGGAGCCGGACGAGCGCGGCATGCGCACGGTGATGTTCACCCTGAACGGCCAGCTGCGGCCGATCCAGGTCCGGGACCGGTCCGTGGAGGTCGACCAGGCTGCCGCCGAGAAGGCGGAACCCGGCACCCCTGGCCAGATCGCGGCCCCGTTCGCCGGTGCGGTCACGCCTGTGGTGCAAGAGGGCCAGAAGGTCCAGGCCGGCCAGACCGTCGCGACCATCGAGGCGATGAAGATGGAGGCGAGCATCACGACGCCGGTGGGCGGGACGGTCCGACGGCTGGCGATCGGTGCGGTCCAGCAGCTCGAGGGCGGCGACCTGGTGATGGTCATCGCCTGAGCTGCTGGGAGGGTGCCCGCGGCTCAGGCGTCCTGCTGCGAGCGACCCGGCCGGGAACGCCAGGCGACCACCGCACCGGCGACGACGGCCACCGCGCCGATGCCGACCATCACCCAGGTGGCGGCGATGGGCTCGCCACCGGAGATGACCTCCCATTGGAAGCCGATGATCGCGGCGCCGGTCACCGCGATCACCGCTGCTTGCCACCACCAGCGGTGGGTGAGGGACCGGCTGCCAGGTTCGTCCTTCGTCTGGGCGGGCTCGATCGGCGTGCGGGGGTCGGGAGGGTTGTCGGCCATGCGCCCAGCCTGCCACCCCGGGCGCGGAGCTCGGTCGCACGGACCCGACCGAACGCCCGCCACTGTGGCATCGTCATCCCCGGCGGGTACCGAGAGGAGCGACATGAGCACGGGTGACCGGGTCAGCACCGGCTCGTCGGGATTCGATCAGGTGATCGACGGTCTCCGCCTCGGCGACAACGTCGTCTGGCAGGTCGACTCGGTGCTCGACTACAAGCAGATGGTCGACGCCTACGTCGCGCAGGCCAAGGCCGACGGGCGGCGGCTGGTCTACGTCCGGTTCGGCAGCCACGAGCCGCTGCTTGAGGACGGCCCCGGCACGACGGTCTGCCAGGTCGACCCGACCCAAGGGTTCGAGACCTTCGCCACCGAGGTGCACAACCTCGCCGAGCGACACGGCAAGGGGGCGTTCTACGTATTCGACTGCCTGACCGACCTCCTGCCGTACTGGCACTCCGACCTGATGATCGGCAACTTCTTCAAGGTGACCTGTCCGTTCCTGTACGAGCTGGACACCATCGCCTACTTCGCCATCGTGCGCGGCACTCACACCTACGCGACCATCGCGACCGTCCGCGAGACGACCCAGCTGCTCCTCGACCTCTATCGGGTTGCCGGGAACACCTACATCCATCCGCTCAAGGTGTGGCAGCGCTACTCGCCGACCATGTTCTTCCCCAACCTGATCCGGGGCGACGAGGCCATCTGCATCACCGCAAGCTCAGAGGTCGCCGAGCTGTTCTCGAGCATCCCGCGCCAGGGCGACCGGATCGATCACTGGAACGTCGCCTTCGACCAGGCCCGCGACGCACTGGCTCTTCCGCCTGAGCAGCAGGAACCCGTCAAGACGTCGCTGATGCGCATGCTGATCGGCGGGTCGACCCGGATGTTCGATCTGTGCGCCCGGTACTTCACTCTCGCCGACATCCTCGCCATCGCGTCACGAGAGGTCGGCACCGGGCTGATCGGCGGCAAGAGCGTCGGGATGCTCCTCGCCAGGCGGGTCCTGCACCAGGACGGCGGGCCGGGACTCACCGGTCGCATGGAGCCGCACGACTCGTACTACCTCGGGTCCGACGTCTTCTACACCTACATCGTGCAGAACGGCTGGTGGCCGCTCCGCGCGAAGCAGCGGACCCCGGAGGGCTACTACACGCACGCGCCGGAGCTCAGGGAGAAGCTGCTGCACGGGACGTTCCCGCGCGACATCCGTGAGCAGTTCGTCGAGATGCTCGAGTACTTCGGCCAGTCACCCATCATCGTCCGGTCCAGCTCACTGCTGGAGGACGACTTCGGCAATGCCTTCGCCGGCAAGTACGAGAGCATCTTCTGCGTCAACCAGGGGAGCCCTGAGGAGCGCTACCGAGCCTTCGAGGACGCGGTGAGGGAGGTCTATGCCAGCGCGATGAGCGAGGAGGCACTGGACTACCGGAGCAACCGTGGACTCCTGGACCGGGACGAGCAGATGGCCATCCTGGTCCAGCGGGTGTCCGGCGACCAGCACGACGAGGACTACTTCCCGCACGTGGCGGGCGTCGGCAACTCCTCCAACCTCTACATCTGGTCCGACGACGTCGACATGGAGGCCGGGATGCTCCGGCTGGTCTTCGGGCTCGGGACCAGAGCGGTCGACCGGACGGTCGGCGACTACGCGAAGATCGTGTGCCTTGACGACCCGCTGCGGCTGCCCCCGATGAGCTACGGGGACGAGAAGAAGTACTCCCAACGAGGTGTCGACGTGCTCTCGCTGAGGGAGAACGCCTGGGGGAGCCGCAAGTACGAGGAGGTCATCTCGGGCGATCTGAAGACCGACGTGTCGCTGTTTGCCAGCGTCGACAGCCACGCAGCGACACGAGCACGGGAGATGGGGCGCGGCGACGTCGGCCCGTCGCAGATCCTGGACTTCCATGGACTGCTCGCCGAGACCGAGTTCCCGGCTCTGATGAGGGACGTCCTTGCCCTGCTGTCCGCGGCCTACGCCTACCCGGTCGACGTGGAGTTCACCGCCAACTTCGGCCCGGACGGCGACTTCCGGCTGAACATCCTGCAATGCCGCCCGCTGCAGACCAGAGGACTGGGTGCGGCCGTCGCGGCGCCGCTGCCGACAGACCCGGGCACGTGCCTGTTCTGCACCAAGGGCAACTTCATGGGCGGGAACGTGCGGATCCCGCTCGACTTCGTGATCTACGTGCGCCCGCACGCGTACCTGGCGCTCAGCGAGCAGCAGCGGTACGCGGTCGCCCGCCACATCGGCAAGCTGAACAGCGCGCTCAGCGACAAGGCCGTGATGCTCCTCGGCCCGGGCCGCTGGGGCACCACGACCCCCGCGCTGGGAGTGCCGTTGCGGTTCGCTGAGCTGTGCAACATGGCGGTCATCGGTGAGGTGGCGTCGCAGGAGGCCGGGTTCTCCCCGGAGCTGTCCTATGGCAGCCACTTCTTCCAGGACCTCGTGGAGTCCGGGATCTTCTACGTCGCGATCTTCGATGGTCAGGGTGGCGTGAGCTTCCGTCCGGAGCGGGTGCTCGACCTGCCGAACCTGGTGGGCTCCCTGTCGCCCGAGGGTGCGCAGTTCGCCGACGTGATCCATGTCGCGGCGCCGTCCGGAATGGAGGTGTGCTCCGACATCCTTGCGCAGGCGGCCTGGTGCCAGTGATGGCGCGGCACCGGCTCGGTGCCTCCGGCCCGCCGGCACGTGGGGGAGCGGACCATCGAACACCTGTTCGATGGTGATGCGCACCGCGGGACCGACGGTGCAGCAGACCGCCGGCGCCTGGTCTGTCAGGATGGCGAAATGCGCACCGACCGCCTGACCGAGGACGACTGGGAGACGCTGCGCGAGATCAGGTTGCGGGCGCTGACAACGGACGGTGCGCCATACGGCTCGTCCCTGGAGCGCGAGCAGGGCCTCAAGGAGAGCCACTGGCGGATGCGGCTGCGGGCGAGCCCATGGTTCGTCGCCGTCGTCCGGGAGCAGATGGTCGGCCTCGTGTGTGTGATCAGCGAACCGGGCGCCCCGGCGGAAGAGCGGCACCTGGTGGGCCTGTGGGTGAGTCCGGAGCGCCGTGGTGTGGGCGTGGGCGTGGGCGATGCCTTGCTCGGCGCCGCTGAGAGCTGGGCGCACGACGACGGCGCGGCGTTGATCTCGCTGTGGCTGACGGACGGGAACGCAGTGGCTGAGCGGCTGTACCGGCGGGCCGGCTACGCGCCGACCGGTGTCCGGATGCCGGCGCCACGCGACAGGTCGCTGACAGAGGAGCGGTGGACGAAGCCCCTTGGAGGGGAGCAGCTCGGCAAGCCCGCGCAGCAGCCCCTTGAGCCGAACTGACATAACGTCCATTATCGGCGTTAGCGAACTGACCGGGAATGGCCGGCTGCCGCGCCGGTAGATGGGTCTGACCCCGCTCGGGGTCTGCATCCCGTACCGCAGGATGTGGCTCGGTACCTGTGGTCCCGCATCGGCACGGCGCTGACGAACGTCGTCGTCGGGCTCCAGGTGTACGACGTCACCGGGTGGACGGCCGCCGTCGGCGTGGTCGGTCTGTTCGCCGTGATTCCCCTCGTTGCGCCGCGCGACGCGCTCTTCGCCGTGAACTCACCTGCGCGCGCCCTAATCGTCCCATGTCTTGTCGCCATGGTCGGCTCCCTGTCTCCCGGTCCTACCCCGGCCGACGCGCCGCCGACTCCATCCGTGCGATCTCAGCCTGAGCCCCTGCGGTTGCGGGGCCGCCCCGGTCACGGGACGGTAGGGCGAGTCATCGGGACACGGCCGGTACGGAACCCGGACCGCGTGGATGTTCACCGGACCTTCACGCAAGGCCTGGAACACCGCTGAGTGCCCGCGCGTTGTCACGACGAAGGACAGACCGTCCTGGGAGTCCTGTCGGTCAGAAGGGAGGTCGCCATGGCGGACCGCTCACTGCGAGGCACCCGCATCGGCGCCCACAGCATGGAGTCCGAGGAGGGCGTGGAGTTCGCCGAGCGTTTCGAGGCGTACTACGACTGCCCGAACGGCCACACCATCGTGCTGCCCTTCGCCGCCCAGGCCGACGTGCCGGTGTTCTGGGAGTGCCGATGCGGCGCCGAGGCCCTGCTCCGCGATGCGAACAGGCCGGAGCCCAAGTCCGGGAAGTCACCCCGCACCCACTGGGACATGCTCCTGGAGCGTCGCACCGTCGGCGAGCTGG
>Ga0209538_1000610_pt1 | contig 20554 bp, 19 predicted proteins | sample BarGraNGADG00211_2_FD_184492 | JGI IMG/M metagenome (GOLD analysis project Ga0209538, IMG submission 184492) | Arctic peat soil microbial communities from Barrow, Alaska - Barrow Graham LP Ref core NGADG0004-211 (SPAdes) (version 2) | ecosystem: Environmental > Terrestrial > Soil > Wetlands >... | reverse complement strand
GAGGTGGAATCTGAAGGAAGCCGGAGGCAAACCCTTGGTCTGACGAACAGGAACTGCATAGAAGGCATTTGCGGGAGGGACGAGCTTGCCAAACAAAGCGAAGTCCAATACTGCCCGAATCCCGTGGTGTAGATGCAGCAGATGGATGAGGGGAAAGAGGTTGAGCTTACTCGGGGAGGTCTTGTCAGGCGGTGAAGGACAGATAGATTGACACCCACCGAACCCGCACAGTGATGGGCGGTTAAATGACAAGAAGTCAGCAGAAGCCATAGTACCTGGTCAGAGCAGGGAAGGGCAGAACAATGAGCGTTTTCAAGACGAAGGGATGGTGAGACAGTGCAGAGACAGCAGAAAACGACGGAAGTCGGCTGCCCTTGTGAGGGTATGCTGGAAGCAGAGAGGATCAAGGGAGCGCAGAGTATTGTTTCGCTTGAAAAGGTGGGAGAAGACAGTGCAGGAAGCTTACTCGAGAGGATACTGAGCAGAGACAATCTGAATGCAGCGTACAAACGAGTGAAGCAGAACGGAGGCGCAGCAGGCATAGACGCAATGACAGTGGAAGGAATGTTGCCCTATCTGCAGGAGTATCGTGAAGAGTTGCTGGAAAGGCTGCGAAGCGGACGGTACAGGCCACAGGCAGTAAGGCGTGTGGAAATACCCAAGGCCAGCGGCGGGACAAGGAAGCTGGGCGTACCAACGGTGATAGACCGAATGATTCAACAAGCAATGGTGCAGGTATTGCAGCCAATCTTTGAGAAGACATTTTCGGGAAGCAGTTATGGATTCAGACCCAAGCGCAGCGCCCACCAGGCAATTCAGCAGGCATTGGAATACTGTAAGGCAGGCTTCACCCAAGTGGTGGACATCGACCTTGCCAAGTATTTTGATACTGTAAACCATGATATCCTGATAGAGATGGTGCGGGCAGAAGTGAGCGATGAACGAGTGATCACCCTCATGCGAAAGTACTTAAAGAGCGGCGTGATGGTAGATGGACTGTATCATCCGACAGAGGAGGGAACGCCGCAAGGCGGGAACCTGTCACCTTTGCTGAGCAACATATATCTGACGGCATTTGACCGGATGCTGGAGAGCAGAGGGCACAAATTCGTCAGATATGCCGATGACTGCAACATATACGTCAAAAGCCGGCGAGCAACCGAGCGAGTGATGGAAAGCAGTGCCAGATTTCTTGAAGGGGAACTGAAACTAACAGTGAACCGAGAGAAAAGCCAAACCGGAAGCCCGTTGAGACTTAAGTTCCTTGGGTTTTCCCTGTATCAAGTGAAGGGGAAAACAGGGATACGCCCTCACCAAGAGTCATTGAAGCGTTTCAAAGAGAAGATACGTGAATTGACAAGCAGAAAGCAAGCAAGACCTGTGGAGCAGATCCTCAACAGGATAAAGCAGTACACAAGGGGCTGGCTGGGCTACTATGCGATAGCGGACATGGCAAGCCGAATCAAGGAGCTGAACGAGTGGACAAGGCGACGAATACGCCAGATCTACTGGAAGCAGTGGAAAAGAGTGTCCGCCCGATTTGAGAATCTGAAGAAGCTTGGGATTGACCGGGGGAAGGCGTGGGAATGGGCAAACTCAAGACTGGGCTATTGGCGTGTATCCCTCAGCTGGATACTGACACGCTCGCTGACAAACGAATACCTCGTATCCGCAGGATATGATGACATATCCCAAAGATACGAGGCACTGCACCAGTCTTATTGAACCGCCGTGTACCGAACGGTACGCACGGTGGTGTGAGAGGACGCCTACTCAGCTAATGGGTTGGCTCCGACTCGATTGCAGGCGATTGGATCGTTTTGATTCGGTGTAAGTATTGGGCCGCCATGCCCGCGCATAGGGCGCCGGACACTAGCAGCAGCAGTTCCCGGCTCAAAGGCAGCTTCTCATAAAACTCCACCGCGATGACAGCAGTTGTCGCCAATACCAGGCTGAACCACAGAAGGGTTTTCCCTTTGTTGGCTCCCTTGCGCGTGAGCAGCAGGGCGAGGCCCACCAGCAGCAGCATGGCGAATACTTGGTTGAGGCGGATGAAGCCATTGGAAGCCAGCCGCAGGTAGTCATCCCGCCGCATGGCTTCAAAGAATAGGTGTAAGACGGCAAACAATGTCAGAAAGCGTAACCAGTCGCCGTGGGTTTTCCTGGCCTTGCGGCTCCTCCCCAACAGGTACAGCGCCACGCCCAGCAGGGTGGCCCCTTCATACAGGAACACCGCATAGTGCCAGCCTCCAAAGGCGTTTTGAACCGCAAAGGGAAAGAAATCCAGGCCGCTCTCCATCAGTTCGTCCCCGTAGCCCTGGCCACTAAGGATCTCTGCCAGCCGCGCAAGCATGAAAAAGACCGCCGCGGGTAGAGCCGCCTGATCCGCCGTTCTCCTGTCGCCCTCAATGCGCTTGAGCCAGCTTAAGGCCAGTCCGATGCCCAGCAAGGCACCAAAGGTGTTCAGGCCGCCGCTTTGCGGCAGGAAAAAGGGCCGCATGCCCAGGTAATCCCCGCTGTTTGGGTCCATAAAAATGGCGTCCCACCGCGCTAAGCAATAAACCAGCCGCGCAAAGAACAGGCCCATCAAGACCATCAGGGCAAAGCCGACCACAGCAGGCAGGCGGCCATCACCCCTGCCCTTTGACCACATCCACCCCGCGGTCAACGCCGCCAAGGTTAGCACCAGGCCATAGGCACTAACACGGGTAAAACCCAGGTCCCAGGAGATGACCGAAAACAGATCCATCTCAGGGCACCAAGGAGGCAAAGTAGAGAATATCGCTTATCGAACGGGTCTTCCCACCGGGCGAATTGACCTTCTTGCCGTCAAAGTACAGCGTGTTGCTTGAGCCCCCGTCAAGGTTGAAGGCCGCGCGGCAACCCTCGGGGTTCAGCGTCAGCGCAGCGTCCATGATGAAAGAAGCGAAATCGGGGATGGTAAGTCCCGCAGAATCCTTGTCCTCAGGGCCCTCTGTGGAGGCAATCATGTACTCCAGCTCACCCAGTTGAGCAATCGCCATGCGCTGGGTGCGCCTCTGGGGAGATATGCTGAAGTAGTTCTTCCCCACCGGAACGACTTCACCATCCAGCACCAGATGCGGGCCAAAAGTGAATCCATTGATCACCTGCCGCCCCTGGTCCGTGAGTGCCTGCACATATGCGTCGATTTCACCGGCAGTCTGCGGGCCCTTGAGGGAGTGGAAATCGCCAAGGTCATCGATGATCAGCACATCCTCCCCTGTGGGGCGGTTTCGGTATTGCTTGCCCTGCCTGAGCACGTAGCCGGTGGTGTCAAAGGCGAAATAGTCACCGTTGAGGGCCACCACCGCCTGGTAGCGCCGCGCGATGGATGCGGCCGCCAGCGTTCCCTGGGTGGTAAAAGATCCCGCCGCCGCGGTGCGCAGCTGGCTAGGGTCCTTGATCTTCACATGCGCGTAGGTGCAAAGGGTGCCATGCACCACTTGGGTATGGAGGGTCACGGAGATGCTGCCGTCGTCATAGGCCGAGCGGTCCGCGTTGTACGCGTCTGCCTTGGGCCCGTAGCCAGGCCTCAAATCGACGGTTAGGCGCACCCACGGCACCGCTACCGGGCCGTTATCCGCCCGTGCAGGCATAAGGCCCATCAACGCCGCCACCAGCGTCAGGATCATCCCCTGCTTCAGCATCCGTCCCATCGTTTCACCTCTTGTTGTTTGTTCACATTAGGAACATGATGCCGATCACTCGGCGCCATGTGGTTATTCTGCGTTATCCTCCACCGTCCCGTTCCCGTCCTTGCTCAGCGTGATCACCACGTTGCGCTTTGGCTCCTCACCCTCCGAGTGGGTGCTAATGCCCGCGTGGTTTTGCAGGGCGCTGTGAAGGATGCGGCGCTCATATGTCGTTGTATCGCTTACCGCCGGATTGAACGAAAATAAAAGCATGATTGCCAGAATGACCGTCAACAGCTTTTTCATAAGTGTCGCCTTTCCATTATTCATTACTATAGAACAAGATACATCATTTCACTGCTGGAAACAAGATAACATTTGCAATGATCTCATCATCACTTGCAATGATCTCATCATACTTGCTTTGAATCTATTGCTTGAACGACTCAATGTCCGGTGCATAGTACTGCTCTTCACCTTCTTTATGTGCTTGCTTGGCTTCTTCCAGCGTATCGAATATTCCAAGATGGATCTGACGTTGTTGCAAGGTCAAATACGCCCGAAAGCGCTCTGTATGATGAAGTGCGACGCCACGCACGCCTGTGTTGAGTCGCAATGTGGCTTGTTACTTTGGATGTAGCAAATATTTGTGCCTTGATGACGCAAGCCATTCTTGCCTCTTGACCCATCTTTCGGACAGCAGCAATGGTAGTCTGGGATCGCTCTCTTGACAGGCAACCGCAGGAGCGGAGTGCACCCTCTCTCAGATGGTCGGTCACAACTCGCTTTATCTTCTCACAGTCGCAGCGACAAAACCATCGGCCATCTTCCTTTGATACGGCGATCAATCGCCCAAATCGCTGGCCGGTCAGATCTAGCGCACTCATAGAGTTCGATCCCCAATTGTACAAATACAGAATTTCATATCCACATCGTATCCAACCCAGCAAAGAAAGTCAATCTACAAGAGAGACGGCTATTGCCTTTTAATGATTGGATGATTTATGGTCACAGATGATAGGTTACACCGATTTTGTATCTTGCACTGTGGCCTATCAGACCTCCATCTTGACCCTTATTTGACCCTTCAAAATACCCTTCACAACATTGGATGGTTTCAAACACATAGAACGCAAAAATCATAATGACAAGGGTTTTCAACGAGTTTTAGAACATATAGAAACGTAATTTTACGGATAAAACGCTAACCATCGATTTCTAGTTTTGTCAGATTCTTGAGCGGGCTGATATCGCTGATCTGGTTGACGGCCAGGATGAGCACTTTGATCTCGCTTAGGTTCTCCAGAAAGCTCAGGTCGGTGAGGTTATTGTGGCCCAGGTCCAGTGCCTGCAGCCTGGTGCAGTACCTGAGCACATCAAAATCCCCGCTTGAGTGCGTGGGCGCCTTGTTGTTGTGCAGGGTGGAAAAGGCTGTCTGATCGGTGCGGATGATGTGCTCAGCCACGCGCAGGGTAAAACCAAAGAACACCCGCGGATAGCGCGCCGTCAGGGCCGCCATCTGCTCTCTGGGAACGCGGGAGGCGTAAAGGTTGACCGTTTCCAGCCGGGGCAGCTGATCAAACAGTGCGGTAAGTGCCTGGTAATCATCCACCTGGGTGTCGCCCAGATCGACCAAGGCGGCCTCCCTGTCAAACTGCCGTCCAAAGGCGCTGATGGGCTGCGCCTCCTGGCTGGCCCCTGCCACGGAGACAAGACTCAACAGGCAGCAAAAGATCAAGCCCAGTAACGCCTTGCGCATCTTTTCCCCTCCTTGATGGTATATATTGCGCCCATTGTATCCAGCCCCCCCCCGGTGCTTGTCAATCGCCTGCCAAGCGGTTGACAGGGAGCGGGCGAATGGGTAAAATAAAGGTAAATCAAAAGGAGAGGACATGACATGAAGCTGCTCACGCCTGCCGGGGCCATCGCCTGTCTGCTGTGCCTGCTGATGGCATGTTCACCATGCCGCGCAAGCGCGCAGACACTTGCACTTCCGGTTGATGACAGCCCGGGCTTTGCGCCGATGGCGGAAGGCTATACAAGCGACCTGTCCTACCAGGACCCTTCGATAGAGGTAACCATCGAGGCGGACCGCGCCTACGGCACCGACTACTGGGTCGCGCGCATCAAGGTCGCCCATCCCAGTCAGCTGCGCACGATGTCAGCCGCGGGCTTTGACTCAAACCGCACTACCAGCGGCAAGGCGCTTGGCAGGCGCGTGCAGTCGGTACTGGCCATCAATGGCGACTACTTCTCCTATATCAACGATGGCTACCTTATCCGCCAGGGCGTCATGTACCGCCAACTGCCTCGCGGCGTGCGGGATGTGCTGCTGATCAACGCACAGGGCGACTTTCACATCGCCATTCAGGCTACGATGGAAAGCCTGACGCCGTACAGCCGGATGAATATCGTCAATAGCTTCAACTTCGGCCCGGGCCTGGTGATCAAGGGTGAGCGGGTCAAACAGTTCTTTAACAACGACAACGTCGCCTTCGAAGGCCGCCAGCGCATGGCAATCGCCCAGGTCAGGACGGGCAGCCTGGAGTACGTCGCGGTCGCCTGCGCAGGCCCCAAAGGCAACAACACGGGCATGACGCTGGAACAGTTCAGCTTAGTGCTGACCGGCCTGGGCGTCGAAAACGCCTATAACCTGGACGGCGGCAACTCCACCATGATGCTCTTCCGGGATGTGTACATCAACGCCATGCACGAAGCCACCATGCGTCCCATCAGCGATATCATCTACTTCGCCTCGGCCTATGCGCCGCAGGGAAAGTGAGCAGAGTTTGGAAGATAAGACGATCTACCTGCTTTGCCTGATCGTCGCCGCGCTTTGCGGCTGCGGACTGTTTGTGTATTCAGCCAGGCGGGCGGGGCACAAAGGCAAAGTCCTGTGGCTGCCGCCACTGATGGCCATTGGATTTGGCTTTCTGTGCGCCAGGCTGTTCCATTTCCTTGTGCATGTTGACGTTCTGCTGCCCAACTATGGCTGGGCGCGCTTTTTTGACATCGATCTGAGGGGCCTGGCCTTTGGCGGCGCGCTGACAGGGCTTCTCTTGTCTGGCCTGATCTGCGCCTTGTATCTGCAAAAGCCAATTCATCAATTGCTGGATCTTCTGGCCCCGGCGGGCCTGCTGACCCTTGGGCTGGCCAGGCTTGGCGAGTTTTATATAGACTTTGGCCAGGGCAGCTATGTGGAGAACCCCTCCCTGCATTTTTTCCCGCTTTCTGTAGTGAATGGCTGGGGTGAATGGTATTTCGCCATTTTCATGCTGGAGGCGCTGTTTGCGCTTGCGACGCTGCTCTATGTCCTCAAGAGGCGCCCGGCTGAACCGGGGGCATTGTGGCAGACGGGCCTGATGGTCATCCTGTGCAGCCAGATCCTGTGCGAGAGCCTGAGGGCGGACACCTTGCGCTGGGGCTTTGTGCGGGTGCACCAATTGTTCTGCGCGCTGGGGCTGGTAGCCTTGCTGGCCAACTATTTGCGCCTGGCAAAGCACGGGGGCCGGCGCGTGGTCAAACTGCTGTATCTCCCCGCGTTGTTTATTTTGGGCGTCGTGCTCATCATCGGCATCGAATTCGCGCTGGACAAATGGCAAGAGATGCCAAACCTCCTGCTTTACGCTATCATGGTGCTGACGCTCATCATGATGGGCCTGGTCATCCGCAAGGCAGGATGTCTGGCTAAAGCCCCCAATCAACAAATATCAGGCAGCTAAGGAGGAACAGCCTTGGCAAAGGGTAGAAACCATTTGTACCGCCTGCGCTATGTGCAGGTCCCCAGCATTGTTGTGCTGACAGCGATGCTGATGATCGTTGCGGTCTTCAGTTTGATCAACACCCGGCTTGACTCCGGCATCAGCCAGCTGCGCGGCCTTGTGGAAGATGCCAGCTATCTGACCTCCATGAAGCAAAAAGAGGTGCAGGAGCTGGCGCTGAAACTTGAGATGGCCGGCACCGACGACTTCATCGCCAACGAGGCGCGCACGCAGTACGGCTACCTGGCGCCCGGTGAGATCCGTTTCATCGTCACCAACAAGGAAGCGCTCTGGGGCGAGCCAGGTTTAAGCCCCGCCCAGCCTTGATGCCGCGGCGAGTGGGGTTGATCGCCATTGGCTCCAACTCAGCCCGCATGCTGACGGCGGATCTGGTCGCCGGCCTCTCCGACCCTGTGCGCGGACGCGAAGAAACCGCGCTCTTCCTCTCTATGGACGACAAATTGTGCTTCAGCCAGGAAGCCATGAAGCGCGTGGCGACGGCAGTCAGCAAACTGTGGCACCAGGCGAACGCTGCCGGCGCGCAGGAGGTGCGCATGATCGCCACCAGCGCCATGCGCGACGCAGCCAACCGGCATGAGCTTGATTTTTATATCGCGGCGCTTTGCCCCATTTTGCTCAACCGCATCATCTCAGGCCAGGAAGAGGCCCTGCTCTCCTTCCTGGGCGCCTGCTGCATCCCGCCGCAAGCGGGTTTGCAGGGCATGATCGATATCGGCGGCGGCTCCACCGAAGTGGCGCTGGGGACGGCAGACGAGGGCCTGCGCAGCGCCAGCAGCCTGCAGCTGGGGGCATCCCGCCTGCTCAAGACGCAGCGCGTCGATAGCCTGGCGGATATCGCCCCTGCGCGCGCGATAGCCGACCAAATCATCACGGATGGCTTGCCGGCCCTGCCTGAACATACCCAGCGCTGGACGCTGGTGGGCGGCACAGGCACCGCGCTGCTGGGTTTGATCACGCGCCTGCCCCATACGCAGCCGCTGCCGGAGGGACACATCATCACCCGCGATCAGGTACATGATTGGCTTGAGAAGCTTGCTCAGCTTTCGCCTGAGCAGCGCGCGCAGCTGCCGGGCATGCCGCCCACGCGGGTACACATCATGCCGACGGGCCTGGTCATCCTGGAAGCCCTGCTTGAACAACTTGCCATCAAGGAGATCACGGTCTCCCTGCGCAACAACCTGGATGGTTATCTCTACCGTTTGTTTTCAATGCCGCAGGAGGACGCCGATGCCTGAGTGGACAGCCAAACAGAAGGACGCCATCCAGGCACGCAACCGCGATATCCTGGTGAGCGCCGCGGCGGGCAGCGGCAAGACAAGTGTCCTGATCGAGCGGCTGATGTCGCTGCTGCGCGGCGGGGCCTCGCTTGACAGGATGCTGGTGGTGACCTTTACCCGCGCCGCGGCCAGCGAGATGCGCCAGCGCCTCAACCAGGCGCTGCAGCAGGAGGCCAGGGAAAACCGCCACCTGCGCCAACAATACGCCATGATAGGGCGCGCGGACATCAGCACGCTGCATACATTCTGCAAGAAGCTGATCAAGCGGCATTTTCAGGCTGTGGGCGCGGACCCGATGTGCGAGGTGGCCGAGGAGATCCGCTCAGGCGCCCTGCGCGAGAAGGCCATGCAGGACGTGATGGAGGCGCTCTACCTTTCCCCCGACCCGGACGGGCAATGCCTGATAGACCAGTACCGCGATACACAGATCGAGCAGATGCTGACAGATTTATATCGCTTTCTGATGGCGCAGGACAGACCCTGGGCCTGGCTGGATGAGCAGCTGCAGCTGCCTGATGCTGACGGCCTGCTGCATCACCCTTGGTATGGTTACGCGTTGAAGGACGCCATCGATGCGATGGAAACGGCGCTGGCTCTGATCGAAGACTGCCTGCGCATAGCGCAGAGCCCGCAGGGCCCCGCCCGGTACCTGAAAAACGCCAGGGAAGACCAGGCGCTGGCAGGGATGATCCTGGACAGTTTGCGGAATACAGGCCGCCTGCCCGCGCGCTGCGACCCGCAGTTTGTCAAGCTCCCAGGCTCCAAGGCCCCGCCTGAGGAAGACGAGGCGCTGCGCGAAAGCTTCAAGCAGCTCAGGAACGAGGCCAAGGCGCTGATTCTCTCAGCCTGCCAGGCACTGCCGGATGGTCAGGAAAGATTGGAGGCCCTGGCGCAGGACATCGCCTATACCGGGCCTGCCCTGCGCGCGCTGAGCCTCTTGACGCGCCAGTTCCACGAGCGCTACGGCGAGCTGAAAAGCGCGCGCCAGCTGTGGGATTACAACGACCTGGAGCATCTGGCCCTGGGCTGCCTGCAGGTTCCACTGGTGCGCCAGGATGTAGGCGCAAGCTTCGATGCCTTGTTTGTGGATGAATACCAGGATATCTCGCGCATCCAGGAGGCCATCATCAAGGGTCTGCACGGCGCTCAGGCTACACTGTTCATGGTGGGGGATGTCAAGCAGTCCATTTACCGCTTCCGCCTGGCGGATCCGGGGCTTTTCCTGGACAAGCAAAGCCGCTTTTCGCAGGCGCCTGAGGCGGAGCAGCGCGTGATCTACCTCAGCGAGAACTTCCGCTCACGCCAGAATATCCTGCAGGCGATCAACCACGTGTTTACCCAAACCCTGCGGGAAGGGGCTCTTGAGATCACATACGATGAAGAGGCGGCGCTGTATCCCGGCCGACCCAGCCAGGATGACCCGCCGGTGGAACTGCACCTGATCGACCCTGGTCAGGATGAAGCGGTTAAATCAGAAGATCAGGAAGACGAGGGCGAGATCGCCAGCGCCCCTGAGCAGGAGGCCGAGCAGATCGCCCGGCGCATCCAGCTGCTGCTGAACACGCCCATCCAGCAAAATGGGGAGACCCGGCTGCTGCGCTACCGCGACATGGTGATCCTGCTGCGCAGCGCTTCCGGCCGCGCGGCGCAGATGGCCCAGGTGCTCCAGCGCCATGGCATACCCGTGTACTCAGACGCCGATGCCCAGTACTTTGACCTGATCGAGGTGCAGGATGTCCTGAACCTCCTGCAGGTGCTGGACAACCCCTTTCAGGACATCCCGCTGCTGTCGGTGCTGGCCAGCCCGGTTTTCGGGTTCACCACACGCGATCTGGCCACACTGCGCACGCAAGCCCATGATACGCAGTCGCCTGTCTGGCAATTGTTCTACGCTTTGAGGAACAAGGATACGCGCATCGGCCAGGTGATAGCCCGCCTGGACGGTTGGCGTTTCCTTTGCCAGCATCTGCAGCTGGACGCCTTTTTGCGACGCCTGATCAGGGAGACCGGCCTCTACGCCCGGGCCGGCATTAAAAGCCAGGGCCCGCTGCGCCGCGCGAACCTGCGCCTGCTGTGTGAACGCGCCGCGCCCGATCCCCTGCCCCAGACGCTGCACGGCTTTTTAAGCCGCGTCAAGGAAGCCCGCAAGCAGGAAAACACCAAGGCGGCAGCAGCACTTGGCGCGAATGAAGACCTGGTGCGCATCATGACGGTGCACAAGTCGAAAGGGCTGGAGTTCCCGGTGGTCTTCTTGCCCGACCTGGGGCGCCGATTCCACCTGTACAACGGGGGAGCGCTGCTGCACATGGATGGCGACAGCGGCCTGGCGCTGCGCAAGGTGGACCCGGAAAAGCGCATGACCTACCAGACCTTCGCGGGCAAGGCCATTCAGCTCAAGAAGAACCGCGAGCTGCGCAGCGAAGAAGCAAGGCTGCTTTATGTGGCCATGACGCGCGCGAAAGACCGGCTTATTCTCCTGGCGGCGCCCAGCAGCCTGGGCACGGCGCGCAAGCGCTGGGCCAGGCCTTCGGGCGGCCACGCCGCCGGCAGCGCAGGCAGCATGATGGATTGGCTGGGCCAGAGCCTATGGCCGGCGCTGGAAAACGGCCTTGATACGCATTGGATGGCCCCCAATGGCAGCCAGTGGCAGATCCAGCTGCATCAGGCGCTCCCGCTGGTGGCTGATATCCGTGACACCACCCTTGAGAAACTGACACTGTCAAGCGCCTTGCCAAGCGCCGCCATGGCAGCGCAGATGCAGCCGCTGGCAGGCGGTGCTTCCCTTCCCCTCAAGCTCTCCGTAACCCAACTGAGCCACAGGCAGGCGTCGCTGAACGGCGAAGAGACGGCCCAAACCAAGCGCTATGCCCTTTCCAAGGCGCCCCAACCCCTGCCCGGCTTGCGGCTGGACCCTCAGACCGGGGCAGTGCAGCGCGGCGTGGCAACCCACCGCGCGATGAGTTTGGTGCCGCTTGAAAGCCTCAGGGGCCTGCGCGGCGAGCCATTGCGCCAGGCGCTTGAGCGAGCCCTGGATCAACTTGAAGAGGATGGCAGGATGCAAAGTGAAGAACGCGCGCAGATCAATCTGGAAAGTATGCTGGACTTCTTTACCGGTGAGTTGGGCCAAAGGCTCCTGGCGGCGCGGGAGGTCCACCGGGAGTGGTCCTTCTCGTTGCTGGTTGAAGAGGATCTGGTGCTGCAGGGTGTGCTGGACTGCTGCTTTGTGGAGGACGGCGCCTGGGTCCTGATCGACTACAAGACCGACCGCGCCCAGCCTGAGGACATGCTAAGCCTCTACCGCGATCAGATGCGCTGGTACATGCGCGCCCTGCGCGATATCACCGATATGCCCGTCAAGCAGGCCGCGCTTTACGCGCTGCAGCACGGCATGGCCATTCCTGTGACTGAGGACGAGTCCATCCGCCTGGATCCCGCGCGGTGACGAAATCTGCCGCCCGCGGTGCGGGATAAAGACAGATGAAGGAGTCAACCGAAAGGAAATTGAGCGAGCAGGCGCTGCCTGCGAAGCGCAATAATCATTGAGGTTGCGGCAGGGTAAACAGCCTTGCGAAGCAAGGGTTCCCTTTCCATCGGCCCGGTGAAGACAAAGGCTGCCATCGCCTTACCCTGCCTTGCCGTCCTTGTGTACCCCTACTATTTGGGGTATAATATGTTCATTACTGGTTGAGGAGTGTGGTTATTGCATGGGTGAACCCTATCACCCGTCTGTGCTCGGCCCTGTCGTGATGATCCTGATCCTGACGCTGATCAACGCATTTCTGGCGGGGGCCGAGATGGCCTTCGTTTCCCTGAATCCCGCGAAAATCAAAGACCTGGCAGATAAGGGCGATAAGAAGGCGCAGCGGGTGCAGCGCCTGCTCAAAGACCCTGATTCCTTTATCTCCGCTATCCAGGTAGGCATCACCTTCGCCGGCTTTTTCAACTCAGCCTCGGCCTCTCACACCTTTGTGGGGCTTCTGGCGCCTCTATTGAGCATGGGCCAGGCGGCGGAAACCGTCGCTACCATCGTGGTCACCCTGCTGATCTCCTACATCACGCTGGTCTTGGGCGAGCTTTACCCCAAGCAGGTGGCGCTGCAGGTGCCTGAGCAGTACGCACGGGGCGCGGCGCTGCCCATCCTGGTACTCAAAGCCATCTTCCGCCCTTTCATCTGGCTGCTCAACGCGTCCACCGGCCTGCTCAAGCGCCTGACGCCCATTGACTTCACCAAGAAGGAAGAGAAGTTGACCAGGCAAGAGATCAAGGCTCTGCTCAATTCCAGCCACAATGACGGCGCCATCGATATGGACGAGTTCAATATGATGCGCGGCGTGCTGTCGCTTGACAGCCGCATGGTGCGTGAGATCATGGTGCCACGCGTGGCCACTGACATGATCGACGTGCTGGATCCTCTGGAAGAGAACATCGCCTACCTGCTGCGCCAACGCCACTCGCGCATCCCGCTCTACCGGGAAACCCGGGACGAGGTCATCGGCATCGTCCACCTTAAAGACATCCTGATCCACCAGGAGACCCTGCACCAGGGCAAAGAAACGCTTGAGCAGGTGGCCCGCCCGGCGCTGCTGGTGCCCGATACCCTGTCCACCGATGAGATGCTCATCAAGTTTCAAAAGACCAAGCAGCACATGGCCGTGCTGGTGGATGAGTTTGGCGGCGTGGTGGGCATCGTGACCCTGGCTGACCTGCTGGGTGAGATCATCGGCGAGATCCGCGATGAATATGATGACGATCCCGACGACTACCGGGTGATAGACGACCATGAGGTCATCATGAAGGGCTCCATGCCCGTCAATGATTTGAACCGCCTGTATGATCTGGGCATTGAAACCGAAGACGCGGACACCGTCGCCGGGTATATTATAGAGCAGCTGGGCTTCATCCCCCAGCAGACAGCCCAGGAGGTCGTCAGCACCGACCGTTACTCCTTCACCGTGGTGGAGGCTACCGGCACGCGCATCGAGACCATCCTGATGAAGCTGAAGACTCCGGAAACCGATGCCCAAACGCGGGAGGAAGAAGATGGACAGAACCCCTGATGATACGCAAAACAGCTGCGACGGCTGCGCGGGCAACTGCGCCGGCTGCGGCCAGCCCGATACCCCCGGCCGGCACCAGGGCAAGGCGGCGGAAGTGAGCCCCGAGCCTGCCGTACAGATTGAAGGAGATACCGCAATGAACGCAAAGAACGACAAGCCCGCAAGCCCCTATATCGTCAAAACGGACGCGGAGCTGAAAGATAACCTCACCCCCCTGCAATACGCCGTCACCCAGGAGGCCGATACCGAGCTTCCCTTCCAGAATGAATACTACAATGTCTTTGATCCGGGCATCTACGTGGATATCACGTCGGGTGAGCCGCTGTTCGTCTCGACTGACAAGTTTGAGTCCGGCTGCGGCTGGCCCGCCTTCTCAAAGCCCATCGACGCGTCGCTGATTGAAGAGTTTGTGGACACCAGCTTTGGCAGGATCCGCACCGAGGTGCGCAGCCAGCTCTCCGATGCCCACCTGGGCCACGTCTTCACCGACGGCCTCAAGGAGCTTGGCGGCCTGCGCTACTGCATCAACTCGGCCTCCCTCAAGTTTATCTCCAAGACAGAGATGGAGGCCCAAGGCTACGCAGCTTACCTCTCGCTGATCCCATAAACTGATAACTTCGAGGAGGCTTCCGATGGACCTGAAATACCTGCCCGTCACAGGCATCCGGTTGTCAAGACTGACCCTGGGCACCATGATGTTTGGCGGCCAAACCGATGAAAGCGAGAGCCTTCGCATCATGGATTTGGCCTTTGAGCGCGGCATCAACGCCTTTGACACAGCCAATGCGTACAACCAGGGCGAGAGCGAGCGCATCGTGGGCAAGGGCCTGAAGGGCCGCCGAAATCATGTGATTCTGGCCACCAAGGTCTATGGCCAGATGGGCAAGGACCTAAACGACATGGGCCTCTCGCGCCGCAACATCCTGGCCGCGGCCGATGAGAGCCTCAGGCGGCTGGATACCGATTATATTGACATCTACTACCTGCACAGTCCGGACAAGCATACGCCTGTGGAAGAGAGCCTGTACGCGATGGACAGCCTCATCCGCACGGGCAAAGTGCGCTACGTGGGCATCAGCAACTTCGCGGCCTGGCAGGCGGCGGACGTCCTGCATATCGGCGATAAACGCGGCTACAGCGCCCCCGTGATCACGCAAAACGTCTACAACCTGCTCACCCGCGGCATCGAGGCCGAGTTCCTGCCCTTCTTGCGGGCCCATCCGATGGGCATGGCGGTCTACAATCCCCTGGCGGGCGGCCTGCTGGCCGGAAAGCACAGGGTTGGCAAGCCGGAGGAAGACACCCGCTTCGCTCTCAACAAAGTGTACTACCAACGCTACTGGTCGGATGAGAACTTTGATGCGGTGGAGCACCTGCAGACGATCGCCGGGGAAAACGAGCTCAGCCTGCTGCAGCTCAGCTACAAGTGGCTGGCCATGCGGCCCGAAGTCAGCACCATCATCTGCGGCGTGAGCAAGTTGAGCCAGCTTGAAGAGAACCTGGGCCTTTTGGAAGGCCCGGCACTCAACGAACAAACCCTGGCAGCCTGCGATGACCTGTGGCAGCAGCTGGCGGGGACAAGGTTTGCATACAACCGTTAAGACGCCAGGCTGCCAAAGCAGTCCAAAGGAGAGGACTCTTTGAATACAGAACCCCTGACTTACGAGATGGTCAGGCAAAACGAGGCTATCAAGGCCTATATCCGCATGGCCGATGAGGCCCTGATCGCGCGGGGCTATACGGAGCACAGCTTTGCCCACGTCACCAAGACAGCGGCCGCCGCTTCAAGCATCCTTGCGCAGACCGGGCACGGTACGCGCGAACAGGAGCTGGCCTCCATCGCTGCCTATCTGCACGATATCGGCAATGTGGTCAACCGCGCCGGCCATGAGCAGTCAGGCGCGCTGATGGCCTTCACCCTGCTGCGCGATATGGGCGCGCAGCCTGAGGAGTTGGCCCAGATCATCGCCGCCATCGGCAACCACGATGAGGGCACCGCCTTTCCCGTGAGCGACATCGCGGCGACCTTGATCCTGGCCGATAATACTATTTGAAAACAGTAATGCGCCGATGCGAAGAGAGATTTTTCGTCATATCAAAGTCGAGAGAAGAAGGCGTAGTCGCAGCCTACGCCGACTGAATGAGACAAAGATAGGGCGGAAAAGATCCGCCGCATCAAAGCATTAATGTTTGAGAATGGTATTAGACCGATGTGCGCGCCAGCCGTGTGCGCAACCGCGACACCATCAGCTTTGACATCCACGACCGCGTCAACTACGCCGTCAAGCAGACCGACCTGCAGGTGGACATGGACAAAAAGGACATCGCCCTGCACCTGACCATCGATACCGAGGTCTGCCCCATCTCAGAGTACTTTGAGATCTTCCTGAGCCGCATGCTCTTGTGCCGCCGCGCGGCAGAAAAGCTGGGCCTTAAGTTTAAGCTCGTCATCAACCGGCAGGGAATGATGTAAGACTCAGCCTGACCTTTTGAAGCGCGATCTTCCATGAAATGTGCGGTTTGTCCAGCAGGACAGAGAACATCCCTTCAATGTGCTATCTCCATCAAATCACTGCCATTTGATGGAGATTTTTTGATGTATGAGGCTGATTTACTTCTCTGTTTTCACATAGCCAGTGGAGGGACCGCCGCCAATTTTGGTGATGTACCCTTCCCTAACAAGAGCTGTGAGGGTGCGCTCCACAGTCACCTTGCTGATATCCGGGCAGATTTCCATGATCTCACTCTTCGTGATTTTTCCAAGTGTCCGGTCGATGACGGATCTGATGCGATCAGGCTTGGACTGCTTGTGATACAGCAGATGTTCAACGCGGTTTTCAAACTCATTGTATGCCTTGATCAGGATCCCGAGATAGTATTTTATAAAAGGCTCATAATGATTCGTATTGTCATGCCAGCCTTGGGAACTGGCCTGCAGCGCATCGTAATAGGTCTCTTTTGTCTTCTCGATCAGCATTTCAAGGCTGATATATTTGCCCACGATATAGCCCGCCTTGTACAGCAGCAACAAGGTGAGCAGGCGGCTCATGCGGCCATTGCCGTCATTGAAGGGATGGATACAGAGAAAATCAAGGATAAACATCGAAATCAGGAGCAGCGGATCGTGCTCTGCTTTGTTGAAAGCCTCAATGAAGGCATCGCAGAGCGCTTCCACAGCTTCCGGTGTCTGGAAAGCGGGAACAGGGACGAAGCGTGCTTTTTGATGTCCATCTGCGTCAGTCTCGGCAATGACATTGTCCGCGTTTTTGTAACTGCCGCCCATGCCTAAACTGGCGTAGGAATAAAGATCGCGATGCAGTTGAAGGATAATGTTAGACCGCGGGCTAAGGTAGTCATAGTTTTCGTAAATCGTGGTCAGTACTTCACGATAGCCGGCGATCTCCTGCTCAGAGCGGTTTTTGGGCTTAGCATTCTGTTGCACCAGCTCCTGCAGGCGCTTATCTGACGTGTAGATGCCTTCGATTCGGTTGGAGGCGCCGATGCTCTGGATCTTTGCTACCTCAAGGAGTGTGCTCAAAATATCGAGATTCGCTTCAACAAACAGTTCTTGCTTCCCCTTGTGCTCATGGATCAGGGCGATCATCCTGACGATTTCCGACGTCAGCAGGCTGCCGGGAATTTGAGCGTAATCAAACTGGTGCATGATGAATCACCTTCATTCGGGAATTATCTCCATCATTATAGCCCAAAATGATAGAGATATCAACCACAATGACGTAGATCAGCCAATTCAAATGCAGGAGTCATACCCAATAAATATCGGGGCCGCCCTCAAATCCGCCCCTTCATGGCCTGCCTTATACAATTCTCACCCAAACATCGCCTCTTCCACCAGCGCGCACAGCTGGTGGTAAAGGCGGATCTGCGCCTCCTGCACCAGATGGGTCGGCTTGTCATCGACATCCAGCAGCAGTTCGGCCAGCTCAGCCAGCTTGCCGCCACCCCTGCCGGTCATGGCGATGGTATGCAGGTGCAGGGCACTTGCCACCAGCAGGGCGCGACGCACGTTCTCGGCGTTACCGGAGGTGGACAAACCCATCAGCACATCGCCCGGACGGCCGTAGGCCAGCACCTGCTGGGCAAAGACATCCTGCCCATCAATGTCATTGATGATGGCGGTCATAACGGCCGTGTTGGCGGTCAGGTCAATGGCGGGCAACCCCTGCTGCAGATGCTCGGCGAAAGGCTCGCCGATAACCTCTTGAAGGGGCTGGGGCAGTTTGCGTGCAAGCAGAAAACCCTTGCACAATTCGCCCGCAATATGCGCGCAGTCAGCGGCGCTGCCGCCATTACCGCACAAGAGCAGCTTGCCTCCAGCCCGAAAGCAGGCGGTCAATAGCCGCGCCGCTTCCTCCACTGTATTTCTCATTCTGCATCTCCTTTCGATCCGTCAATGGCGACAGACAGGGCGGCGATATCGCCGATGGCGTCCCCCAGAACCGCGGGGAGCACCCGGCACAGGGCGCGGGAACCGGGGAGCGCCTCTTCCGCGATCACCCGCTCCATCTCCTGCCTGAACCAGCGCTCCGCCCGGGCAAAGATACTGCCGATGACGATCCTCTCCGGGTTGAACAGGTCGATCAACATCGCACAGCCCATGCCCAAGGCCTGGGCGCTGCGGGTGAGGACGGCCTGCGCGCCTGGGTCCCCGGCCTCAGCCAACAGCACCGTGGCCTTCGCGCTTACGCCCGCCAACTGTGCGATACCGCCGCCTGAGCAGAAGCCCTCATAGGAGCCGGCCTTGCCATAGCCCACCGGGCCCCCGGACGCATAGCGGACATGCCCGATCTCGCCGGCCATGCCGCTTGCCCCGCGGTAGAGGCGACCATTCAGGATGAGGCCGGCGCCAAAACCAGTGCCAAATGTGAGGAAGACCATGTTGCGGCAACCCTGCCCAGCGCCAAAGCGCCACTCCGCCAGCGCGCAGGCGTTGGCATCGTTTTCCAGATAAGCAGGCGCGTGGTATCGCGCGCTGAGCCAGGCGGTGATGGGCACATCATCCCATCCCGGCAGATTGGGCGGAGAAAGGATCACGCCCTTTTCGCTCTCCAGGGGGTTGCCGCAGCTGACGCCGATGGCCCGGGGCTGCCCGACTTTAGGCAAGAGGGTAAGCAGAAGCGCTTCCCAGCTCTCCGCTGACCGGGTCGCTATCTCCTGACGTGAGAGGATGTACCCCTCCCCATCGCCCCTGAGGAAGGCCGTCTTGGTGCCGCCGATATCCAGGCCCCAGTATTCCTTTACCATACAGCTTTCACCTCGCCCGGGCTGGCAGTGCCCGTGGTGCCGATCTTGGCCACCGTCACCGAGGCCACGGTGTTGGCAAAGTCCGCAGCATCCTTGAGGGGCAGCTTTGCCGCAATGGCCAGGGCAAGCGCAGCGTGGAAGGCATCGCCCGCTCCCACAGGATCGATGGGCGGCGGCACTTTGCGCCCCGACACCCAGGTCAATTCATCCCCATCGGCCAGGTAACAGCCCTCCCGGCCCAGGGTGACAAAGACAGGGCGGCCGGTCATCCGCGCCAGACGCAGCGCGGCAGTTTTGCTATCCTCCTCCCCCGTTGCCGCACGGGCTTCCAGCGCGTTTGGCTTGACGATCACGTCTTTGTACAGCCCGACCCTCTCGCGGCTGTCCACCAGGACCTGGAGGCCTTCCTTGCCAAGCCGCAAAACGCGCTCCCGCACCTTCGCGCTGACGCATCCTTGTGTCAGCTGATCGCAGACCAGCAGCACATCAAGCTCCTCCACGGCCTGCGCCAAGGCTTCCAATAGATGCGCCTCCGCCGATTTCGGCAGGGGGCCGCGATGCTCAAAGTCAAGCCGCGGATCTTCATAGACGACATCGGAGATGCCCACGCGCAGCGGCTTGATGTAGGTACTGGTGCAGTAACCCTCCAGACACATGAAGTGCTGTGTGCCCACACCGAACTTCATCAGCAATTCCTGCAGCAGGCTGCCGCGCCAGTCATTGCCCCGCAGGCCGTAGGCAGTGATCGATCTGGGTTTGAGCACCGCCAGGCAGGTCGCCACATTGCCCGCCCCGCCAAGCGAAATGCGCTCCTTCACGATGGGCAGCGGATGGTGCGGGGTCTCCAACGACAGCTTGCTCAGACGCATGTCCGCCTGCCAGTACATATCAAGGCAGAAGTCCCCCAGGACCCCTACGCGCAGGCCGCCGATATGGTCAAACAGAGCGTCCAGGTTCACGGCATCTCCCATCCTTTCTGTTTCAGCGCCTGATAAAGGCTCGGGATCGTCAGCGCGTGGTCGCCGCTGAAGTGCCAGCCCTTGCCGCCGCGGCTGACCGGGCGATTGACGATGTTCTTGCGCGGACGGTAATAGTAGTCCGGATCCTCATAGCCTATCCTGGCGCGGTAATCGGGCAGAGTCTTCAGGTCAAAGTTGGCAGTCGTGATATCAAAGGTGGCATAACCCAGGTTGCGGGCAATGGAGAGCGCCTTCAAAAAGACCTCCGGCCCTATGACGGCTGAGCCGAAGTTGAGGAAGACGCCGCCGTCCATCCGCGATACGGCGTAGCACAGTCGCTGAAAGTCCCGCTGGCTGGCCGTGCCGATGGCGCCAAAGTCGCAGGTGGGGTGCTGATGGATGATGTCCGTGCCTAGGGCAATATGATAGGTGCAGGGGACATTCAGCCGCCAGGCCTGATACAGCACGCAGCTGTCCAAATAGGGGAAGCTGTCCTGGTGGGCGTCCATATACCTGGCCAGCGCCTCGCCATAGCCCCAGCCACTCTTGGCGCCTATCTGG
>Ga0209538_1000608_pt1 | contig 20578 bp, 13 predicted proteins | sample BarGraNGADG00211_2_FD_184492 | JGI IMG/M metagenome (GOLD analysis project Ga0209538, IMG submission 184492) | Arctic peat soil microbial communities from Barrow, Alaska - Barrow Graham LP Ref core NGADG0004-211 (SPAdes) (version 2) | ecosystem: Environmental > Terrestrial > Soil > Wetlands >... | reverse complement strand
AGAATCTCTGCGATGTCCTTGTGTGTGAAGCCCGGGCAAAGGATGATAGCCTCGATGCCCTCTTCCTTGACAAGGGTTCTGCAGACTTCCAATGCCTGGGCCTGACCTTTGACCAGTCGTACGTAGAGTTTGTACTTCTCTGTTCCCAGTAGGCAGGCATCCCTTTCGAGGTCTGCGTCAGGCACGTGCGCCATGAACAACGATGTGAATGCCATAATTCACCTCCTATAATATTCTAGCTCTTTTTGGGGTCAGCTGGTAATACGACCGTAGTCGTACATGTCAAGAGTAACCTCCTTCCCCTTCGTCATTCCCGCACAGGCGGGAATCCAGCCTCGTCCCTGCTGGATTGGTGTACGGCTCTTCTACTTCGTCGGTGTCAGCATGCCTGCACTCCTTTTCGAAGAAGGATGCGAAGGGTATCAGATTCCCACGGGACACATTGACAAACCCTTCAATCGGCTACAGTAGTACTGTCGAGTATGTTGGAGGGCGGAAATGCTGTCTGCATTCTTGGGTATCACGGACAACAACTGGTTTGACTACCTGCGGCGGAACCAGATCACCGATGAGGTGAACTTCTGGGTTCCGAGTGCACCACCACGCAGACTCATCGAACCTGGAACGCTTTGGCTCTTCAAACTCCATAGCCCCCTGGACTTCATTGCTGGTGCCGGCGTGTTCATGCACTACTCAGTCCTGCCTTTGCAGATGGCGTGGGATGCATTTGGCATCCACAACGGTGTACCGACGTTGGACGCGTTCCGAAACGCCATCATGCGACACAAGCAATCCGGTGCAGATTCATGGAACACCGAGGTGGGCTGTGCAGTGCTCGATCAGGTCGTCTATCTGCCGCGGGAGCTATGGATCCCGTGTCACACTGGCAGTGTCGTCAGTGGTAAGCATATGGCTAGCGCCGACGATCAGGCCGTTGTGCGGCAGGTACTCCGCAACTTGGAGCTGACCCCATCAACGCCGCAGGTTCATGCACTGCCCTTCTACAGCTCTGACTACACGCCGCAGTATGCCCTGCGCGAGGTCCGTCAAGGTCAGGGGACGTTCCGCGTCGAAGTGACCGATGCCTATCATCGTCAGTGTGCCGTCAGCAGGGAGCACTCGCTGCCCGTCCTTGAAGCCGCGCATATCATCGAGTGGTCCGACACGCACACGAACGACGTCACCAACGGTATCCTCCTGCGTGCCGACATCCACAAGCTGTTCGACGCCGGCTACGTCACCATCGACCCCGACGGCTACCGGTTTGTAGTCAGCAAACGCCTCAAAGAAGACTACGACAATGGCAAGGAGTACTACCAACTCCACGGTTCACACATCCTGTTGCCAGAGGATCCAAATGCGTGGCCGAGTAGAGATGCACTCAGACAGCACAACGAGGGAGTATGCACGGAATAGTCTCGTACGCCACGAGGCATGTATTCGCCTTTCCGTGCAGGAACAAGAACCCGACTGAAGCCGGAGGTTACCATGGATCCACGCCTTGAACAAAAGCTAGATGATGCTCGTCGGAGTCTGCTTGACCTGACCATGCGCAATCGACTCCTCAACTATCGGCCCACGAAGGCGCGTTCGCTGCGCGTACTAGGCATTGATCCGCGTATGGCGTTTGATGTGTTGGTGAATCAAGAGAAAGCCATCGTAGTTCATGGGCGAACGGATCTGGAGAGCGTTACGGCCAGAGGGCTGTTCGACGGTGAGACGAACGCGGGGCGTGGCCCGTCCGACGATCCAGAATCATCATATGGTGGCACTAGGACATCAGGACACTTACTCACAGACCGACCCCCGGTTTCGCTGGTCCCGTTGAGTGATATCGTCATCCCCTCGGGCAACTTCTCTGCGGAGGCCTCGTATGATCCAGAGCATCTTGCGAAGCGCTTGCGGGACCTTGACACAGATGCTCGATCGGTCGTCGAGGAGAGAGGCTACAATGTCCTGCACCTTGCATTGGGGTTCCTTGAGTGGCGCGAGACCGACGCGGCAGATACGGCCCAGAGGGCTCCCGTTGTGCTGGTCCCGGTCAGGCTTGAGGCGCTGCAGCAAGGCAGGGGATACCAGATTGTCTGGAACGGCGACGATGTTGTCGCCAACGTATCGCTGCAGGCGAAGCTGCGTGAACAGTCCATCGAGATGCCAGAGCTCAACGGTCCAGAGACGGCTGCCGAGCTCGATGAGTACTATCACTCGGTCGGACGGGCCGTTTCCGACGAGTGGCACGTTGTCGACCTTGTCGAACTCGATTTCTTCAGCTTCGCACGTTTCTCGTTGTACCGTGACCTGGACCCGAAAGCTTGGTCGGAGACAGCTCACTTCGAGCGTACCGGATTGCTGCGCAGCCTCCTCCTCAACGAGCCGGTTCCTGGAAACGATGGCCCGGGATTCGATCCGGAGACGATCGATGAAAAGCTCCATGCCGTGGACATACTGCACGTCGTGGACGCCGACCCATCACAGATAGCCGTGATCGAGGACGCCAAGACGGGTCGCAGCTTGGTTGTGGAGGGGCCTCCAGGCACAGGAAAGTCCCAGACGATCGTCAACATCATTGCCGAGCTGCTGGGAAATGGCAAGAAGGTGCTGTTCGTGAGCCAGAAGATGGCAGCGCTGGATGTGGTCAAGCAGCGGCTCGACGGGGTGGGTCTGGGTACCGCGTGCCTTGAGCTGCACAGCGACAAGGCAACAAAGGAGCATTTCGTCGACCAGCTGCGGAAGGTGCTTGAGAACGAGGTCTGTCCACACACGACGGACATCGCTGACTACGATCGGGTAGACGCGTTGCGGGCTCAGCTGGGGGCATACGCCCGCGCACTGGGCGATCCCGTCGGAGCAGCCAAATCCTCGGTCTTCGCCTTGTTTGGCCTGAAGGAGAGAGCCATCACGCAGCTTCGAAAGTCGTTGCTGCCGTTGGAGACGCAGGAGTTCGACGGCGCCGATACATGGGAGGCGAACGAGATCAACATCTACAGGCAGGCAGTGCTTGCGCTGGGTCGCCATCTGGAGAACGTGGGCTCCGTGACGGAGAACCCCTGGCGTGAGTGCGAGGTCGGACTCCTCATGCCAAATGATCTGCCAACAATCGGCCGATTGCTGGAGGCGGCGAAGGGGGCCATCGACAGGGTGCGCGAAGCCATGGCTGGCTTGCTGGAACTGGGCATCCCTGCCACGAGCACGTTTGCCGAGGTACGGATGGCTATGGAGCGGTCGCCTGAGGCAGTCGAGGCCCCCGCGCTGGAATCGGCCGTTTCCATGAGGCCGGAATGGCATCAGGGAGTCGGTGTGTCCAATGGGCTGCTGGACGCTGTTCGCCATGTCCAGGCGATGCGCTCAGATGCCGAACTCAGGTACAAGGCGGGGCTGACGTCGACAGACGTCGATGGTGCCATTGCCCCGTATCTGCGGCTGTGCGAGATCCACAGGTACTACGAAACGCTCCCTCAGCGGATTGGCCGACTGTTCAGTCGCGAATACAGGCGCGCCCACGCCAGTGTGCTGGCGCTTCTGGATCTTGATGAGCCCGTGTGTGACCGGCGGATGCTCGAGTTGCTCGCGCGCTTGAAGGACCTGCTCAAGAAGCGGGAGTGGCTCGTCGGCCAGGCGGGCACGGGCACGGCGTACTTCGGCAACGCATGGAAGGGCGAAGACAGCGATCTGGAACAGCTTGCATGCATTTCTACCTGGATGTTCCGGCTTCGGGCTGCTATCGATGACGGCAGACTGACCCCGAAAGTACTCGCGGCTGTCACGCGTCCTGCGGGAGAGCGGCTGGCGCAGATCCATGACATGGAGCAGAAACGGCAGGACGCGAGGTCATCCCTTCTCGGCGTGTACGCGCGCGTTGGCTATGACGCGAGCACGAAGCCCGTGGACGACACGCCGCTCGGCGAACTCGTACGATTCCTGGATACATGGATCCAGGCCGTCGACCTGCTCCCTAGATGGTCCGAGTATGTCGTTGCACGGTCCGACTGCCGGAAGGATCTCGGCAGTAAGTTTGTCGAGACAGCAGAGAGCGGCCGGTTTCTGCCGGCTGAACTGGCACCCTACTTCGATGCATGCCTGGCGGACACGCTGTTGCGCAAGGCGTTCAATGAACACCTGGCGCTCGCCCGCTTCAGCGGCGCTTCTCATGAGGCTGCCATTGAGGAGTACGTTCGGCTGGACCGGCGAATCATCCAGCTGAACCAGCATCGCCTTGCGCGGCTGATAGAAGACGGCAGGCCTGCCATCCTTGCGAATCCGACTCACGGTTCCGAGGCGGGGATCGTGCGGGGCGAGATCAACCGCAAGCGGCGCCATCGCCCCATTCGGTCACTCATGCGGGAGGCGGGTAGCTACATCCAGGCCCTCAAACCGTGTTTCCTGATGAGCCCCCTTTCTGTGGCCCAATTCCTTGACCCGACAACCGCCAGCTTCGACTGCATCATCTTTGATGAAGCAAGCCAAGTCAAGCCAGAGGAGGCCCTTGGGGCTCTGCTGAGAGGGGATCAGCTCATCGTGATGGGAGACACAAGGCAGCTTCCACCCACCTCGTTCTTCGACCGGATGGTGTCCGATGACGAAACCGATGATGAAGACATCGCAGACGTCTCGGCTCAAGATATCGAGAGCATCCTGCATCTGTGCAAGAATGCCCTGCCCGTGCGGTCCCAGAAATGGCTGCTATGGCATTACCGCAGCAGGCACGAGTCCCTGATTGCCGTGTCAAACCGTGAGTTCTACGAGAACCGGCTCCGTGTCTATCCGTCAGCCGTCGACAATGCCCCAGGGTTGGGGCTGAGCTTCGTCCATGTGCCTGATGGAGTCTACGACCGTGGACGCAGCCGTACGAACCGCGTCGAAGCCGCCGAGGTTGCGCGGAGGGTGGTCCAGCACTATCAGGAGCATCCCGCGTTGAGCCTGGGCGTCGGAACATTCAACACGGAACAGCAGCGCGCAATAGACGACGAGCTTGCGCTCCTGCGCGAGACGAACCCTCAGCTCGACCGGTTCTTCGACCGCACCAATCCGGAACACTGCTTCGTCAAGAACATCGAGACGATCCAGGGGGACGAGCGTGACATCATCTTTGTCAGCGTTGGCTACGGCTATGATGAGAGCCATGGCTTCTCCCAGAACTTCGGTCCGATCAACAAGCTGGGCGGCGAGCGCAGACTCAACGTCCTCATGACACGTGCGCGCGTAGAGTGCGTCATCTTCGCCAACTTTCAGGCCGAGATGATTCCGGCGGATGGGACAGGGAAGGGACTCTCAGCGCTGAGGGCGTTCCTCCAGTACGCGGCGACGAGGACGTTTCCCGTCACGACTGGTACGCTGGAGGACGCAGAGTCCCCCTTCGAGGATACCGTCGGGGAGCTGCTCCAGGATGCCGGGTTCACGATCAAGCGGCAGGTGGGGTGCGCCCACTTCAGAGTGGATATTGGGGTCGTCGACCCGGTTCATCCTGGCAGGTATATCTGCGGGGTCGAGTGCGACGGAGCCACGTATCACTCCGCACGCGTCGCGCGGGATCGCGACCGTCTGCGTCAGCAAATCCTTGAGGGGCTCGGCTGGCGCGTCGTTCGGGTCTGGTCGACCGACTGGTTCCGTGACCGTGCCCGCGTTCGTGCGCGTCTGCTGGACGAGGTCCGTCGTATCGCTGAGCATGACGGAGACCAAGGACCCTCGCCAGAAGCGCCTGGCATGACGGGCAGAGGCGCTTGGCAGACTAGGTCTTCCTTTGGCGCTGGTACAGGGCAGGGTGGCCCAGTTGAGGGGATTCCGGCATCAGGTCAGGCTGGACCTCAGACTGTTGCTACGCGACCGAGGGAGATAGAAAACGTTATCGTTCAGCCATACACGATGTGCACAGCGACGCGCGGCGTCTTCACTGCGATTGACCTGAGAGATGCTTCGATTGTTGCGGTCGCGTCCATCGTCGTGGAGGTCGTGCTGGTAGAGGGGCCGATCCGCGAGACTGAGGTCGTGAGGCGAGTGCGTACTCTGTGGGGATTCCAGCGTGCAGGCCCCCGGATCCAGGAAAAGGTGTATCGGGCAATCAACTATGCCTGCTCGTGGGACAAGGCCAGGAACACGATGGCTAGGCCTCAGGTCACATATGCTGGACTGCTGGATACGTTTCTTGATGCACCGATCGTGCGAAAAGGCGAGTACCTGTGGCCCGCATCCATGGGGACAGTAGCCCCACGTCGGCGAGACGATGCCTTCTTGGCCAGCATCGAACTGATCTGCGATGAGGAGATCCTGGCCGCAATCGTCCTGATTCTCAAGTCCGACTGTTCTGCTCCCATCGACGGACTCGTCATCAGCTGTGGCCGCGTTCTGGGCATACAGGCTGTCCATGACCAAACGCGAGAGCGGATCGAAGGGGTCATTCGTGTGGCAGTGGACCAGAAGGTGCTGTGTACCTTGGCGAACGGGAACATTGGACTTGTGTCCACGGGGCCTCCGACATTCAAAGTCGAAGACTGATTCGCGTCTCTCAGCAACTATCGCCGCCTCTACGCGAACAGTACACAAGGCGTGCAAAATGTACAAGTATTGCGATTTCTTGTTCATACAATTGACTTTTATGTACAATATGGAACAATATGGACATGAGTGGTCAGAAAAAGCAAGAGAATATAAGACATGAGGACAAGCACCAGCGATTCGTGCGAGTTGTGGAACGTCGTACTAACGAACTCCTAGAGAAGACTCGCATTCTAGGGAACTGCTCAAACAAGAATACATATTCCTATACGGACGAGGAAGTGAGCCTCATCTTTGCTGAGATCGAACGCGCGTTGCGGACAGCACGAGGGAGATTCAAACCAGCTAAACGCGGCCGATTCAGTCTGCGCAAGTGATCGAGCGAACCAGAGAGATGAACCGTGGGTAAAGTGAGGGCACTCGATTCCGCGGAGAGGACCGGACTGAGCCTGTTGGTTGAGCAGTACGGGGACTGCACTGCTTTGAGGATGGGCGCTCTTGCCGAGGCAGAGACTCGTGCTCTGGTCAGGAAGGTCTTCTTTGGAGAGGGGTCATGGGAGGACGTACAGGCTGACGCCAGTGGCTGCATAATGCCTCTAGCTACCGAGGCTGAACATCACCTGTTCAGGACCCTGAACGAGAACCACGCTTTCAAAGAACTGGTTTCATGCGTGACAGCCGAACCACTGATCACCGTGCATACAATTTCAGAATATCTTCGTCGAACCCTGAGTGAGTCAGATTCCGCAGCGGCGTTTGTCGATGCCTTTGCTGAAGTTGTCACCCACATGTTGTACGACCTGTTCGGCGGGAGTCTGCACGTTGAGCTTTCAGTCCCAGACGAATCAGTGACTGCATTGCCGACACAGCAGGACATGCGTTCGTTTGGAGGCGAGTTCTTGACACATGGCTGTCTGCCCAGAATGGACACTGCCGCCGTAGCTCATGTCGCCCAGGTTTCGTTGGAACAGTTGCTGACCGAGTACTGCGATTTCCGTGAGTCTCGGGCGCCCTCTCTTTCGGAGAGAGACAGGGAGTACTTGAGACTGTTGTTTTTCTGCGGCAAAGACATGCGTAGTATCTCGGGGGTAGTAGGTGTGACCTACCAGCGGGTGCAGCAGGTCGTCACTCAGGCGACCCGAAAACTGCAGAATGATCTCCTGGCGCAGGAGTCTTACCAGCCATTCTGGACGAGATTGCACCGATTCTGTATTGTCACGCCGAGTGTTCTGTCGAGCGCAGTGACGGTAGCTCTTGGTGGCCAGAGACAGTCAATTGACGTAACTGCAGTGGGTCGCTTCCTCTTGTATGCACTCAAGTCTGATCAGGCTCTTGAGCAATACAGAATTGGATGTATCAGAGTGCAGTGTTGCAGAGGAACCAAACAGCAGCTAGACTCCATTGCGGCGTATCTGCGAGACGTGCGAAGCCGCAGACGGGGGCCTGTCTCTGACAGCGACGTATCTGCAGCGTCGATGTATGTTCTATCCCACTCTGAGCTGCCAGGGATCTCAGTGAAAGGCGTTGCAGCCATGTTACTGGCTTCCATGTCACCCCCCAACGTGGCGGAACAGTTGGAAAGGCTCCTCACTAAGCGAAAAGCACCGTGTCACTTCGCCGACTTGGCACGTTGGCTCGACGAGGAGTGCAGTAGTGGCGACGGCGTGAGCGCCGCCTACGTGCACGGCGTGTTGTCTCGTGATCATCGATTCGCGTGGGCCGGTTTGGGCACCTACGCTTTGATCGCATGGGGATACCCTCGAGAAACGAGTACATTGGGTGTCGTGCTGTACATGATTCATGCCAAAAACAGTGGAGTCACGCTCAGCGAGGTGAATGAGTTCATGTTTGTCAGCCGGAAGTACAATGTTCGCCCGTCATCTGTGCGGCTGGCTCTGAAGCTGGCAGAGGGACGTCATTTGAGAAAGGTGGGGGTCGGAGTGTGGGATGAGCTACATCATGGACAGCAACGCAACGAGGAGGCGGAACATGAGTGACATCAGGAAGAGTCTGGAATCACGGAGCAAGCCGCCGAGGACAGCACGGGAACTCGCTGAGTACCTTGGTGTGCCCTACAAAACGGCGTGGGGTTGGTTTTCAGGGCGCGCACTTCCAAAGAATGAGGAAATCCGCAACCAGTTGATGAACTTGGTACAAGCTGAGATCGTCCCGGTAGAGTCTGAGGATGCACTGCCTTTCAAATCATCTGCGCATGTTGTACGTATAGCGGCCAAAGGTGCAGTCGCGGATAAGAGGTCAGAGGAGTTGTTGGTCGATGAAGTGCGAAGGCTCGCCGCTGAGCTCAACGCGAAGCTCGTGCTATTGGGAGAGGAGTCTAAGGCAACCGAGAACAGTCTTGCTGCAATAGATCATTTGCTGGAGGTGTTCTTACAGCAACTGTACGATCTTAGCTCGACCCTTGCAGTCGTGGCGTCGGATGAGAGTCGACGGAACGCGTTTCGCAAACGCATCAACAAGGCGGACGTGGCCTATATCACAACGCTACTTGGGGCATTACTCGATGAGCAGAAGTTTACGTTGTGGCAGGCTTTTCAGGATTTTCCAACGAAGGGGGGCAGACGAACATGAGCGAAGTCGCGTTCGATTTTCCAGACAAGGCAAAGGTCATGACACTCTTGGCAAATGTGTATGAGGATCCGCGAGTGGCACTAGCAGAATTCATTGTCAATGGTATGGACGCAGGGGCGCAGTCAATTCGCATAGACTGCAAGAATGGCAAGGTAAACACCGTATCGGTGGTCGATGACGGGTGTGGAATGTCGGAGTCGGAGATGGACCGCATCGTGCGAAATCTGGCAAATTCCATCAAAACGAGTTCGGAAGAGCTACAAAAGAGACACATAGACCCGGCCAGGGTAATCGGAAAAATGGGTATTGGCATTCTTGGATACCAATCGTTTGCTGCGAAACTCTTGTTTGTCTCCAAGATGCAGGGGAGTAGTGCGGTCTGGCGACTGTCGATGGGAAAAGGACAGGCCACAGCCCACATCGAGCCAGCACTTGAACCCGACAAGGAGAAGTTGCTTGGCCTTGACCACGGCACGTATGTCGAATTGAGAGACATATCGCGAGACACGATGCGGTTGTTTTCGTCCAAGACGCTCCAGCAGTACCTGGCAAAGAATTTCGCGGAGCTGCTGCGTCGGGACGGGTCGGTCATGGTATTTGTCGCAGGGCAGCGCGTCACACCTCCACCCGTCGAAGGAACTCCTTTCAGTGTCACCAATCTGGACGTTCCCGGTTGCGGAATGGCCACCGTGTCGCTGTCCATAGTTGCAAGTGGCATTGAGTCAGGAGATGGTGTATCACTGACGAGCAAGGGCCGAGGTGTCGTAAAGGAAATTATCCGGTTGCCCGAGTTTCAGCATGCACCATGGACGGAGGGGGTGCTGCACGGTTCCATTGAAGCATCTTTTCTGACCGTCGCCCCGACTCGAAGCAACTACATGCGAGACGAGGCTTTCGAGGCATTTGCGCATGCGATAGCGTCTGTCGAGACACAACTTGCAGCCGAAGTCGAAGATGCGCGCAAGAAGCACTCCACTGAACAACAATCGGACGCACTGCACAAGTTGCGCGAGGCCATGGGACACGCTCTGCATGATCTGGACCTCGAGGGCGGTCGAGACTCATCACACAACATTGGTGGTACTGCTGGAACTCGTGAGAATATGGGGACAGCACACGAAACGCGCGATGGGACTCAGGACAAAGTCTCCAGTCCTCCTCCAAAACCACCCGATACATTGGCACGGCCGAAATCTGACCATACCCAGCTCATGCTTGACTGGCGCCATCTTGGTACGTCTGTGCATAGCCAACTCGCTGAAGGAGGCATGGTTATCGTCAACGAGGACTGTCCTGACTACATCGAGGAATGCAGCAACCTATCCAGCCAGAGGAATCTGAGATACTTGGCCAAGATCGCAGCCAAGGAGTTGGCGAGGCGCAATTTCATGACTGCGGATACGGATGAAGTCATGGAGCGTTCTATTGAACTGGAGTTGAAGGTGCTCAGGTATCTCGGCGCGCCAAGAGACAAGGAGTAATGATCGTGAGGTTCCGGACGCTCCGCAGCTAAGCGTCCGGAACTGAGACTGTAGGACACCGCGGGGCGGCACCCAGAGACGTGACTGACAACAGCGAGAAGTTGACCGTCCCTCACCGTCCCTCGCTGTCCGTTTGTCTGCGGATGCAAAGGCCTGACGAGAGTGAGACGCACATTGCTGAGGTGTTGCCATTCGCAGGTAAGCGTGTTGCACAATGCCATGGAAGTTATCTGCCGCTTCTCGGTGTCTCAAAACGCCTTTCTTGTGGTATAGTCTCCATTGTATGAAACGTATTGACAAAAGCTGGAGGGTTCATCGTGCATAGTCTGCTTCGTGAAGTGTGTGCTGGCAGCGCTGTTTGCATGGCTGTGTCGGTGTTGCCGTGCCTGTGAGTCCGCTCGGGAAGTATCTGAGCGACGTCAGCGAGATCCATCGGTCGGGAGCAGGCGTACCGGAGACCTCATACTACCCGGCGATCAGGGACCTGTTCAACGATGTTGGCAAGACACTCAAACCTGCTGTGCGATGTCTGGTACATTTGCACAACACTGGCGCTGGCATCCCCGACGGCGGCTTATTCACCGCTCAGCAGCTGCGTGGCGACCCTGCGAGCAGCTGGGATGACGTGGGACTGACACCGGAACGCGGCGCGCTGGAGGTCAAGCCACCGAGTGACGATGTCATGTCCGTGGCTCTGAGTACGCAAGTGCGTAGCTACCTTGAGACCTACGGGCTTATTCTGGTGACCAACCTGCGCGAGTTCGTGCTCGTGCGGCGGAACGGTCAAGGCGAACCCACCATACTGGAGAGCTTCATGCTAGCTCCGTCTGAGGCGGAGTTTTGGGTCCTGGCTGCACATCCGCACAGGGCCGCAAATGAGCTTGAAGAGCGTTTCCTGGAATACCTGCGGCGCATGATGCTGGCAAAGGCAGAGCTGGCCTCGCCAAAGCAGGTGGCGTGGTTCCTTGCCTCATACGCCCGCGATGCTCGAGCGCGTATCGAGCATGCCGATCTGCAGGCACTGACGGCCGTGCGCACGGCGCTGGAGTCGTCCCTGGGGCTGACGTTTGAAGGAGAGAAAGGCGATCACTTCTTCCGGTCGACCTTGATTCAGACGCTCTTCTACGGGCTGTTCTCCGCGTGGGTACTGTGGTGTCGGGGGCACGGGGACAATGAGAACTTCGACTGGAAAGACGCCCAGTGGTCACTGCATGTCCCCATGATTCGTGCTCTCTTCGAGCAGGTGTCTCAGCCCGGCAAGTTGCTGCCACTGCATCTGGTGGAACCGCTGGATTGGGCGGCGGGCGTCCTCAATCGGGTTGACCGCGTACAGTTCTTTACGACGTTCAGCGAGGAACAGGCGGTGCAGTACTTCTACGAGCCATTCCTGGAGGAGTTTGATCCGGTGCTTCGCAAGGACTTGGGAGTATGGTACACGCCGGACGAGATTGTACGCTATCAGGTAGAGCGGGTTGACCATGTCCTCCGGACGGAACTGAACATTCCGCGCGGATTGGCCGATTCCAGGGTCGTCGTGTTGGATCCATGCTGTGGTACTGGTACATACCTGGTAGAGGTTCTGCGTCGCATCAAGCACACGCTGATTGACGAGGGTGGCGACGCGCTGTCCGCTCAGGACGTGAAAGCTGCTGCAATGACGCGAATCCATGGGTTCGAGATTATGCCGGCACCCTTTGTTGTCGCCCATTTGCAGCTGGGACTGCTGCTCACCTCGATGGGTGCACCGTTGCAGAATGATGAGCGCGCGGGCGTATACCTCACGAACTCGCTGACCGGCTGGTCCCCAAGCCCGTCCGGCGTTCACGAGCGGACACGTGAGGAACTGCTGTTCCCCGAAATGACGGACGAGCGAGACGCAGCCCGCAACATCAAGCAGGAGGAGCAGATTCTCGTCGTGCTGGGCAATCCACCGTACAACGCTTTTGCAGGCGTCCACGCAGAGGAAGAGGGTGATCTGGTTGACTGCTACAAGGACGGTCTTAATACTGCTGTGCAGGATGGCGGCTGGGGTATCATGAAGTTCAACCTTGATGACCTATATGTGCGGTTCTTTGGAGTTGCCGAGCGACGCATCAACGCGACCGGACGCGGTGTGGTTTCCTTCATATCAAACCACTCGTGGTTGACCGAACCGTCGTTTGTTGGCCTGCGCCAGCATCTGGTCGAGTCATTTGATAGTTTCTGGATCGATGAACTGCATGGTAATCGCAAGATTTCGGAATACGCTACCGATGGTCGCACGAGCGAGACCATCTTCGCAGTGAAGGGCTTCTCTTTAGGCATCAGGGTTGGGGTCGCAACCTCACTGTGGGTCAAGAGCGGCAAACGGAACGGGAGCCAGGCATTGGTTTCCTACCGTGACGACATCGACAATGCAAAGGCTGCGGATCGCAGGCAGGCCCTGGTCGCCTCGGCAGAGAGCCCAGACTTCGGCGCGCACTATGCCATCGCTTCTCCAACTCGAGGGAACAAGTTCTCATTCCGCCCCTCCGGTGACACTTCAATCTATGACACGTGGCCGAAGTTGACAGAGTTGTGTGAGGAGTCACCCAGTAACGGCTTGATGGAGAAGCGTGGTGGAGCGCTCATCGATACTGACCGCTCTCTGCTCGATCTTCGCATGAGGAAGTACTACGATGCTAACGTCTCGTGGAACGAACTGGTTGCTTTAGGACATCCGCTACAGTATGCCGCGGCTGGTTTTGTGCCGCCAGAGGCACGCCAGAAAGCTCTCGCGACGGAACGATTCGACGAGTCCAGAATCAGACGATATGCACTCCGTCCGTTCGATAGTCGATGGAGCTACTACACTCAGGTTGGCAGCGTTTGGAATCGCCCCCGTCCCACCCTGTGGAAGCAGTGCTGGCCAGGCAACTCCTTTCTCATGAGCCGTGTCTATTCGTCGAGCAATCCTGAAGGAGTCCCTTTCTTCTGGACGTCCATGCTGTCTGACGATCACTTCCTTACCCCCGATGCTTCGTGCTTTCCTCTGCGACTGAAGCACGTTTCTGGTGGTGCAACTCCAAACCAAGACGTTGCTAGTCAATTGTTCCTCCCCGAGACACCTGCCAGTGAGGTCATCACGGCCAATCTCTCCATGTATGCTCGTTCCTATCTCGCCTTGCTTGACATCACTGATGTGGACGGCAATGCTGAGACTGCCGGGATCGTTTGGATGCACGCTCTTGCCGTTGGGTTCTCGCCCGCCTACCTGACCGAGAATGCTGATGGCATTCGGCAGGACTGGCCACGCATCCCGTTGCCGGCAACGCGTGCACTGCTGCAATCTTCAGCTGTACTAGGCAAGACAGTGGCTGTACTGCTGGACACTGAAACACCGGTCGACGGTGTTAGCGTCGGCACTGTCCGACTAGAGCTGCGGTCCGTCGGCAGTCTGCAAGTCTCTCCGGGGCACGTACTGGATCCTGCCGCTGGCGACCTTGGCATCACCGCGGGCTGGGGTCACGGAGGCAAAGATGGAGTCACAATGCCCGGCAAGGGCCGCCTGACCAAGCGCGACTACTCTGCGCCTGAACTTGAGACCATTGAAGCGGGCGCTGGTGCGATGGGAGCGACACTCGATGACGCATTAGCCCTCTTGGGTCGCCAGACGTGCGACGTCTGGCTCAACGATGTCACGTTCTGGCAGAACGTGCCGGTCAACGTATGGAACTACGTCATCGGTGGCTATCAGGTCATCAAGAAGTGGCTGAGCTACCGTGAGAAGGCTCTTCTGGGCCGTGACCTGACCATCGACGAGGCGCGCTATGTCACCGAGATGGTTCGCCGTCTTGCGGCTTTGATCCTTCTTCAGTCTCGATTGGATGAGAACTATCATGCTGCGAAGGAATCCTCGTGGCATCAGTGAGTGGCATCGGCGTCAGCCGATCGACCAAGGCAGACCATTGTGTCATGACGATTGGCATGTCTATGCGAGCTGGTAGGCCCCTCATTTGGGCAGGCCATTCAAGGAAGAAGGAGTGGGCGCCATGAAGTTGCGGCATGTGCAGGTGCACAATGTGCGGTCGATGAAGGACGCTGAATTCGGGTTGGAGGATTATTGCATCCTTGTCGGATGTAACAACGCAGGGAAGACCAATCTACTGGATGCAATACGGCTATTCTACGAAGAGGGCATCAAGTACGATGAAAAGAGAGATATACCCACCTTCGGTTGTGACGACGGAGACATCTGGATCGAGATGACATACGAATTGCCGCCAGAGGAGGAGCAATCACTGCCCGACAAGTACCAACTGCCTCAGAATCGCTTGAGAATCAGGAAGTACTTCTGCCGGAAAGGAGGGAAGCCCGGTATGTTCGCGTACGTGGGCGATAGCCTTTCGGAGGACTCGTTCTTCGGAGCGAAGGCGGTGCAACAAGGGAAGGTAGGAACAGTCACCTACGTCCCGGCCGTTGATCGTCTTGAGGAAGAAGCGAAGCTCTCCGGTCCCTCGCCGTTCCGAGACCTTCTCACCGCCGTACTCGATGATGTTGTCCGCTCAGGTCAATCCTTCAGGAAACTGTCCGAAGACATCGTCGGTTTCTCCAGTACGATCAAAGGGGAGGAGAACGCATCAGGCAAGTCTCTGGGCATGCTTGAACAGCAGCTCACGGAGTCGCTCTCCAGTTGGGGTAGTGAGTTTGCGTTCAAATTTCGCACTCCGAATGCTCAGGATATCATTAAGAGCTTGCTTGACTATGCTCTGACCGACCCGACTACCGGCCTGCCCATGAACCCTTCCCAATTTGGAGATGGCATGCAACGGCACCTTCTTTATTCGCTCATTGCGTTAGCAGGCGAGTATTCGACAAAGGAGACCGAACAAGGGAGTGATGAGTTCAGGCCGCGATTCTCCCTGCTCATTTTCGAAGAGCCGGAGGCGTTTCTCCATCCCCAGCAGCAGGACAGTCTCGCGACGAGTCTGCGCAACCTCGCGGCGAGCGAGGGGCATCAGGTAATCATCTCCACACACTCGCCCGAGTTCATCAACAGGAGTACCGACACCATCCCGTCAATTGTGCATGTAGCGCGTTCATCTGGGCAGACCGTGTGCGGTCAGGTCACGGAAGTATCGTGGAAGGAACTCTGTGACAGAAACCAAGCTGCGAACAGTTTGGCCGCGCACGGGTGTACGGTTCCTGAGTCTGATGTCGATACACTCGAATGGATCAAATACTTCATGTGGCTGGATGCCAGTCGATGCAGGGCCTTCCTATCTGACAGCGTTCTTCTTGTTGAGGGGCCAACAGAGAGAGTGCTCATAGACTACATGCAGCGCAATGGGCTACTACCGCAGCTGGATGGCGAGGTGCACGCGTTTGTAATGGATACAGGTGGCAAGTGGAATATGCCCCGCTTCATCAATCTGTTCGGACAGCTTCGGGTGCCGCACAGTGTGCTTTTTGACGGAGACAAGGGCAAGATAAAGGCTGACGAGTGGGCGCACCTGATTGAAGCTAGTGCCAATGACTCCACGAGACTCGTGAGACATTTCGAGACGGACTTGGAGGGGACGCTTGGACTAGGGAAGACGAGCAGATCGAACGAGAAACCCCAGTACGTCCTGAAAGCCTTGATGGAAGGTTCAATACCGCAGGACAAGTTGGATGCGCTTGCTGAGCTCGTCAGCGGACTTCTTGCGCAATCGGCACCGAGAGAGCAGTAGGCCTAGTACAGCGAGATGACAGCGCACGATATCATGCAGAAGCACTCACACAGTCTGAGGTCGCACGCCGGAGAGCTCCGGAGCCATCAGAGAGTGGAAACGTGACTGGCGTAGGCGCCATACCAAGTAGCTGGACATGACAGGAGGTATCCATGGCAGTATGGATCGTGAGAGCAGGCAAGTATGGCGAACAGGAGGCAACAGCCCTCAAAGAAGGACTTGTAACCATTGCTTGGAATGACCTGAAGAACCTGAGTGATATCGTCCGCCGGGCGAAGGACGATGAGGACAAGGCGCGGCAGGGGCTAAGGAAACTCTACGAACAGGCGAGGCCTGGGACCTCCAAGGACTCTATCTCAGTTGGCAGTGGGCAGGTTTGGGCCTTCATACATCGTATCCAGACAGGTGACCTCGTCGTCTTGCCGCGCAAGGCGACACATGCCATTGCCATCGGCAAGGTGATAGGAGACTACGAGTACACGACCAAGTATGGGTCCGACGTGCGGCACATCCATCGTGTCAAGTGGCTCAGGACGGACATTCCCCGGACTCTCATCGGTGAGGATCTGCTCAACACGTTGGGGACTCTTCTGACTGTGAGTCAGGCGACCAAACATGAAGCCGAGAAGCGCTTCGCGGAAATGGCGAAAACTGGTTCTGACCCTCACTTGGGAAAACCCACTGGTAGCGAGAGCGTGAAGCCAGATGAGCCCGAGGACTACGACTTGGAAGAGATCTCCATGAATAGAATCTTGAAGCGCATAAATGCGCGCTTCAAGGGTCATGACTTTGCTCGACTCGTCGAGGCGATCCTGCAGGCGGAAGGCTACACGACATTTCGCTCATCTCCAGGACCTGATGGCGGCGTCGACATCCTGGCCGGTCAGGGAGCGCTCGGTTTTGACGACCCTAGACTATGTGTTCAGGTGAAGTCACAGGACTCGCCCGTGGAATCGAGCGTGTTCAACGAACTCCTTGGCGTAATGGCTTCGAAACAGGTCTCGCAGGGGTTGCTGGTGGCATGGGGCGGATTCAGGTCATCATTCGAGAAGCTCAAGAAGGACAACTACTTCAAGGTACGGCTCTGGGGCGCCGATGAAGTCATGGTTGCCCTATTCGAGACCTATGACCGACTGCCAGAGGACATCCGCGCCGACCTTCCTCTGAAACGCATCTGGAAGCTTGTCCCCGACGAGGACGCATGAAACACCGCATATTCCTGCTGCACGAAGGGGAGAAGTTGACATCCATGGAGGAACGGGCGTACGATTCGGAGGACCGCCTGCAAGCACTACTGGCCAACTATCCTGAGTTGCTGGGTGGTGACCAAATGGACGAGACCTATCCGCGCCGGTGGCTGCTCGTTGAACGCGAGATCAGCATTCCCGGTGACGAATCAGGAGCCGGCCGATGGCACCTTGATCATCTCTTCATCGACCAGGATGGCGTGCCAACGCTGGTCGAGGTGAAGAGGGCGACTGACGCGCGCATCCGGAGGGAAGTCGTCGGGCAGATGCTGGACTATGCTGCCAACGGCGTTCGTTACTGGCCAATCGAGCATATCATGGAGCAATTTGAACGTACATGCATCGCGCGCAAACATGACAGCGCTGAGGAGCTCGGCATCTTCTTGGCGGGGTCACAGGAGCCAGAGAAATTCTGGGGAACCGTCAAGGAGAACCTTCGGAATGGCAACGTCAGGATGCTGTTTGTTGCCGATCACATTCCTGAGGAACTCAAACGCATCGTCGAATTTCTCAATGAGCAGATGGATCCGGCCGAGGTACTGGCCGTCGAAATCAAGCAATTCGCCGAAGGTTCTACCCAAGCGCTCGTGCCAAAAGTCATCGGTCAGACGTCAGAAGCTACTGCGCGCAAGCAGGTGTTGTCCGGACGCAGGTGGGACGAGCCATCGTTCTTCGAAGCGCTGAAGGCGGGTCATACCGGAGAAGTGGGTACGGCGAAACGCCTGCTAACATGGTTTCAGGAATATCCCATGGTTGAGGTCTGGTGGGGACGCGGGGCTACTGCAGGGTCGTTCGTCCCCATGCTTTTCGCAGCTGGGCAGAGGAACCAATTGTGCGCCGTATGGACCTATGGGAGGGTGGAACTGTACCTGCAGTGGATGGTTCAGAAGCTACCGTTTTCTGATCCAGTGGCGTTCGAGGAACTCCGCCAGCATGCTGAGAAGCTGCTGAACAGGAAGGTCACGGACGACATGATGCAGAAGCGGCCGAGCATTCCATTGGCGGACGTCGCATCTGAAGCATCGTTTTCGCGCCTTACGGACTTCTTTGACTGGCTCATCAGCCGCATTAACCAGACGGAGGAGAAGCAATGAGCACAGGTCCGTCAGTACGGCACACTGTGTCTGTGAGCGATTGGGATGACTTTGTGGCCGTGTGCTACTTCGGGCGCGAGGGCGACTGGCTTGACCGTTGCATACGGTGTGCCTACCTGGACATGAACCGTACACTGCATGGCTTGGGCACATTAGGCGAGGGTCATGCGGGCTGGAAGACTGCAATGCTACGAGCTCTGAGGGGTCGCCTGACGATGCTCCCCGGCGAAGACACGTGGACTCAGGCGTCGTTTGACGCATGGCACCACGAGTCGGTGGACGCGTTGAAACGGGTCTCTTCAGAACATGGCTTCCCGTTGTCGGTCGGCCAGGCTCAGAAGTGGATCAACATGAGCATCAAGTATGCGATTGCCCTCGGGGAGCATCGTGTGCCTGGACTCCATTGCGTGTACGACGTGGCACATGTGGCGCTCGACAACATCGTCCTGGTACGTCTGGAGGAACTGGGGATGCCGCCCCTCGGCTGTGCCTGGAGCAGGCTCGACGAATACAATCGATACATGCAGTGCCAGCAATGGGTACATGACCATTTTCCGGACGCCTGCTCACTGGAGGTCGAATACCGGTTGTGGCAGGGTGACCCGGGGAATGCTGGAGAGGGCAGAAAGCAGAAGGAGATCAACGATGGGTAATGCTCAGGTAACAGGCAATGCAGGATTGTACTACTGCTGTTACAAGCTTTCTCTACTGGGTTGGAACGTCATGCCAACAGCGCGCAATGCACGCGGCATAGACATCATTGCCTATAGTCCTGATGCAAAGAGCTTCTGCGGCATACAGGTCAAGACGGTGAGCAAGCGCGACGCCATTCCTCTCGGTGACTCACTGGAGAGGATGATGGGCGACTATTGGGTCGTAGTCAGCCAGATGGCCTCTGGTTCACCTTGTGCCTATGTTCTCACGCCGGATGAGGTCACAGCACTGGCTCATCGCAATGAGCGCGATGGCAAAGTCTCCTATTGGCTCGAGCGGGTCGGATACGAAAATAGCATGCTCCTCGAGGCATGGGGCCGTTTGGGACAGGGTACTGGGATTGTTCCTCATGTTTCTGACAATGTGAATAGACCGGTAGATGGTCTCGGGTGAAGTGGCATGACCATCACACTGAAGGAAGGATAGAGGATGTTTGCTACCTACTGGTCGCAGGACCTGGAGGTCCAGAAGGCATTTCGTGAGGCCATCCGTCGCAAGGTGGAACTGGAACGGCTGGCCATGAATCAGAGAGTGGACGACAACCTGCCACGGTTGCTGGCGTGGATCGCTAAGCCTATCGTCAACATGGACTTCAGAGCGACGCGCAACAAGTGGAATGCGCAGGGGGCAGGGGGCGAGGGAACGGTGTCGGGCGCCTTGTCATGGTGGTTGTCCAAAACATACAACATGTTTGACGATGTCGTGCTGGAGGTTCGTCCGGGCGAATTCATCCAGCTCGATCATATCGTGATTTGTCCTGCAGGCGTGTTCGTGCTGGAGACCAAAACCTGGAGCGGTTCCATCATCTGCAACCACCGCGGATGCCGTATGTGGCAGGGCAGGCATCTGGTGCAGCTGGACGGCAATCCGGTGCTGCAGAACGAACGGCACATCCAATTGTTGCACGAATGGATGCGGACAGCCGTTCCAGAACTGCGCATCGATCGCGAGAATCTATACCCCATCGTTGTGTTCAAGAAGCTGGAAAAGCTCAGGGTAGAAGATGATTGTGGCATGCCGGTCGTGGAAGGTGGCATCGCAGCCACCCAGGAGATCCACCGGCACCACGATGTCATCTTGACGCTGGAGCAGATCGAGACGCTGTGTCTTGCCATCAAGCACGCGAAGCCGCTGGGGATGGATGCTACTGCAGGCGTTGGCGTCGTCAGACCAAACAGAGTTGCAGCATCGCGTCAGCCTGCTGCATCCGTCGCAAGTTCTGAACCCGTCGACGCTACCTCGGAGGGACAGGGTGATGTGGAGGAAGGAACCAC
>Ga0209538_1000607_pt1 | contig 20585 bp, 15 predicted proteins | sample BarGraNGADG00211_2_FD_184492 | JGI IMG/M metagenome (GOLD analysis project Ga0209538, IMG submission 184492) | Arctic peat soil microbial communities from Barrow, Alaska - Barrow Graham LP Ref core NGADG0004-211 (SPAdes) (version 2) | ecosystem: Environmental > Terrestrial > Soil > Wetlands >... | reverse complement strand
AAAAGCCACTTTATGGCTCGATAATTTTAAGATTTCTAAAAAAGGCAGTTCTGGCATTTCTGCTAAAGTGAACCAAAATCAACAACTTGAATTCAAGTTACAAACTGTTGACAAATTTAATCCAGGTAACATTAGAAACAAATAATTTTTAATCATTCATTAATTACTTTTTACTCAAAACTTATAAATAATCATGTCGAAATTCATTATATATCAGGTGCTTCCACGTCTTTTTGGCAACGAAAACACTACAAACAAACACAACGGAACGATAGCCGAAAACGGCTGTGGAAAATTCAATTCGTTTACTCCGAAAGCCCTGAATGAACTAAAATCATTGGGTATAACGCATATTTGGTTCACCGGCGTTATTGAACATGCCACGCAAACTGATTATTCAGCTTTTGGCATTCGGAAAGATCATCCCGGAGTTATTAAAGGAAAAGCCGGTTCACCTTATGCCATAAAAGATTATTACGATGTGGATCCGGATTTAGCCGGAAATGTGGAAAACCGAATGGCTGAATTCGAAGATTTGGTAAAACGAACACACGATGCCGGTATGAAAGTCATTATTGACTTTGTTCCAAATCATGTAGCACGACAATATCATTCTGATGCTAAACCCGCAGGAGTGATTGATTTAGGAGAAACTGATCATCCGGAATGGAGATTTTCACCGCTAAATAATTTTTATTATATACCCAATCAGCCATTTAATCCTCAGTTTGATGTTCAGGGTTATATGGAATTTCCAGCCAAAGCCACAGGGAACGATCAGTTTACTGCTTCACCTACTCAAAACGATTGGTACGAAACAGTTAAATTGAATTATGGAGTGAATTATGTAGAAGGTGGTCAGAAACAATTCAGCCCGATTCCTGATACATGGTTCAAAATGCGCGATATTTTGCTTTTCTGGGCTTCGAAAAAAGTGGATGGTTTTCGATGCGATATGGCCGAAATGGTTCCTGTTGAATTCTGGGGATGGGCATTGACACAAGTAAAAGCACAATTTCCTGAAATTATTTTTATTGCCGAAGTATATAAACCAAGCGAATATCGTAATTATATCTGCAACGGTAAATTCGATTATTTGTACGATAAAGCAGGCATGTATGAAATGCTTCGAAATATAACCAGCCGGAATTTTCCGGTGCGCGAAATTACCAATAGTTGGCAATCACTTGGCGGTATTGAAAATCAAATGCTCAATTTTCTCGAAAACCACGACGAACAACGTATCGGCTCGGGTTTTTTCTCAGGCAACGGTTCGTATGCTCAACCGGCAATGATTGTGGCTGCCACATTGAATCAAGCTCCTGTTTTGATTTATTCAGGACAAGAACTGGGCGAATTGGGAATGGACAGTGAAGGATTCAGCGGAATGGATGGACGAACTACTATTTTTGATTATTGGGGGGTAAAATCCATTCAAGCCTGGTCGAATGATGGCAGGTTTGATGGCAAAAAACTTACAAAAGACCAACAAGATTTGCAATTGTTTTACAAAAAACTGTTGAACATTACCCTTTCAGAAAAAGCTATAACCAACGGATCAATGTACGATCTTGAATTTGCTAATTTTGATAACAAAAAATTCAACACACATGAGCAATTCGCTTATTTTCGGAAGTTTGAAGACGAATTGTTGTTAATCGTGCTAAATTTTGATGATAAAAATTTGGAAACAGAAGTCCGTTTTCCTTTCGAAGCTTTTCAATATCTTAATCTTAAAGAAGGACAGAATTACAGTGTGGTAAATCTGCTGGACGAATCCGAAAAATTTCCACTGCTTACATTGAGTACAAAAGAAGCATTTATTACGTATATGCCTGCCTGGAAAGGGATGATATTGAAATTGACGAAAGTTTGATTTTTTCAATTTGTAAGTTTCTTTTTTATTGATATAACTCGTCCTATAATGCTTCACAACTTCAAAGCCAGTCTAAATCACGAACGGGAACAAGCTGCCCGAGCCGATTTGTTTTACCGTGAAGTATTGAAAGTAACTGATATTAAGCGGTTCAATACCGATTCTGAGGTTGATATGGAAATGCAGCGGCAAGATGTGGATTTATTATTGACGCTGAATGGAACGACTTATCGAATTTCCGAAAAATTCCGTGACAAAGATTATGGCGATTTGTATATTGAAGTTTACAGCAAATATCCGAAAACATTGGGTTGGCTTCATACAGGTTCTCCAAACGCCATTTTATATTTTACTCCTGAATCCGTTTATTGGATTACCCATAAATCACTTTCATCCTTTTGTTTACATACTCTTTTTCCACTCATACCAGCTGCGTTGTACGAAGAACTGTTTCAGTCTCACAAAACCGTTGTATCAAAAGAACTACTTTTGAAAGGAGAATCCATCAAAATAAATCTTATTCAAGCACATAATCGAGATGGAGTAGCTTGGGAAACAATAGGAATAAGTATACCTTTTGAGGTTCTGGAAAAAAATGGAGTAAAGATTCGAAAATTTTGAATCCGTCCATTTACTTTTATTTCAAAAAAAAGGTTCTTTCATTCTGACAATAAGTCAATTGTAAATATATTTTGCAATTATACCCGGAAATGAATAATAAAAGCTATTTTTGTGACCAAAAAATTACAAATATAAAGCAGAACGTTATAAAATCTGTCAAACTGGCTTTTAATTCTGTTTAAAACCATTCAAATTTATGTTTAAAGATTTATTTATACGGAAGACGCTGGCTGAGTTAGAAGAACAAGCTGATAGTAACCACAACGCACTAAAACGGCATTTAACTGCAACCAATCTGACTTTGTTAGGCGTTGGTTGCGTTATTGGTGCAGGAATCTTTGTTTTAACAGGTACTGCGGCGGCGTTACATGCCGGGCCTGCCGTAGCGTTATCATTTATCATTTCGGCTTTCGGTTGTTTGCTGGCCGGACTTTGTTATGCCGAGTTTGCTTCCATGATTCCGGTTTCAGGTAGTGCATATACTTACGGTTATGCCACTATGGGTGAGTTTGTTGCCTGGATTATCGGTTGGGATTTGATTTTGGAATATCTTTTCGGATCTGCAACAGTTGCTGTAGGATGGTCGGGATATGTAACCAGTTTTTTTGCTGATTTTGGAATTGTAATTCCAACGGCAATGTGTCAAAGTCCGTTTATTTTTGATGCAACCGGTTGGCATGCGTCAGGTGCTATTATCAATTTTCCGGCTATTTTTATCGTAGCTTTAATGACTACTTTGTTGGTTATTGGTATCAAGGAATCGGCTAAATTCAATAACATTATCGTTTTAATCAAAGTCACCGTTATTCTGCTTTTTATCGGTTTTGGCATTTCTCATATCAACCTTGCCAACTGGACACCGTTTATACCTGCCAATACGGGCGATTTTGGCCATTTTGGTTGGTCGGGAGTGTTGACTGCTGCTGCTGTTGTGTTTTTTGCTTATGTAGGATTTGATGCTGTATCCACCACTTCGCAGGAAGCCATTAATCCTAAACGCGATGTGCCGAGAGGCATACTTTTTTCTTTGCTTATTTGTACCGTTTTGTATATTGCAGTAAGTCTCGTTTTGACAGGAATTCTTAATTACAAGTATTTAAACGTTGAAGCTCCGATTGCATTGGCTATAAATAGTGCAGGTCCCGGTTTAATCTGGTTACGCCCAATAATAAAAATCGGTGCCATTGCCGGTTTAAGTTCAGTGGTATTGGTATTATTGCTGGGTCAGTCACGCGTGTTTTTTACAATGGCAAGCGACGGATTATTGTGGAAAAGTTTTGCCAAAACACATTCAAAATTTAAAACACCTCATATCACAACCATTGTAACAGGTTGCTTTGCCGCTTTTTTTGCCGGATTATTTCCTATCGGTTTGTTGGGCGAAATGGTTTCTATCGGTACTTTGCTGGCATTTGTAATTGTTTCGGTAGGAATTGTTCTTTTGCGTAAGGCTGAACCCAATGCCATTCGCGGTTTCAAGACACCGTGGGTGCCTTTTGTTCCAATATTAGGAGCATTGGTTTGTTTTGCTCAGATGGCTGCATTACCACGCGACACTTGGGTTCGTCTGATTGTCTGGATGTTGATTGGTTTTGTGATTTACTTCACTTATGGACGTAAACACAGTCATGCACGACAAAAAAATAAAAAAGAGAAGTAATTAAGTTCATAAAAAAAATCGATAAAATTTTATCCAGTGAAAAAGCTAATTTTCTTTTCGATTATCTCCGTTCTATTTCTTTTAGTAGGATGTGACTTACTTTGCCCGCCGGAACCACCGGTGGTTGTTGTAAAACAATATACCATTGATGCTTCAGCTGGTGCTGGTGGGACTATCAGTCCTTCAGGTATCTGGAAGGTGGATAGTTTAAAGGACCAGACTTTTACTTTAACTTCGGATCCTGGTTATAAACCGGATTCAGTGATAGTAAATGGTGTGAGTTCTTCTTTCTATGCTTTTACCACCACTTACACTCTTTCAAATATAAACAGTGACTCAAAAGTCAAATTTATATTTAAAAAGACATTATCTTGGTACTTGATGTACAAACCCTGGACTGAGGATTCCTATATGCTCCGTGACAAAAATGGAAACTGGGGAACATATAAAAGTACTTATCCTGAGAATGTAAACATATGGACTTATCTTCCAAACGGTAGGTTTACTATTTACAGAAATGGAGTATTGGTCGGTGATGGACCTTGGTCTATTGATGAAACTACTAATCCAATTACTATTAATATTGCTGGAGAAGTAGATGAAATAGAGAAATTGGATGAAGTCTCTTTTATTATTGCGAACTATAATGTTCCAATTATTGGAGATCCGGACCCCAATGCTAAAGGGGCTACTAGAGTATTTTACTCACACCATTAATGATGTTGAGTTAATTAAATAAAAACCGTTGTTGCTATATGTGACAACGGTTTTTCTTATTTGCTGTGTATAACTTTTATTGAAGCTTTTATTTATGTTATACTTATGAATAGTTGTATTATTATTTAAAAATAATTTTTTTATGAATCTATTTAAAAAATCATTTATCGGAGCTTCTATTCTATTTTTAGTTGTGTTGGTGGGGGGGGTATTAATCTCGGCTAACAAAGCCAATGCGGCAGTAGCTGTACGAGTATTTGCAAATGGGCAAACTGCACTAACGGTAACTTCTAATACAGACGTAAGGATAACATGGGAATCCACAGGAGCTGTTTCTTGTAAGAGTTCTAATACTGTTGATGATATTGTGACGGATGTTCCTACTAATGGTGCAGTAGGTTTTCATACTATAGTGAATACCACCACCACTTTCCATATTACTTGTACTGACGATAGTCCGGGAGAAACTTCATACAAACAGTCTTATTATCCAACCTCTTGTTTTACTGCCGATACCATTGTAACTCTGTCGGATGGTAGAAAGGAAGATATTCAGGATGTAAAAGTTGGAGATATTTTAAAAGGAGAAACAACAAACAATAAAGTCTTGGGGTTGCATAGGCCCAAATTAGATGGAAAACTTTATTCATTGAATGGTGGCAGATATTTTGTGACAGAAGAGCACCCATTTAAAACTACAAATGGATGGAAATCAATCAATCCAACAAAAACACTCACAGAGAATATTGGTATAGAAGTTACAGAATTAAAAGTTGGAGATACTTTAATTACAGACAAGGGGCAGGTTGTACTCAAGAGTATAAACAGTAAAGAAGGAAAAGAAAATACAGGTCTTTATAATTTTATTCTGGATGGTGATCACACTTATTTTGCAGATGGATATCTTGTCCACAATAAAGTTAGTGCAAGGACGTGTAGTGCTAATGTAAGAACGACTCCAGAGATGGAATGTTAACTATATAAATGAATTTTCTTCAGTTAACAAATTTAATTCTTTGAATATCAACATAAATTCTGAAAAACAATAAATAAATTTTAACAAGAAGAGCGATTCTTCTATGTTTATGCGAAGTTCACTGAAAAATAATTCTTGTATAATTATGTGATATATGGAAAAAAGGTTGTAAATTGCGAACCTTTTCACCCAAAAATATTTATATTAATTAACAATAATTTAAGTTGAATTGAATAAACAATTTAGAATCAATCGTATGAGAAAACTATCGCTGATACTTTTAGTATCGATCCTGACATCTTTTTCACTTATAGCTCAAACAACAGCTAAAGGTGTAATAAAAGTTGCCGGTTCAGGAAGTCCGCTCTCCGGAGTTACAATTACATTATTACAACAAAACATTTCCACTCAGACCAATACTAACGGAGAATTTATCCTGAGTTTTTTGCAGTCAGGTGATGACGAATTAAGTGTATCGCATGAAGGCTATTTCACGCAGATAAAATTAGTGAATTTGAAATCAGGCCAGGTGAACGATTTAGGTGTAATAGAACTTAAAGCCGATGTTCAGGAAGAGGTTAAACAAGAAATTGTTCTTCAACTTAGTGAAAATGAATTGAATAGCGATGAGAGCCGGGCTTCACAAAATGTATCGGGCTCCTTGTCTTCAAAAGGTGATGTATATAGTGCTCAAACAAGTTTTTCATTTAGTCCAATGCGTTTCAGAACTCGTGGTTACGACCAGGATTTTGAGTCTACCTATATTAATGGTGTCCATTTTAATGGCTTGGAGCGCGAAAGCTTCAATTATTCATCATTGGGCGGTTTGAATGACGCTATGCGCAACCAGGAAGAAGTAAATGGATTGGAAGCTAACTCGTTTAGTTATGGTAATTTAGGAAGTGCTACTAATATTAATACCAAAGCTTCTACTTACGCTATCGGAACCAAAGCCAGTTTAGCATACACAAACCGGGCTTATAAACTACGAGGAGCAGTAACACATGCCACAGGTTTAATGTCGAATGGATGGGCATTTGCTGCTTCGGCGGTTGTTCGTTGGGCAGATAAAGGTATTGTTGATGGAACATTTTATAATTCGGCAGGTTATTTCCTTTCTGCCGAAAAAGTTTTGAATAAACATCATAGTTTTTCCTTGGTTACTTTTGGAGCTCCGACTCAACGTGCTCAACAAGCTGCAGTTACGCAAGAAACATTTGATTTGGTTAAATCAATTTATTATAATCCTTATTGGGGTTATCAAGATGGAAAAGTTAGAAATTCACGCGTGGTTAAAAGCTTTGACCCGACAGTAATATTGTCGCACGATTTCAAAATTAACGAAAAACAACGTTTACGTACCGGTGTGGCTTTTCATTATAGTTTATACAGCAATTCTGCACTTGGTTTCTACAATGCACCGGATCCTAGTCCAAATTACTATCGTTATTTGCCGAGTTTCCAAACAGATCAAAGTATCAAAGATCAAATCACAGAAATGTGGCAAACAGATTCCAATGTATCACAAATAGATTGGGCTGCTTTGTACCAAGCCAATTATCGTAACAATGTGGTGGATGTAAACGGAAGTGCTAAATATGTGATTGAACGCCGACACAATAATTTGATGGAAACAACTTTAAATTCTACTTATGTAAATCAGCTAAGTAAAGAATTGAAGCTAACAGCAGGAATTGAAGGGAAAACATCCAAAGGAATGCATTACAAAACCATGGATGACTTACTTGGTGGAAAACAATGGATTGACATTGACCAGTTCTCTGAACGTGACTTCCCAACAAACCCTAATATTATTCAAAACGATATTCGCAATCCAAATGCCGTTATTAGAACAGGTGATATATTTGGCTATAATTATGATATGAATATCTTGCATGGAAGTGCATTTTTACAAAACGAATGGGTGTTGCCACAGTTGGATATTTTTTATGCCGGAAAAGTAACTTATACCCAATTCTCTCGTTTTGGTTACATGGAAAACGGACGCGCAACTGCCATCAACGAAATTTCTTATGGACAAGGCAAAACCTGGTTTTTTATCGATCCTTCGTTGAAAGCAGGTGCAACTTATAAAATTGATGGTCGTAATCGCATAACGGTGAATGCTATTGCCGAAACCAGAGCACCGTTAGCAAGCAATTCATATATTTCAGAACGAATAAAAGATACCCGCATTCCAAATTTACAAAGTGAAAAGATCTTATCATACGATTTGGGTTATTCATTCACATTTCCTACTATTCGAGGAAGAATAAGCGGATTCCGCACTCATATTCTGGGAAGTTCGGAAATGCTGGGTTACTATGATGATGAATACAGGACTTTTATTAATCATATTCTGACCAAGTCAGATAAAATCTACCAAGGTATCGAAGCCGGAATTTCAGCCAAATTGAATACTAGTTTCACTTTATCAATAGCAGGAACATTCGCTGATTACCATTACACCAATAATGCATTGGGAATAAAGAGTCCAGAAAACGGTGCATTTGCCGATCTGCAAGATTCGGTTATGACAAACGGATTAAAGGTAAGTACAGGACCTCAATTGGCAGCCAATATTACGCTTGATTATTTTGGACCCAAAATGTGGTTTGCGGATATTACGTTGAATTATTTTGATAATAATTACCTTGACTTTGCACCGAATCGTTTTACAAAATTAAATATAGCAAAATATAACGATGCTGCTTTATTGGCATTAGGTACACAAGAAAAGCTGAAAGGTGGTTTCTTATTAGATGCTTCGGTAGGTAAACTTATTTACCTGAAAAATCGTCATTCGTTGAACTTTAATTTGAGTTTAAGTAATATTTTGAATAACACCAAAATGATAACAGGTGGTTATCAACAAGCTCGTTTGCCTCTGTTAGATGGAGCTATTGATTCTTCAGGCCTAAACAGATTCCCTTCAAAATATTATTATGCGTGGGGATTTAATTTGTTCTTTAATATTGGGTATAAGTTCTAATGAATAATTAATAATGCACAATTCATAATTAATGGATAGTTCAAATATAGTTTTTTAAAATAATAAGAAAATGAAAAATATAAAGATAAAAGGTGCTTTCTTTGCACTCACAGCCTTATTGACCGGTTGTGCTCAAACAGAATTTAATCCTATATCGCCCGAAAGCTTAATGGGTGAAAAGTGGGAATCAACCTATACCATTGCCCAATTAAGGACAGAATTCATGAAGACATCCGGATTGTTTACTGCTGATTTAATATCATCTCAAACCGATATAGTTATCAACGGAATTGTTACATCATCGGATAATGAAGGCAATGTATACAAATATATTGTAGTGCAGGAAGAAGGAGCAAACGCGCAAGCCATGAAAATTTCGATTGATGCCGGTAGTCTCTCTGGTATCTATCCCTTGGGACAACGTGTTTCGGTTCGTTGTAATGGTTTATATATTGGCAAATATGCCGAAGGACCTCAAATGGGCGTTCGATATGAAAATATAACTAAAACCCCTGTACGTATAGAACCCGGACGTATGCCCAAAATGTTATCCGATACACATATTTCAGCTTATGGATTACCGGTACCTGCTGCCGTGATTGCTGACACCATGACCATTGCTCAAATTAAAGCTGCTGGTCCATCGGCATTTAATAAACTGGTTTGCATAAAAAATGCCTTTTTTACAGGGAAAGGAGCTAATTATAATTTACCTTCAACCATTACTGATGCAGAAAAGATTTTTGCACCGTCGACCAATGGAATTGGTTATCCTCAGTCGCGCGAAATTCAGGATGGTACAGGGTCTGTATTTATTTCCACCAGTGAATATGCTAAATTTGCAACCAAAAAAATCCCGGCATCCACTTACAAAGGCAACATTACAGCCATTATTGGTTGGTACAACGATAAAGATGTTGTAGCTTTGAATTCAAAAATTTACCATCAACTTACACTTCGCTCTATCACTGATCTTGGCAAAGGATTCGAAGGGTATCTTAATGCAAATAATTAAACAACTATATAATTAATTTAATTTTTTACGATTATGAAAAAAACAAAATTTTTTGGAATGATGCTATTTGCTTTTGCATTAGCTACAACCGCATGTAATAATGTAAAGGATCCGGATCCGGAACCATCTACAGCGCTTCCGATTTCTGAAACATTTGATACGGGTCTTGGCAAATTCACGACTCAAAGTGTATCAGGTGATCAGGTTTGGGCTTTTGATAGCCACAAATATGCTCTAATATCTGGTTGGGTTGATTTAAATGCTGATGGAAAATCTGGAGTTGGAGAGTATTTTGCAAATGAAGATTGGTTGATTTCACCCGAAATTGATCTTGCAGGAGTAACAGCAGCCAAACTGACTTTTGATCATGTTGCACGTTACTTTGCCGATATAAAAAATGATGTTACAGTTTGGGTTTCATCAAATTATGTATCAGGATTGCCTTCAACTGCCATATGGACACAACTTGCCACCAAAACATTTACTGATCCCGGTACATGGACATTAGCAAGTTCAGGACAAATAAGTCTTACAGCTTTTGCCGGCAAAAAAATCAAAATTGCATTCAAATATCTTTCCACAACTACTAAAGCCGGAACGTGGGAATTGAAAAACTTTCTTGTATCAGAAGGTGAAGCAACTGTTGATCCAACTGATGTAGTATCAGGGGACGGTAGCGAAGCTTCTCCATACAATGTAGCAGCGGGTATTGTCAATCAAGGAGCTTCAAAATGGGTAAAAGGTTATATTGTAGGTTATGTGGTATTTGGTACTCCTACTACTTATATATTTACTTCTGACACTTGTACTGTAAGTACTAATATTTTAATTGCAGGTTCTAAAACACAAACAGATGTTACCAGATGTATGGCGGTTCAGTTACCTACAGGTGCAGTTCAAACTGGTTTAAATTTAAAAACTACCAAAACGAACTTGGGTAAAGAAGTTACCATGTATGGCTCACTAGAAGCCTATTTTGGAAAACCTGGTCTGAAAACAGTTTCATATTATGCTCTTGAAGGCGGTACAACAGGCGGAACAAAACCTGTTGATACGTCCAATGCAATTTTCACAGAAACCTTTGCAAGCTCAAGTCAAGGTAATTTTACTGTTGAAAATGTAGTATTACCAGCCGGATTTACTTCTGTATGGCTACCAACTGCCACTTATGGAATGTCTGCTACAGGCTATAAAGTCTCAAACTTTGCTTCCGAAGGTTGGTTGATTTCACCGGCAATAAATTTAGCCGGAAAGTCAAATGTGACTCTCACTTTTGAACATGCCATTGGACCTGCAGCACAATTAAGTATTGACAAGTCCTTCTTTACTGTTTGGATATGTAATAATTATGTTTCAGGTAATCCAAATAATGTAACATGGACTAAAATAGATTTAACCGCTTTTAGTACAACAGCTTGGGGATATATTACGGCTAATTTAGCAATTCCTTCAGCTAATTTAGCAGCTAATGCAAAATTCGCATTTAAATATATGAGTACAAGTGCTGCTTCCGCAACTTGGGAAATCAAAAATGTAGTTGTTAAATAAGAACTATTTTTTCAAAAAAAAAGCTCGATACTAAAAAATGTATCGAGCTTTTTTGCAACATAAGTTTAAGTATTTATCCCAATTTACTGTCCAGATTGCGTTTCAATGCCGCTAAAAATCCTTCTGTGCTCAGATAGTTTTCTTTAGTTACATTGTCGCCGTAAATAAGTACAGCCAAATCTTTCGTCATTTCACCGGCTTCAACGGTTTCAATACAAACTTGTTCCAACTTTTCGCAAAAGTTAAGCAATTCTGCATTTTCGTCAAGCTTAGCACGATGCATCAAACCCCGCGTCCAGGCAAAAATAGAAGCAATCGGATTGGTAGAGGTTTCTTTGCCTTGTTGGTGTTGGCGGTAGTGACGGGTAACCGTTCCATGAGCGGCTTCTGCTTCTACCGTTTTTCCATCAGGAGTTACCAATACTGAAGACATTAAGCCCAATGAACCAAAACCTTGTGCCACCATATCGGATTGAACATCGCCATCGTAATTTTTACAAGCCCAGACAAATCCGCCGCTCCACTTCATACACGAAGCTACCATATCATCAATCAAACGGTGTTCATAAGTAATTCCTGCTTTTTTGTACTTGGCTTCAAATTCCTTTTCGTACACTTCCTGAAAAATATCCTTGAAACGTCCATCGTATGCTTTCAAAATGGTATTTTTGGTAGAAAGATACAATGGCCACTTTTTTTCTAACGCAACCCGAAATGATGAACGGGCAAAACCGTAGATGGATTCGTCGGTATTATACATGGTCATCGCCACGCCGTCACCTTCGAAGTTATATACTTCCCAACTTTTTGTTTCACCGACTTCGTTGGTGAAGGTCATACGAAGTGTTCCCTTGCCTTTAATCACCGTATCGGTTGCCTTATACTGGTCACCAAATGCATGACGACCGATAACGATAGGTTTTGTCCAACCCTGGACGTAACGTGGAACGTTGCTCATTACAATTGGTTCTCTAAAAACTGTTCCACCAATAATATTTCGGATCGTACCGTTTGGCGATTTCCACATTTTTTTCAATCCAAATTCTTCTACACGGGCTTCGTCGGGAGTAATCGTTGCGCATTTAATTCCGACATTGTATTTATTGATGGCATTAGCCGAGTCGATAGTCACCTGATCGTCTGTCAAATCTCGATTTTCAATACTTAAATCGTAATATTTAATGTCCAGATCCAAATAAGGAAGGATTAGTTGTTCTTTTATAAATGACCAGATTATACGGGTCATTTCGTCTCCGTCGAGTTCAACAACGGGATTTATTACTTTTATTTTATTCATATTAAAAAAAACTCTCCAACCCCCGAAAGGAGAACTGTATTAAAAAAATGAAGCCCCATAGAGGGTTATGGGGCTGTATTTTTTATCTTTCCACCATCGGAACAAACGATTGTTTTTCGCGAACGTTTTTGTAAGCCGGACGAATGATTCGTTTGCTGCTGAAATTAAGTTCTTCAATTCGATGTGCTGTCCATCCAACGATACGTGCCATTGCAAATAATGGTGTAAATACTTCTTTCGGAAGCCCGATAGCTTCATATACAAAACCGGAATAGAAATCTACGTTGATACAGGTTTGTTTAACATCGTCACCTTTGAACTGCATAAATACTTTCACAGCACGATCTTCAATCAATTCCATAAAATTAAATTCTTTTTCCAACCCTTTTTCTTTGGCAAGATCGCGGGCCATTTCTTTCAATAATCCTGCACGCGGGTCACTTATGGTATAAACAGCATGTCCAATACCATAAATCAAGCCTGTTTTATCAAAAGCTTCTTTATTCAGAATTTTCAAAAGATAAGCGTCTACTTCTTTTGTGTCTTTCCAGTTTTTTAGATTGCTTTTCATATCATCAAGCATACTATTTACCATCACATTGGCACCTCCGTGAAGCGGACCTTTCAATGACCCGATACCGGCAGCAATCGCTGAATAAGTATCTGTTTCTGTCGAACTTGTTACGCGTACTGAAAAAGTAGAGTTATTACCTCCACCGTGATCTGCATGAAGAATAAGTGCCAAATCAAGTATCTTTACATCTAACTCTGTGTAATTATTATGTCCTTTCATCATGTACAGGAAATTCTCAGCTATCGATTTATTTTCATCCGGATGGCGAACATGCAACGATAGTCCTTGTTGAGCATGACGAAGAACATTGTATGCATAAGCAATAATAGTAGGGAATTTTGCTATCAGATTTATAGACTGACGGATAAGATTATCCTTCGAGATATTATCCGGATCGTCATCATAAGTGTAAAGTTCGAGCACACTTCGTGCAAGAATATTCATAATGTTTTTTCCTCGTAATGCCAAAATACTCATTGTAGCACGATGGTCTAATGGCATGGTTTCAGTCAGCAACTTATGAAAAGTTCCCAATTCTTCGGTATCCGGAAGAGACCCTGAAAGTAACAAATAAGCAGTTTCTTCATAGCCTAAGCGATTGTCTTTTTGAATGCCGTGAACCAAATCTTCCACGTCAATACCCCGATAAAAAAGTTTACCCGGGATAGCTTTTAATTTTCCATCCTCCTGACGATCGTAACCTACAACGTCACCCACGCGCGTCAGTCCTGCCAATACACCCGAATGATCTTCATTGCGAAGTCCGCGCTTTACGCCGAACTTAGTAAAAAGTTCTTTATCAATTTTGCTGGTTCTTTTTATAGACTCCGAAAGCTTATAAATCAAAAATTTTTTTTCCATAAGAATTTTTTAAATTTTGTGTGTTTTTACTAATATATTGTTTATTTATTCATTGCATTCAACGCACTTCCTTCCTTGAACCATTCAATCTGAGCTTGATTATAAGTATGAAATGCTTCAAATTGTTCATTTGTCCCATCAGAATGTTTCAGTTTGATAACCAGATTTTTCCCAGGTATAAATTCAGTCAATCCCAAAATACTTATTTTATCATCTTCGCGTACTTTTTCGTAATCCTTTTTATCGACAAAAGTCAACGCCAACATTCCCTGCTTTTTCAGGTTTGTTTCGTGAATACGGGCAAAGGATTTTACCAGAATGGCTTTTACGTTCAGAAAGCGTGGTTCCATGGCTGCATGTTCGCGACTGGATCCTTCGCCGTAGTTTTCTTCGGCAACAACAATAGAGCCAATTCCCTGCGCCTTGTATTTGCGCGCTAATGCTGGAATTGTCCTATATTCGCCGGTTTCGGCATCCAACACGGTGTTTGTTTTTTCGTTGAACGAATTTACAGCTCCAATCAACATATTGTCGGAGATATTATCCAAATGTCCACGGAAACGCAACCACGGTCCGGCCATTGAAATGTGGTCGGTAGTACATTTCCCTTTGGTTTTGATTAATAAAGGTAGCTCAATCAGGTCTTTGCCGTCCCAGACTGCAAAAGGTTGTAAGCTTTGCAAGCGTTTCGATTGCGGATCGATGTAAATATCGTTGTCATTACTTGTAGGTGCAATATAACCTGCATCCTCTACTGCATAACCTTTTGGTGGTAATTCAAAACCTTGTGGTTCCTGAAGTTTTATGTTTTCACCTATTTCATTTACCAACGAATCTTTCATAGGGTTGAAACATAAATCACCGGCAATAGTTAATGCCGCTACAATTTCAGGTGAACCAATAAAAGTATGTGTGTTTGGATTGCCATCGTTGCGTTTGGCAAAATTACGGTTGAACGAGGTGATGATTGAATTCGGACGTTCAGGTTGGCCTGTTTCGCGTTTCCACTGACCGATACAAGGTCCGCAGGCATTGGCCATTACCACACCACCAACTGATTCGAATTCAGCCAACACCCCATCGCGTTCGGCAGTATAACGAACCTGTTCAGATCCCGGATTAATGATAAACTGTGCTTTCACTTTCAATTGTTGTTCTTTTGCCTGTTTAACCACTGAAGCTGCACGGGTCAAATCTTCGTAAGACGAGTTGGTACACGAACCAATTAAACCAACTTCCATTTTTTGCGGATAACCTTTATCTTTTACTGCCTGAGCAAATTCCGAAAGGGGATAGGCTGCATCGGGTGTGAAAGGTCCGTTTATATAGGGTTCCAGTTCGCTCAGGTTGATCTCAATAATTCGGTCGTAATATTTTTCCGGTTGTGCTGTTACTTCGACATCTGCCTGAAGGTGCTCAATAATTGCTTTTGCGGCTTTTGCTACTGAAGAACGTCCTGTAGCTTCGAGATAAGTCGCTGATTTTTCGTCGAAAGGAAATAGGGAAGTAGTTGCACCCACTTCGGCACCCATATTACATATAGTTCCTTTGCCGGTGGCAGAAATTGAAGCTGTTCCTTCTCCAAAGTATTCGATTACGGCATTTGTTCCACCTTTAACGGTCAGAATTCCGGCTAATTTCAGAATTACATCTTTTGGCGAAGCCCATCCTGAAAGTTTTCCGGTAAGTTTCACTCCGATAATTTTCGGCATTTTCAGTTCCCACGGCATTCCCGCCATAACATCCACAGCGTCGGCACCACCAACTCCGATGGCAATCATTCCCAAACCACCTGCATTAGGCGTGTGTGAATCAGTCCCAACCATCATTCCTCCCGGGAATGCATAATTTTCCAACACGACCTGATGAATAATTCCTGCGCCCGGTTTCCAAAATCCGATACCGAATTTGTTGGAAACGGCACTCAGAAAATCATAAACTTCGCGATTGGTATCTTCGGCGGTTTTCAAATCCGGTTTTGCTGAAATATAAGCCTGTATCAAGTGATCACAATGAACGGTAGAAGGAACAGCAGCTGTCTTACGGCCTGAATTCATTAATTGTAACAGAGCCATTTGAGCCGTAGCATCCTGCATGGCCACACGGTCAGGTGAAAAGTTGACATAATCAATGGCGCGGTTGTAATTTTCCAAGGGTTCCTCATCATTTAAATGAGAATATAGAATTTTCTCGGTAAGTGTAAGAGGATGTTGTAATTTATTTTTTATCTGACTGATTTTTTCGGGAAGGGAAGCGTAAATCCGTTGAATCATTTCTTCATCAAATGCCATAATTTCTGTATATTTAATCTAATTGTAATTTTTTCTAAGGCAAATGTAATGAAAAATAAGTTTCAAGAGCACAGCTTCGCTATAATTATGTTTTTTAAACAAATGGTTATATAAATAGTTCAACGCATATTGGCTGTAAAAATAACAAAATCTCATCTCTTTGTATTAAAGATGAGATTTTTAGAAGTGTGCCTGTATTAATATACGGAAAAATTTCTGTATTTGATTCAAAATCAGTAATTGGAGTTAATCCAGGTGAGTTTATGCCAAATAGTTTCCAATGGTCCTTGCCGGTGGTTTTTCATCCACCAGTTACTGAAAATACCCTGAACAATGGCAAGAGAAATTCCGATTAACAGGCAGAGGGTTGCTCCGGTGTATTTATAGAGTCCCAAGCCGAAGCCATAGTAAATAAACGAACCGAGTATGGATTGTATGATATAGTTGGACATACTCATTTTTCCGAATGAAGTAAAAATGTTGAGAATGCGTCCCGAAAATTTCTCGTAAGCAATAAAGAACATCGAAACTAATACCAACATAAATGCCAGATTCGACCAGGTGGAAACAATAGTAATTAATGGACGGCGGACGGCTTCGCTCGCTGTCCAGTTTGGCAATCCGTTTTTAATAATAAATAAAGGTATAAATGAAATGGTTGCTATTAGCAATGTTTTTCTCCAAAAACGATTAGTCACATCGGATGAAACGAACAGTTTCTTACGTCCTGCCAACATGCCGAGCATAAAAATGGAAATAGTTTGAAAAATCCGTCCGGCTTCCCATGCCCAGAGTAAAACAGCAATTTTCCCATTGGTCAAATTACCAATCCATGTTTTGACAATTGAATCGCCCGGAATATAGTCAGCTACTTTGGCAAAGTAGGCCCACGAAGCTGGATTTGTCATTTTTACTTCGGGATGTTGTAACCCAACGAAAAAATTAATCCATTCCACAGGTTGAAGCATCAGAACCAGTGCAATCCAGTAAACAGCTTTATTACTCAGTTTAGCAACGGGAATAAGTGCAAACCCGAGGATGGCATAAATGGTGAGGATGTCGCCCTGGTAAAATGCCGAGTTGATGAGCCCGAAAGCCAGCAGCAGCAACAACCGCCAGGCGAAGCGTCCCCGGAAATCTTTTCCTCTTTTAGCCTGATTATCGGATTGTATAAAGAACGTCAGTCCGAAAAGCAAGGCAAAAATGGCATACGATTTACCCCCGAACAGGAAAAACAGGCTATCCCAGATTCCCTGGTTTAAACCGATCAGCCAGTTTGGTTGACCGGCAGGTGTAAAATAGAAATCGAAATGTTCGATATTATGCAACAGCATGATGGAAACAATGGCAAAGCCACGCAAAGCGTCGACAACGTGGAGGCGGGGAGAGGATGATTCGGACATAGATTTGATTTTGACGCAAATGTAACTGAAATTGCGTTAAAACCCATGCCTCAACTGATTTTTTTTAAACAAAATTTCCAACGTTTAAAATTTTGTAAAAGTTTGATGTTGATTAATCTTCGAGAACCCCGAACTTCCCGTTATCCCAGTCGTCGTAAGCATCAACAATTTCCTGTTTGCTATTCATAACGAAAGGCCCGTAAGGAACTATCGGCTCCTGAATCGGTTCGCCACTGAGGATAAGTACAATAGCATCTTCGGTTGCTTCCATATAAATATCCGTTCCATCGTTGGCAAACAAGACGAAGTGATCGGTTGCGGCATGTTGCCCGTTGATTGTTACAGCTCCTTCAATGATCATGAAACCTGTATTATAATTCTCGGGGAACGAAAAATGAAGGTTCGCGCCCTTTTTCATCCGTGCGTTATACATTTCGATGGGTGTAAAGGATGTGGCGGAACCGTTTGTCTCATTGAAATTACCGGTGATGACTTCTACAACCCCTTTTTCGTCAGGTAAAACGACTTGTCCGAACTCTTCGCGACGAATAGGCTGGTATTTTGGCGGACTCATTTTGTATTTGGCAGGCAGATTCACCCAAAGTTGTACCATTTGGAATAATCCTCCCTGTTTGCTGAATTCTTTTTCGTGGTATTCCTTGTGCAGTACGCCCGAAGCCGCTGTCATCCATTGCACGTCGCCTTCACCGATTATACCTGCGTTCCCGGCACTATCGTGGTGAGCTATTTTACCATGATAGGCAATGGTAACCGTTTCGAAACCGCGATGTGGATGAACACCCACGCCACGCGGCGTATCCGAGGGTGGAAATTCTATTTTTGAGCCATAATCCAACAGGAAAAACGGGCTCATACGTTGCACATTCATCGCTCCGTTACCGGGGAAGAAGTTATGCACCCTGAAACCATCACCCACCATGTGAGGAGCCGGTGGTGGCAGGATTCGTTCTATCGATCTTATTTTTTTCATGGTGTTTTTTGTTGAATAAACAATTGAGGTGAGATTTGGTTCTGAACCATTCAATTGTTTAATATTGATTTTATAAAAATATGTTGTTAAACATGAAATTTACCATAAAAATAATGACTAAAATGTTTGCAAATTAAAAAATAACCTTGTAACTTTGAAGCGCATTATGCATAAAATAAAGTATTTATATCCCTTGATACTACAGAAAGCCGTTGTACGCATACAATTGACCAAACGAGAAGGAAAACACTCATTCGTATGCATACGAATGACTCAACGAGCAAAAAAATGACCGTCGTACGTGTACGAACGATTCAACGAGAGGATGAACAGCCAGTCGTACCTGTACGACTCTCCCAACGAGAGGATGAACATTCAGTCGTACTTGTACGACGCATAAAACAACATGATTTAATTGAAGATTCGAATAAACACCGAATATATTTTAATTATTAATTTAAAATATTTGTATTATGAAAGTAACAGATTTTGCTTTAACTCGTCTTCGTAACGAAGAACATTTCCAGTTTTACACTTCTTTGAGAGATTTAGTGTTGGTTTTTACCGCACTGGCGTTGAAAATTGAAGCATTGTTCGCTCTTTTTCTGGCGGCTTTAACCAATGAAATGGCTGCATTGGATGTAGTCCGTAAAAATGCCATTTCCGACGATTTGGTGGATGCCGACGATGAACGCGACAGCGTTTTCCACGGCTTGTGCGATGCAGTGAAATCGGCTCTCAATCATTTTAATGCCGAAATTCGCGCAGCAGCCAAACATTTGCAGGTAGTGCTCGACACTTATGGCAATCTGGCAATTAAACCTTATGATGCTGAAACAGGAGGTTTGAATAGTTTAATCAATGATTTTACAACTACTTATGCTGCCGATGTAGCTACTGTAGGATTGACAGGATGGGTTACAGAACTCGCGGCTAAAAACAAAGCCTTCGACGATCTGAAAAACAACCGTTATTCCGACGAGGCTGCCAAAACCATCCTGCGTATGAAACAGGAACGCGTGAAAACAGATGTTATCTATCACCAAATTGTGGAACGCATCAATGCGCTTGTGGTGGTGGAAGGCGACACCGCTTATGCCGGTTTTGTCAGCGAACTGAATAAACGTATCGAAGGGTATGAAAATACGATATCCATTAGGCGGGCAAAAGGAAAGAAAACGACCGAAACGCCGGCAGTAAGCTAAGAATATAATCTAAGCACCTAACAGGTTTCAACAACCTGTTAGGTGTAAAGTTATAATTCAGATGAAATTGAAAACAAGTATTAACTTTGAAGCTGAAATCCATAATACCCTACTGAATTCTTGATAATAAATGCGATATATACCCGGTTCCCACGCTCCCGCGCGATTTGCATCGCGTGGGAAAATAGTAACATAAAACCACACGAGAGGACTCGTGCGGTAGCGAAGAATAAAATGAATGGAGTGGGGATATATGGGTATTAGCGTTCATTGGAAAAGACAATATATCACGAAACATTTAGAATAAAACGATAAATTATAATGAGTATCAATAATTAAAAAAGGATATCAAAAATGAAACACAAGCGATTAATATTAAATGCCATATTCTTGTTAGCACTTGGGCTAACAGGGCTACAAGCACAAAATGGAGTGCCAGCCACAGGTGGTAATGCTTCGGGTAGCGGAGGCACGGTGAGCTATTCCGTGGGACAAGTTGTTTACACCACAAACACTGGAACAAATGGTTCAGTAGCACAAGGTGTGCAGCAACCTTAC
>Ga0209538_1000603_pt1 | contig 20622 bp, 13 predicted proteins | sample BarGraNGADG00211_2_FD_184492 | JGI IMG/M metagenome (GOLD analysis project Ga0209538, IMG submission 184492) | Arctic peat soil microbial communities from Barrow, Alaska - Barrow Graham LP Ref core NGADG0004-211 (SPAdes) (version 2) | ecosystem: Environmental > Terrestrial > Soil > Wetlands >... | reverse complement strand
CTTTGCCACCACTTTTTTCGATGAGGGTTGGTACATCGTGAGGAACTGATAACGAATACTCCCATGAACTGGCTTCGTAAAAGAAACCACACCACCAACAAAGGCAGATGGGCCAGTCTTGTGCCAGCGGAGTGTATTGAATGTAGTTTTGCCTGCCATCGCTCATATCGCATCGAATGCTGTCGATCCAGTTTCCGGCAGCATCGCGGGGCATGATAAACCCATGCGAACCATGGTCTTCGATGTCGCGCCACAGGTTTTGCCAGTTGTCAGATTGTTTCAGGAAACGGCGGTATTCGCCCATCCGGTTGAGACCTTTGGCCACCTGCGACAAGCAATAATCATCGTAAGCATATTCAAGGGTGCGGTTACCAGCGCGAACAAAATTATTCGAAACGTATCCCAGCTTGTTGTAATCGGTCAACCCGCCACGGCCTTCTTTTTCTTCATTTCCTCCGGGTGGGATGGTGGCATCTTTCAGCATAGCTTTCAAGGCATTGCCATAATTGATTCCCTTCAAACCTTTTGAGTAGGCATCGGCTATTACTACTTCGGCGTTCGACCCGCCCTGGGTGCGGCCATTGCAGTTTCCGCTACGGGCATCAGGCAAATATCCGTCAACTTTATATATATTCAGTAGTGCATTTACAATGTCAGTTTGCCGCGAAGGTGATATCAGTGTAATCAGGGGGCTCGAAGTTCGGTAAGTATCCCAGATGGCATAAAAATCGTCGTAATAGGTCCATGAAGACGACCAGAGCGGATTCTCGCCTGTGCGGTCAACCGGCATCAGCATGGTATGATACAAGGCGGTGTAGAACATGGTTTTCTGTTCCCGTGTTGCACTTTTATCAATTTCAATCCGCGAAATCAGTTCTTCCCATTTTGCCTGGGTTTCTTTTAAAACCTGTTGAAAGTCCCAGTGTGGAATTTCAACTTCAATATTCTGTTTAGCCTTGAGTTCGCTGACAAATGAAATACCCACTTTCACCTGAATGGTTTGATTTTCATCGCCTTTAAAAAGAAGAAAAGCGCCGATTTTTTCTCCGGAATCAAACTGGCTTTTTACAGATGTGGTGATGGTATTTCCTTTCCATGTTCCTGAAGATGAAAAAGGTTGGTCGGTAACCACATAAAAATAAACAGTATAGGCCGAACCGTTGTTCCATCCACCACGGATACGGCTGTACCCGCTGATTTCGGTATCAGAAACAATTTCAACCTCGGAACCTACAAATTGTTGTGCCTCGCGGGCATCGGGAATGGGTTCTTCGCCCAGAAATTTTCCACAGTCGATTTTGATTCCTTTTTCTCCGTTGGATGAGAAATGGTATTTGTAGAATGACACTTTGGGCGACGTGGTAAGCTCAACCCTGATATTCCCTTTTTTCAAAGTTACTCCGTAATATCCGGCTTCAACGTTCTCTTCCGTCCCCAGTGATGGTTGTTCAATTTGGTTGAAACTACCGGCAAATGGCATTACCGATATGTTGCCGTATTTGGCGCCACCACCGGTACCACTTACATGAATTTGACTAAATCCATAAATGGCACGGGTTGAATCAGGATCGTAACCGCTGTTGGAATCTTTGTTGTTGTCGGGACCTGGCTTCACCATACCAAACGGGCACGATGGGCCGATAAATACATTCCCTTTACCTTCCGAACCGATCAGCGGGTCGATGTAGGTAAAATTGGATTGTGCAGCAACCCGGTTTGCATTTACAAGAATGAAAAGGGCAAATAATATCCCGATAAAAAAATTCTGCATGGTATGTGGTTTAATATAGAGTAGAGACGCATTGCAATGCGTCTCTACTCTACAGATTTACAAAATTTCGCTCATCTTTACAGAGCGGCCTTCAAGATATGATTTTTTTGCGGCAAGGGCAATTGCTACCGACATCAAACCGTCGTAACCCGAAACCGGAAGTTCTGTGTCGTTAGCCACTGCATCGCAGAAAACCTTCATTTCGTTGGTATACGCTTCCAGGTAACGTTCCATAAAGAAATTCAGCGGTAAAGTTTTATGTACGCCGTCAACCGTGTAATAACGGTGGTTTTCAGGATAGTTGTTATCGACATTCACCATTCCAAGCGAACCAAAAATTTCAACCCGCTGGTCGTATCCATATACTGCTTTGCGGCTGTTATCGATGACACCAATAGCTCCATTGGCAAAGGTGAGGGTGATAATGGCTGTGTCCACATCGCCGGCTTTTCCAATTTCAGGATCAACTAAAACGGTTGCTTTGGTATATACTTCAGTCACTTCGCTGTCGGCAATGTATCGTGCCATGTCGAAATCATGGATCGTCATATCCAGAAACATACCGCCCGAAACTGCGCTGTATTCGGCTGGTGGTGGTGCCGGGTCACGCGAGGTGATTTTCAGAATGTGAGGCTGGCCAATTTTTCCTTCTTTAACCATCTCGTGAATTTTCATAAAGTTAGGATCGAATCGACGATTGAAACCGACCATCAACTTAACACCTGCTTTTTCGACTGCTTCAAGCGCTTTTTGTATGGCAGCCAATGTAAGATCGACTGGCTTTTCGCAGAAGATGTGTTTCCCGGCCTGCGCTGCTTCGATGATGTATTGAGCATGAGTGTCGGTAGGCGAACAAATCACCACCGCTTCAATCTCGGGATCGTTGATAATATCTTTATAGTTGGTACTTACTTTGGAGATGCCGAACTTTTGGGCAAGTTCGGATGCACCGGCTAAATCGATATCAGCAATGGCCAGCACTTCGGCCTGAGGTACGTTTTGTACCAGAGTGGCGGCATGTACCTTCCCGATACGACCGGCACCAATTACGCCAATTTTCAATTTTTTCATATACTCTATTTAATTTTTTATAATCCCAATGTTTCGATGTATTTACGATTGCGGTTAGCGCAAACTTTCGGGTTTCCCATTCCGGGAAGCACATCTTGTTCAACCACAATCCAATCGTTGTATTTTTGGTTTTGAAGTTCTTTCACGATGGCCGGAAAATCGACAGCGCCTTTGCCCAGTTCGCAGAAAACCCCTGCATTGACCGACTGGAAATAGTCCATCTTTTCTGCTTTCGATCGGACTGCGGCTTCAGAAAGGCAATCCTTGAAATGGACATGCCAGATGCGGCTGCCATATTTTACAAGCGCTTCGAGCGGGTTGCCACCACCAAACATGTAGTGTCCCATGTCGAGAACCAAGCCGAGCAAAGAAGGGTCGGTAAGTGAAAGCAATTTTTCAATTTCAGCTGGAGTTTCAACATAACCGGCACAATGATGGTGAAATGCAGTTCTCAGTCCGGTTTTTGACTTCACTTCTGAAGCGACATAGTTGGCTCCTTCTGCAAAGATTTTCCAATCGTCATCATTCAAGCCCATTTCAGTGGTTACCCGTCCCGCATTTTTTGTGCGCTCAGGAACACTACCGTTTTCATCAGCCAGGATGATAAATGCATTTGGGAAACCTGCTTCTTTCATCAACTGCGCAGTGCAGACAGCTGCCTCAGTCCCAGCCTGATGTTTTGATTTGTCTTTCAGGAAAACAGGAACGAAAGCTCCCAACAAGGAAAGTTTTCTTTTGTCGAGTTCTGCTCTTAGCAGAGAAGGATCGATAGGCATAAAACCCCAATCGCCCAATTCTGTACCTGCATAACCGGTTTCTTTTATCTCATCGAGAACCTGTTCGAAACCAGCAGCTTTGCCTTCCAGTTCAAATTCGAGGACACCCCACGAACAGGGCGCATTTGCTATTTGTATCATATTGTTAGAATTTACGTGTCCAATCGTCATGCCACCGTTCAACAACCACCTTGGTTTGGGTAAAGAACTCAACCCCATGGTTCGATTGTGCGTGCAGGTCGCCGAAGAAACTCTCTTTCCATCCGCTAAAAGGGAAGAAGGCCATAGGTGCAGCAACGCCAATGTTTACGCCGATATTTCCGGCCATGGCATCGTGACGGAATTTGCGGGCAGCAGCTCCATTCTTAGTGAAAATGCAGGCTGAATTTCCGTAAGCGCCTTGATTTACCAGATCGATGGCTTCGTCGAGGGTCGCAGTGTGCATCAATCCCAATACGGGGCCAAATATTTCGGTGGTGTGAATAACCCCGTTTTTCTTCAGGTTTTCAAAAACTGTAGGATTCACGAAATGTCCATCTTCGAATCCTTTGACACCAACGGTCCGACCATCGAGTAAAAGAGTATCACCCTCGTCAATGCCTTCCTCTATAAGCTTTTTAATGCGCCGCCGGCTTTCAATGTTAATAACCGGGCCCATATCGGCTGCTGAATCCATTCCGTAACCACACTTTTTAGCTTTAGCGGCTTCAACTAATTTGGACGTGAATATCTTTTTGGCATCGCCTACCAATATTATCAGCGATGCAGCCAGGCACCGTTGTCCGGCACAACCAAAGGCGCTGTCGGCAATGATTCTTACGGTAGTTTCGATGTCGGCATCGGGCATTACCACAACTGGGTTTTTAGCGCCACCCTGTGCCTGAACCCGCTTTCCATTGGCGTTTCCCCGCTGATATACATATTTTGCAACGGCACTTGAACCTACAAAGCTGATTGCCTGTATTTTCGGATGATCGAGAATGGCATCGACAGTTTCCTTGCCTCCATGAATCATGTTTAAAACTCCGGCAGGTAAGTCCAAAGCTTCGAACAACTCAAAGATGCGGGTCATGGTCATAGGTACTTTTTCCGAAGGTTTTACAATGTATGTATTTCCGCAGGCCAACGCGTAAGGAAGGAACCAAAACGGAATCATGATCGGGAAATTGAAAGGTGAGATGCAGGCGCCAACGCCAATGGGTTGCCTGATCATAAATTCGTCGATCCCGGTGGCAATATCTTCCGAAAATTCGCTTTGAAGCAGCAGTGGGATTCCACAAGCTACTTCAATATTTTCAACGGCACGGGTCATTTCGGCTTTCGATTCAGCAAAAGTCTTTCCGCATTCATTGGTGCATATTTCGGCAATTTCATCAGTATGAGCTTCCAAAATCTGTTTCATTTTAAACAGGTATTGAATGCGCCGGGTGGCAGGCGTGTCGCGCCACTCTTTTGCACTTGCAGAAGCAGCAGTTGCTGCCAACCCAACATCTTCGCTACACCCTGCCGGAACTTTCGCAATAGTTCGTGTTGTGGCCGGGTTGTTTACGGGTAACAATTTTGCATTCCTGCTTTCAACCCATTGTCCGTTGATGTAATTTTTAAGGATCGTATTCATTATCTTCTAATTTATTTCTCTTTAAAAAATCTTCTATTTTCTTGAATCGGTTCTGATCCGGTCGATACAATTTCTGCTCTTTTTACAGCATTTTCGGATCGACCGGCTGTGAACTGGGTTCTCTCAATACCGGGGTTAAAACCCCGGGCTACAAATATTCCACTCCTAACGGAGCTGACTCCAATTACAATCACCGCTTGATCTTACTTTTTAAAATTCTCTATTTTCCAACTAAGTAATAAGAATGAAACAATGTCGCATTTTCATTGGACTTATATCTTGACTCACCCCGTCGCATCGTTCGACTGAGCTCACGCCGAAGTCTGCGATGCTCTGCCCCTCTCTTCACGAAGAGAGGGGGGAAGGCCCCGAGCACTCGGGGACTTCGGGGTGAGTTATTTATAAAATACAACATTATATAGTTTCTATTTCTACAGGAAATATCGTTGTTTCTTTTTCTTTTCCTGATAAACTTTGTAAGCTTCATTAACCGTGTCAGTTTCTGATACTTCAGCTATCGCAACTTCCCACCAGGCATAACCCGGTATGCCTTTGTACAGGTCGGTTTCGATCACTATAACTGTTGTTTTTGTTTGTTCTTTTGCCTCGGCCAATGCTCTTTTCAACGAGGGGATGTCGGTAGCTTCAATCACATGAGCGCCCAGGCTGCTGGCATTTTGGACGTAATCAACTGGCAGGTTCCCGGCAGTTAACATTCCTGTTTGCTGGTCGCGGAACTGGTAACGGGTACCAAACCGTTGTGAACCTACTGATTGAGACAATGCCCCAATGCTTCCAAAACCGTTGTTGTTTAAAAGTATGATGTTGTATTTAATTCCTTCCTGAATGGAAGTGATGATTTCGCTGTTCATCATCAGGTAATTTCCGTCGCCCACCATTACCCAAATTTCGCGGTCGGGGCAAGCCAACTTAGCCCCAATTCCGGCGGCACATTCGTAGCCCATAGTGGAGTAACCGTATTCGAGGTGGAAGCCTTTGTTATCGCTGGTACGCCATAATTTATGCAGATCGCCCGGAAGGCTTCCGGCTGCACAAAGTACCACATCGGTAGCTTCTGAAAAATCGTTCACTGCACCTACCACTTCAGTTTGGGTAACAGGCAATATTGAATTATCGGCATAAACAGAGGTAACATATTCGTCCCACGACCGGTTGAATTCAGCAACTTTCTGCTGATAGCTTTTTTCGGTTTGATATTCATCAAGCAGTCCGATTAGTTCTTCAAGACACGCTTTTGCATCTGAAGTCAATGGCAAAGCGCCATGCTTGAAGGAATCAAATTCGGCAATATTGATGTTGATGAATTTTACCTCCGGATTTTGAAAAGCAGTTTTCGACGCAGTAGTGAAATCGCTGTAACGTGTCCCGATTCCAATCACAAGGTCGGCTTCTTCTGAAATTTTATTCGCTCCCGGAGTTCCGGTAGCTCCAACTGCACCTAGATTCAAGGGATGATTATATGGAAGGGAGCCCTTTCCTGCAAATGTTTCGGCTACAGGAATACCTGTTGTTTCGATAAATTTTTTCAGGGTTTCAGTAGCTTCAGCATAAATTACACCTCCACCGGCAATGATCATTGGTTTCTTCGATGATTTGATGAGTGCAACGGCCTCATCCAACAAGGAAACATCAGGGCGGGGACGGCCAATTTTCCATACTTTCTTTCGAAATAGGGAAACCGGGAAATCGTAAGCTTCGGCTTGTACATCCTGCGGAATAGCAAGTGTTACAGCTCCCGTTTCGGCTGGCGAAGTCAGTACTCGCATAACCTCCGGAAGGGCAGTAATCAATTGTTCTGCACGGTTGATACGGTCCCAGTATTTTGACACGGGTTTAAAGCAGTCGTTTACCGAAACATCCTGCGATGAAGATGATTCGAGCTGTTGAAGCACTGGTGACACATTCCTTCTTGCAAAAATATCGCCTGGAATAATCAGCACCGGAAGGCGATTGATGGTGGCACATGCTGCGCCAGTCACCATGTTGGTTGCTCCGGGTCCAATGGATGAGGCGCAAACCCAGGCTCCCATCCTGTTTTTCATTTTCGCGTAAGCAATTGCAATGTGTACCGAAGCTTGCTCGTTGCGGGTTAGTATATATTTAAAGGAAGGGTCTTGCTGCAAGGCCTGACCAATTCCGGCAACGTTTCCATGCCCAAAAATACCCAGACATCCGGCAAAGAATGGTTGCGAAATACCATCGCGCTCTACATATTGCTGCTGGAGGAACTCTACCACAGCCTGACCTACCGTTAATCTTTTTGTTTCCATCAATTTCTTATTCTGAATTAAAAACCACCTTTCGATTCGATGAATTCCATTGCTTCATCGAGTGTCGGATTAAAATTTGAACAGCCGGGTTTGGTTACCAGAATGGCACCGCAGGCATTTCCCATGCGGCAGCATTTGTACCAATCCCAACCATTGAGATATCCATAAATGAACCCGGCAGCGAAAGCATCGCCAGCGCCAAGAATATTCATCACTTCGACCGGGAACCCGGGTACATCAATCACTTCGCCATTTTTCAGATAGACCCGTGAACCTTCAGCGCCACGTTTTACAATGAGCGCTTCAACACCCAGTTTCATGATCGATTTGATTGATTCATCCACATTTCCCCTGATTTCAGGAGCGGAAATTTGCTGATTCTTTATTTTGATTTGATTTGGATCGCTAAGCATGGTGGCCAGAATTTCTTCTTCGGTTCCCAAAGCAATGGTGCATCCATTTAAAAATGCGCGGGCTGTTACACCAAACGCACGGGCATCGTGCCACTGGTCGGCCCGGAAATCGAGGTCGATAAGCACCGGAACATTATTTTTTTTTGCTTCTTCGGCGGCATAAAAAGCAGCAGAGCGAGTAGGTTCAACATTCAAGGCAGTTGCCGAAATTTCCATGATTCGGAATTGTCCGATATTGGCGGCAATCACGTCGTCGATATCAACCTTCGAATCAGCACAGTTGTTCCGGTAATATACCAACGGAAAATTATCGGGTGGTTCAATGCCAAGCACAACGGCGCTTGTACGGGCTTCGGGTTTTATTCCGATGAATTTTGTTTCGACATCTTCTTTTTTCAAAAAGTGAAGCAGAAATTCTCCCACCTGATCCTGACCAACTCCGGTAAGCAAAGCCGATTTTAATCCAAGCCGGCGGACACCAACGGCTATGTTGAGCGGTGAACCACCAACATAAGCATTGAATTGCTGGATCTCGACAAATGGCGAACCTATATTGGCCGAATACAAATCGATGGACGAACGTCCATAAGTTACCACATCGTATTTTTTTTCAATCGTCATTTATCTGAATTTTTGATTGTTCATTTCAAGAGTAACCAGCGGAAGTCGGGGATCTAAACCTTTCCAGGTCCCGTAAATCCATTTGTGGTCGGGATCGTCGGTATTGGCAAGGCTTTGGTGACTGCCAGCTAAAAAGTTGAGGTAATAAACATTGTATCCATGACCGGCAACAACCGGATGGTAACCGCGTGGGACCAAAACTGCATCGTTATTATGAGCTTCCGCGATCTCGTCTAATGAACGGTCATCAGTATAAACCTTCTGAATGGCAAATCCTTGTGGCTGATCTGTTTTATAAAAATAGATTTCCTCCAGACTGGCTTCCAATACTTTGCCTGTAACAGGATCTGTTTTTACAGTATCGTGTTTGTGAGCGGGGAAGGAGCTCCAGTTTCCTGAAGGCGTGTAAACTTCGACGCAAACCAACCGATGACAGTTGGAACCCGGAGGCAAGATGCTGTTTATCTGGCGGCTGGCATTGTCGCCTCCGCGAAATTCAATCCCCTTGGCATTTACATCTTCAGGAGAAATAAACTGAGCCGGATGAGACTGGTCGGTTCTACACCAACCGCAGGCGATGTCAAGCATTTCGCTGTCGGCAATAATATCAAAATCGGTATGGGGTGGTAAGTAAAGCGCATGGGGCAACCCGCTGAAAACATTTTTTCTGCCGTTTGTTGTTTGCCAATTTCCCTGTGATGTTTGAGCACTGAAGTTTCCACCAAGCAAAACAAACAAATATTCACTTCCCTCAGTGTTCCTGCTCCATGTTTCACCCTTCTTCATTGTCCTGGCTTCGAAATTGAGATATTCCCAACCCGCTTCACTCCCGGAAATATCCTGATATTTCGTATTTCCTTCATTGCTTTTGATCAGTAAAGAACATCGTTTATCGCGAATCATCGTATTCAATTTTTAGTTTCACCTTTTAGAAACAGGCATTTTTCGGCAACGAACTTTTCCAGCTCGTCCATATATATTTTACCCGGCACTACCATATCGAACTTTTCAGGTTCGTTGAGGAAAAATTCGCGGTGTACCCGGGTCCAAATCAATCGCATATCGGTGGCAATGTTTATTTTGCACACTCCCATTTTTATTGCTTTCAACAGTTCATCGGGATCGATCCCTTTTGCATTTTCGTTTAAACAACCGCCTGTTTTATTAATTCTTTCAACTTCGCTCATCGGAACTGCTGAAGCGCCATGTAAAACCAGCGGAAACTCAGGAAGCAGTTCATGAATGTTTTTCAGAATGTTGAGCTGAAGCCCTGCACCACCGGAGAATTTGTATGCTCCATGGCTGGTACCTACTGCCACTGCAAGACTGTCGCACCCGGTGCGCTCAATAAACTCTCTTGCCTGAGCGGGGTTGGTATAGAATGAATTTTCAGCATCTATATTCAAGTGATCTTCCACGCCACTCAATACACCTAATTCGGCTTCAACAGCAATTCCACGGGCGTGGGCCCGATCTGCTATTTCTTTTACTATGCGAACATTTTCTTCAAAAGTCTCATGCGATGCATCGATCATTACAGAGTTATACCAACCCGATTGAATTGCAGATATACAATGGTCGTAGTTTCCATGATCGAGGTGAACGGTGAATTCTACTTCCGGATAAATATTTTCAGCTGCTGCGAGCATCGAATGCAACATTTGTGGATGGATGTAATTTCTTGCAACAGGAGTAAGCTGAATGATAACCGGAGAACCTGACATTTTTGCTCCACGAAAAACGCCATGTACCTGTTCGGCATTGAAAATGTTGAATGCTCCAATGCCGAAATTTTTGTAGGCCTTTTTGTAGAGATTATGGATTGATGTTCTCATCTTTTATATATAATGGAAGCCCATGATTCAATAAAATCGACAGCCAGCGTACTGTACTGAAAAACAATCAAATATAGTTGAGTAAACTTCTTCATCTGACTCTTATTGATTCGTAAAAACCTCGTTTTAGCATCCCATGTTTGTTAGAAGTAAAAATAAAGGACGGTGCTTGAAATGCTACCTGTTTTATTAACTGTATGTAATGGAATATTAACTTTTTTGTAATATATATGGTTGTATTTGCTAATTTTATAATTACTTTAATGCCTGATACAACATGGATATTGCCCCATCGTTATTTGCATTGTTTTTCGGGCAGGTTAAATGGAAGCTAAAATGCCATTGTTAGTATTGGTAAAGGTGATTGTCGGAATAGAAAACCATAACAACAAACAGTTTTGAGATGAAACCATTTTATCAAAAATTAGTCCCGCAGCCCGAGAACTCAGTGATCTTTATAAATGAAGAAATTCCCCACTTTACTGTGCCATGGCATTTTCACCCTGAGATTGAGATTCTTCTGGTTGAAAAAAGTATTGGAACGGTTTACATGGGCGATGGTATCAACCGGTTTACTGAGGGAGAGATAAGCATTGTTGGAGAGAATATTCCCCACTGGTGGAAAAGTGATCCGCTCTATTTGGAGAACACCAATTCGCTAAACACCAAAGCCCTGGTGATACAGTTTAATAAGGAGATATTTGAATCTAATTTCATCAACCTTCCTGAAATGACTGCCATTAAATCACTTATTGACAGATCACAAAGGGGAATTCAGTTTTTGGGCGCTACCAGAGAGCAGCTTGGCAAACTTGTAAAAAAAATATTCAGGCTCAAAGGAATCAACCGGATTACAGAATTGATTTTACTCCTTAATCAAATGGCTACCACCACCGAATATCGTTATCATTCAAGCGTTGGTTATTCTCAGATGGTTAATTCGTACGATTTTTATCGCTTCAACAAAGTACAAGAGTACATTATCAGGAACTTCAACCAAACAGTGAAACTCGAAGATGCGGCCAAGGCTGTAAGCATGAGCCCCACCGCTTTTTGCCGCTATTTCAAGAAACATACCGGGAAAACATTTGTCGAGTTCCTTACAGAATTCAAGATTGGCCAGGCCTGCAAGTTCCTTTCAGAAGAAAAGATGACTGTATCAAGAGCAAGCATTGAAAGTGGTTTTAACAACTTATCGCATTTTAATGAGCAGTTTAAAAAGATTGTCCACTTAACTCCAACTGAATATAAGGCAGCCTACTCTGATTGAATACCATCAATCACAAATTAGTTAGTATAAATTTAGCTGTAGAACAAGCTGAATCGAAATAGAAGATAAAATAGCATCATATTCGGTAAATAAAATATCTAAATCACTTGCTTCTGAAACCTAAATTTACACAAGTTTCGATAACACAAAATTTCATGTGATTAACCGCAAAACTCTTGATTCATGCAAAAAAGAATTCTACTACTATTATTATTATCCTTTGCTGCTTATACAACGATGTATTCCCAAACCATAACAGGAAAGGTGACATCGGTTGAAGATAAGCTTGGCATACCTGGGGTTACTATTTTGAAAAAGGGAACGAAGATCGGAACCATAACTGATGTTGATGGTTTATTCTCGATTCAAGCTATTAAGAACGATACCCTGCTGATTTCCTATGTTGGAATGACTCCCCAGATGATTGTAATTAAAGAAAAGACCTATCTGGAAATTGTTCTGCAAACGCTAACCGAAGAAATTTCGGAAGTTGTCGTTACAGCCCTTGGCCTGAAGCGAAATGAAAAAGCCCTTGGATATGCCGTTCAAAAAGTATCTGGTGATGAGATTGCCAAAGTAAAAGAACTTGATGTGATCAATGCCCTTTCAGGGAAAGTATCTGGTGTAAACATCATCCAGGCTGATGGATCTATCGGTGGAGGCGGATCGAGAATTGTGATCCGCGGTGAATCATCACTGGCAGGGAATAACGACCCACTTTATATTATTAATGGGATACAGGGAAGCGCCAACGACATGGCCGCAGATGATATAGAAAGCATCTCTGTATTGAAAGGTCCTGCCGCTGCTGCACTCTACGGTTCAAAGGCCGGGGGTGGCGTTGTAATTATTACTTCAAAATCAGGAAAAGGTGTAAAGGGAACCAGAGTTGAATTCAACTCGAACACGACTTTCCAAAGTCCATTGGTGTTGCCAAAATATCAAAATCAGTTTGGCCAGGGAGAAAGTGGCGAATATAGCTACTTTGACGGAAATGGGAACGGAACTTTCGACGATACCTATTATAACTGGGGACCTGCATTCGACGGGCAACCTCGTTCGCAATTTACCGGAAATGATCCGTGGGTAGCTCATCCCAATAATGTGAAAGATTTTTACCAGTTGGGACATATTTTCGTGAATAATGTTTCATTGATCCAGGCAGCAGAAAAAAGCAGCTTCCGTTTTTCATACAGCAATACTGATCAAAAAGGGATAATGCCCAACAATGGTTTAACAACCAATCGTTTTGACCTTAATTCGGATTTCAGCGTTCTTAAGAACCTTACTTTACATGCCGGATTAAATTATTCGCGAACAAACTGTGCCAACGACCGCCAGGTTGATCCCCGTTTTACACCAAGGAGTATCGATATCAGTGCTCTCAAAGACTATTGGGTACCTGGAATGGAGGGTTCTCAGCAGATGAATTACCGGAGAAGTGCAAACAATCCTTATTTTGAATTGTATGAAACGCCTAATTCCTATACCGATAGCAAAGTCATACTAAACCTTTCGGCGCAATATGATGTAACCAAAGATCTGACAATCATCGGTCGCTACGGAAATGTATATACGAACAATGAGTATTATACGAAAAATGCTTACAGCACCTTTGACAAATACAATCCACAAAAATTAAAGGGATATTACAAAAACGGACAAGCCAATAACGTGGAGAAAACAGCTGAGTTCCTTGCTACCTATTCTAAAAAAATTTCAGCAATCTCGGGAAAAATATCTTTTGGAGGAACCCATTACCGCAAGGAGTACTCCAAAGTACAAGGTGAAATTACGGGTTTGATGTTTGCCGATTTGTATAATCTCAACAACAGGCTCAACCCAATCACAATTGATAATTACATATCAAAGCTTGAACGTAACAGTTTATATGGATTTTTAAACCTCGACTATTTGGGGAAAGTATATTTAGATATTACCGCCCGAAACGATTGGTCATCGACATTACATCCCAAAAACAATTCGTTCTTTTATCCGTCATTTGCACTGTCTGGCTTAATGACTGAAATATTCAGTTTGCCTAAAGTGATAAGTTTCTGGAAAATTCGTGGCAGTTGGGCACAAGTGGGTAAAGATATTCCTGAACCATATTTTGTTACGGAAGACAAATACGATTGGTCAAAACCTACTCCAACCGGGAACGTGAATCCAAATCCCATTAATATTAAAACAGACCCATATCTGAACCCTGAACTGACTACCGGTAAAGAAATTGGTACCGACCTAAGATTGTTCAAAAATCGACTTAACTTCGATATCGCAGCTTATCAGTCGGTTACAACCAATCAGATACTCAAGACACCTGTGTCAAACACGACAGGGTATAGCTTTTTTATGGTGAATGCAGGGAAAATAGAAAGCAAGGGAATTGAGGCTACCATCAATGTGGTCCCGGTAAAGAAAAAGGATTTTGAGTGGAGTGTACAGCTTAACTGGTCGCTCGACCGAACCAATGTGGTTTCACTGATTGATTCGCTTCCTTCTATTTCGAAAACTCAAAGCGTGAACAGCTACTTGTTTGTTGAAGACAGGGTAGGTCAGCGCCGGGGTACTTTTTACGGTCAGGCTTATGAGCGCACTCCCAATGGCGACCAACTTTTCAGCCTTTCAGGTGATACGCGCCTAACCAACAAACAGGCCTTGGGAAATTACAACCCTGACTGGATGGCTTCATTTAGCAATGACTTCCGATACAAAGATTTCACTTTCTCGTTTTTGCTCGATTTGCGTTATGGCGGGCTGATCTACAATGAAACTGAACGCAAGTTAAACATGTATGGCCTGTCGGAAGCTTCGGCCATGAACAATCGCGTAGGTCTTGTACCCAACGGATATGTTCAGGAAAATGGCGCTTACCGTAAACTTACACTTGCCGATCTTGAAAAGTTTGGGAAAATTGGCGGGATGTCGGGTCAGGAATACTGGGCCAATATGATGGAGGAAACATGTCCCGAAAACGAATTGATCGACGATACCTATCTGAAACTCCGCGAAGCCCGGATAGCTTATGATGTGCCGAAAAGGTTCATTTCTAAATTAAAAATGCAATCGCTTACGGTGGCCCTGGTTGGAAGGAACCTGGCTGTATTTTCAAAAGTGAAGCACATCGATCCTGAGACTTTTGGTATAGCATCCGGGAAAAGCGATTTTAACTATGACACAAAAGTTCCGGGATATGCCAATTCCAATATGCCATCAGTGCGTAGTTATGGTTTCACCTTAAACATCAAATTTTAAGAATCATGAGAATTTCAAGACAAATAAAAGTTACGCTAATCGCATTGGTCATGATTTTTATGGCGGGTTGCGACACCTGGGAACCGAACATCAATGTTGACCCAAACAATCCACCTTCGGTAAAGGATTCGAAGAAGAACGATTATGATCCCAGTCAGTTTATGCTGGATATGGTTTGGAGATTGGTTGACGGATGGGATTATGCCTATTGGAACATTGGTTCGGCGGTGTGCGAATACCACGGGAAAACCATCAGTTTAAGCCAGGGAAACCGGCACCAGGCATGGCACGCTTTCGATGATTCTGATGGAGGTGGCCCATGGGAAAACGGGTACAACGCCGTTCGGTACATCAAAAAGATGAAAACTGCCGCTGTGGCCATGAATGATAAAAACTACACGGCCATTGCCAACATTTGGGAATGTTACGACTTTTTCAATCTTACTCTTCTTTATGGCGATATTCCTTATACTGAAACCCTGCTTGATAATGCGCCTATTAACCCAAAATATGACAAGCAGAAGGATATCTATTTCTCCTTAGTTTCAAAGATGAAGGCAGCGAGCCTGATGATCGAAAAAGGTGAAAATGTCAATTCGGAAACCGATTTGATTTTCGGTGGCGAGATGATGAAATGGAAAAAGTTTGCCAATACATTGCTGATCCGTTATGCCATGTACATGTCGGATGTAGCGCCCGATTCAACAAAAGCGCTCCTCAACCAAATCATTTCCGACCCGGATACCTATCCAGTTATGGAATCGAATGCCGACAATGCCTATTTTCATTACGACGGCAATCAATACCGGTCGTGTATGTACAGTCTTTCCGCTTCAAAAATTGACGAAGCCCCGTTCAGTAATGTTTTTGTTGAACGGTTGATTACGCTGAAAGACCCACGGTTACCCGTTTATGCACGCCCGGTGCAATTTACCCATAGCGATGCAAGTAAAAATGTACTTCCTTCGAACCCGGGAACCGATAAATATGCCGGTCACCTGTATGGCATAACCACCGATAATGCTTATGCTTCATCGTGGAACGACGGCGCCAATTACGCATCAAAACTGGGTACTTATTTCCGTACCGAAGACGATAAAGGAACTGCTACCATTGCATGTGCAACCTTTCCAATGGCGCTTGCTACTTATTCTGAAATGTTGTCGTTCCTGGCCGAAGCCAGTCAAAAAGGCCTGGTACGTTACACAAAATCGGCAAAAGAACTTTACGAACTTTCGATAAAGGCATCGTTTGATATGAACAATGCCATTTTTACTTCGGATAAATACAAAAATGCCTTTGGGGCTGAGGCCATAGCCAATGCCGACGATTACCTGATTCAACCACAGGTAAATTTTGTCGGTGGGCGCGATAAGCTCTTATTGATTGCCGAACAGAAATGGATTGCAAGTTTCCTTCTGTCGTTCGAACCCTATTTCGACCACCGCCGTACGATGTTGCCACCATTGCGGGCTTCGTCGGGAGCCGCAGCTTATGTTGCAACAGGTAGCGCGACCAAATTCCCTTCAAGAGCCGATTATCCGTCATCGGAATTATCGACCAATGCCATCAATGTGGCCAATGCCAATGCGAACAGCTATGACATTCCGGTTACCGGGCAAGGCGACCGCAATCTGGCGTTGATGTGGTTGATGCGGCCAAAAGGAACATCCTTTTTACAAATGCCCGTATTTCAGGAGCCAAATTATAAAGCTGAATATCCTTTCCGGTCGGGCGACGCCCAATTCGGTACCGGGTTTGCTTCCTGGTATTCAGATAATTGGAATTCGATGTTCTGGTGGAAAAATAACGATAAATAATTGTGACCATGTATAAAAAACTAATCAATAAAATTGCGGTTACCGGCATGTTGATGATAGGATTATCAGCATGTTCCAATGTAGAAGACGGTTACCGTATAGAATATGCTGAATCGCAGGCAGAATTCAATGTTTCAACAATTAACCTGAACCGTGGTGCCGTTGGCGATAGCATCATGTTTTCCATTCAGGCGCAGGCATCGACCGATATCAAGTCGATAATTGTTTCTTCTTCCTTGTCTGGCGCTGAAAAAACAGGGTTTGTAATCAACCAGGGGAAAACTGATCCTTTCGTTGATCATGCTTACGGAACTGTACAGAAAAACACGAAGAATATCGACGTTGTTTATAAATATGTTGTGTCTCAGGATACAAGCGACGTGGTTATCACTTTCAGCATGATTGACGGGCAGGGCAAGAAAACCAAAGAGTTTGACGTGATTACAGTCCCGGCTATCACCCGGTATAATAAGGTGACAATGTATAGTAATACCCCTGCAAAAACCGATGGATTATCAACTTGCGATGGGAAAGTATATACTACGCTTTCTAATTACGATCCTGTTTCAACTGCAAACAAAGCTGTTCAGGAGTCGCTTGATGTGGTTTTCATTGTTTCCGGCAATTCTGCTTTACTCGTCGGCCCTTATGACGGTAATTTCTGGAGCAACATGAAAATCAAAAACAAAACCAAATTCAAGAAGCTTGTCAATATGACTGCTGCCGACTTCAACGGGTTAACCAATGCCTCGTTATCATACTTTGTTGATCAGGGACAAGTTGACAAAGGCACCACCGGTGTTACGGATATTAAGGTGGGCGATTTCATTGGGTTTAAAACCGATTTCGCTTCAACAAATTCATACAAATACGGAATAGCAAAGGTAAATGCTCTTCATCCGGCCAATTGCGCCTGGTACGAAGGGAAAAGTTACCTGATTGAAATGGATGTTGTCACACAAATTAAAAAGAAGTAAAAATGAAAAAAGCAATTATATCTGTACTCATTCTGTTTGCTTTTTTGTTCAATACACAAGCTCAGGATTATAGCAATTATACCAAATGTGCCGAGCAGGATTCGTTGGCATTGGTCGCATTTTATAATGCAACCGATGGTCCCAACTGGATTTCGAACCAGGACGGATTTTCAGTTAGCCAGTTGAGCGACGACGTTCTTGCCTATCATACAATTGATTATCCCAATGCCGGGATGGGGAAATGGCTTGTAGGGCCTGTGAAAAACTGGTTTGGAGTTCTTCTCGAAAAACAGCAAATCGGCAATACCCAGGAATCGGTCTGGAGGGTTGTTCATGTTAGGCCTACCGTTAGCCGCCGGCAAGCTGGTGACGATAAACTAAAGGGATACGTTCCCCGCGAAGTTGGATTGCTTACTGCCCTGAAATGGTTTAAGGTGAACGGGAACGGTGGATTTACCGGTTCAGAATTACCAAAGGAACTCTGGCATCCAACATTGGAAGCGCTCGATATCGAAGCAGCTTATTTCGCCGGAGAATTAAGCAAAGAAATTCGTAATTGCACTAAGTTGGGAATGCTTAACTTTCGCTATAACCTGCTCGATACGGTCCCTGTTTTCGACTTCCTCTCCTCCGATTTTATTTTAAGCCATTATGGACCACAAACTTTCTTTTTTTACAACAACCGGCTTACTTATACAAATATCGAAGCATCCGTCGAGTACTTTATGACCTTCAGTAATCCCAAACAGGTTCCCTACGAAGCCCGTCAGCAAAACGACGTTGGTCAGGAAAGGGAAATCATCGTACAACCAGGACAAAAAGTAGTGCTTTCGAGCAATGTTGGTGGAAAGAACGGTGGTTATACCTGGTACAAAAAAGGCTTCAATACCTATTTAACCGGGCCAACCTACACAATCAATAGCGTGGCAGCAAAAGATACAGGCGATTATAAAACGCTTGTAACCAATGAATACGTTAGGCTGAATGATGCCAACGCCGATTATTCGAGTGTTTATTCCAGTCCTATCCATATACGGTTTATTCCTTCAGCGCCAGGTGTAAAATCGGTAGCAACCAATTATAGCGGAACAGAAGTGTACCTTACTTTCAATAAGCCAATGGTCGCGCCCCAAAAAGTACAGGTTTCGGAATTTGTTGTAACCAGCAACGGACAACCCATAGCAATCAGTGATATAACTCTTGGTGGCCGTTTTTCAGAAAAACTGGTTTTGAAACTTGCAAATCCTTTGAAATTTGGTGAAACTGCTTTGGTTTCATACAGCGGTGGAACTGTGGTTTGCGCTAATAAAGGGGCTTTAAAAAGTTTCTCAAATGTATCCATCCAGAATCTGGCAAGAACCACTCCAAAAGCATTGAAAGCCGTTACCCGCGACGATGGAAACGGCATTTTTGTAATGTTCGATCAGTATGTCGATCCTTCAACTTTAGTCGCTTCCGATTTTACGGTTGTGGCTAATTCAACCCGTCCAGTCGCATCCGCAATTCTGAAAGAAGGCCCGATAGATGCCAATATCACAAAAACCATTGAGCTGGTGTTGAGTGAACCACTGATCTCTTCGGATGTCATTACAGTTACCTATAAAATGGGTTCACTTTCTGCCCTTTATGGTTCGATGGTTCCCTCTTTCAACAATTTGTCGGTTGAAAATGCAATTATTGAAAACCGTACGTCTGTTCTAATTAAGGTAGAAGACGGTACCAAAGTATTAAATAGTTTGGTTGTAAAAGGAAATATGAAAAGCCTTCCTTTCAATCTTTTCGATGATGGTACAAATGGTGACAAGATTGCCGGCGACCACATCTGGAGCAAAAGCCTTGACCTTAATGATGGTAATTACACATGGGCTGCCTTTAAACGATCATCAACGCTTTCTTATGACACCTTGACTACTGTTTCCGCAGATGGTACCATCACCAAGGTAATTACACCTTCCTATAAATACGATGATTTGCTAATTAGCGAAGGACAAGTTCTTGATTTTTCAGTAGCCAACAAAACCGTAAAAGGTAGTACTTTCTTTGGATATCGGAACAACACGCTTGTTTTCAGGCTCGATATGTCGGGATACCTTAGCAGCAATTCCAGTACTGTAATTGGACCATACTTGGTTGGATTGAATAATGATTGGAATGAAGGACTGGAGATGACTTTTCTTTCAGGCAATATTTGGACTAAATCAGTCGGTGGGTATAGTAAAGGAGAGAATATTAGCTTTAATTTCCGCAATGGCGATGACTGGGAAAACAGTTCCCCATTGAGCCGGACCCATACTGTTGCGGGTAACGATACAATTTATGCAAGTTTCGGAAAATTGACTTCTATTAAAGATATTATTTCCGATCAATCATTGAAAGTTTATCCCAATCCAGCTACTGAAACTATTTATCTGAGTACTTCGGGTAACTTCAATGCTACTGAACTTTTTGTTTTCGATGTTTATGGCCGAATGCTGATTAATCAGAAACAACCGGTTTCATCACTAAACATTTCGATGTTAACCAGTGGAATTTACCTTCTCCAGATGAAAACTAGCGAAGGTGAAATTCAACAGGCCCGTTTCATAAAAAAATGAAAAAGTAATATAAACCGCACTTAAAAATTTAAATTATGAAGAAATTTTACTTTTTATTGTCCGTAATGACAATTTGGTCATGCTCGCTTCGACTGAATGCCCAAGTGTTACCTGCCGACTCGTTGGCATTGGTTGATTTTTACAATTCGGTAGGTGGTCCAAACTGGACCGATCAGGGCAACTGGTTAACCGGAAAAGTAAGCACCTGGACAGGCGTTACAGTAACTGGCACCCGTGTTACCGGACTGGAAATTGTTTCCAACAATATGTCGGGAACCATCCCCGCTTCGATTGGCCAGCTGACTGA
>Ga0209538_1000601_pt1 | contig 20669 bp, 20 predicted proteins | sample BarGraNGADG00211_2_FD_184492 | JGI IMG/M metagenome (GOLD analysis project Ga0209538, IMG submission 184492) | Arctic peat soil microbial communities from Barrow, Alaska - Barrow Graham LP Ref core NGADG0004-211 (SPAdes) (version 2) | ecosystem: Environmental > Terrestrial > Soil > Wetlands >... | reverse complement strand
CGCGTGTGCCCTCGTGGCCCCACACTCGTGCACCAGCGCGCCGCACCGGCTGAACAACCACTCGTCCGGAACGGAGGAGATCCGATGGACGTTCTCGGGCAGTTCACGCCCGCTCGACTCGGCCTCGCCCGCGTCGAGCAGGATCCGGTACGTGCCGGCGTACGCCTCGAGGATCGCCTCCAGCGCGTACTCAACCTCGGGCCCCGTGATCGCCCCGAAGCCCACGTAGATCGGTCGGTCGCCCGCCGCGAGGAAGGCCTCCAGCTCCTGGTCCGGAGCCCAGCCCTGGTCCGACGGCACCCTCCACTCACCGGTCACCGTGACACGACCCGCGTCCCAGTCGGCAGGAGTCGGTACGAGGACAGGTGACCATGCCCCGAGGATCGGAAGCTGGTGGAGCGGGTTCGCCATGCGCGCCAGGCCCACCGCGCGCCGCGCCCGGTTCACCCGACGCCCGACCCGGACCCAGCCGACTGCGTCGGACGCCACACCGAGCGGCCCGTACAGCTTCACCGGCGGCCGAACGCCCCCCACTACGGGCGCGAACTCCCTCGTCGGCAGCATGGGCTCGAGCCCCCCAAGGATGCCGACCGCGCCCACGAGCTCCGCGGCAGACACGGCCCAGGGGCGGGCAGTCGAGAGCCCGACCACAGCATCCGACCCGCTAGCCGCCGCAGCGATCGACGCGATGCTGATCCCGCCAGAGGACTCCTCGCCCGCGACCACTACCCCATGCCCCGCACCCGACAGCCCGACACTCAGCGCCTCCACCGCCCGTACATCCCCCGCGGACGCGACGATCGTCACCCTCATCGGTCGGGCGCCACCTGGAGCAGGGCGTTCTCGAGCACCTCCGTGAGCGCCGGGTGGATCCAGTACTGCCCGCGCGCCATCGTCCGCGCGTCCAGCCCGGTCGCCATCGCCTGAATCGCCGGCTGGATGAGCGTCGAGGCTTGCGGGCCCAGGATGTGGCAGCCGAGCAGCTGCAGGCTCACCGGGTCGACGAGCACCTTGGCGACATGTACGCCGCGGTCCTCGAGCGCCCACCCGTACGCGACGTCCGCGTACCGCTCCACCCCCACCAGGTACGGCGTCCGGGCCGCGCGCAGCTCTTGCTCGGTGGCTCCGATGCCCGCCAGCTGCGGCTCGCAGAACACGGCGTACGGGATCGTGGCGTGGTTCGACGTCATCAGATCGTCGGGGTACAGCAGGTTGTGCTGGACGACGCGCGCGTCGGCGTTCGCTGCGTGCTTGAGCATCGACGGGTTGGAGATGTCCCCGAGCGCGAAGATGCCCTCGGCGGTGGTCCGCTGGTGAGCGTCGACCACGACGTAGCCCTCAGAATCGAGATCGACCCCCGTCGCCGCCAGGTTCATCCGGTCGCCGTTCGGGATCCGTCCGGTCGCGACGAGGAGCACCTCGGCGTCGTACGAGTACTCCATGTCGTTGAGGTCGGTCGTATAGACGCCGATCCCGCCGCGCCCGTGGCCGTCCACCTCGACGACGGACTGGTTGAGCCGTACGACGAGGCGGTGGTTGAGCTCGTCCGTGAGCGCCTGCGCGAGCTCGGCGTCGGAGTGCCGGAGCAGGTACGCGGACCGGTTGATGAGCGTCACGGAGACGCCGAGCGCCGAGAAGATGTGGGCGAACTCGACCGCGACGAACCCGCCGCCGAGGATCACCATCGTGCTGGGGAGCTTCTCGAGCCGCATGATCGTGTTGCTTGTGTGGACCTTCCCCTCCAGCTCCGGCGCGTCGAGCCCAGGAATCTCCGGCATCCTCGGACGCGAGCCGGCCGCCAACACGATCCGATCGGCGGAGAGCTGTTCGCTCGTACCATCCGGGTACGAGACCTCCAGCTCGCGGACGTCCGTGAACCGCGCCGTGCCCCGCATCAGATGGATGTTCGGCTGCGACTCGCGCCACTCCATCCCGCCCTGCGCGATCGGGTCGATCCGCCCGAAGACCCGGTCGCGGATTGCTGGCCAGTCGACCGTGGGGGGCTCGGCCCCCAGCCCGTACCGCCTCGCGCCCCGGATCTCGCCCGCCACCTCTGCGGTGTGGACGAACATCTTCGACGGGATGCAGCCGGCGTTCAGGCATGTTCCGCCGAACGGGTCACCGTCGTCGATCAGCGCGATGCTGAGACGAGAGAACCGATCGTCGATGATCGAGTTGCCGCTCCCCGAGCCGATGACGGCCAGATCCACGTGACGCACGAAACCCATCCTTCCACGGCGTTCGCACAGCGCCGATCAGCTCCTTGTGGCCACCATGCGCGCCGCGGTGAGCGTGATCCGATCGGGCAGGAATCCCGCCGCGCGCGCGAGGATCGCGTTGCCGATCCCGTCGATCGCCACCGGGCTGCCGTGAGAGAGCGCGTCGAAACAGGTGGTGACGACCTGCGCGACCGTACGGCGGCGGATGGAGCCGTCGGCCTTGCCGGCCACCTCCCAGAAGTTGGTGTCCGTCGACCCCGGGCAGAGAGCGAGCACGGTGACGCCCGTGGGTCGCAGCTCGTGCCACATCGCGAGGCTGAGCCGCAGCACGAACGCCTTCGTCGCCGCGTACACCCCCATCGTCGGGATCGGCTGGAAGGCCGCGGTGGACGCGACGTTGACGATCGCGCCCCGGCCGCGGGCAACCATCCCGGTGACGGCCGCACGAGCCAGCATCGTCAAAGCCAGGCAGTTGAGTGAGATCTCCTCGGCGATCCGGGCCGGGTCCTCGCCGACGAAATCGCCGGTGGTCGCGAAGCCCGCGTTGTTGATGAGCACCTCGACGTCACGTGCCTCGAGATCAGCAACCACTGCGGCGCGTGCCTCGGGATCGGCCAGGTCGGCCGCGATCACCTCGACTTCGACGCCGTACTTCTCGCGCAGCTCGTCGGCGAGATCGTGGAGCACCCCGGCGCTCCTGGCAACGAGCACCAGCGACATTCCGTCCGCTGCGAGCTTGGTCGCGAAGCCGCGCCCCAGGCCCGAGGAGGCACCGGTCACCACTGCCCAGCCTGAGGTGTACGTCATGGGCGCGAGCCTAGTGGGACGCGCCGACAAGAATCCGCGACCGCTAGTTGCCCACCGTCAGCGCGGCCATGGCATCGCGGCCCGGTTGCATGTATTGCGACGCGTTGTCCGGAATCGAGGCGTAGAACAGGCTCGACGTGTCGCTCCCTGTCGCCACGATGAGCACGATCGCCGTCTCGCCCTTCGCCTGCAAGCCGGTGATGCTGAACGTGAGGTGCGTCTCGACGAGCCAGGCATCCTTGCCGCCGACCGTCGTGGCCTTGTTCACCTGGTCGTTGCGCCCGACCTGGGCGTCGCCGTAGAAGGCGCCGATGAGGCACTTCACGACGATCTCCGAACCGGCCTGCGGCGAGAAGAAGCCGTCGCCGGCCGCCAGCTCGGCCACGAGCACGGAGGCCACCCAGCTGTTGCCCTTGCCGTCGTAGTTCGGCTCGATGGTGACTTCCTGCACCTCGACATCGCGTCCGAACGGCACCCGGATGTCTGTCTGGGGAGCGCTCCAGGGGCTGCCGAGCATGGGGTACGAGAGCATTCCGCCGTGGACGCGGCCGTCGGCGGTGTGCGTCACCGGTGCCAGGCTCTGGGTGTTCACAGGGCACGGGTTCGTCGTCGAGTTGCCGCCCGCGGTGGCGCCACCCGTCGCCAGGCCTCCCTGCGACGCGAACTGGAACACGACCCAGCCGAGGAGCGCGATGACGAGGACGCCGACGACGATGCCGATCCACGGACCGATGCGCCTCTTCTGGGTCTGCTGCGTGTAGCCCATGCCGGGCTGGTAGCCGGCCTGCCCGAACTGCGGCGCGTTCGCGGACGGCTGGCCGAGGCCACTCGACGGCGGGGGAGCGGTCGCGGTGGACGACAGCTGGGCCGACCACGTGGAGCCGTTCCAGTATCGGAACGCGCCACGCTGGCCACCGGGATCGGGATACCAACCTGCTGGGCTGCTCACCAGGCAAGAATAGGACCCATCAGAATCACCACGGTCTTCGTGCGTCACGCGTTGGCCAGGCCAGGAGGACAGATGCCCGACTCCGAGGACGAGCAGTGGAGCAGGATCTCCGCCGAGGCCGAGTTGCGCCCTGAACACGGCGTCGTCGCCGACGTCCCGCCTGCGCTGATCACGCCCGAGCCGGATGACGAGCCGCTCTTCGACCCGATCGAGCTGAACGAGGTGCCCCTGCTCGAGGGTGAGGTGCCGGAGGGGGCCGAGACAGAGCCTGAGTCGGATGCCGCGCTACCCATCCAGATCGTGCCGTTCCAGGCCGGGCCTGTGGCGGAAGCCGGCCCCGACGTGATCGTCGCTGCACCTTTCGATGTACGAGGGGATGCTGCTCCCGTCGACGTCGACGAAGCGAAAGAGATGATCACCGACGTGCCCGTACCCCATCCGGATCCCGTCGAGGTCGTCGCCGACCTGCCGGACGAGAAGGCTCAGCCCGAGAAGACGCCCTGGTGGCGTCTCATGCTGGGCGGCGGTGAGTCACGCTCCGAGCGCCGAGCGCGCGAGCCGGAGGCCGCGGAGCCCCAGCCCCGTCCCGTACCGTCGGAGAATCCCGAACGCCCCGCCCTCTGACCCGAACCCGCGACCGCACAGGCATTCGGTACCACCGCACAGGCATTCCGTACGCCTGTGCGGTGGACGTTTCGCCTGTGCGGTGGACGTCTTGCCTGTGCGGTGGCGGCAGGGGTACGGCGAGCCGGCCGGCCGGGACTCAGCCGAAGCGGCCGGTGATGTAGTCCTCGGTGGCCTTCTTGTTCGGGTTGGAGAAGATCGTCTCGGTGTCGTCGATCTCGACGAGCCGACCGGGAAGCCCCTGGGCTTCGAGGTTGAAGAACGCCGTTCGGTCGGACACGCGCGAAGCCTGCTGCATGTTGTGGGTGACGATGACGACCGTGTACTGCTCCTTGAGCTCACCGATGAGGTCCTCGATCGCGAGCGTGGAGATCGGGTCCAGGGCCGAGCACGGCTCGTCCATGAGGATGACGTCAGGCTTCACGGCGATCGCCCGCGCGATGCACAGTCGCTGCTGCTGGCCGCCTGACAGCGAGGTACCGGCCTTCTTCAGCCGGTCCTTGACCTCGTTCCATAGGTTCGAACTGATCAGGGACGACTCCACAGCCTCGTCCAACGTCTTCTTGTTGCGTTCCCCGTTGAGCTTCAGGCCCGACGAGACGTTGTCGTAGATGCTCATCGACGGGAACGGGTTGGGCCGCTGGAACACCATCCCGACGAGCCGCCGGACCGCGACCGGATCGACGCCCGCTCCGTACAGGTCGACGCCGTCCAACTCGACCTTTCCGGTCGCGTAGGCGCCGGGAATGACCTCGTGCATACGGTTGAGCGTCCGCAGCACAGTCGACTTCCCGCACCCGGACGGGCCGATGAACGCGGTGACGGTACGGGGCTCGACCACCAGCGAGACGCCGGCCACTGCTTTGAAGGACCCGTAGTAGGCGTCCAGGTTCTCGACCTCGATGCGCTTGGCCATGTCATCGGTCCTTGAGTCGGCTGGCGTGCGCTATCCAGCGCGCCAGGAGATTGAGGCCCATCACCAGGAGGATGAGCGTGAGCGCTGCGCCCCAGACGCGGTCGTAGCCGACCAGGGTCTCGGCCACGTCGCGGCCGGTGTTGATCATCGTCGGCAGGGTGCCCATGGCGTTGCTCGTCGGCGACAGGTACAGGTTGCGCGCGTACGCGACGAGGATGAGCAGCGGCGCCGTTTCGCCCATGACACGGGCGAGCCCGAGCACGACGCCGGTCGCGATGCCGGAGAACGCGGTCGGGATGACGATCGTGGTGATCGTCTTCCACTTGGGGATGCCGAGCGCGTACGAGGCCTCGCGGAGCGAGTCAGGCACGAGTTTCAGCATCTCCTCGGTGGAGCGCAGCACCGTGGGCAGCATGAGCAGCATCAGCGAGATCGCCGCGGCGATCGCGCTCCGGCCCATGCCGAGGATCGTGATGAGGAACGCGAACACGAACAGGGCCGCCACGATCGAGGGGATGCCCGAGAGGATGTCGACCATGAACGAGACGCCACGGGCGATCTTCGTACCGCGGGCGTACTCGATGAGGAAGATCGCGCCGAGGATGGCGATCGGTACGGCGATCGCCGCGGTGATGATGCCGATCTCGAGCGTGCCGATGATCGCGTGCAGCGCGCCGCCACCGGCTCGGCGATCGGTCGTACCGGCCAGGTCCTTCGTCCACCAATCGACGTTGAGGATGACGGGGAGGCCCTTGCTCGCGATGCTGACAAGGATCCAGACCAGCGGGACGATCGCGATCACGGCGCTGAGGTAGACCAGGCCGCGGACGAGGCCGTCCGTGAGGCGACGTGTGCCGCGCGGAGCCTGGAGCGAGGTCTGCGTGACGGAGCTCACTGGTGGGCCTTCCGATCAGCGATCAAGCGGGCCAGGGCGTTCACGGCGAACGTGACGACGAACAGCACGAGGCCGGCGGCGATGTACGCGCCGGTCTTGGCCGGGCTGTCGAACTCCGCCGCGTTGTTCGCGATCTTCGAGGCGAATGTCTCGCCGCCGGCGAAGAGGCTCGGGTTGATGCCACCCGTGTTGGTCTGGGACAGGATGATCATCACCGCGACGGTCTCGCCGAGCGCGCGGCCGAGGCCCAGCATGGAGGCGGCGACGACGCCGGACCGGCCGTACGGGATGACGGCCGTACGGACCATCTCCCACTTGGTCGCGCCGAGCGCGAGCGCCGCCTCGATGTGGTCGCGGGGGGTCTGCGCGAACACGTCGCGGGATATCGCGCTGATGATCGGCAGGACCATGATCGCGAGCACGAGCGAGGCCGTGAAGACGTTGCCGGTCGACTCGATGCCCTTGCCGAACAGCGGGATCCAGCCGAGCGCCTGCTGCACGGCCGTGTAGAAGGGCGCCAGGGCCGGGCCGAGGACCTTGAGGCCCCACAGGCCGAAGATGATCGACGGTACGGCGGCGAGCAGATCGATGACGAAGCCGATCGCGGATCCCAGCCGGGGTGGTACGTAGTGGGTCACGAGCAGCGCCGTACCCACCGCGATCGGTACGGCGAACACCATCGCGACCACGCTCGACAGCACCGTGGTCCACAGGAGGCCGGCGATGCCGAACTCGAGGGTGGTGCCGGTGACGTTCCAGGCGTTCGAGGTGAAGAAGTTGGCCGTGTTGTGGCGCAGGCTCGGTGCGGCGATCACGGCGAGGAAGATGCCGACGAAAAGCACGAGCATGACGACGAGGAATGCCGCGATGTACGCGAGGGCGCGGAACGTGATGTCACCCGCGTGCCCGACACCCGCCAGATCGATGCTGCCAGCTGGCTGCGAATCCTTGGCGCGATCGGGTGAAGAACCGGGCGCGGCTGTTTCGGTGGTCGTCGCGATTGCGGGACCCTCCTCGTCAGCCATGGTTCTCCCCTTCGGAGGCTGGCCCCCGACGCACACGGCGCCGGGGGCCAGTCATTGAGCGCTGTGACGCTCGGGTCAGTTAATCGCCTGCACCGCGGTCGCAACCTTAGTCCGCAGCGAGCTGGGGAGCGGCGCGTACCCGAGCGACTCCAGGCTGGACTGGCCCTTCTCGCTGGAGAAGTAGGTGAGGAAGTCCTTCACGATGGCCGACTTGGTGGAGTCGAGACCGGTCGAGCAGACGATCTCGTACGTCACGAGGATGGCCGGGTAGGCGCCGGCCACCTTGGTCGCGTAGTCGAGCTTGAGCGACAGGTCGTTGCCGGTGCCGGTGACGGTGGCCGCCTCGACGGCCTTGCCGACGTTCGCGCTGGTGAGCTCGACTGGGCCGGCTCCGGTGTCGATCTGCGCGATCCCGAGCTTGTTGTCGGTCGCGTAGCTCCACTCCATGTAGCCGATGGAGCCGACGGTGGCCTTGACGGCCTCGGCGACGCCGGACGACTTGTTCTTGCCCTCGCCGCCCACGCCCTTCCACGTCTTCGAGGTGTCAGGGGTCCAGACCGTCGGAGCGTTCGCCTTGAGGTACTTGGAGACGTTCTCCGTGGTGCCCGAGTCGTCGGACCGGTAGAACACGGTGATCTTGGTGCTCGGGAGCGTCACGCCGGAGTTCAGCGCGGCGATGGCCGGGTCGTTCCAGGTCGTGATCTTGCCCTGGAAGATCTTCGCGAGCACGTCAGCGTTGAGGACGAGCTTGCCGACGCCGCTGAGGTTGTACGAGAAGGCGATCGGGCCGACGACCATCGGGAGGTCCCACGCGGCGTTGCCCTTGCAGCGGGTCTTGGCGGTCGCGGCCTCATCGGCCTTGAGCGCCGAGTCCGAGCCGGCGAAGTCGACCAGTCCGGCGTTGAAGTTCTTGATGCCGGCGCCGGAACCCGTCGGGTTGTACTCGATCTTCGACTTGCTGGCGCAGGCGTCGGCGTACGCGGCGATCACGTCCTGGATGGCGTTGGACTGCGCCGAGGAACCCTCAGCCGTGATCTGCCCGGCGGGGCAGGACAGGGCGGGGCCGGAGCCCGACGCTGAGGTGGCGGTAGTGGCGGTGGTGGTGGAGCTCGAGCAAGCAGCCAGGGAAAGGGTGCTCAGAGCGGCAACAGCCGCCAGCTTCGACACGCGAGTCATACTCACAATCATCCTTCAGTCAGGGTAGGGCGGATCATGTCCGTCTAGTCGGAGGCTAGGGACGCCAAGTGACCGAACCGGTCGCCCCAAGTGAACACCCCGTTAACGCCAGGCGTCGCCTCGTGACCGCCTCGCAGTCGTGGTTATGAGCGGTGAACAGGGAGCTCGCCGCCGTCTGCCGACAGATCGCCCATAACCACGAGTTCGAGGCATGTGCGCGAGACGCGCGGCGGCCGCTTCAGATTGACACACGTCGATTCGAGAGGGCTAGTGTTCGTATCGACATCGATCGATGTACCACCGAGGAGTAGTTATGGTCAGCATTCACGTCTTCGAGCCCGCTCTGTGCTGCAACACCGGCGTGTGTGGTGAGGACGTCGACCAGGCGTTGGTGGAGTTCACCGCGAATCTGGACTCCTTCAAGGAGCAGGGTGTCGACATCGCCCGGCACAACCTCGCGAACGACCCGGACGCCTTCGTACGGAACCCTGTCGTGATGAACTTCCTGACCGCGACGGGATCCGAGGGGTTGCCACTGGTCCTGGTAGACGGCGTGACGGTGCTCACCGGCCGGTACCCGACGCCGGAGATGTTGTCTCGGTATGCAGGTCTTGCGCCCAAGCCAACCCTCACGCTGACCCCCGTGGCTTCCCAGGGCTGCTGTGGCGGCGCAACCAGCAACTGTTGCTGAACTCTGACCCTGATGAGATTTCTGACTGCCCCGACTCGCTTCCTCTTCTTCACGGGCAAGGGCGGCGTCGGCAAGACCTCCATCGCCTGCGCCACGGCGGTGCGACTGGCCGAGGCCGGAGAGCGAGTGCTGTTGGTGAGCACTGATCCCGCCTCCAACGTTGGTCAGGTGTTCGGCCAGGCCATCGGCAACACGATCACGCCGGTGGCGTCGGTTGGTGGGCTGGACGCGTTGGAGATCGACCCCGAGCAGGCCGCTGCGGAGTACCGGGAGCGGATCATCGGCCCCGTACGAGGACTGCTGCCGGAGAAGGAGATCGCCTCGATCACCGAACAGCTGTCCGGTTCGTGCACCACCGAGATCGCGTCGTTCAACGAGTTCACCGGCCTGCTGGCGGATCCGTCGCTGATCGCTCCCTATGACCATGTCATCTTCGACACCGCACCCACCGGGCACACCATCCGACTCCTGAAACTGCCTGGCGACTGGACGGGCTTCCTTGACGCAGGCGAGGGGGACGCCTCCTGCCTGGGGCCACTGTCCGGACTCGAGAAGCAGCGCACGGTGTACGCGGGCGCGGTTGCTGCGCTTGCCGACCCGACGATGACCAGCCTCGTACTCGTGGCGCGGGCCCAGGCCTCAAGCCTTGCCGAGATCGCCCGGACCGCTGAGGAGCTGACCGTCACCGGGATCAGGCCCAGCAACGTCGTCATCAACGGCGTCATGCCATGCAGCGCCGGAGCCAGTGACAGCCTCGCGCTCGCCATCCGGGACCGCGAGAGTGCAGCGATCGCCGGCATGCCCGTCTCGCTCGCGGACGTCCCGCGGGACCTCATCGAGCTCAAGCCCGAGAACATGGTCGGCCTCGCCGCGCTCCGGTCCTTGTTCGACGGCGAGTCGGCGATGCCGGAGGACACGTCAACACAGACCCATGAGGACATGGCGTCCTCGCTGGATGCCCTCATCGACGAGCTCGCCACCGACGGGCACGGGCTGATCATGTGCATGGGCAAGGGCGGGGTCGGCAAGACGACCATCGCCGCTGCGATCGCGATCCGCCTCGCCGAGGAAGGGCATGAGGTCCACCTCACCACGACCGATCCAGCGGGACACCTGGCCGACGCTGTCGGTGGCGAGTTCGCGATGCCGAGCCTCACCGTTTCCCGGATCGATCCCCAGCAGGCGGTCCAGGAATATCGCGATCACGTGATGAACACCAAGGGCAAGAACCTGGACGACGCCGGCAGGGCTGTACTCGCAGAAGACCTGATGTCACCGTGCACCGAAGAGGTTGCGGTCTTCCGGCAGTTCTCTCACCTCGTCAACGAGGCGCGACGCAAGTTCGTCGTGATGGACACCGCTCCCACCGGGCACACCCTTCTTCTCATGGACGCCGCCGGCTCGTATCACCGAGAGATCGCCCGCAACATGCCCAGCGGCACCGCGTTTACGACTCCGATGATGCGGCTTCAGGATCCGGACTACACCAAGATCCTGCTCGTGACCCTGCCGGAAACGACCCCGGTCCTGGAAGCCAGCATCCTCGAGAACGACCTCAGGCGGGCCGGCATCCAGCCGTGGGCCTGGGTCGTCAACCAGTCACTCGCAGCCGCATCCACCACTTCGCCGCTTCTCCGGCACCGGGCCGGTCAGGAACGAGGCCCCATTGACTCCGTACGCACCCGCGCCCACCGACTCGCGACCGTCCCCTTGCTCCCGCAGGAACCCATCGGGCCCGAGCGTCTCGCCCTGCTCGCCCAGCAATCGGCCACCGAAGGCCGGCTGTTGGCCATCGCCGAGTCGGTCTGACCGGTGCCCATATCAACGTATGTCGATGTGATTAGACTCCGCACATGACTCGCTTCATTGCCACCATCGATTGCGCGCTGGCTGCACCCGAGAACCTCATGCCGGCCACCGATGCGGAATCACTCGTCGTCGTGCTCAAGGCGCTGGCCGATCCGGTCAGAATCCGGCTGCTGCGCCTGGTGGCGGATTCCCCCGACACCACGGCGTGTGCCTGCCACCTACCCGCAGCACTGGGCATTTCGCAGCCGACCCTGTCCCACCACCTCAAGAAGCTCGTCGATGCCGGACTGCTGGTCAGGGAACAGAGGGGCAGATGGGCGCACTACCGGCTGGGGAGCCAAGCTCTGTTCCCTCTTCGTACCTACCTGGAAGCTTGCAACTAGGCGAGGGAAAGTCGTCGCGCGCCGCCCTCGGGGTCGCCAAGGTGGCGGCTGAGGTTGAGTCACCGGCCCGATCCGCACAACCCTTGTGGCGCGGCAACACGGCCACAGGGGTTGTGCGGGCCGCCGAAGGGTTGTGCGCGCGGGAGGAGGGTACGGAAAGCGCTTGCCATCCCCCAATGCGTACGCCAAGATATGAATGGACCAAGGGAGGTACGCACATGCCGGTGGCGATGGTGACGGGCGGCAGTCGGGGGATCGGGCGGGGGATCGCTGAGCGGCTGCTGCATGACGGCTACCAGGTGTCGATCTTGGCGACGAAGCCAGCGCCCGAGGACGTGCTTGCGCTGCTGCGGGAGCTCGGCGACATCTCGTACACAGCCGGCAGCATCGCGGAACCCAGCGATCACCGGCGCTACCTCGACGACACGCTCGCGGCGTTCGGGCGGGTCGACCTGCTGGTCAACAACGCAGGGGTCGCGCCGAGCGTGCGCAACGACGTGCTGGTTGCGACGACCGACGAGTTCGACCGCGTGCTGTCGATCAACCTGCGCGGCCCGTACTTCCTCACCCAGCTCGTCGCCAACCAGCTCATCGCCCAGCGCGGAGCCACCGTGCCCACCGACCGCCCCTGCGGCACGATCATCAACGTCTCGAGCATCTCCGCGACGGTCGTCTCGACGAACCGCGGCGAGTACTGCGTCTCGAAGGCCGGCGTCGCCATGGCGACCCAGGTGTGGGCGGCGAGGCTCGCGCCGGAGGGGATCGTCGTGTACGAGGTGAGGCCGGGCGTGATCGCGACCGACATGACCTCTGGGGTGAAGGACAAGTACGACGCGCTGTTCGCCGACGGACTAGCGCCGATGCCGCGATGGGGCACGCCTGCCGACGTGGCCGGCGCGGTCGCCGTACTCGCGTCTGGCCAGATGCCGTACTCCACCGGCGACGTCATCACCGTCGGCGGCGGCATGCAGATCCCGAGGCTGTGAGTAGCGTGCTGGCCATGGACACGGTCGTCATCTCTCGGTACGAGGTTCCGGTGTTGACCGCCAACACGGTCGTCGTCGGGACCGGCTCGGCGGGCTACTGCGCGGCCGACCGGCTCGCGATGTTCGGCCAGACCGACGTCATCGTGGTCAGCGACAAGATCCGCGCCGGCGCCTCGCGCAACGCGGGCTCCGACAAGCAGACGTACTACAAGCTGACCCTCTCGGGCGCCGAGCCCGACTCCGTACGCAGCATGGCCGAGACCCTGTTCTCAGGCGGTGCCATGGACGGCGACATCGCGCTCGCGGAGGCCGCCTGGTCGGCGCGAGCGTTCTTCCACCTCGTCGAGTCGGGCGTGCCGTTCCCGCACGCCAGGTCGGGCGAGTTCATCGGCTACAAGACCGACCACGACCCGCGGCAGCGGGCGACGTCGGTCGGGCCGTTCACGAGCAAGTCGATGACGGAGTCGCTCGAAAGGCGCGTCCGCGAGCTGCACAAGCTTCCCGTGATCGACGCCTGCCGGGTGGTCGACCTGGTCGTCGACGAGGGGCGCGTCGTCGGGCTGCTGTGCCTCAAGACCGACGTGCGCGACAACTCGGACGAGTCGCGCTTCCTGCTGCTGAGGTGCACGAACCTGGTGTACGCGACGGGCGGACCGGCCGGCATGTACGCCGATGCCGTGTACCCGCACGGCCAGTGGGGCGCGAACGGGGCGCCGCTGCGGGCGGGCGTGCGCGGCAAGAACCTGACGGAGTGGCAGTTCGGGCTGGCGAGTACGAAGCCGCGGTGGAACGTGTCCGGCACGTACATGCAGGTCGTCCCGCGGTTCGTCTCCACCGATGTCAACGGCGATGACGAGCGCGAGTTCCTTAGCGAGGTCATCGACGACTACGGGCGCCTGCTGACGATGGTCTTCCTCAAGGGCTACCAGTGGCCGTTCGACATCCGCAAGGCGCGCGCGGGCTCGTCATTGATCGACCTCTTGGTCTACCGCGAGACCGTGCTGCGCGGGCGGCGGGTGTTCCTCGACTTCCGGAGCAACCCGCAGGGCCGCTGGGATCCGTCGGCGCTCGCGCCCGAGGCGTACGACTATCTCGAGAAGGCCGGCGTGATCGGCCTCGGCGACTCCACGCCGATCGAGCGGTTGCAGCACATGAATAGACCGGCGTACGAGTTCTACCTGGGCCGGAATCCGGGCGTCGACCTGGAGACCGACCTGCTGGAGATCGCCGTCTGCGCGCAGCACAACAACGGCGGGCTGTCCGTTGACCAGTGGTGGCAGTCGAACCTGGAGGGGCTGTTCCCCGTGGGTGAGGCGGCCGGCGCGCACGGTGTGTACCGGCCGGGTGGTGCGGCGCTGAACTCCGGACAGGTCGGCGCGACGCGGGCCGCCACGTACATCGCGGAGCGTCGTCGTGAGGCGCCCGTGGGGAACGCGGAGTTCGAGGCAGCGGCACGTGGCGTGGTGTCGGCGGCGGTCGCGCTGCTGCGCGGGGCCACGGAGCGGGCGGAGGCGGGGTCGCCGGACACGACGGACGCGCTGCTGCGTGAGGCGACGGAGCTGATGAGCAGCCACGCCGGGGTCGTACGGTCGCGGCAGTCGATCGCGGACGCTCATGCGCGGGTGAAGGAGTGGTTGGATGCGTACGAGACGACGTCGGCGGCGGATGCTGGCAGTCGCCGTTCGGTGAACCGGCTGTTCCTCATCCGCGACATCCTCACCAGCCAGTACGTGTACCTGTCGGCCATGGCCGACTACCTCGACCACGGCGGGCGTTCGCGAGGTTCTGTTCTCTACACCGACGCGTCGGGTCAGCTGCCCCTCGCGTCCGAGGACGGCCCTGAGCTCGATCTGCCCGACGTCTTCCGGTTCTCCCTCGAGGACGGCCTGGGTGATGTGGTTCAGGAGTCGATGTGGGAGGGCGACGGGAGCCCGCGGTTCGAGTGGCGAGGAGTGCGTCCGATCCCCGAGGGCGACGAGTTCTTCGAGAACGTCTGGCGCCACTACCGCGAGGACAAGAACGTCTACTGACGTCTTGCCACCGCACAGGCAAAAAGGCCCACCGCACAGGCAAAGCGTGCACCCGCAGGCAACATCGACTGCCTGTGCAGTGGATCTTTTGCCTGTGCGGTCGCGGGTGGGCGGGAGTTATGCACAGGGGGCCCAGGAATTGCTTGCGGTGAGCGCTTCCCAGTCGCAAGGCTGCGAATGTGCTACATACACGGAGCGATCTTCTCGCCGAGGACACACGGCGCGGATTGATGACGAGAGTGCATCAGGGCGAACTGGTACGCATTGCATCAGGCATGTACGCCGAGGAACTCGATCTCTCGGGACGTCCGGAGCAGGTGCATGCTCTCAGGGTTCGTGGTCACGCGCAGCGATGCGCGCATGTCGTCACTCATGTGAGCGCCGCCGTTCTCCATGGCCTTCCTGTTCCCGGGGCCGATCTGACTGAGGTGCACTTCTCACGTCCAGGTCGCAGTGGTAACGATCTGGTCGGAGACCGGCGGCTGCACGCAGGATGCCCCGATGCGGAGTGGTTCACCGTGGTCGACGGGATCCGCGTCACGAACGTCGCCCGGACTCTGATCGACTTGGCCCGCACCCAACCTCACCTGGCGTCGGTTGCCGCCATCGACGCGGCGCTTCATCGAGGTCTGACGGATCCGGCCGAACTGGTCAAGGCTTTCGAGTCGGAACTCCGCTGGGTCGGGTCACCCTTCGCGCGCAAGGCGCTGAAGGCTGCCGATGGGCGGGCCGAGAGCCCCGGCGAGACGTGGGCTCGACTCGCGCTCCAGGGTCTCCAGGCCGGCCATGAGCTCCAGTTCGACGTGTACGACGAGGCTGGACGATTCGTGGCCAGGGCAGATGGCGGCTGTCCGGCCCGAGGCCTGATTTGGGAATACGACGGACAGGGGAAGTACGAGGAGCTCCGCGATCCGGGCATGACTCGCGCGGAAGTGCTGGCAAGGCAGCAGAGGCGAGAACAGCGCCTGATCCGCCTCGGGTGGAAGGTTGTACGAGCGGACCACGAGGACTTGTCCGACAAGGACGGTTTCAGGCACCGCTTCGCGCAAGAACTCTGGTCGACGAGCGCGGCTGACTGGAAACCGCCGCGAGGGGGGTACGAGTTGATGGAGCCCGTCGTAGTCGACATCCGCGACCCGATCCAATGGGGGCCGGCGATGCGAGAGGAGATGACCGAGCGTTGGAGGAATCGGTTCTCAGGCTGACTGAGTGAGCGACCGCACAGGCAAAGGGTCCACTGCACAGGCGTGCAAACTGCCTGTGCGGTCGTGCAAACTGCCTGTGAGGTCGGAGATTTGCCTGTGAAGTCGCGAGGGGGGTCACGGGAGCAGACCAGCGACGAGTGTCCGTACGACCTCGGCTGCCTGGTCGTCGAGCGCCTCGCGGGGCAGTTCGCGAAGGGGGCCCCGGGTCGCCAGTGCCGCGAAGCCGTGGACGGTCGACCAGCACGTGATCGCGACCGTGAACGACTCCTCGGCCCTGAGGGCGCCCAGGCTGACGAGGCCCGTGACGGCGTCGACGAGGAGCTCGTACGGTGTCCGGCCCGTCTCGCCGCGCGCGGGCTCGATCGCGGTGTGCTCCAGCGTGAACAGGCCGAACATCGCCGCCTCGAAGGCGCCCGGATCGTCGAGGGCGAAATCGATGTAGCCGAGACCCACCGCAGACAGCATCCCGAGGGCGCGCTCCAGGTCCGTACCCCCGCCCACCTCCGCCTGACGCCGCTCGATCGCACGTGCCAGGTCCGCGAGCGCCACGCCTCCGACGGCGAACAGCAGGCTCTCGTGGTTGGCGAAGTGGCGGTACGCGGCACCGACCGATACACCCGCCCGCCGCGTGGCCTCCCGCAGCGTCACTGACGCCAAGCCACCCTCGTGCGCCAGCTCCACGCCCGCATGTACTAGGGCGGCGCGGAGGTCGCCGTGGTGATAGTTACGGGGTCTTGCTTCGGGCACGGGTCGAGCATATGGTTTTCGAACCCCGCAATGTGAACACCGTCTACATAGGAGTCAGGATGTCTATTTCGCTCGTTCCCTACCTCAACTTCCCGCAGGGCGTCACGCGTGAGGCGATGACGTACTACCACTCGGTCTTCGGCGGTGAGCTCGCCATCTCGACGTTCGGAGACTTCAATCTGGAGGGGATGCCTGCCGACGGGGTGATGCACGCCCAGCTGACCGGTGGCGGCTTCCAGGTCATGGCCTCCGACGCGATGCCCGGCTCAGAGAACCAGTGGGGCGGCACCCGCATCTACTGCGCGTTCATGGGGGACGACGTCGACACCCTCACCGGCTGGTTCAACGCACTGGCCGCCGAAGGGTCCGTCGGGATGCAGCTCGAGAAGCAGGTCTGGGGCGACATGTACGGGGTCCTCAAGGACAAGTACGGCATCGAGTGGATGTTCAACGTATCTGTGCCGCAGTAGTAGTCGGGTTGGTTCGGGTTGCGCCTCAGAGGTACGGGAGGACCAGTTCCGCGTAGCGCGCGCTCATGATCTCCACGGTCTTCTCGGCCGGTAGCGCCCAGATGTCCTCGTTGAAGATCTCGACCTCGATGTCGCCGGTGTAGCCGGCCTCGACGACCCACCTCGTGATCGTGGGGAAGTCGATGTAGCCGTCGCCGGGGAAGCCGCGCGAGTTGAGCGTGTTGGCTGCGAGGGGGAGGGTCCAATCGCAGATCTGGTACGACGAGATCCGCCCCTCGCGGCCCGCTCGCGCGATGCTGGTCTCGAGGTCGGGGTCCCACCAGACGTGGTACGTGTCGACGACCACTCCGACCGCGTCGGCCGGGTGGTCAGCGGCGATGTCCAGCGACTGTGCGAGCGTCGTCAGCACGCCGCGGTCGGCGGTGAACAAGGGGTGCATCGGCTCGAGCGCGAGGCGTACGCCCTTGTCACGGGCATATGGGACGAGCTCGGCGATTCTGTCGGCCACCCGCTGCCGCGCAGCGACGAGGTTCTTGTCTCCAGTGTCTGCCGGAGTGTGAGGCATGTCCATCAGCTCGTACGCAGCCGGCAGCCCGCCGACGACCATGACGAGTTCCGACGTGCCCAGTGTGGCTGCCTCGTCGATCGCGAGGCGGTTGTCGGCCAGGGCCTTGGTGGCGGTTTCGTCGTCTCGCGCCGTGATGAAGCCGCCGCGGCACAGGGTGGAGGTGCGAAGGCCGGCGTCGGCGATGATCTTCGCGGCTGTTTCGGCGCCGATCTCCTGCACGCGGTCGCGCCACGGGCCGACCGCTCCCAGACCCGCCGACTTCGCCGTCGCCACGCACTGCGCCAGCGTGTACGGCTTGCAGGTGGCGGTGTTCAGGCTGAGCCGGCCCAGCGTCAAAGCACTCAACCGGTCCAGCGTCACAGCACGATCTCCGGCACGTCGAGCCGGCGCCCCTCCGCTGACGAGCGCATGCCGAGCTTCGCCAGCTGTACGCCACGGGCGCCCGACAACAGGTCGTACCGATGCTTGCGTCCGCATGCCACGTCGCGGAGGTACTCCTCCCACTGCACTTTGAAGCCGTTCTCGAGGTCGTCGTCTGCAGCGGGAGTCCACATGGCGTTGTAGTCGTGCGGATCGGGCAGGTCGGGATTCCACGTCGGCGTCGGGGTGTTTGCGCGCGACTGGACCTCGCAGCTGCGCAGCCCGGCAACAGCCGAGCCGAGCGTGCCGTCGATCTGGAACTCGACGAGCTCCTTGCGGTGTACGCGTACGTCCCAGCTCGAGTTGATCTGCACGAGGACGTCGTCTCCTGCCGGAGAGGTGATCTGGAAGATCCCGTACGCGGCGTCGTCGGCCGTCGCCTTGTACGCGGCGCCGTTCTCGTCGATGCGCTCCGGGATGTGGGTGACCGTCTGGGTGTAGACGGTCTTGACCTCACCGAGGAGGCCCTCGATCACGTAATTCCAGTGCGGGTACATGTCGGCCGTCATGCCGCCGCCGTCCTCGGCACGGTAGTTCCAGCTGGGACGTTGTGCGGGCACGTCCGTGCCCTCCCAGACCCAGTAGCCGAACTCGCCGCGCATCGACAGGATGCGACCGAAGAAGCCCTCGTCGATGAGGCGGCGGAGCTTGACGAGGCCCGGCAGGTACAGCTTGTCGTGCACGACGCCGTCGATGATCCCTGCATGCTTGGCGAGGCGGGCGAGCTCGATGGCCTGCTCCAGCGTCTCGGCGGTCGGCTTCTCCGTGAAGATGTGCTTGCCGGCGGCGATGGCCGTGCTCAGCGCCGTGAAGCGGCGCGACGTGGCTTGGGCGTCGAAGTAGATGTCGATGTCATCGGCGGTCATGCAGCCATCGGTGTCGGTCGAGATGTGCTCGATCCCGTGTTCCGCGGCGATCTCACGCAGCCGCGCCTCGTTGCGTCCGACGAGGACAGGCTCGACCTGTACGACGGTGCCGTCTTCCATCGTCACGCCACCCTGATCGCGGATCGGGAGGATGGAACGTACGAGATGCTGGCGGTAGCCCATACGGCCCGTGATCCCGTTCATGGCGATCCGCAGGGTTCTGGTCAAGGCCGACTCCTTCGTCAGTGGAATGCGCTTTCCAGATTAGGGGGAAGGCTTCAGCGCGTCAAGCGGACGCGGGGATCCTCTCCTCGAGCGCACAGGTGCTCTCCTCGAGCGCATAGGTGCTCTCCTCGAGCGCACAGGTGCTCTCCCCGAGGGCTAGGCGGTGGAGTCGCGGAGGACGACCTCGTACTCCTGGGTGGCGGACACGTCGGGGGAGTCCTCGCCGAGGGCGAGACTCACGGCGATCTCGCCGATGCGCTCGAGCGGCACTCGTACCGTCGTGAGCGACGGCACGATGTCGCGCAGCGTGGGGATGTCGTCGAACCCGGCGACCCGCACATCGCCAGGCACAGCCACTCCGGCGTCGCGGGCAGCGGCCAGAGCACCGACCGCCATCACGTCGTTGACGGCGAAGACCACGTCGGGCCGGACGCCGTCCGAGAGGAGCTCGGTCATCGCCGCGTAGCCGCCATCCCTCGTGAAGTCGCCCTCCACGCGGGCGACGATCTCGCCGGTGTCAGCCAACCCCTCGGCAAAACCCTCGGCGCGCTCGCGCGCGGTGAGGTGGTCGCTCGGACCGGTGAGGATCGCGTACGTACGGTGGCCGCGCGAGACGAGAGCACGCGCAAGCGCCGCCGCCCCTTCACGGTTCGCCGGTGCTACGGATGCGACGTCGAGCACGGCCTGGCCGACTATCGCGACGCCAGCGCCCGTCGAGCGCCGGTAGTCGTCGATCGCTGACTGGAGCGCCGTGAGCAGCTCGGCATCGGCACGCAGCCCGCCGACGATGACGAGCCCTTGCGAGCGATGGCTCCGCGCGGCCTCCACGAGGCCTATCGTCTGCGCCAGGTCGTGATCCGTGATGCCCAGGATGACCGTCGAGCCAGCCGCGCGCGCAGCCCGGGAGACGCCGGCGGCGACGGAGGAGAAGTACGGGTCGGTGATGTCGTGGACGATGAGCGAGAGCGTCGTCGACCGGCCGCGCGCGATCGCCTGGGCCGCGGCGTTGGGTGCGTACCGCAACTCGGCCGCCGCAGCGAGCACTCGGACGCGTAGATCGGGGTTGACCGTGCGGTCCTTGCTGCCGTTGATGGCTCGGGATGCGGTCGACAGCGAGACGCCTGCCGCCTTGGCCACGTCGCTGAGAGTTACCACAGGGCGACTGTATCGTCAGAGGCGAGATGGCTTGAGATCAAGCAGGTGACGTGTCGCCGCAACCTCGTTGCCAGTGACAGGCGACCGTCGCCGTGCGTATGCTAGACGCGCTCGGAAATCGCTTGCCGAGCATACAGACGAGACAACGGAGTGGTTGTGTCAGACGAGATGTTCTCCGCTCGGATCGTGCCGGTCGTCGTCCTGCACGATGCCAAGGACGCCGAACCGCTGGGCCGAGCGCTCATGGCCGGGGGGCTCCCGGTCGCCGAAGTGACGTTCCGTACGGCGGCGGCGGCCGACTCGATCCGCGCCATGTCGGCGGTCGACGGGCTGATCGTGGGCGCAGGGACCGTGCTCAACCCCGCGCAGGTCGAGCAGGCGCTCGCGGCGGGCGCCACGTTCATCGTCAGCCCTGGCCTTCGCCGCGACGTCGTCTTCGCCGCCCAAGCCGCGGGCATCCCCGTACTGCCCGGCGCGGTGACCCCTTCCGAGATCATGGCCGC
>Ga0209538_1000600_pt1 | contig 20697 bp, 19 predicted proteins | sample BarGraNGADG00211_2_FD_184492 | JGI IMG/M metagenome (GOLD analysis project Ga0209538, IMG submission 184492) | Arctic peat soil microbial communities from Barrow, Alaska - Barrow Graham LP Ref core NGADG0004-211 (SPAdes) (version 2) | ecosystem: Environmental > Terrestrial > Soil > Wetlands >... | reverse complement strand
CTTGCGGGGACTGGTTTCATCGGCCGCATCCACTGGATGTGTTATCGGGCGCTGCCCGGGATTTATGCAGAAGTTCCGGCGCGGGTCATGTTTGACACGGTCTATACATCGCACCCGAATGAGGCTGATCGGCTCGAGTTTTCTCGAGCCCTCCCTTATGAGACCGCATCTTCGACGTGCGCCCGGGTCGACATGCTGGACGTGTGCACCCCAAACGCCGCGCATCGCCCACTTGTCGAGGCGGCTGTCGCGGCACATGTCCCTGTCTACTGTGAGAAACCGGTCGACCTGACCGGCGAGCTCACGCTTGAATTGGCCCGGAAGGCAGACGATGCGGGGATCTTCAACCAGACTGCTCTGGTGTACCGTTTCCTTCCTGCTATGGCAGCTGCGCGCGCGATCGTTCGAGCAGGCGTCATTGGCAATGTCGTGACATGGAGGGCTTCCCTGCTGCATGCCAGTTACCTCAACACCCAGCGAGCAATGACGTGGCGCCTGAGTCGCAAGGAATCTGGTGGTGGTGCACTTATCGACCTTGGTCTCCATATGGTCGATGCAGTGCGCATGGTCGCCGGCGAATTCGAAGCCGTGCGCTGTGTGACTAGAACAGTCGTTGGCGAGCGTCCCAACGCGGGAGTCTCTGATGAAATGTCCCGTGTCGATGTGGACGACTGGGCACTGGTCACTGCGGACCTGGTGAATGGCAGCACGGGAACGATTGAGGTTTCCCGGGTACACGCCGGGCGTGAAGGAACTTTTGCCTTTGAGGTCTTTGGAACGAAGGGTTCTGTGTCAGTCGATCTTCAGCGCGGGCGAGCGGTTGTCGTGGATGCAGCTTCGCGTGACGTCACCCAGGACGTCATCCTTGACGACCCGTGGGCGGCCTACCTGAAGACTGCATTTCCAAGTTCGAAAATGTCGATGGGACTCATGTGTGACATGCATGCTGCAAGCATCTATACATTTCTGGACGGTTGTACGGGCGGCGATGTTGGGTTTCCGGCTCGCCCGACTCTTGCGGAGGCCGGCTGGACACATCGTATAGTCGATGCCTGCTATCAATCTGCCGACACGGGCAACCGGGTTGACGTGCAACGTCCTCAAGCGTCGTGACTGGGGCCAAGGTTCTTTCATGTCCTGCTGTATTCGAAAGGAGAAGACCATGAACATACCGGCATCTTCGCACTATGTCATCAAGACCGACCGTCTTTTTACACCCGATGAACTGCGTGGTACGTTCTGGGTCGAAATTGAGGCCGGCCGGATCAAACATACTCTCACGGAGCAACCTTCTGGTATTGAAGTTCTCGATGCGACGGGCCTCCTTGTTGCTCCCGGCTTCATTGACGTCCATATTCATGGGTATGGCGGGCACGACATCATGGAAGCGAGCAGCGAAGCTCTCGAGTGTATGGCGACAGGTCTGCCCCATGCCGGCGTCACGTCATTTCTGCCGACGACCGTGGGCGCGCGCATTGCCACTCTCCAGCACGTCATGACAACATTGAGTCCCAAGCTGGCAACAGTCGAGGGGGCGAGACCTCTGGCGTGGCATCTGGAGGGACCATTCCTCAATGAAAAGGCGCCAGGGGCCATGAATCCGGAGGATTTCGAGATACCGACCATTGCGAATGCCAAAGCACTGGTTGACAGTGGCCCCGTCACGCTGATGGCCGTGGCCCCTGAGTGTGAGGGGGCGATCCCGGTCATCGAGTATCTTGTCAGCCGGGGCGTGCATGTCTCCATTGGCCACACGGATACGGATTTTGAGCATGCTGTTGCGGGGATCGCAGCCGGTGCCACATCTATGAATCATCTCTTTAATGTGATGCGACCATTGCTTCATCGCGAACCAGGTCCTGTTGGCGCGGCGTTCCTGTATGATGTCTATCTTCAGTTTATCGCTGACGGCGTGCATACTCATCCTGCCACGATTGCACTGGTGAGCCGGTATCTCAAGGATCGACTCGTGCTTGTTTCTGATTCTGTCCTCGCTGTAGGACTCGGCATCCAGGGCGAGTTCAATTTCGATGGACGGAAGGTGACGGTGGACGAAACCTCAGTACGGCTCCCTGGTGGGCGCCTTGCGGGTTCCATTCTGACGCTCGATCGGGCCGTCCGCAACGTGGTCAACATCGGCGGCCTTGACCTTGCGAGTGCTTTCCGCGCTGCAGGTCAGAACCCTGCCCGTTCGATTGGTGTGACTGATCGAGGTATTATCCAACCGGGAGCCATTGCGGACATTGTTATCCTGACCCCCGACCTTCATGTCTCTTCCACGATCTGCGAAGGCAGCGTGGTCTACAGCGCGTAGGGCCGTGGCGGCAATCCAGAAGCTTATTGCCTGCGACCTTGATGGGACGCTGCTGGACAGCCATTCGCTCATTACCGAAGAAACGATTGCTGGATTGAGGGCTGCCCTGGTTCCCGGGATGGAATTCACCATCTGTTCCGGCCGGGAACAGTTCTCGATTATGCGGTTTGTTGAGCAGCTGGGGATCATCCACGTGCCGATCATCAGTGAGACCGGCGCCGTCATCCAAGATCCGTTTGATGGGCATATTATTGCTGAGTGGAATCTCGCAGGTTCTATCATAGGAGAAGTCCTCGACCTTCTGCAACGTAGCTCATACGATTTCAACTTTTTTCTGTTGAAAGGCAAGGACGTCGTGCTCTACAAGAATGCCGCCGCACCCTTCTTCCTGCAGAACACGCCATATGCGGAGCTGAATTCGCGTTTTGAGGATATTGGGGTCTGGAAGACTCACGATATGGAGGGCTATCGCAAGCTTGCCATCCGGTGTCACCCGGAGGAGACGGACACCCTCGAGCTGGACCTCGAGCATGCACTTGGGGTCACTGCGACGGTTGTGAAAGCTGACGTAAACTGTATCGACGTCATGGGGGCAGGTGTCAGCAAAGGCAGCGCCGTCTCAACGTTGTCCTCCATGCTTGGCGTGGAGATGAAGAACATCATGGTTCTGGGTGACAATGAGTCGGACGCCAGCATGTTCAAGGTGGCAGGCGTTTCCGTAGCCATGGCCAACGGCGATCCCCAGGTGATTCGTATGGCTCGGTACGTGGCTCCGTCGAACGATGAACGTGGCGTCGTTACCGCTGTTCAGCGATTTGTGAGCGGCGAGTATCACGCCTGAACCAGAGGCTCTGGATGTATATTCAAAAACTTGCGGTCTTTGATCTCGATCGGACGCTTCTTGACGACCGGTCGTTCATTTCCGATGAGACAGCGGCACGCTTGCGAGCTGTCAGTGCTCCCGGGCTTGCGTGCACAGTTGCATCCGGGCGTAATCTTGAACGCATCACACCATACGTTCGGCAGCTGGCATGGCTCTCAGTTCCTGTCATCGCGGAACAGGGGGCACTAGTCGTCGATCCACATAATGGACACATTCTCATGGAGCGAGCCATATCTCCAGAGATTCTCCTCGGGTCAGTGGAGACGGTGCGCTCGATAGATATTCCTGTGAACATGATCCTGTATGGCCGGGGCGATCCGCAGGTGTTCCGCAACGCGGGCGCACCGAGTTTTGTCGACGAGTGGGGGTCCAGTTGGTATGCCAGTCACTTGCGCTATGTTCCAGCGGCAAGCGAGATCGCAACAGATGGAGTGCGGAAAATCTCGATCACGTGTCTGCCTGAGAATATGGATGCCGTCAGGCACCTCATCGTGGAAAGTCTGGGACCCCGGGCGAACGTGGTCAAGGCTGACATGAACTTCGTCAACATCATGGACGCAGGCGTCAGCAAGGGTGCTGCACTTCGCTGGCTGATCGACTATCTTGGGATCGAGAGTTCCCGCGTGATGGCGGTCGGTGACTGCGAGGCAGACCGAAGCATGTTTGCAGTAGCTCTGGTATCGGTTGCGGTCGCAAATGCGGATGAACAGACACGATCTCTGGCGAGGTTTGTGGTACCGTCGAACAATGAACAGGGTGCAGCGGTGGCGCTGGAGAGGTTCGCCGCAGGCGAGTTTGGAGTTTGAGACCACGAACGACATCTGATTCAGGAGGAACGACATGGCAGCAACAACGTATATTCAGGCAGTGAGATCCATGATCGACCGTATTGAAGAGACGCAAATGAGCAACATACTGGAAGCCGCTCGCATGGTGGCGGACAGCGTTCAGAACGGTGGAATGGTGTTTGGTTTTGGAACGGGACATTCTCACATGATTGCCGAAGAGATGATGAGTCGTGCCGGCGGCCTTATTCAGGCACAGGGTATCCTGGAAACTGAGCTTATGGTACACATCAATGAGACGCAGGCAACATATCTCGAACGTCTGCCTGGCCTTGCCCATGTCTACCTGACCAACTCGCCGGTTGAAGAGGGCGATGTGCTGGTGGTCATCTCTAACTCCGGTCGTAACGCCGTTCCTGTCGAGATGGCCATGGAGGGCAAGAAGATGGGGCTGCACGTCATTGCTGTGACCAACGTTGCGCATTCGCAGGGCACTCCATCCCGGCATGCATCGGGAAAGAGGCTCTTCGAGGTAGCCGACCTTGTTCTGGATACGTGTGGCGAACCAGGTGACGCTCTGGTCTCTGTCGAAGGCAGTCCCGCCAAGGCCGGTCCTGGCTCAACAATCGGAGGAGCAGTGCTGGTCGATAGCATGATGGTCGAGGTGATGGAATTGCTGGCGAAGAGAGGTGCCACTCCCGGTATTCTGCACAGTAGCAACAATGATGACAGAGCAGGCGCGCTTGAGAATGCACGTGTTGCTTCCGACTTCGCGCGCAAGTTCAGCGAGCGACAGGTTCGTATGCAGTTGCGTACCAGGGAGGGTCTCGCAGACTAGACAAGATTTGGAATTTTCAACTGGAGGGATCCCGGCCGTGAGTGCTGTCTGCTCACGGCCGTCCTTCACGCCTGGAGCTTGACATTCTATTGCCCTCCGATACATTGGTACGGCTTCATGAGGACGAGCATTGAGGATCAGGGGGTGGTTCATGGATGAAGACAGCATGATGACGAAGGCCATGCGGCCCATCAAGAAGGACCGCCGGACACGGAGCAAACCAGCCAAGGTCCGGCACCTTCAGAAACAGCAGAAGCTGTGGATGGTGTCCAAGATGAAATGGCGCAAGCCCGGGGCAAAACCAGGACTTGCGCCTTCTTCATTTCCGGGGTTGCCGTTCGCCTGGAGCACGCCGCGTGCGATGGCGATTGGCTGCTTCTGGCCTCTGCTGTAGAGGGGGCTACCAGGCTATGCTGTACTTGCCTTCGTCGAGACGAGAAACGGTTGCCTTGCCTGCGAGCTGGTGGGCGGTGACCATCGCGTTCGCCAGGCAGATGCCGAGGTCGGGGAAACGGCCGGTATCGCCCTTGATGACGATCTGTGTGTCAGATATCATTTCGAAGCTCCAGGGCTGGCGGTTCACGGCGGAGGGGGCAAGGCGGGCTGACTCTAGAACAGTGCGCACCAGTGGTGACGAATGTTCGGGGATGCCACCCGTGACCAGCTGTTCCAGCGACTTGCGCATATGCCCGCGTGACAGAGCACTCATGACCACTGATCGGACCCCTCGCGCGGCCGGCCTGCCGACTGTTATTGAGCAAGGGCTGCCGGGCATCCGCATCATTGCATACCAGCACGTTCCCCACCCGTCTGCGAGCAACGCCAGAATAATCTGCTCACCCTGGTAGCCATATTCGGTCAGCTCTTCGTCGGACGTGCCGCACTCGGCATACACGAGACCGCTGCATCCCATGGGCGAGCGGTCGGCGATCTTCCAGTCGAGGCGAACAGTGCTGTTGAGCGGGACTGCGCTGACGACCGCTTCCATGATCTGAGTCCTGTCGGCGTCAGTGAACGTGTGCTGCTCGTAGTCGCGTATCGAATGACGTGTGCGTATCAGGTCGATGTAATTGAGTTCCTTTTCCATTGGCCGAGCCTCCTACTTGAGTGACGGCATGCGAATGCCGTGGTCCCTGGCAAACTGGATGGCTTTCGGATACCCTGCATCAGCGTGCCGTACGATGCCCATGCCTGGGTCATAGGTGAGAACACGCGACAGTCGTTTGGCCGCAGCATCGGTCCCGTCCGCGACGATGACCATGCCGGCGTGGATGGAGTAACCGATCCCGACGCCGCCGCCGTGATGGACGGAGACCCAGGTAGCCCCTCCGATCGTATTGAGGAGAGCGTTGAGGATGGGCCAGTCGGCGATGGCGTCGCTGCCGTCCATCATCTTCTCGGTCTCACGGTTGGGTGAGGCGACAGAGCCACAGTCGAGATGGTCGCGTCCGATGACGATGGGCGCGGAGATCTTGCCGGATTTTACGAGGTCGTTTATGATGAGGCCAAACCGCTCACGCTCACCATATCCCAGCCAGCAGATACGGGCAGGAAGCCCCTGGAACTGGACCTGGTCGCGCGCCATCTGGATCCACTTCACCAGGTGCTGATCATAGGCGAACTCCTTGAGGATAACCTCGTCGGTCGTCCAGATGTCCTTCGGATCCCCTGAGAGTGCTGCCCAGCGGAAGGGGCCCTTGCCTTCCTCGAACAAGGGACGGATGTACTTCGGGACGAAGCCGTCGAACTTGAACGCGTCCTCGTACCCGTTTGCCAGGGCCTGGCCACGGATGTTGTTGCCATAGTCGAACACGACGGCGCCTCGTTCCTGCAGGCCGACCATCGCCTTGCAGTGGACGGTGATGGCGTCCAGCGCGCGCCTCTCGTACTCGGCGGGGTTGCTCGTGCGCAGAGCGTATGCCTCCGCGAGCGGCATGCCGTTGGGGACGTATCCATTCAGAGTATCGTGGGCAGACGTCTGGTCAGTCACAACGTCAGGGATCACCCCTCGTCTCAGCAACTCGGGAAACACGTCGGCTGCGTTGGCAACGAGTCCGATGGACAGTGGCCGTTTCTCGGCAACGGCTTTCTGGACCATAAACAGCGCCTCGTCCAGGTCGGTCGTCATCGTGTCTATAAACTTGGCGTCGAGACGTTTCTGGATTCGAGCGGGGTCACACTCGACGATCAGCCCAACACCCCCGTTCATGGTGATGGCCAGAGGCTGTGCGCCGCTCATGCCACCGCATCCACCCGTAAGGACGAACCGTCCGCTCAGATCTTCCCAGCCAGCCTGCCGGGCGGCAGCGGCCAGTGTCTCATAGGTACCCTGCAGGATACCCTGAGCCCCGATGTAAATCCAGGAACCGGCGGTCATCTGGCCATACATGATCAGTCCCTTGTCTTCCAGTTTGTGGAATTCGTCCCAGGTCGCCCAGTGTGGAACCAGCATCGAATTGCTGATGATGACACGTGGCGCGTCGATGTGCGTCTTCCAGACGGCGACAGGCTTGCCGGATTGTACGACCAGTGTATCGTCGGCGTCCATGCTCTGCAGTGTCGCGATGATGTCGGCGTAGGCCTGCCAATTGCGAGCAGCCTTGCCCTTGCCGCCGTAGACGACCAGGTCTTCGGGCCGCTCTGCGACCTCTGGATCCAGGTTGTTCATCAGCATGCGCATGGGAGCTTCCAGCTGCCAGCTCTTGCATGTCAGGGTCGTTCCATGTGGTGCATGTATCGGTTCCATGTTCTTCCTCCTGTCAGACCGCATTGCTGCGAATCAGGTCTCGTACCGCGTTGATGTCTTCGATGAACATGCGGTCGCCGTTTATGGGTGGAACGAACCTTCTGAGCTGTGCGAAGAGCTTGCTGGTCGCCAGACCAAGCTTGTTCTCGCCGTCAAGGATGTCGACAGCCTGATAGGCGGCCAGCAGTTCGATGGCGACCACGGTCGCCACGTTGTCTGCAATGGAGCGGGCTTTTCGCGCAGCGATGGTACCCATGCTCATGTGATCCTCCTGGTCGGCGGATACTGATATGCTGTCCACGGAAGCGGGATGCGCCAGCACCTTGTTCTCGGAGACCAGAGCGGCCTGCGTATACTGGGCGATCATGAGGCCGGAGTTGAGACCTGCATCGCGTGTCAGGAATGCCGGCAGCCCACGGTTGAGGGCGGGGTTCAGCAGGCGGTTGGTGCGCCGTTCGCTGATGCTTGCCAGCTCTGACAGCGCAATGCCGAGGTAGTCCATGGCCAAAGCCACGGGTTCGCCGTGGAAATTTCCACCGGACAGGACGTCTCCGTCAGCAGGGAATAGGAGGGGATTGTCTGTGACTGCATTGAGCTCATTGAGTAATACGTTTTCCACGAAGTCGACCGTATCGGAGACGGCGCCATGGACCTGCGGCATGCAGCGGATGCTATAGGCGTCCTGAACCTCGTCGCACGTGCCGATGAGCTTGCTGCCTGCCACGTAGCTCAGAATATCCCTGGCAACAGCGCCCTGTCCAGCGTGCCGGCGTAGATCGTGGATGCGTTCGTCGAAGGGTTCGAGACGGGCGCGGAGTGCTTCCATGGTCATGGCGGCTGCCAGGTTGGCGGCACGAAGGAGCATGCGTGCGTCCGAGAAGACGAGAGCGGCTACGCCGGTCATGACGGCGGTGCCATTGATAAGGGCAAGGCCTTCCTTTGCTTCCAGGACGATTGGCTTGGCTCCGATGGCGTCGAGGATTGCCTGACCCTGGAGGATTTCGTCATGCACTTTCGCCGTTCCCCTGCCGATCAGCACGAGTGCCAGCGAGGCAAGAGGAGCCAGATCACCAGATGCGCCGAGAGACCCCTGTGAGGGAATCATGGGGTAGACATGCTTATTGAGCAGCTCAAGCAGCAGTTGCTCTACCTCGAGACGAATACCCGAGTGTCCGCTGGCAAGCGTATTGGCACGTACGAGCATTGTTGCCCGCGCCTCGTCCTCGCTGAAACAGCGGCCGACACCGACAGCGTGTGACAGGATGAGATTCTCTTGAAGCTTGCGCAAATCCTGGGAACCAATGTGTGCATTGCACAGAGAGCCAAACCCCGTGTTGATGCCATAGACGGGGGCTTCATTCTGGACGATCTTCCGGACAAATGAAGAGGCAAAGCCGATCTGTTCCACAGCTTCCTTGCCGAGTTCGACGACGGCACCCTGGCGGGCGACACGCACAACTTCGCTGGAGGTCAGGCTGGAACCGGTAAGACGTATGTTCATCAGTTCATCTCCTCGATGGTTGTTGCGAGTTCACTGAGTGAGTCGATCACGAGGGTTTCTGCGGGCAACGACTCCTGACGTCCAAAGAGAATGGCCTGGAGTCCAGCCGCGCGGGCTCCCTTGTAGTCCATGCGGTATGAGTCCCCCACATGGACAATCTCCTCCGGCTTCAGTTCGTTGGTGTCGACCAGTAGTTCCCAGATGCCTTTGTCGGGTTTCAGATACAGGACTTCGTCCGAGAAGATGAAATGTGTGAATGGCATGCGGATGTTCAGCATGTCGAGTACTTTCAGCAGAACCTGCCCCGGCGTTTTTCCTGTGTTGGAGGTCAAGGAGAGAGGGTAGTGCCGGGCCAAGTCTGTAAGCAGCTGTGGGGCGTCTGGCTCGACGAGGGCAGGCATCAGCTGGAAGATTGCCGCCTCATATCGGGGCAGGACAGCATCGACCAGATCCCTGGAAGGGTACACGCTGGCCTGCGTCAGAACGAAACCGATCTGACTCGAGGTTGTCAGAGTCCAGTCGCGCATCTCACGAACGTCTCTGCGCAAGACGTCGATGCGACGAAGACTCTCGTAGAGCCCATCCTCAGAAACGACGACGTTGTGTTCGCCAAGGACTTCACGAATGGCCCTGGCCCGGATGCGGTCGCGTAAAGCCTCATCCTGGTCATGGTCGAAAATAAGCGTCTTCCACAAGTCCAGGCTTATCGCACGTATCACGTCTTCTTCTCCTTCATCTCTTACATCTTCAGTATATGGCAAAGAGAGCGAGCTGTCACCCCCCACGTCGCATCATCTCAATTCATCGCGAACAGAGAGGGGGTAGCCGTGATGCTGACATCGGCAAGAGGCTGCAGGCAGCGATGCCAAAACTCCTGCAGGCCCCTGAGGTCAACGATCAGGCAAGGGCATGGCTCCGAGGGAAGCAAGCCGGGATACCTCCCTTGGAGCCGTGACATGTCCGACCATTTCGCTGTGATTTCTGATGATGCAATATGAGCGAGACGCCGGCATCAATCTGATAAAGAGAACTATTCCTGTCTGGATTCTACAAATTCCTAATTCTTAAGAAATACTTATCGGTAATTTTTTGGTTATACTCTTCCACTTCTTTGGAATTTGCCATAAAGGAGCCATTAAAATATACATCTGGTTTTATGCCCTGTTTAAGCAAGTTTTCGACTGTCTGTACAATAAGTGAATGAGCTATGAATGATCCAGCAACCGTTGAAACGGCGCCAACCTTCATTGGCAAATCTTCAAAAGATAAGGCAGCGTCCCCAATGGGGCAGCAATTATCAATCGCTATATCTGCAACATCTTTTAGTTTCTTGCCTGAGGTATGTAGTGTTTTAAGATGAGTTGCATAATCGAAAGAAGTAATAGAAATGACTTTAACTCCTCTTTTCGAAGCTTCAATCGCAACATCTATTGGAACAATATTATTGCCAGAATTGGAAATCACAATGATAACATCCGGGGGAATAAGTCGATGATAATCAACGATTAGTTTGCCCGCACCTTCCAGCTTCTCCATATATTCGCTCTTCGTTATTTCAGCATGTCCTGTCATTCCGGGTTCCAATATTGCATGTATGTTGGCTAGTGTGGATCCTCGCCAAAATATGTCTTCAGCAACAAGATGCGAATGACCTGTACCGAAGGCATGAATTATTCCACCATTCTTTGTACAATCTGCCATAAGATCAGCAGCCTTTTGGATGTTTTCGCTCTGTGTACTTTCAATTCGGTTAAGAATCTCAATTATTGACGAGAAGTATCTTTGCATGGCTAATTCCATATAGTTACCTCCCTGTAGTTTCATATTTCTCTTTTCCAGATTCAACCTTTCAGCCCTCTTTTCGTAAACTTTCTCAACAACTCACCGCCTCTCACTTGAGGAGCCCTTCCCCTTTTTCAGAATCCATCGCCTCTTCCCAAAGGGACAATTTACTCCTCTTCAATTTATAGTTTAATCCCCTTTTGCAATACCTTGTACGCTTGATACTCCGAATAACACTATGGCAAGAAATCCACCGGCAACGTTGACAGAGGTCAGGAACTCATATACTGGAGCTTGCCAAGGCACGAGACGACCGGTCCGCATCGCTGGACCGCTTGTCTGGCATGAGAAGTGCGGTCCGCCCTCAGAAGCGGATGCAACCGGTGGCCGAGTGGGAGTCCTCTATGACTCACCGCAGGCGGCCGGACCGAAAACTCAATGACATGGAGGAACCAGAATGTTCAGGACAGGATTTCGGAACCGGATCGAGAAGCAGGTTGGCCCGACGATAGGTTGCAGGCCCGCAGGTGGAAAACGGATCGTATCGCTTGTGCTTGCTGTCATCATGGTATCGATGCTGGTTCTGGTCCCCACAGGACAGGCCGGTGGTGTCGCCTCGGCCGCTTCGATGCGTCGTGTTTCCCTTGATATTCGCGCTGGTCAGTCCAGCTTCGTCGTCACCGTAGGCGCCAGCCGTGTTGCAGGCAGCTTCCCCAAGGGGTTCGTTCCCACCAGGCTTGGCGCCGGCCTTGCCTTCCCGATGCGTGCCGTCATCGAGGCAGTGGGTGGCATCGTGCGGTTCGAGCGGTCGCAGAACACCGCCTACTTCGCTCTGGGACCAGTTGCGGGTGCGTATGAGTTTGGCAGCAGGACACTCGTTGACAGCTCCTATCGCACGTCGGTCCGGAAGGACCTGGTCCGTGTCTCCGGCAAGACCGGGGCCCTGTTCCTTTCGGATGAACTTCTTAAGGGCCTGGTAATCGCGTCTGGCGGGATGATGACATCGTCTGTCAGGAATGGACTCACGTCGATCGTCCTCCAGATCCCGTCCGTCATAAAAGATGTCCTCGGCTATGAACATGACACGTTCCCTGCCAAGGCCGGGAAGATGCGGCTCGTGACCCTGGCACCGAATCTGGCAGAGAACTGCTTCGCCCTTAGTCAGGGCAGCAACATCATTGCTACGTCCGAGTACACGGACTACCCTGAGGAGGCCAAGAAGATACCGACCGTCGGCGCATTCAGTAGCCCATCACTGGAGAAGCTACTGGTCCTGTCACCTGACCTCATCCTGGTGACGGACGGCACGCCGCTTGCGGTCGTGGAGCGTCTCCGCAAGATGGGTCGCGAGCTCTACGCTGACGATCCCAAGTCTCTGTTGGGTATCGTGGGTGCCATCCGTTCGCTGTCAGTAGTACTTGGGGTCCCGGACCGGGGGTTCGAGGTGGCACTGTCGATGCACCGTTCCATCGCGCGCGTGGCCGAGACGGCAAAGAAGTTGACTCGCAAACCGGCCGTTTACGTCGAGATCTGGAATAGTCCGCTGACGAGCGCCGGGAAAGGGACATTTGTCTCAGACCTCATCTCAATCGCCGGCGGATCCAACATCGCCGATGAGGCGAATACTCCATGGCCCGTGCTGTCCGAGGAATACGTCATCAGTCACAACCCGGACGTCATTGTCGTGGCATCCGGCATGGGATCCGGAGACGTCTCAGGGCGGACCGCGTTCTCCACGATCAACGCCGTGAAGCAGGGGCACGTCTATGACATCGTGGGTGACTACATCTTCCGCCCATCCCCTCGTATCGTCAGGGGTCTCGAGATGATCGCAGACTATGTCCAGCGCGCTTCCCGTCCCTGACGCCGGGGTCCGACGACACGATGCGGCTGTGCTTGTGGGCACAGTCGCGGTCCTGCTGGTCGTTACGGGCGTCAGCGTGTTCTTTGGCAGTGCAGGTCTGACGCCTTTCCAGGTACTGCACGGACTGCGTCTCGCCATTGGGGGCGTGCCCACAGGGGCACCGGAAGGCCAGATCGTGATGCTGAGGCTTGTGCGCATCGGGCTGGGCATCCTGGTCGGGGCGTCGCTGGGGCTGTCAGGTTTTCTCCTGCAAACGGCCTTCCGGAATCCGCTTGCTGATAGCTACCTCCTCGGCGTTTCAGGGGGAGCACAGCTGGCCGTCACACTGGTTGCTCTTCTCGGTCTTGCCGGGACGGTCGCTTCCGTTCCCGTCATGATCGCTGCACCACTGGCTGGAGGCCTCCTCGTTCTGGCGATGCTCCTGGTCATCAGCAGGCGCATCGGTCACGACCTGCTGGCGTTTCTATTGTCGGGTCTTGCCCTCTCCTACATGCTGAATGCCCTGTACTCGATCCTCGTCTCGACACGGCCCGACATCCTCTCCAACACCATCTTCTGGTCCTGGATGGGGCTCAACAGGGCGTCCGGAACGGGCATGGCAGTTGTGGCTGCAGGACTGATCGTGGCTGTACCGGTCGTCATGAGCCTGATGCGCCCTCTCCGGGCGTATCTGGTAGGCGACGACTTTGCGCAGAACCTGGGCGTCAACGTGAGAAGAACGAGGATTTCACTGCTGGTTATCAGTGTTATTCTCGCTGCCACAGACGTTGCCGCCTCGGGAGTCGTGGGATTCGCTGGACTGTTCTCTCCACACCTGGCACGCCTGCTGACGCGTCGCACGGACCGCACGTTCGTCGTCCTGACCATGCTGATGGGTGCGACCGTCGTGGTTCTGGGGGACCTCATAGCTCGTTCGGTGAGCCTATCTGAGGTGCCGTTGAATACGGTGCTGTCGCTTTTTGGGGCACCATATCTGATCTGGTTGTCGATCAAGTCGAGGAGGGTGATGTGATCTCCGCTGTCCTCGAGCTCTGCGACGTCGCTGTCGGGTACTTCCGCGGGGAACCCGTTCTCAGAAACGTGACGATCAGCATTCGTCCGGGTGAAGCGGTTGCGCTGGTCGGCCGCAACGGGACAGGGAAGTCGACGCTCCTTCGGACGATGCGTGGGTTCTTGCTGCCCTTCGATGGCCAGGTCGTGCTGAAGGGTCACCCGCTGCAGTCCGTGAGTCCGCAGACCCTTGCAGCGACCATTGGGTTCCTGTCGCCTGGGATACCTCAGGCGCACATCTTGGTGGATGAGGTCATCGAGCTTAGCTCCCTTGGACGGCTCAAATCCATGCAACAGCTCGAGGCCTCGGATCACCCTGACGTGTTCTCAGAGGTCAGCGGCTTTGGTGCACGTTTTTTGGACGAGATGTCTTCAGGACAACAGCGCAAGATCATGCTCCTGGCTCTTGTGGCGCAGTGGACGGACGTTCTCCTGATGGATGAGCCCGAACTGCATCTCGACCTCCCCAGCCTGCGCGAACTCCACGGCCTGATATCCTGGGCTACCGCAAAAGGAAAGTCGGTTGTGCTGTCCACGCACAATCTCGAGACCATACGCGTCCTGCCGGACCGGCTGTACGTTGTGGGCGACAAGACCGTGCGCGAGGCGCCTCGGACTGAGGAGACCGTGCAGGCGCTGCTGGAAGGGAATGAGTCGATTTGACGCGCGGGAAGTTTGCTCTTAGACTTGACTTTACTGAGAGAAACAAGCGGCGAACAATGAGCCGTCCGAGTTGGTTCAGCTGGACGTCATGTCGTTCATACAGGAGGCTCGTGGTGAGGAAGCTGCTGGCAGCAGGATGCGTCGTGATGCTGGTCGCAGTTGTGGCGACCGGTTGTCGTGTGGGCTCGCCGCCCCAGGTGAACGCGAAGATGTTCCTTGTCAGAACGTCATCGCAAGAGATCGAGCTTGTCGCGGTGCCCCGACGGGTCTCTGCGGAGCTCCCTCTCGCCGAGGCTGTTCTGCGAGAGCTTCTCAAGGGCCCGACAGCCGCAGAGCGCCGGCAGGGGCTTGCATCGCTGATCCCCGAAGGGGCCGCACTCCGGTCCGTTTCTGTCACCGAGACGGGCGTCGCACGGGCCGACTTCAGTGAAGGGCTGCAGCAGGGGATAGGCGGTTCCATGCGTGTCTTGGGCATCCGGCAGCAGATCGAGACGACACTCATGTGGATATCGGGCATCACATCGGTTATAGTATCTGTCGAAGGCCAGACGGAGGGGATTCTGCAACCCTGAGGAGTATGCTCCTCTCAGATTCCGGTCACCTTTGACCCTTGTCCGGACGGGGGAACGAACACTGATGTAACTCTGGAGGAATGGAATGGAGAGAATAGTCTATCTGGATAACGCGGCGACCACACCTGTAGACTCTGCCGTCCTTGACGAGATGAAGCCGTTCTTCGTCGAGCAGTTTGCCAACCCCATGACCTACATGCATTCATCTGCGGGCGATGTGGCATACACAGCAGTCGAGAAAGCTCGAGAGCGCGTCGCATCTCTTATCGGCTCGAAGCCCGAACAGATCATGTTCACGAGTGGCGGGACGGAGTCGGACAACTGGGCGCTCAAGGGGACAGTCGAAAGGGCTTCACGCGAGCGCTTGCACAAGCCCGGGCACGTGGTGACGGCGGAGTTCGAGCACCACGCCATCTTGCACAGCGCTCTGGCACTGCAGCGCCAGGGATATGAGGTGACGTTCGTGAAGGTTGGACGCAGCGGTATCGTGGACCCCGACGACGTGGAGCGCGCCATGCGTCCAACTACCGTGCTGGTGTCGATCATGCACGCAAACAATGAGATTGGAACGATACAGCCCATCGCCGACATCACGCGCGTGGCTCATGAACACGGAGCTCTCATGCACACGGACGCCGTCCAGACGACTGCGCATATTCCCGTCGACGTGAACGCCCTGGGGGTCGATTTCCTGAGCGCCTCTGCTCACAAGTTCAACGGGCCAAAGGGTGTGGGTATCCTGTTTGTTCGTGATCAAGCTGCACTGTATCCTTTCATCGACGGAGGCGGACAGGAGTGGGGATTGCGTGGTTCAACCCACAACGTTCCTGGTATTGTCGGGCTGGGCAAGGCGGCGCAGTTGGGCAAGGAACGACTGCCGAGCGAGTTCAAGCGTCTGACGGCGCTCCGGAACATGCTGTTTGACAAGCTTTCGGCGCGCATCGACAGAATCGTCGTGAACGGTGACATGAAGCAACGTGTGCCACAGAACCTCAATATTCGTATCGAGGGGATCGACAACGAACCACTGCTCCTTGCCATGAACGAAGCCGGAATCATCGCAGCGGGCGGTTCGGCATGCAATGCCCAGGAAACGCTGCCGTCGCACGTGCTGACGTCTATCGGCTGTGACCTGAAGGAGGCGAAGTCGTCGTTACGTCTCTCGCTTGGGTACGCAACGACAGAGAAGGACGTCGACCGTGCCGCAGACGTCATTCCTGGTCTGGTGAGGTTCCTGCGCTCGTTGGCTTGAGGTAACATGGACAAGTACAGTCGTGTTACGATCCGTGAGTTCATGAGCCCAAGCAACATCGGGCACATTGACAGCCCCTCAGGTACGGGGCATATCACCGACAATGCGGACGCCGTCGAACTGACCCTTTTCATCAGCGTCGACGCAGGTCGCATCACCGATGCCAAATACCGGATAGCAGGGTGTACGGCTCTTATTGCAACGCTCTCTGTTCTCAGTAAGGAACTGCCAGGCAAGACCATTGACGAGGCTCTGGCTTTCGACATGCTGTATCTGTCGGGCCTGCTCGACGGCCTGCCCGAATCGAAGTGGCGCTGTGCCGGGTATGCCGTTCAGGCGCTGCACCTGGCGATTGGAGACTACCAGAGCAAGGTATCTTGAGCGATTCTATCTGTATGGAGCTGCCCCGCCGGCAAGACCTGGTATCTCTACCAGATGGTTCTGGACGGTCACGGTTCATGATACCGTCACGTGGAGAGGTTGACGCGAAGTCCTGTCGGGACACAATGACTGTATGACTACCGTGGCGATGTATACCTGCATCTGTAAAAGGCAGCATACCGAGGGGCGTCGCTAGTCGCATATCTGTACACTGAACATGCGAAGCCTCCCGGAGACGGGAGGCTTTTTGGTCACTGGAGAGTTCACAGGGAAGGAGAACGAATGACGATAACGCTGGTACCCATAAACACTCTGCGGCAACACGAGCAGATTCAGAACGAGAACTTGATGAGAGTCCAGCGTGATCTGGTGCGGGACGGTATGATCAAGGACCCTATCATTGTGGACCAGCGGACTATGGTTATCCTGGATGGTCATCACCGCTACAACGTTCTCAAGCGCATGGGGTACAAGTACGCACCCGTCTATCTCGTCGACTACAGCAGTGATCAAATAGGAGTTACTGCCTGGAGAACTGGTGAACATGTCACGAAGGCAGAGGTCACGCGAGCGGGCCTCACCGGGAATCTCATGCCTGCCAAGACCTCGCGCCATATCGTTCCGGACATGCCCCATGGTGTCAACGTACCTCTCGCGGTACTAAAGGAGAAAGCACATGACAACAAACTCCATCTTGAACCTCATCGGCAACACGCCGGTCGTCGAGCTTCAGCACTTCAGCACAAATCCCGGGGTTCGGATCCTGGCAAAGCTGGAAGGTAACAACCCCGGAGGATCCCTCAAGGACCGCCCCGTCCTCGCAATGTTCAGGGACGCCGAGGAGCGAGGGGTGCTGAAGCCCGGTGCCAAGCTGCTGGAAGCCACCAGCGGGAACACCGGGATTGCCATGGCGATGATTGCGGTTCTGCGTGGCTACAGGTTCCGTGCGGTGATGGCCGAGAGCGCGAGCATCGAACGTCGGAAGATCATGAAGATGTTCGGCACGGATATCGTTCTCACCGACGCCGCCGGCGGCACGAATCTGGCCATCAAGACTGCACAGCAGATGCTTGCGGACGATCCGTCATGGGTCAACCTCAACCAGTTCGAGAACAGCGCCAACCCGCGTTCGCATGAGGAGACAACTGGCCCTGAGATACTGCGGGACGTTCCTGACGTGACGCATGTGGTCGCCGGCATGGGTACGGGTGGTACGTTGGCCGGACTGTCCGCCTTCAGGAACAGGCAGGCGCCACAGGTGAAGGTTGTCGGGATCGAACCTATTGCCGGTAGCAAGATCCAGGGCCTGCGGAACATGGTAGCTTACACACCCGGTATCTTCAGCTTCGATAGCCTGGACGTGACGCTGCGGATGACCGAAGATGCTCCCGCCTTTGACATCGCGCGTGAAATCTACCGAAAGGAAGGCATCAGTGTCGGCATCTCCTGCGGTGCGGCCCTCTGGGGAGTCATGGAACTGGCCCGCACGCTGGAACACGGCGTGATTGTAGTTATCTTCCCCGACCGTGGCGATCGCTACGCCAGCACGGCGCTTTTCGAGTAACGTTTCGGCCACCAGGTTCGATGTGGCCCAGCGAAGCATCTGGAGCCAGAAGCGCGTAATGGTGGCGTAACGAGTCGATGATTAACGAAAAGGGCCTCCGGCTGCTACGGAGGCCCTTTCCCCTTCTGGGGAGGAGGTTGGTATGAAGTCTGTTTCACCACCTCTAGTACGCGGATGTCGGAGCGAACGTTCGATCCATTCTTCACACTGTATTCACCCGTGACCCGTTCATGCTGACCAGAAGCCCGCTCAGGATGAGCCCATGTCGATGATGGTCTGCGGGGGGACGTGCTCATGGAGAACCAGCATGCCGATGGCTGTGTCACCCTTGCTAACAGTGAATTTACTGAAAATTGGCCTCAAAAACAAGAAGAAACATTATGAGCAAAATCTGATAAATATGTTTGCATTCTCCGAGCGACTTGCTATAAGCATTTATCATAGGTTATATATGCTAAGGGGGAAATACTTATGGACAAAGAAAAAGTGGTTCTGGCTTATTCCGGAGGTCTTGACACATCTGTCATTCTTAAATGGTTGGAAATCGAATACAACTACGATGTCATCGCAGTCTGTGTCGATGTAGGCCAGAAGGATGATTTCGCAGCTGTCAAGAAAAAGGCATTGGAGACCGGAGCTGTCAAAGCTTACGTCATCGATGTGAAAGAAGAATTCGTGAAAGACTATGCATTCACTACCCTGAAGGCCGGGGCTGTATACGAAGACGATTACCTGCTGGGAACATCCTTCGCACGACCGCTGATCGCCAAGAAACTGGTGGAAGTGGCTGAGAAGGAAGGGGCTGTGGCTATCGCCCACGGCTGTACCGGTAAAGGGAACGACCAGGTACGTTTCGAATGTACCTTCAAGGCCATGAATCCCTACCTGAAAATCATTGCACCCTGGCGTATCTGGAATCTTAAATCCCGTGAGGACTGCATCGATTTTGCCAACAAACACGGTATTCCGATCCCCGTAACCAAGAAAGACATTTACAGTCGTGACGGGAACGTGTGGCACCTCAGCCACGAAGGCGGCGATCTGGAAGACCCCTGGAATGAGCACGACCCCAGCATCTATCAGATGACTGTGAAGCCTGAAGATGCTCCGGATGTGCCGGTCTACGTGACCATCAGCTACGAAAAAGGCATGCCGGTTGCTGTAGACGGCGTGAAAATGAGTTCCCTGGAATTGCTGATGCAGCTGAACAAACTGGGTGGCGCCAACGGCATCGGTGTCATTGATATCGTCGAGAACCGACTGGTTGGGATGAAATCCCGTGGCGTTTATGAGACACCGGGCGGCACGCTGCTTCACAAATCCCATGCGATTCTGGAAAAACTGGTCCACGACCGTTCTACCATGAGCTTTAAATCCGGCATCGCCAAGAAATACTCCGAGCTGGTTTACGACGGACTTTGGTTCACACCGTTGAAAGTCGCTCTGGATGCTTTCGTGGAGTCCACACAGCAGGTGGTCACAGGCGATGTGAAGCTGAAGCTCTACAAGGGCCAGATTTACTACGCCGGGTCCAAATCACCGTTCTCCATGTACAGTGAGGAGTTCGTCACCTTTGGTGAAGACGATGTATACAATCAGCATGACGCTGAAGGATTTATCAATCTGTTCTCACTGCCGCTGAAAGTGCGTGCCCTGATGGATTTAAGAAACAGCGAAAAGGAAAAGGACATCACATGAAGCTATGGGGAGGCCGGTTCTCGGAACCGGCCTCCGAATTACTGGATGAATTCAATGCCAGTATCGAATTCGATAAGCGTCTCTTCCGGCAGGACATCCGGGGCAGCATGGCCCATGCCAGGATGTTGGGGAAGATCGGGATTCTGACTTCCCACGAAGTGCTGCAGCTGGTGGAAGGGCTCGAAGGGATCCTCAGGGATATGGAAGCCGGAACGGTTCCTTATACCAAGGCAGACGAGGACATCCACATGTGGGTGGAACGGGTCCTTACAGAACGGATCGGGACAGTGGGCAAGAAACTGCATACCGGCAGGAGCCGGAACGACCAGGTAGCCGTGGATCTGAAGCTGTATATGAAGGATGAACTCGCGGAAATCGCGGGCCTTCTGCTGGAGTTGTTGGAAACACTGGTATCCATAGCAGAGATGCATAAGGATACCATGCTGCCGGGGATGACCCATCTGCAGAATGCACAGCCCGTGACCTTCGGGTATCATCTGATGGCGTATTTCCAGATGTTCAAGAGGGATTACGGCCGTCTCTTGGACTGCATAGAACGGATGGACCTGAGCCCCCTCGGCAGCGGTGCCCTGGCAGGGGTGACCTATGCTTCCGACCGCAGTTATACCGCCTTGGAACTTGGCTTTGCAGGGGTTACGGAGAATGCCATGGATTCCGTCAGCGACAGGGACCATGTGATTGAGTTCATCGCCGATGCGTCCATCCTGATGATGCACCTGAGCCGCTTCTGTGAGGAACTGATTCTCTGGAACTCGTCGCCCTTCAGTTTCATCGAAATGGATG
>Ga0209538_1000596_pt1 | contig 20752 bp, 16 predicted proteins | sample BarGraNGADG00211_2_FD_184492 | JGI IMG/M metagenome (GOLD analysis project Ga0209538, IMG submission 184492) | Arctic peat soil microbial communities from Barrow, Alaska - Barrow Graham LP Ref core NGADG0004-211 (SPAdes) (version 2) | ecosystem: Environmental > Terrestrial > Soil > Wetlands >... | reverse complement strand
TATATTCAGAATATGATCACGGGTACTACCATAGACAAGAGAATGTGATCCACAGGAGTTGTTGCCAACCATACCCCCGATCATACAACGGTTAGATGTTGAGGTCTCGGGACCAAAGAAGAGTCCTGAGGCAGAGACTATCAGGTTAAGTTCATCCAGTATCACACCCGGTTCGACCCGCACCCAGTGTTTGGTTTCGTTAAATTCCAATACCGCATTCATATAACGTGACACATCAACTACAATACCTGTTCCAACTACCTGGCCTGCAAGCGATGTTCCTGCCGTTCTTGGTATCAGTGGAATCTTTTCAATCCGGGCAAAGTCTATCAGAACCTTCAGATCATCGCTGTTTTTGGCTCTTACCACTGCCAAAGGGACTTCGCGATATGCAGAAGCATCTGTTGAGTACATGAGTAGGGTAGCGGTGTCGGTATAGAGATCACCTTTTAATTTGTCCTTAAGAGATTGAATGTTGTCTATTTGACTTTTAGAATACATGCCTGTTTTTGTTTAAACAAAGATAATCAGAACTCTTAAAGATTTAAGAGAATGCTTACTTTTGCAGCAATGTTTCTAATGAATAATTACTCTTTTAGCTAATGCCTACTATTTGATAAATATGATCAAGAATAAAAAAGCACAACTTTACATCATCATCGTTCTTTCAATGGTATTCTGGGGAATGTCTTTTGTCTGGTCTACTATTGTTTTTAGATATCTGGAACCCATTACTACTGTTTTCTTCAGATTGATTATTTCAGCGGGGATTCTTTTTGCAGGACTAAAGCTATTTGGCAAACTAGAAAAAGTAAAACGTGAGCATTATAAAATGTTTCTGATATCTGCACTGTTTAATCCCTTTCTTTACTTTTTGGGAGAGAATTTTGGACTTAAAAATTCTTCAGCTACTATCAGTGCAGTCATCATTGCAACAATCCCGGTCTTTTCACCCATAGCTGCCTATTTCTTTTTGAAGGAGAGGCTTTCTATGTTAAATGTTGTCGGATTGATTGTATCGTTTGGTGGTGTTGTGGTTATGCTGGTCAATAAAGACCTCTCATTAAATGCAGCGCCATTAGGCCTGATGTGTCTTGGTTTTGCAGTCATAGCGGCCATCATTTACTCTATGTTGCTGAAAAGGCTGGCTTTTCATTACAATGCTTTCACAGTTATTGCCAATCAAAACCTTATAGGTTCTTTCTTGTTTCTGCCTCTTTTTCTGATATTTGAAGCCAACAAGCTTTCTTCTGTTACTTTTAATGCTTCCTGGGTAAGTTCATTGCTGATGTTATCGGTTTTTGCCTCCTCACTAGCATTTGTATTCTTCGCAATCGGTACACGCGAAATAGGAGTGAGCAAGACAAGCATTTTTTCTAACCTTATCCCTGCAATTACAGCCATAGGTTCTTATTTCCTTCTAAATGAAGCTTTCTCGGTACAAAAGGGTGCAGGGATATTGATGGTGATTTGTGGTCTCTCAATCAGTCAATTGAATAAGAAGCAAGTTGCTCAACATCCTGAAGAAGTATTTGAAGGCTGATGAAGGGAAGTGTGTGGAAATCAGCAAATACAAGGTACACAGAAGAGAATTATAGAATATTTCAGTCTGATAATTTGCAGTTTCAGGAAAGATTGTTACTTTTGCAACCTCAAACACGGCGGGGTAGCTCAGTTGGTTAGAGCGTAGGATTCATAACCCTAAGGTCACGAGTTCAATTCTCGTCCCCGCTACTAAAAAGCATTCTTAGGTAAACTAGGGATGCATTTTTTTTACCTGCTACCGAATATTGAACTCCCTACCCTTATCATGGTGCTTCCTTCCTGAATGGCAATCAGATAGTCGTCAGACATCCCCATCGAAATTATCTTAAAATTTTCTTTTCCCTTGAAGTATTCTCTTTGAAGCTGATCAAAGATCTTTTTAAGATTTTGAAACTCACTATGGATAATCTTTGTATCATCTGTATAAGTAGCCATCCCCATTACGCCATCTATGCTGATATTTTCCATTTTAAGGTATTCAGGACTGTCCAAAAGTGTTTTGGCAGACGGATAGGTTAATCCGAACTTGCTCTCTTCTGAGGCAATGTGAAACTCAAACAGGCAATGGATGATACGGTTATATTTTAAAGCCTCCTTGTTGATTTCCTGCATTAATTTCAAGCTGTCCACACTATGGATCAAACTGATAAAGGAGGCTATATATTTTACCTTATTTGATTGAAGATGACCAATAAAATGCCATTGGATATCATCAGGCAAATCAGCTTGTTTAGTACAGAGTTCCTGAACTTTATTTTCCCCAAATAAACGTTGACCAGCCTCATATGCCTGCAAAATAGAATCTACAGGTTTCGTTTTTGATACAGTAACCAGACAAACGGTCTTGGGGATTTCCTTTTTGATTTTAAATATATTTTCTGAAATACTCATATAAAGTTTGTTGCTACAAATTTAGCTAAAAAGAAGGGTTCTTCTTTCAAAACTATTTACCGAATTTATTAATCATGTCATCCCTATGGGACTATATGTATTAATGCCTTATTCTACAATCATGACATCCCTTCGGGATTTAAGAAAAATGCCGAAGGCATGACTGTATTATAGAAAATATTCATATCACATACAGAACCCAGAAGGGGTGAAAGTATCTGATAAATAATACTTTCACCCCTTCTGGGTTCACCTTTTTCATTCCTTTTGCTATAATACTTTCATCCCTTCGGGATTTTAATAAACCGATCAATACATGCTGATATAATCATAAGTGTTTCCGGTCCAGGTGAGATATTTTTCGAAGTCACTAAATGCGATTACAATAGAAGCTGTATTGATATTGGGATGAAAACTGATCCTAAGCAAATGCTTTATATTTTCATCAAGAAAGAGATGAACATGATGTGTGGTATCATTGACAAGTCCAAAGGGAGAAACCGAACCCGGTTTTAACCCCAGATATTTCTCCATTCTCTGTTCTGAGGCAAAACTGAGTTTCCCTTGTTTCAGCCGATGTTCCAGATCGTGAATATCCAAATCCTGCCTGTGTTCCAGAATGACAAGATAATGTTTATTCCCTTTGTGGTTTCTGAAAAAAAGATTTTTACAATGAGTGGTCTCTTTGATGTCTTTCCAATATAGCAAAGCAATTTCTATGGTCGGTGCTTCAGGATGTTCATGGTATTCAAAATCAATCTGAAGGCTTTTCAGGACTTCATATACCCGGGGGTCTCCATTCATTTTTTATGATTTTAATTCAAATTCAAAGATAAAATATTTCATTATTATTTTTAATAAAAACTAATTGATTTTTAAAAGATTAAAACTTTTTTCCAGATAAAATAAATCTCATTATTATTTTGATTTATCATAATAATCCATCTAACTTTGCAATGTTATTGTATTAACAAATTATTATATTTTCCAATCACATTAATTACATTTAATAATGAATTTAGAGAAAATAATGACCGACCTGGAGCGAAAACATCCAGGCGAATTTGAGTACCTACAAGCAGTTCGCGAAGTATTGGAATCAATTGAAGACGTTTACAATGCTAATCCACAATTCGCTTCAGCAAACATTATCGATCGTCTTATTGAACCCGATCGGATCCTGACATTTAAAATCTGTTGGGTAGATGACAATGCAAAGGTTCAGGTAAATCTTGGTTACAGGATTCAGTTTAACAATGCAATCGGCCCTTATAAAGGTGGCTTGCGTTTTCACCCTAGTGTGAATCTGAGTATTTTGAAATTCCTTGGATTCGAACAGATCTTTAAGAATGCACTCACAACACTTCCTATGGGAGGAGCTAAGGGAGGTTCGGATTTCAGCCCCAAAGGAAAATCTGATACAGAAATCATGCGTTTCTGTCAAGCTTTCATGCTTGAATTGTGGAGATTAATTGGTCCGGAGCAAGATGTACCTGCCGGTGATATTGGTGTAGGTGGTCGTGAAATTGGTTTCCTGTTTGGAATGTATAAGAAACTGACTCAGGAGCATGTAGGTGTACTTACCGGTAAGGGTATAAACTGGGGTGGTTCATTGGTTCGTCCTGAAGCCACAGGATTTGGCGCTGTTTATTTTGCTCAGGAAATGCTGGCAACCAAAAATCTTACTTTTAAAGATAAAAGAGTAGCTATTTCAGGTTTTGGTAACGTAGCATGGGGTGCTGTTACAAAAGCAACTCAGCTTGGCGCTAAGGTCGTCACTATCTCCGGTCCTGATGGATATATTTATGATCCTGATGGCATCAGTGGAGATAAAATTAAATATTTGCTTGAGTTGCGTGGTTCTAATCAGGACGTTGTTGCACCTTATGCACAGAAATTTCCTAATGCAAAATTCGTTGCAGGTAAAAGACCATGGGAAGTTACATGTGATATCGCCATTCCTTGTGCCACTCAGAACGAAATGGGCAAAGAAGATGCCGAGCATCTTATTAAGAATGGCTGTATAGCTGTTGCTGAAGGAGCAAACATGCCTTCAACACCGGAAGCTATCGAAGTATTTATGTTCAATAAAATTCTCTTTGCACCCGGTAAGGCTGTAAATGCAGGAGGTGTTGCTACTTCAGGTCTCGAAATGTCACAGAACTCTATGAAGCTAAATTGGTCAGCTGCTGAAGTTGATATGCGTTTGCATGAAATCATGCGGAACATTCATACAGCATGTGTACTCCATGGTACACAGTCTGACGGTTACATCAATTATGTCAAGGGAGCTAACATAGCGGGCTTTATTAAAGTTGCCTATGCAATGCTTGATCAGGGAGTGATCTAATCTGTACAATATAAATAATACCTATTATACAAACGTAGAGACGCAATATTTTGCGTCTCTACTTGTTTTGATGAATACCATAATTGAACAATCAATACCAAAAAATATTAACCATTTAAAGAAAGCGCTGCTTTGCTTGTAAACAATTTATTCAGTTTTGCATTGATCTTCTTCAGTTCAACCAGATTGGGATCGTAGACACCATCACACCATTCCATCATCTCTGCGTGCTGAGGATGTTTCTTATCTTTAATGGCTGCCAGAAACAACATAAATCCGGGAACCCCTCCACAATCTTCAATCGGGCATGCACCTATAGCATCTGTACAAACAGGATAAAACTTTCCTGTTTCTGCAGTTACAATCTTTTCAAGAGTTATTGTATGTTTCCAGCTATCTCCGAAATCGTAAGTATAATTCAATGTATCACCGGGATTGATAAAGATCTCAGAGATTAATTTCTCCCTGCAGTCGACATCTTTCTTGGGGACCTTTACATATTTAGCCATATGAGGCATCTTAGCAAAAAGCTCGTCCCAATTGTTTTTATCCAATTTCAATTTCACTTTATAAACGCCAAAATCATAGTTTGAAGTCTTATCGTAGACCTCTTCATTGATTTCGTATTTGATATCGTTACTTTCGAAACAATAGAGGTGGGAGTTTTCCCAACCCATAGCATACTGAATGACGAGGTGTAACCGGTGCAGATCAATATCCGATTCAACCAATACGGTTCTGCTTATTTCCGGAGTTAAGTCGTCGAGTATTATTTTTAATTGAAAAATTGATTTCATTTTATATTAGGTTTATCTTTTTTTCAAATTTATGAATTTATTCCATAGCGCAAACAGAAATAAAGCAAGCAATTTGGATAATTTATTTTATTAACAAGTAGTTGTTCAATATTGTAATGAAACAAATTTTTCAAAATGGGTAATAAATTTTACTAATTGTTTATTAATAAATTGCAGTTTACACCACTATTTTTGTATTTTAGCAGTTCTAAATGTCAACCCATAATCAAAAAAATCTATTGTCATGTTGAAACAAATTATTGTCACAATTTTACTAAGTATCTTAACAATAAATTGTTTGCCACAAGCATTGAACTGGATGGCTGATGGTAATAGCTATACTATCTTCGAGAGTGGAAAGGTGGTGAAAGTAGAAATACCCTCTATGAATAAGACCACTTTGATTGAAGCAGATCAGTTAATTCCAAAGGGTTCGACCATCGCACTACAACCTTCTGGTTATAAATGGTCTGATGACTATAATAAATTGTTAATAAATGTCAAAACTACCACACTTTATCACAAGACAACAGGTGAGGTTTGGGTCTATAATACTACAGATAAAAAATTAGTTCAATTGGGTCAGGGTTTGCGTCAGAATGGATTGATGTATGCTAAATTCTCACCTGATGCAAACAAAGTAGCCTATGTCTATCAGGATAAAAAAAATGATGCTGTAGTTTACAACTTATATGTCGAAGACTTGCTTTCGGGTAAGGTTAAACAGTTGACATTTGATACCAAAGACCGCAACATCAATGGCACTTTCGACTGGGTGTATGCCGAGGAATTGTACTGCAGGGATGGTTTCCGCTGGAGTCCCGACGGAACTAAAATTGCCTTTTGGAATACGGATGCTTCCAAGGTTCGCAACTATTTAATGCTCAACACTACTGATTCAACCTATTCATTTGTGGTCCCGGTTGAATATCCAAAAGCCGGCACCGATCCTTCGCCTGTAAAGATTGGCGTCGTGGATATTGCCAAAGCAAAGACAAAATGGATCAACACCAGCAGTGATTTGCGTCAGAATTATCTCACCCGGATGGAATGGGCAGATAACAACGCACTCATCATTCAGCAGTTGAACCGCAAACAAAATGAATCCCGGATATTGGTAGCTGATACCAAAACAGGTGATTGTAACCGGATCTGGAAGGAAAACGACAGCACCTGGGTTGATATTGAAGCCGCATGGAACGGTGGCGATAATGTTGGCTGGAACTGGATTGAAGGGAAAAAAGCTTTTGTATGGGCAAGTGAAAAGGATGGCTGGCGTCATCTTTACAGAATAGGAATGGATGGTTCTGAAAAACTGATTACTACCGGAAACTTCGATGTAATGAAGATTTATCTGATCGATGAAATGCATAACGTGATCTATTTCAGCGCTTCGCCAACCAATGCAACCCAGCGTTATCTTTATAAAACAAGGTTGGATGGCACAGGTGCGCCCGAACGAGTATATGTTACTGAACCTGATGGAACACACAATTACACAATGTCGCCAAATGGCAACTGGGCAAGGCATAGTTTTTCAAGTCACCTCTATTATTCAGCTTCAGAATGGGTTAGCCTGCCTTCATACAAACCGGTTGATGATAAATTAAATATTGCCAATAATCTGAAGGAAGATCCATTGGGTAAACAGATCTCGTTTTTTCAGGTCAAGACAGTTGATGGCATCACTATTGACGGGTGGATGGCTAAACCAAAAGATTTTGATCCAACCAAGAAATATCCAATCTTCTTCACGGTTTATGGTGAACCCGCTGCCTGCACAGTGAACGACCGCAATGGTGTGGGACGCGATATGCAGTTTGGTGGCTTTGTTGCCGACAAGGGATATCTTTATGTCTCGGTCGAAAATCGTGGCGCACCAGCTCCCCGTGGACGCGAATGGCGAAAGGCTATTTACCGTAAAATAGGCATCATCAATATCCGTGATCAGGCAATGGCTGCCAAAGAAATCCTGAAATGGAATTTTGTAGATACCAGCCGCGTTGCTGTACATGGCTGGAGTGGGGGAGGATCAAGCACTTGCAATCTTCTATTCCAATATCCCGAAATTTACAAAACCGGGATAGCCGTGGCAGCCGTGGGAAACCAGCTGGCATATGACAACACTTATCAGGAACGCTACATGGGTTTGCCCGAAGAGACACGTGCCGATTTTCTGGCCGGATCGCCATATACACATGCAGCCGGCCTGAAGGGAAATCTGCTTTATATTCACGGAACCGGTGACGACAATGTACATTATGCCAATGCAGAGGTTTTGATCAATGCATTGATCAAAAACAACAAGATTTTCCAGATGATGTCATATCCCAACAGATCACATGGTATTTATGAAGGACAGGGCACTTCGCAGCATCTCTCAAATATCAGCCAGCACTTTTTATTAGAATACTGTCCCCCGGGAGGAAGATAATTTTTACCGGTTTTTAGGAGTCAAAAAGGGTGTTTTTCCATGAGAAAAATACCGTTTTAAAGTTGTTTTATAATTGTTTGATGACTAAGTGGATAGCCATAGTTGAGACATACTTGAGACATAGTTGAGCCATACTTAATATATACCCTAAGAGTATGGATAAACCATGTCTCAATTAAGTGAGAATTTAGAATAAACTTTCTTTGAGAAAAGAGTATTCAAAGAATCATTAAAGAACTTTCAAACAAAATAAGAATTTGTTTAAATTTTGGTTTTCTTTTTGCTCGTAAGGCATTAATGTCAATAGAAACACAAACCGTCTCTTCATTTTGCCCGTAGGACATTAACATTAAAGGTTGATCTCCTACGGGGAAAAGACCTATATTTCAGACATTTCTATTGACATTTATGTTCTACGGACAATTTTAAACAGTTTCTAATTTTCACCTTTTCATTTTTCAAACAGAAAATCCGTTTTTGATTCTGATTAGAGATGAAAAGTTCTTCTTTATGCTTTAAAATTACAAAAATCATGCCTCCCATTCAATAGATGCCTGAAAAACTTTTTGTTCGTTTTGATTGATGCCTTCAATGTAATAACCGTTATTTCCTTTACCGACATTGGCTTTGTATAGACTGATTAAATCATTGTATCTGGATTCACTGAGGAAATTGACCTGAAGTCTGTTTATGCGATTAATCCTGTATATTTCTGGTTGAAAACAATTGAGGATATATTCTATGTACCTGACATTGTTGAGGTGCTGATTGATATCAATGTCTGTGTAGCCGACCTTTACCTCATTGATGAATTCGGGATTTGCAACATGTTCTATTTTTCCACATGGTTCATCAATGGCATTGGTAGCGTCAATGTTTGGAAGACGTTGTGCAAGAATATCATTGCGGACTGGCCTTTTGGTCTTTCCGTCGATCATCAGCCATGAAGTAGTGGCCTTTCCAACCAAAGTATTGTTTCCATCATAAATCAGAAAATCACGGAGGGCAAATATTTTATCCAGACCACGTGGCCAGGTCTCAATCCTGATTTCATCTCCCAGAGAGGGCAATGTATTGAATTCAATTTTTGCCCTCGAAAGCACCCAGAATAGTTGTTCCTCGATGAGTTGATCATATCCAAATCCAAGAGAATCAGCACTATTGGCAGCTGATTCCTGCATGAAGTTAAATATTGAACTGATTTTTACATGATTTGTCAGGTCTACGTCAAAAGTTCGTAATTTGTAGCATTCTTTCCAGATGGCGTTCATGGTATAATTTAAAATAGGGTCAAAGTTACTAAAAGCAATTATTGATTATGAAATCTAAATTGATGTTTAAATTAATCTTTCTGATCGGCTCTTTGTTGTTTTGTAATATGAGTTATAGTCAGGATAAGCCGGAGACACTTTTGCCGGTAAGAGGATTTTGCATTGGGGCTCCCAAACCTGCAAAACTCGATCCTTTTATTGCCTTTATCAACGATGAACTGGCGCCAAGACATGTGAATACATTGATTTTAAGAGTTGATTTTAATTATCAGTATAAAAGCCATCCCGAACTAAGTGATACTCTTTCACTTTCGGAGGGCGATGTGAAAAAGTTAGTCGATGTCTGCCGGAAAAATGGTATTAAAATTATTCCACAGATCAATTTGCTGGGTCATCAATCGTGGGCAGGTAAGGTTGGAAAACTTTTAAAGGTTTATCCTCAATTCGATGAAACCCCCTGGGTTGAAATGCCACAAAACTATAGCTGGCCAAACAGCGACAGTTTGTATTGCAAAAGCTATTGTCCGCTGCATCCCGAAGTTCACAAAGTCGTTTTTGAATTGGTTGATGAGATTTGTAATGCATTTGAGACAGATGCATTTCATGCCGGAATGGATGAAGTGTTTTATATCGGATCGGATAAATGTCCCAGATGTTCAGGGAAAGATAAAGCTGAACTTTATGCTGGAGAAGTTTCGACTATCAGGAATCATCTTGCCGGTCTGAACAGGACTTTATGGATTTGGGGCGACCGCCTGATTGATGGAAAAACTACGGGTATGGGTGAGTGGGAGGCAAGTGGTAATGGGACATTCCGAGCCATAGATCTGATTCCAAAGGATGTGGTAATTTGTGACTGGCACTATGACCGTGCCGAGCAAACTCCGGTATATTTTGCAATGAAGGGCTTAAGGGTTGTGACCTGTCCCTGGAAGAAGCCGGAGGTAGCAAAAATGCAGTTTGAAGACTTGTTGAAGTTTAAACAAAGATCGTCATGGGACATGGGACAAAGGTTTTTGGGGATGATTCAGACCGTATGGAGTGACGCTGCTACATTTATCGATGGTTTTAATGCTAAAACGCCGGATGAAAACGGTGGAGACAACACACCCTGGAAGTGTTTCACTGTGTTATTTGATCAGATGAATAGTCCACCATCACAGAAACCGTAAATGAATCTTTTGTCATTGAAGATTTAAACAATATATTTGCTCTTGAATTTAATGAATCATTTTTAGCTTTTGAAAATTACATCTTAACATGAAAAAATCGTTACTTATTGTGATACTGTTTGTGTGCGGTATCCTGTTTTCCAATGCTTTTGCCCAGACCCCTGTGTATAAAAATCCGGGAGCTCCGATTGAGGCAAGGGTCAATGCCCTATTGTCACAAATGACACTTGAAGAAAAAGTCGATTACATCGGCGGGTACCAGGGATTTTATATCCGACCTATCGAAAGGTTGGGTATTCCTGCAATCAAGATGTCGGATGGTCCTGTTGGCGTCCGTAATTATGGTCCGACAACAAACTATCCTGCTGGTATCGAAATGGCTGCAACCTGGAATCCGAACATTGTAACCAAAGTAGGCGAGTCTTTTGGCCGTGATGCACGTGCTCGAGGAGTACATATACTGCTGGCACCGGGTATCAATATTTACCGTGCACCTATGAATGGACGCAACTTTGAATATTATGGAGAAGATCCTTTCCTTTCGGGAAAGATGGCTGCTGCCTATATTCGCGGTGTTCAGTCACAAAAAGTTGTTGCTACCGTAAAGCATTATGCTGCCAACAATCAGGAATGGGACCGTCATCAGGTGAGCTCAGATATGGACGAACGCACCCTGCGTGAAATCTATCTCCCGGCTTTCGAAGCAGCCGTTAAAGAAGGAAAAGTAACTGCATTGATGACCAGTTATAACCTCGTAAACGGCATACATGCCTCACAAAACAATCACCTGATCAATGAAATTCTGAAGGGTGAATGGGGATTTAAAGGTGTTGTAATGTCGGATTGGACTTCTGTTTATGATGGCGTTGGCGCTGCCAATGGTGGACTAGACCTTGAAATGCCTTCCGCAAAATTCATGAATAAGGAGATCCTGTTGCCCGCAATTAAAAATGGCACAGTCAAAGAATCTACAATCGACGATAAGGTTCGCCGGATGCTGACCATGATCATTCAGTATGGTTTCTATGATAAGGAACAAACCGATAAAGCCATTGCCCTCGATAATCCTGAAAACGGTCAGATAGCACTTCAGGGAGCCCGCGAAGGTATTGTACTTTTGAAAAACGAAGCAAAGATCCTTCCGATCGATAAGGCGAAAGTGAAGACAATTGCTGTAATCGGACCCAATGCCAATATCGTTCCCGCAGGTGGTGGCAGTTCATATACCACAACATTTCATTCTGTATCTGCTTTTGCAGGGATAACAAAGCTTGCCGGTGATCAGGTTAAGGTTGCTTACAATGCAGGAATTGAAGACGGCACTGATAATTCAACTTTCCGTAGTTCCGTTTTCTACACTCCTCAGGATGCAACAGGCGTTGCTGAACTCTTAAATTCTGCTTCTTCAGACAAAAATCGCGGATTGAAAGCAGAATATTTTGATAACAAAGAGCTGAAGGGTGAACCAAAAGTTACCAAAATTGATAAAATAATCAATTTTAAATGGACCAAAGCTCCGGTTCAGGATATCCCGAAAGATAATTTCTCTGCACGCTGGACTGGTATGATCAAAGTTCAGAAGACAGGCGATTATGAATTTTTGGTAAGTGGAGATGATGGATATCGCTTGTATATTGATGATAAATTGTTGTCTGACAATTGGCATGATCAAGCTGCATCTCTGGTAACCGTTAAATCTAAACTGGAAGCAGGAAAGATCCATACTATAAAACTGGAGTATTACCAGTCTGGAGGCGATGCTGAAATTCATTTGGGATGGCGCGAAGTTGTTCCGTTTGATAAGAATGAAGCGATTGATCTTGCTGCTAAATCGGATGTTGCCATTGTCTGTGTTGGATTTAACCGTAACTCTGAATCAGAAGGATCAGACCGTACGTTTGCGCTTCCACGTGGACAGGAAGAGCTGATCAAAGCTGTTGCAAAGGTGAATCATAATGTTATTGTTGTTTTGAGTTCAGGAGGCAATGTAGCAACCGTTAACTGGCTGGGTGATGTTAAAGGACTTGTTCATGCCTGGTTTTCCGGACAAGAGGGTGGAACAGCTTTGGCTGAAATCCTGTTTGGTATTACTAATCCTTCCGGAAAAATACCGGCTTCATTTGAAAAAAGATGGGAAGACAATCCAACATTCAACAATTACTACGATCCTAACAAAACCAAACGCGTTGAATATAAAGAGGGTCTGATGATTGGTTACAGATATTATGATACCAAAAAAGTTGAGCCATTGTTTCCGTTTGGTTTCGGTCTTTCTTATACCACATTCGCATATCAGAATATTAAAATCACTCCAGCTAATAGCAGTGTAACCGGTGACCAGAAGGTGACGGTAACATTTAGTGTGAAGAACAGCGGAAAAATAGATGGCGCCGAGGTTGCACAGGTTTATGTGCATGAGGTTGCCAGTAAAGTCGAACGTCCATTGAAGGAATTGAAAGGATTCGACAAGGTGTTCCTGAAAGCCGGTGAAACGAAAACTGTCAGTATTCAGCTTGACCGGAGAGCATTTTCATACTATGATGTAAATCAAAAAGCATGGGTTGCAAATCCCGGGAGTTTTGAAGTGATCGTTGGTTCCTCTTCAAAAGATATCAGGTTAAAAGGAACATTTGTTTTAAAATAATAATCTGAATGATGAAAGCGTCATGTTTCATAGCTAATATGGGGCATGACGCTTTTTTATAACAGCGCATCATCGGCAAAGCTGATATATTTTTCATCACCGATGATGAGATGATCCAGTATTGGCAGATCAAGATGCGCCCCGGCTTCTTTAAGTTTGCGCGTTAATTGAATGTCAGCATCACTGGGCTTTAGATTACCACTCGGGTGATTGTGACACAGGATGATGCCGGAAGCACTGTTTTCAAGCGCTATCTTGAAGATCTTTTTGGGATCGGCAACGGTTCCTGAAAACCCTCCCTCACTGATATTCACTTTTCGGATAACCTGATTGGCCCTGTTAAGCAGCAAGATCCAAAACTCTTCATAATTGATGTCGGCCAAAGAGCTTTGCATCACTTCGAAAGCATCACGACTACAGCTGATGGTTTTCTTTTGTAAGGCTTCTGATTCCCTGCGTCTTCTGCCCAGTTCGAGTGCTGCAGTAATTACAACTGCACGTGCCGGACCTATGCCTTTAAAGGTGCAAAGATCTGCAATGCTTAATCTGGATAGTTCTATGAGATTGTCTTGTGTGGAAGCGAGGATTCGTTTCGATAAATCGACTGCAGATTCATCCGTCGAGCCGGAGTTGATCAGGATTGCGATTAATTCAGCATTGCTCAAAGCCAGACGACCCTTTCCAAGAAGCTTTTCACGTGGGCGGTCATCTTCTGCCCATTGCTTAATGCTGAGTTTATTTGAATATTCTTTCATCACCAATGTATTTACGTTTATATAAATATAATACAAAGGCATTAAAAAACAAAGGCCCCATTGGGGCCTTTATAAAATATTTTTTAAAAAAAGATTACAGATTGTTAACCTTGCGCATTAACTTCGACTTAAGGTTAGAAGCTTTGTTTTTATGGATGATCGCACGTTTAGCTAGCTTGTCAATCAATGAAATCAGAGCAGACAGCTTGGTTGCAGCTTCTTCTTTTACACTGATAGCACGAAAATTACGTACTGCATTACGCATGGTCTTTGAATAGTACCTGTTGCGTAATCTTTTTTTGTCGTTTGACCTGATTCTCTTGAGCGATGATTTATGGTTAGCCATGTTCTGTTGTTATATTAATCCTGCAGCTTTCGTTTATTCTTTGTTTGATTCCTCTTAATTAGGGGAGTGCAAAAGTAAATGTTTTTTGATTAAAAACAAATAAAAATGTACGATTTAATAAAAAAAAGTAATAATTTAAAAGTTTGGTTAGCAGCACTGCTGCAAACAACCCAAATAAAAAAAGGGAGCATCTGATGATGTCCTCTTTTCTTCCCAGGTAGCCCGTAGGGGAGTCGAACCCCTGATCTTTAGGATGAAAACCTAACGTCCTGGGCCACTAGACGAACGGGCCTCAATATTTCAATAAAAAAGGTCATTCATTGTTTTGGATGACCTCAGTAGCCCGTAGGGGAGTCGAACCCCTGATCTTTAGGATGAAAACCTAACGTCCTAGGCCACTAGACGAACGGGCCGCTTTTGTTCACAGAGATTTAATTCTCCGATTGCGAGTGCAAAGGTAGAAAAAAAAATGAAATTGCAAATATGTTCAGTCGAAATATTGGTAAAAAAGGAATTTTATTAGTCAACTATTTCATCATGATCGCCTTGAAATTTGAAACCCAGTCGTTTGCCTGTGCGGAGTTTCATGTAATCAGAGGTGGTTTGCATATCGAAAACAGTGACTTCTTTAACGGCATCAAATGGTGGGGTGAGCAGATCGAAGTTCAGGGTGTAACCAATCGAAGATTCTATGATGGCCCGTATCGAGGTTTCGTCTACAACAGAAGTGGCAAAGTTTTGATAAAGAAATCCTATTTCACGCTTTCCCTCGATAAAATAATGTAGTTCTTTGTTGATAAAAACCCTGCCAATCAGATAACCAAGATCGTTGACCCTGTTGTATTTAAAAGAATCTGCAAGAAAATTATAGATGTTTATTACGCCGCAATAGGAACGGGATTTGTTTTCGCGGATATAGGGTGTCTTCATCACTTCGTGTTCGCGCGAAAACTCAAAAATGTTTGTGTGCATCATAAACAACAAGATGTCACCACCGAAGCGTAATTCTATTTCGAACTCACTTTTTTCTTTTAGCTGAAAGGGTATGGAAGTACCGTTTTGTTTACTGTATTCGGCGTATTCTGCTGCAATCGTGAGAATTAATATTTTAAATTGCCTGAAAACGCTAAGAGTTTTACGGTAAACATCCTGTTTGAGTAATGATTTTTCCTGTAGTAGCGTGAAGAGTTGATTTGTTTTTTCGGACATCTTAGATTGATTTATGATGTAAATATCTGAAATATTTCAGCAATGAACAAGAAAAAATCTATATGTTTTTTATAAATCTTAAGGCAATCTGTTCGGCACAATTGATTCCATCCAATGCTGATGAAACGATGCCACCTGCATAACCTGCTCCTTCGCCACATGGATAGAGATTGGGCATCTGAATATGTTCGAGTGTTTCGGGATTACGGGGTATTCGGACAGGTGATGATGTTCTGGATTCAACCATGAGCAACTGAGCTTCGTCGCTCAGATAGCCTCGCAGTTTTTTATCGAAAAGAGGAAAGGCCTGTTGAAGTCGCATACTGATTTCTGCAGGCAACAACTCGTGTAGCGGTGCAGAGACGATTCCGGGGTAGTAAGAGGTGTCTTTGAGTGATTGTGATGTCTTGGATTGGATGAAATCTACCATCCGTTGGGCGGGTGCTTTTTGGGTCTCTTTAGAAACTGAAAAAGCGAGGTGCTCAATAGATTCCTGATAAGCCAATCCGGCAAGGGGTCCCTGATCTGCAAATGGCAGATAATCTTCCGGACCCACAGTGACTACCATTCCTGCATTTGCAAAAGATGAATTGCGTTGGGAATTTGACATCCCATTCACGACTACCTGTCCCGGCTCTGTTGCCGAAGGTACAATAATGCCTCCGGGGCACATGCAAAATGAAAAGACGCCACGACCTTCGACCTGTTCAACAACGTTATAGATTGCGGCGGGAAGATATTCTCCACGCACCTCCTGTTTGTAGATGAGGTAATCGATCAGTGCCTGTGGATGTTCTATGCGTACGCCCATGGCAAAAGGTTTCTGTTCGAGCAGAATTGATTTCTGATGAAGTAGTCTGTATATGTCTCTGGCAGAATGACCTGTTGACAGAATCACGGAAACTCCTTCGAAACGGGTCCCGTTTTTAGTAATCACTCCTTTCAGCTTTCCGTTTTCTATGATAAAATCCTCGACACGGTGGTTGAAATAAAACTCACCACCTGCATCAAGTATGGTTTTACGGATGGCGGCAATGATAGCCGGAAGTTTATCTGTTCCGATATGTGCATGGGCTTCATAGAGGATTTCGGGATTGGCGCCATGAGCTACAAAGTCGCGTAAAACGCTTTGAACATCTCCCCGTTTTGTAGAACGGGTATAGAGCTTACCATCAGAATAGGTTCCGGCGCCACCTTCTCCAAAACAATAGTTTGAATCGGGATTTACGATATGTTCCCTGCTCAGTTGAGCAATATCAAACTTCCTGGCTTTTACATCTTTACCTCTTTCGATGATGACAGGACGTAATCCTCTTTCGACCAGTCGGAGTGCTGCAAATAAACCTGCAGGACCGGCTCCCACAATAATAACAGGGGGGCGGTTCCCCACAAATGGATAATCTTTTCGATAGCTGATTTCTTCTTCAGGTGGGTTTTCACTGATAAATACTTCAGTCTTCAGCCTGATCCAGATTTTTTTGGAGCGGGCATCAATAGAACGCTTTAAATATATGAGATGACGGATTTTGCCAGGCTCAACCTTTAATATTTTGGCTGCCAGCTTTCGGATTGAATCTTCGTCAGTAGATTGTTTGGGTGTGAGCTGTAGTTCAATAATTTGCCTCATAGTCCTGATTTGGGTATTTACATTGAAGGAGGCTATTCAAATGTGAATGAAAGTTGAAAGATTTTAGAACCCATATGGCTAATGGAAGTATTGTACATTGATGGAGTGTCACGAACGATGATATCCCTGAGACCATAAGACACTTTTGCTTCAATACCCATCTTGAACCAATCGAAATATAAATCAAATCCTGCTCCAAGTTCACCATATAGATCCATCTGTTTTAGTTTGACGATAAATGACCCGGCTTGATCTGCTTGTTTTTTTGCATCAGAAGAGAGATCTAATACGCCTTTTATACCACCGATAATATATGGACGTGCGTTATTGATGCGGTTCCCCTTGTATTTAAGACTCAATGGAAACTCGAGCATAGTACTTTTTAAACTGAAAATCTCAGATGCACTGTCTTTGGGTGTGTTGAGGTTTAATACATAAGAATTGTAAATCAGAGATCTTTCTCCAAAAGAGAGAGAAGGAATGAAACGAAGATCAAAATGATCGGTAATCCTCAGATTGCCAACAATACCTATTGTAAATCCGGTTGTGGATTTTGGCTCGACTGAAAGCAATGAATCAGATTGACCGTTTAATCCGTTAAACTTTGTTGAGTTATAGGTGTAATTTATTCCTGGAATATTTTGTTTAATGGCAAACCCCATTTGGTTGATACCAAGCACAAAACCAAAATGATATGGTTCGTAGTCATAATCTTTCAGATTCTGGTAACCCCGTTGTGAATATGCGCAACCGATATTTAGCAGAATAGTTAAAAAGATGATTACTTTTTTTAGATCCATGTTGAAGTTTATTTATCACCAGTGTAAATAGTAGCAATACCAAAAGTAAGTGTAAGAAGGGTGCAATTTGTAAAGCCTGCTTTTTCAAGCCGTTCGATAAATGATTTTCCCGAAGGAAAGGCACTCACAGAATCAGGAAGATATGTATAAGCTGCTGTATCTTTTGACACCATTTTTCCGATTAAAGGTAAGATATTTTTGAAATAGAAAAAGTAAAAAGGCCGAAACATTTTATTTGTTGGAATTGAGAACTCCAGAACATAAATAGTGCCATTCTTTTTCAATATCCGGTACATTTCAGAGAGACCAAGATCAAGGTTTTCAAAGTTACGTACTCCGAATGCAACCATCGCAGCATCAAACCGTTCGGAAGGGTAGGGGATGTTTTCTGAATCTGCAGTCTGTAGTGTAATCATTTTATCCAGACCCTTTTCAGCTATCTTTTTCCTGCCGAACACAAGCATTTCATCTGCAATATCTATACCGATGATTTCTTTGGGTTTGATTCTGGATGCAGCAATTGCAAGGTCGCCTGTACCTGTAGCTATATCCAGTATCGAATCAGGGTTCTTTTGGGAAAGCAGTTTCACTAACTTCCGGCGCCATATCTTGTCAATATTTAACGAGAGTAAATGGTTCAACAAATCATATCGCCATGCAATCTTGTTAAACATTGATCTTACCTGTTCCTTTTTGCCTTCAGCCATAATTGAATTATCTGATTAATGGGTAAAATGGTCTTTCAAAAGTAACCTGGATTCCTTGATGAGGAGATCGCGGTCAATAGGTGCTACACCAATATGTTCACAAACTAATCCACCGGCAAGGTTTGAAAGTGCTGCAATCAGTTTGCTGTCCTGATGCAATGCCAGACAGAGCGAAGCAACGCTTATGACTGTATCTCCGGCTCCTGAAACATCAGTGATTGAACGTAAATGAGCTGAAAAATGGTGACTATCTGTTGATTCATCGTTTTTTATAGCTCTGATAAATACCCCATGTTCTGAAAGTGTAGTCATTGCTATTTTTACATTTTGCCGTTGTTGCAATAGTTCAAGCGCTTTTGAAAGCGCCTTTTTATCTTCAGGATTGACTTCAAGTTTTAGACCTTCACGGAGTTCCTTGAGATTTGGTTTGAAGAAAGTAACATTACAATATTGATCAAAATTCTTCTTCTTGGGATCAACACTGGTTGGAATGTTGTGCTTATTGGCCAATGCAATTACATATGAAATCACCTCTTTTGTGAGTACACCCTTATTATAGTCTTCGAAAATAATTACATCTATTTTTTCGGTAGTGATAATTTTTTCGATTTTATCAATGTACTGCTTTGTCTCTATTGCGTTTAAGTCGGTTTCGGTTTCTTCGTCAATGCGTAACATCTGCATTTTGTTTCCAACGATTCTGACTTTTGTTGTTGTCATCCTGTATTCACTCCTGCATATGCCGTCCTGACGCAGGCCTAGTTCTCCCAGAAGTTTTAAAAAAACTTCACCCTGGAGGTCATTTCCAATCACAGAGCACATCAAAGGTGTTGCGCCCAGTGCTCTGACATTGAGTGCGACGTTGGCGGCGCCTCCAAGCAGATTTTTGCGTTTGTTTACTGCAATAATAGGTACCGGTGCCTCAGGAGAAATACGATCTACTTTTCCGAAGAGGTAGGCATCAATCATTACATCGCCAAGGATGAGAACTTTTAAATCTTCAAAAGCTTTAAAAAGCCCGGTGACTGTATAGGAAGATGGCATAGTATTGACGCTGAGTTGTTTTTATACTGACTGACGGATTATTTAAAATCTGCCAGCAAAGTCTTGATACGTTTTATAGCCTCAATAAGTTTAGCTTCTGAAGTGGCATAAGAAATCCGGATACAGTTTGGACTTCCAAATCCATCACCTGCAACAAGTGCAACATAAACTTTGTCGATAACGTAATCGCAAAACATCGTAGCGCCTGTTATGGTTACTTCTCCATTTGATTTTCCAAACAGTTCAGAGATATCGGGGAAGAAATAGAAAGCGCCATCGGGAAGATATGATTTGAAACCGGGGACTTCCTGAAGTAGTTTGTAGACAAGATCGCGTCGTTTAAGGAAGGCTGCATTCATTCTTTTCAGGTCTTCACTTTGATTTGGATCTGCATCAATAGCTGTTAAAGCTGCACGCTGAGCTATGCTACAAGTTCCGGATGTTACCTGACCCTGCAGTTTTTCGCAGGCATCGGCTATGAATTGGGGAGCTGCAATATAACCTAAACGCCATCCGGTCATTGCAAAGCCTTTTGAAACGCCGTTAACGATGATTACATTGTCTCTGACATCTTCGAATTGTGAAATGCTTTCGTGTTTGCCGTTAAAGTTAATGAGTTCATAGATCTCATCGGAAAGAATATGGACATGTTTGTTGCGGGCAAAGACATCAGCCAGTCCACGCAATTCTTCTTTTGTATATATTGTACCGGTTGGATTCGAAGGACTCGAAAACAGGAAAATTTTTGTTTTAGGAGTAATTGCGGCTTCGAGTTGAGCAGGTGTGATCTTAAAACGGGATTCAATCGTAGTTTCAATAAATTTTGCTTCACCTTCAGCAAGTTTGATCATCTCTTTATAAGAAACCCAGTATGGTGAAGGAACGATCACTTCATCTCCGGGATTAACCAGTGCAAGTATGACATTTGATAATGATTGTTTAGCTCCCGTAGAGACCACAATCTGAGAAGGTTTGAAACTGATGTTATTGTCACGCTTGAGTTTACGACATATCGACTCTCTCAGATCTGCATATCCCGATACCGGTGAGTATGTTGAATAATTATCATCAATCGCTTTTTTACCTGCTTCTTTAATATAATCAGGGGTAAAGAAATCAGGTTGGCCAATACTAAGGTTGATCACATTGATTCCCTGACT
>Ga0209538_1000594_pt1 | contig 20758 bp, 21 predicted proteins | sample BarGraNGADG00211_2_FD_184492 | JGI IMG/M metagenome (GOLD analysis project Ga0209538, IMG submission 184492) | Arctic peat soil microbial communities from Barrow, Alaska - Barrow Graham LP Ref core NGADG0004-211 (SPAdes) (version 2) | ecosystem: Environmental > Terrestrial > Soil > Wetlands >... | reverse complement strand
TGATCCGAAAAACAGAGAAAACAGCCTGACTTCAGGTTTAGCCATTGGTCTTCCCTCCGGGAAATACAAAAATATTGGTTTGAATGATTACCCGCTTGGACTTGGGGCATTTAAATTTAAAGGTGATGTAACAGGCTTACATCGATTCAATAATATGGATATGATATATTCTATTTATTATGAGTATCGTACCCATAATTCAAAGGGATTAGAAGTAGGTGATGAAGCTGGCGCCTATTTAACCCTTCAAAAACAGTTAAATACAAACTTTGGAAATTTTGGTCTTGAAGGTGGAGCTTATGGATCCTGGAATTTAAAAGACAAAAAAAATGGCTCATACATCCCCTACTCGGACAAATATGCTGCTAACCTTTTTGTGGGTGCCTGGTACAATTATTTAAAAGACTTCTATATCCGATTCGGGCTGCCATATACTATCTATCAAAACAAAACCTGGTTAACCAAATACGAAGTTCTGATACAGCTTGATTATCATTTTGAACTTAAAAACAATAAATAACATACAATATCATGAAAGCAAAAGTAATCCTGATGGTTTCACTATCGCTGATAGGCATCGTTCTTATTTCCTGTGAAGATTCTAACACAAAAGATATAACCCAACATCAGTTTATGGGATATATTGAAAACACACAGGTCAATATCACCGGCCGCATGCCGGAGAAAATAACTAAAATATATGTTGATGAAGGAGACACTGTCAAACAAGGTGAGAAAATAGCCCAACTTGATACCAGGGAATTAGATGCAAATATGGCAGCCCTAAATTTCCAACTTAAAAACATCGTTTTAAATAAAAGTCGGATCGAACATTTATTTCAGGCTGGAGCAGTGCCGGAGCAGAAAGTTGATGAGATTGCAACATCTTATGAGGTGCTTAGAAGTAATATTCTGGCTTTAAAGACAAAAATTGAAGATATGGTTATAACCTCTCCGATTGATGGTATCGTTAATGTTAAGGTACTGGAAAGTGGTCAAATGTTGTCACCCGGAATGGCTGTCGTTATAGTTACTGATCCTGATGGAACCTGGGCGCGGTTTAGTATCCCGGAAAAATATATCTCCAGGATTAATCTGGGCCAGCAATTTGAAATAAAAAGCAATACTCCCGGACTAATTTTCGCGGCTAAAGTAATTCAAATCCTACCCCTGGCTGATTTTGCAACACATACACCAACAACGCTGAGGGATGAACGCGACATAAGAACTTTTGATGTAAAAATGAAATTGATCGATGCTCCTCAACATACTTCTATTACTAACTGCAAGCCGGGAATGTATGTATATCTTACGCTGAAAGATGAAATTATTATTAATTCAAAACCTGTTAAGAACCAATAGTCATGAAAATGCTCAAACTTATAATGATGGTTCTCACCAGAATTGTTATGATTTCAATGGTTTTAGTATTGTTTTTCAGCATGATGGCAGGAATGTATTACAAAACTGCACCTCGCAATATTCGTATTGCTATTGTGGATGAAGATCATTCATCACTCAGTCGTTCTATTTTGTATAATATCCGGGCTACAGATTATTACCAGGTAGTAGCTCAACCAACTGACTATCTTTCGTTGCAGCAGATGATTGATGAAAATGAGATAGACATGGGGATCATTATTCCGCATGATGCTTATCGTGACATACAAAATAACATGGAAGTCAGAATTATGGCAGCTTTGAATGGCACAGCAAACCCATCAATTACAGGTTCTGCTCTTTCAAAACTCAACCAGATTGCAATGACGCTTAATGGCCAACTTGCAATGCATATTCGGGCAGAAGATCTGGGAGGAATTCCTAATATCCGACATTCAAAAGGCCCCATGCTTAGTGTTTCCGAGAGAGTCTATTATTCACCCTCATTGAGTATGGAAGCTTCAGTACTCCCGGCTTTTATGGGCCTGGCAATGCAGACCATATCCATGCTTACTATACTTTTTGCTTTGTTGGGAAGCCTAAAATCATGGAAACAAAAATTTCCATTTACCAGTAATGCCCGACAAATTCCGGTAAAAGAACTGATCAGAGCAGTAATCGTCTCTTGTATTGTAGCCGGTACTGCCATTTCGATAGCATTCTTTACGACAATGTATTTCTTTGGAGTCTCTTTCGTACAACAGGAAATGTGGAACGTGATAGCTGTCATTTTTCTGTTCACCCTTGCCATGGAAAGCATTTCATACTTTCTCGTTCTCAACATTAGCAATAGTGGCATTCTAGCTGCTATCATCACACTCATCGTTTTGCCGGCATTTATGTATTCGGGGTATATGGTTCCTTTCGAACAGATGGCAGATTTGCCAAACAAAATCGGAGGTTGGTTTCCATTAAGATATTATTTAAAAGCACTTTATCTGGTGTTTAACCACCATCAACCCCTGGCAGTAGCACAACCTTTTATGAATAAACTTTGGCAATTTGCAGGACTATTCTTTTCATTGTCCATCGTGTCTATCATCATCGGACAAATAGAAAGAAAATATCGCTCAGGAAAATATAAAATCGAAAAAAGTAACTTAAATATACAGGAGATTCAATCATGAAAAAGGGGATTATTATTTCTTTTCTGCTGTCATTTGCTTTATGGAATCCGGTATCATTTGCACAAAAGATGCTTACTCTTGATGATGCAATAAGGATATCTCTGGTCAATAATCCGTCCATTAAGATCAATCAAAGTCAAATCAAGGAAGCTGATGCAAAGAAAACTCAGGTCTATTCTAATTTTCTTCCCCAGGCTGATATACAATCGAAGTATTATTATACCAATAATACCTCAGGATTGTTTCCACTTGAAGGCTCCTGTGTTCCGGTTATGAACAATAGTATTCCTACAGGTGAAGACATTATAATGCATTCTAAAGCACCATTTCCGATACTGGACAGAGATATTTTAACCATGGATATGAATGTGTTATACACTCTGTATGCCGGAGGGAAACGTAAAAACTCCCTTGAAAGTACTATTGCTTTAAAAGAATCATACCAGAAAGACCTTTTGGAAACAGAAGGAAATTTAAGTCTGAATGTAAAAACCGCCTTTTATAATGTGCTTTTTCTGGATGAACTTTTGAAAGTATATGAGAAAACATTAAACCAGATTCAGGAACATCTTACCCTTGCTGAGAAATCATACAAGGAAGGTGTTCGTTCAGAATTTGATGTTCTAATGTTTAAAACTAAAAGGATAGATTTCAATAGCCAACTCATTGAACTTAAAAGCAAAAAGGAAATTGCGTTATACGGATTAAAAGCCTTGCTTAATTTTCCGGATAACGACTCCCTCATCTGTATTGGTTCTATCAGTAATCCTATAAACTATTCTTTGCTTTCATCAGAACAACTCTCCGATAGTATTGAAACAGGGAATAATAAAATCCAATCATTAAAAGCCATGAGAAGTGTGCTCAGTTACAAAGAGAAAGTTGATAAAGCTGAAAATTTGCCAACACTATTCGCTTTTGGAAATTATCATATTTATCACGGCATAGACACTCCTCCTTTTGATCAGGCATGGCGACAAGGTTATGCAATTGGAGTAGGCTTGAAAATCAATTTGTTTGATGGGAATTTATCGAAAGGCAAAGTTCAGGAAACAAGGGCCGGTATTGAAAAAATCAGAGGCTACGAAGAAAGCTTCAGGCTTCTATTCAAAAATAAATATTTAACGTCTGTTCAACATATTCATTCACTCGAAGCGCAACGGGAATCTGTATTATATAACATTGAGGTTGCAAATAAGGCTTATGATATTGCTATGGTGGGATATAAAAATAGCGTAATTACTACTATTGAATTGAATGATACACAATTAAACATAACTAAAGTTAATGTCCAGTTATTAAGCATTGATAAGGACATTCTCCTCGAACAGGCTAACCTCAAATATTTCCTGGGTATAATTTATTGACGCATTATTTATTTATGCAAAAGCTTGCATTGTTAAAATAATATAAATTATATTTGTGAGCGAATATTCACTTACCTAATTACATTAATCTTTAAATAAACTTAAAATTATGAAAATCACAAGATATAAGGATCAACAGATAAAAGATACTCCTCACAAGATTGATGTCAGGGAGATGTATAACAAGGAATCAGCAAAGGTTATGCTCATGGCATTAAAACCGGGGGAAGGTGTACCACCACATAAAACTTCCGTTGATGTGTTTTTTTACATTTTGGAGGGATCTCCAACCATTCATGTTGGAGGTGAAAGTGAAGTATGCACGGTAGATACCCTCGTTGAAAGCCCTGCAGATACTTTACATGGCATCAGTAATAATTCGGATAGTTTAGCCAGAATTCTGGTTGTAAAAACGGTACGCCAGGTATAAATAATCTAATTAAAAATACATTTACTAAAAGTTTGATCTTTATGGAATTTACTCCCCGACAGTTCGAGATTATTGAAGCAGCAGGCAAAATACTTACTTCTTCAGGTATAAGTGGTCTGACCATAAAAAATCTGGCAAAAGAAATGAAATTTACTGAAAGCGCCATCTACAGGCATTTTACAAGCAAAGAGGAGATCATTATTGCCATGCTTAATTATCTGGCAGACAATATAGATGAACGCTTTTCCAATGCAACACGTTCAACAGATCCAGTGGAAAACTTCACTGCTTTATTTGGTGCACAGATCAGATACTTTAATGCAAATCAACACTTTGTTGTAGCCGTGTTCTCAGACGGTCTGATGGAAGAAAGTCAACGGATCAATGAAAGTATTTTTAATATAATGAAGATCAAAATGAAGTATCTGTTGCCCATTATAGTAGATGGACAACAAAAAGGAATTTTCACAACTGTTATTTCTGCAGAAGCACTGATGCATATCGTAATGGGTGCTTTCAGGCTTCAGATGTTCAAATGGCGTATGGCTAATTTCAGTTTTGACATCAACCAGACTGCAGATAACATGGTAAAATCTATATTAACATTAATTAAAAAGTAAGGATAGGTCGCGACCTGTCCCTACTTCACATAACCAAACTCAATAATTAATCATTTAAAAAAGGAGGACTTATGACTGATTCTATGGATGTATTGAACGGCTTAATAGTGGTTTACACTTCTTATGCCCTTGCAATCATCTCCCTTGTTGCGTGGTTCGCATACAAGATCACCAGAAAGGGAGGTGAAAAACAGATCAAGCCTGCAATCTTTTATACCTGGGTGGGATTTTTGATCTTACTTGGTGTTTCAATTCACATTGTGACCTACAATACTATTCCCTGGGCTCCAATGGATCTGAACCGGAAAGAAATCAAGGCCGACAAGACTTTTAATATCTCGGTGGAGAAGCATATATTTCATCTTCCCTCGGAGAAACTGATCATTAAAACTCACGACAAAGTACTTTTTAATGTTACTTCAAATGATCTGACCTACGGTTTTGGCCTGTTCAGAACCGACAACACGATGTTGATGCAGATGCAGGTAGTACCGGGACATGTAAACGATATCCTCTGGCAGTTTGACGAACCCGGGGTTTATACAATCCGCTCGACAGAGTATTCGGGACCTGCAGGAACACAAATGATCCTGAAGGATGTTGTTGAGGTAGTAGATTAATCTACTGTAAACTCAGTATTTACAGGTTTTGACAAACATTAAAAATATTATACAATGAGCTTTATCAATACTTTATTAAACGGAGAGCAAAACGCTTTTAATGCGAAATCCCTGACACCCATGCAAAGGATTACGTTGCGTTTTGTTGTTGTTGGATTAATCTATTTCGGCCTGGCTGCCTTGGAGGGTATGCTGATGCGGATATATGAAGTCACCCCCATACCCGGTTTCGATACCGGTCACTTCTTTGCCATGATGACTGTACACCCATTGGTAGGGATCTTCGGATCAACCTATATGGTTGTCTTTGGAGCCTTTTTATTTCTGGTTCCCTTTCTGATGAAAAAACCTTTGTGGAGTATTAAACTGGCCCACTGGACTTTTTATCTGATCGCTTTGGGAACTTTGACCATGTGGACTGCAGGTTTTGTTTCTCATTATTCACCACTTTATACGTTATACTGGCCCCTTCCTGCTGATACTACTCAGTTCAGCGCACTGGGCGGGACCTTCTTTATCGTGGGTATAGCCGTTATCATGGTTGGAACCATGCTGTATGTGGTCAATATTTTTAAAACAATCGTTTATACTCCCGAAGGCTGGGAAAAACAACCCGCCGGGAAACTGATGGCTTCTGCCTTAGGTATTAGCGGCTTAAAGAACCTGTTCTCTTCAAACAAAAAAGAGCACCTGGTTTCTCTTCCTGTTGCCGCTATAGCCCGTGGAACTGTTGACGTTATGCTGAATGCTGTGATCATCACTTTTGCCGGTGTACTGATCCTGATCTACCTGGTGGCAGATCTAATGGGTATCAGTTTGAAATCTACTATCATTGATGCACTATTGTACAAGAACATCTTCTGGTGGGGACTCGACCTGGTTGCAGATGGATTGGTACTGATATTTGTTGCCGGTACATGGTATCTGTTGGCTACTCTGATCACAGGGAAGAAACTTTTCATGGAGAACTTTGCACGAGCTGCCCTGCTCCTGGAGTTAGTGGTATCGTGGACTGTATGGTCACATCACCTGATGTCGGATCAGGCTCAACCCGGGATACTGAAGGTGGCTTCAGGCGAAATGGTTACTGCCTTTGAACTGATCACCCAGGGATTGGCTTTCTTTATTACCCTGGTAACGCTGTGGAGTGCCCGTCCGCTTAAGATGACGAATGAGCTCAAGTTCCTGTTGGGTGGCTTACTGGGCTTTGCTTTGGCGGTTCCTGCAGGCATCCTTCAGGCTGACCTTGGCTTAAACAGGATTCTACACAATACTCAATGGATCATTGGCCCTCATGTACATGTGGCTATCCTGATAGGTCTGACCATGACACTCTATTCGGCCATCTACTTCCTCTTCCCTATTCTGACAAATGGAGCTAAGTTATACAGCCAAAAGCTGGCAAACTACCACTTCTGGGCCTTTTTATTAGGAGGTATCGGGATGGGTGCCTTCATGGGAATGGCAGGAATGAAAGGTATGCTTCGTCGTTCTTTGTACCTGCATGGAGAATATAACACCTATATGATTCTTGCCGGGATCTGCGGCTTTATACTCTTCTCTGCTTTCGTGGTGTTCTTTTACAATATCGTGATGAGTGTGGGTATTAATGGGGTGATAGGGATCTTCAGCCCTTCTAAAACAAAGACAAAAGATCTGTTGCCGGAACCGGTTATAGCTTAGAAACTGTTTAAATTTGTCCTTAGGACATAAATGACAATAGAAAGGGCTGAAATATAAATCTTTTCCCCGTAGGGGATTAACCCTAAATGTTAATGCCCTACGGACAAAATAAGAGAGTGAATTTCAATTCTATTGTCATTAATGTCCTACGGGCAAAAGAAAAAACTAAATTTAAACAGTTTCTTAATCAATTCATTAAAATGTGAACATAAAAAACAGATGGGTGTTAATAGCGCTCATCTGTTTTTAAAAATATAACTCTCTTGTGGATTTGGAAATCAAAAAGAAAGACCGCTTACTCAAATGGTTTAGAAAATATCATAAATGGCCCGGACTAATCTTTGCCCTATTCATTTTACTCTTTTCTGTTTCGGGTATTGTATTGAATCATAGAGATTTGTTTTCATCGATAGATGTAAACCGTAAATGGTTACCCTCCAACTATCGGTATGCGAATTGGAACCTTGCTGCTGTAAAATCAGCTGTCAGTCTGCCTGATGACTCTTTGCTGATCTTTGGGAACATTGGTGTTTGGAAAACTGATAGCAATTTTACCAGATTCAGGGATTTCAATAAAGGTTTCCCAATAGGAATTGATAACCGAAAGATCTATTCTTTGTTATCCACACGTAATCATCGTTTACTGGCAGGTACACTGTTTGGTCTTTACGAATACAGTGACGGGTGGAGAAAGATCAATCTGCCGGTAGATGAAGAGAGGATCGTCAAGGTTCTTGAAAAGAACGACTCATTGATTGTGATGACCCGTTCTTATATTCTGAATGCGAACATAAACGATAACGTATTTAAATTCAGCAAAATAAAAGTTCCGGCCGGTATAGATTCAAATGACAAAGTCGGTCTGTTCAGAACCTTATGGGTGATCCATAGTGGGGAAATCTATGGTATTGTGGGGAAGTTACTGGTTGATCTGGTGGGGCTTCTTTTCATACTCATCACACTCTCCGGGATCTTCTACTGGTTTGCTCCTCATTTAATCAAACGGGTAAAGGAATCATCGAAAACAGGTATGAGGAAAGTGAACAGGTTTTCTCTTAAATGGCACAACAGGCTGGGTTCGTGGGCTATTATTATATTGTTGCTGACGACCATGACCGGAGTGTTTCTACGTCCTCCCCTGCTTATACCAATTGCCTATACAGAAATAACTAAAATCAAATACTCTAAGCTGGATGATCCGAATCCATGGGCAGACAAGTTCCGTGATCTTTTGTATGATGAAGAAATAAAGCGATATATAGTGGTTACCTCTGATGGCATCTATTATTCTGACAATGATTTTGGTTCTGTGCTGCAGAAGTATGCTGAACAACCACCGGTAAGCATTATGGGTATCAATGGCTTTGAAAAGCTTTCGAAGGGAGAATATCTTGTTGGGAGCTTTTATGGGCTGTTCCGCTGGGTTCCTGAGAAGGGAATTATCCAGGATAACGTCACCAAACTGGCTTTTGATCCTTCCAGTCTGGAGGGATCTCCTTTTGGAGCCGTTGCTGTTGCAGGGTTTATTGGTAAGGGTGAAGGTCGAAGATTTGTTTTTGATTATTCGGGAGGAGCTATACCACTTGGGAAGTCAGGTAAGTTTCCGGCTATGTCTGATGATATTATCAAAAAGAGCCCAATATCATTGTGGAATTTAGCGCTTGAAATTCATACAGGACGGATCTGGGAATTCCTTATCGGACCGTTTTATATTCTGATAGTGCCTTTGACAGGATTAACGTCAGTATTGATACTGATTACCGGCTTCTTCGCATGGTATATTCCCTACCGTAGAATGCAGAAAAGCAAAAAGAGGATAAATGGTGCCTCACACCATTTATATATCAAAACGAATGAATGAGATGTAGGGAGGGCCCTTGTGGCTCTCCTTTTATTTGCATTACACATGGAGACCCACAAGGGGCCTCCCTACATCTCATTCGTGAGTTAATTTAAATTTCTTCATGAATGCCCTGGAGGCCCACAACATTTTCTATGATACTGCCTTTTTAAAAACCTTTATTCGAATTTAATTACTTCAGTTGGGCAACTGTCAACAGCATCTAATATCTCTGCTTCATACAGACTAAAATCAACACCATCTTTTACAATCATTTTATCCGGAACTTCAAATACTTCGGGACAGGCTGCTTCACAAGCCCCGCATGAGATACATTCGTTCTCATTTTCGTCGAGCCAAACTCTTTTTATTGACATAGCTTTTAGTTTTCAAATAGATTTCTAATGCAAAGATAATAAAAAGAAACTATAAAAAGACACAAATGTCTTTTTATAGTATTAATGTTGTATATTTGCTGCAGAAACTAAAACTAAAATTTATGAGCATCTCACCAAATTCATCTGTAGGCGAAATAGTAAAATTAAATTTCAAAACCGCCCCCCTGTTTCTTTCGCACAATATTGATTATTGCTGTGGTGGCAAAAAAGCTATTTCAGAGGCTTGCCTTGAGGTTGGAATAAACCCTGACCTGTTGATTACGCAACTGGAATCACTGATATCGGAAACTGATCCTGATTCAGAATACATTAATAAGCTAAGCCTGACCGACCTGGCTGACTATATCATAAAACGACACCATAGTTATGTAACGGAAAGCATTCCTTTCCTGAATACGAATCTTGAAAAACTCTGCAGGGTTCATGGCGAGAATCATCCTGAACTATTCAGAATCAAAGAACTGTTTAATGGTTCAGCTGAAGCCCTGACAGCACACATGCAAAAAGAAGAAAATGTCCTGTTTCCACATATCAGAGGTCTGGAAACTGCAAAGAAAACGAACGCACCTGTCCCTGTTTCTCACTTTGGTTCAGTATCTAATCCGATTGGAATGATGTTGGCAGAACATCAGAATGAAGGTGAACGCTTTGTAGAAATAGCCAGACTCTCGAACAACTACACACTTCCCGAAGGTGGTTGCACAACTTATGATGTGACCCTAAAACAACTCAGAGATTTTGACAATGATTTACATCGTCATATTCATCTTGAAAACAATATTTTATTTCCCAAAGCAATTGCACTTGAAAAGAGCTATCTTTAAAAGTTAAAAAGATTGTATGCTGAGTAAAACAACTGAATATGCCATCAGGGCTTTGGTATATGTTTATATCCAAAATCAGGAAGGCAAAAGACCTGGGTATAAAGAGATCGCAAAGGAGATAGATTCGCCGGAACAATTTACAGCTAAAGTATTGCAAAACCTTTCGCGTGCTGAATTGATCTCTTCGATGAAAGGAAGAGGTGGTGGATTTTTCTTTGTGGATGCTATGGTCCCGGTTACTTTGTACGAGGTAATCCGTGTTATAGAGGGCGAAAAGTTCTTCACTAAATGTGGTTTCGGTTTAAAACTGTGTGATTGTGAAACACCTTGCCCAATGCACGAAGACTATTCTCCGGTAAGGGAAGGATTTTATCAACTGGCAAAAAACCAGACTATACAGTCACTTGCAGATAAAGTAAATGATCATAAAGCGGTATTAATGAGGATAAATGGTGACTGACACCTTTTATCCTTCAAAGCGAATGAATGTGATGTAGGGAGGGCCCTTGTGGCTCTCCACGGGTAATGAAGATTTTTATTGTTTTCCGTGGAGACCCACAAGGGGCCTCCCTACATCACATTCGTTTGTTAGTAAACATTAGAGGACAAAAAAAGGAATAAATATAAATTTCTATCCATTTTCTGAATTTTTAAATATCTTTGCTTTTTAAGGGGCAAGAAACAGAGTTTTGAATCCATGATCATATTGATATGATTGGGATAATAATGAAATATGAATTATCAGGATAAAACCAGGGAAGAACTTATTCAGGAGTTGCAGCTATTACAACAACAGAATAAATCTTTAAAGTCATCATTCGAAAAAGACATTACTAAACACAAAGAGGCTGAGAAGAAACTGACAGAAAGCCGCGATCTGCTCAGTAACCTTGCATGTCTGGTACCTGGTGTTATTTATCAATACCGTTTATTTCCTGACGGACATTCATCATTTCCCTATGCTAGTACAGGGATGAATGAAATCTATGAAGTCACTCCTGAAGAGGTATTCGAAGATACTTCCTGTATTTACGAAAGGTTTCATCCTGATGATTTCGAACACGTCAAAGAAGCTATCGCTGAATCGGCCCGTACATTAGAGATCTTTTATTGTGAGTTCAGGGTCATCCTTCCAATACAAGGTCTGAGATGGAGATGGTCACAGGCTTACCCGGAACGAATGTCTGATGGCGGGACACTCTGGCACGGCATTATCATGGACATCACAGAGCGTAAACACTACGAAGAGAAGTTGCAGGAAACTATCTTTGAACTGAAAAGGAGTCAAAGGATAGCACATGTATGTAACTGGAAACTGGACCTGAAAACAGGTGTTTATACTACTTCTGATGAAGGATATCATATATTTGGTTTCCCAATAGGAAGCTATTTGAAAATTCAAAATATATCAGATCGCATACATCCTGATGATCTGGATCGGGTCACAAACAGACGAGTAGAATTGTTGCTGAACAAAGAAAAAAGTTATACCCTCGAATTTCGGATCCTTACTAATGACGCAGGCCAACTCAAATACATACAGACTATAGGTGAAGTCCAGTGTGATGAAAATGACAATCCAGTTGCTATTATTGGTATAATCCAAGATATTACTGATCGTAAACAGAATGAACAGGTTCTGAAAGAGACCAATGCAATTATAAAACAAAAGAAACTTGAAAATGAAACGATCATTAACAGCACAAATGATCTGGTATGGAGTGTAGATGCCAATTTAAATTTGATCACAGCAAATGAAGCTTTTCTCAATATTACAAAGAATTATTCTGGCAGGGCATTAGAAATCGGTGAAAACATTCATGACACCAATCTCTTCTCTCCTGAACCGATATCGTTTTGGAAAGAACTCTATGATGAAGCACTGACCGGAAAAACCATCCGAAGAGAGTTTCATAATCCACCCGTTGATGACTCAGAATATAAATGGATTGAAATCAATCTTAATCCTATATTTCTTGAGTCCAAAGTGATAGGGATCGCTTGTTTTTGCAATAATATCACGAAACGGGTTGAAGCTGAAAAACAGTTAAAACTATTGAGCAGAGCTATCGATCAAACCCCTGTATCAGTGATTATAACAGATAAGAATGGCAATATTGAATATGTCAACCCAAAATTTGCAGCTTTAACGGGTTATACATTTGATGAAGCCAAAGGCAAAAACCCCCGGGTCTTACAATCGGGAAAACATTCAGTAGAATTCTACAAAGAACTGTGGGACACAATATTGTCTGGTAAAGAATGGTTTGGTGAATTCCAAAACAAAAAAAAGAATGGTGAATTATATATTGAAAGCGCTATAATTTCTCCTATTTTAAACAGCCGTGGTGAGATTTCCTATTTTGTGGCAGTAAAGGAAGATATTACCGAAAAGAAACGCATGCTCGAGGACCTCATCAAGGCCAAAGAAAAAGCCGAAGAGAACGATAACCTCAAAACAGCTTTTCTCAATAATATCTCACATGAAATCAGAACTCCTTTTAATGGAATAATTGGTTATTTATCTATATTGCAAAACGATGAACTGTCATCCCTTGAAAAGGAAGAGTATTTCGGCATCATCAATAACAGCGCTTACCGGCTTATGAATACCATTAACGATATTGTTGAAATATCACAGATCCAGGCCGGACAAATGAAACTTATAGCTCAGGATATTAATATTATACATACATCCGAAGAACTGTTCAACAGATTTAAATCTGAAGCCGAAAGCAAAGGACTTGAATTCATTCTTAACTATGATTTACCGGATGAAATTAAATGGATTTCTACAGATGGTTCAAAACTAAAAACCATCATTTTTAATTTAATTGACAATGCTTTGAAATTCACAAAGGCAGGTTCTGTTAAATTTAATATCTGTAAGACCGATGGTTACCTGGAGTTTTCTATAACCGATACCGGTATAGGCATCCCTGAAAACAAAAGACCCACAATATTTGATCGCTTTATGCAGGTAGATGCTTCGAAAACGAGACTTTTTGAAGGTCTGGGATTGGGCCTCTCCATCTCAAAAGCTTATGTAGAGATGATGGATGGTGAAATCTGGGTAGAAAGTGAAGAAGGTAAAGGATCAACTTTTTGTTTTACAATTCCTTACAAATATGTATCCAAAGCAATAAAAACTGAGGCTGCAATTAAAACCGGTCAAATTGAAAAGCGGTGTAAGGATCTGAAAATATTAATTGCCGAAGATGATGAAACATCATTAGAACTCATTAAATATGCCCTCAAAACGATTAGTCAAGATGTATTGACAGTTCGAAATGGGGTTGAAGCTGTTGAGGCTTGTCGCAATAATCCAGATATTGATTTGATTTTGATGGATATAAAAATGCCCGGAATGGATGGTTATGAGGCTACCAGACAAATACGAAAATTCAATCCCAACGTGATTATTATTGCACAAACTGCATTTGCATTTATGGGCGACATGGAAGAGGCAATAGCTGCAGGCTGTAGCGATTATATCACAAAACCGCTAACTAAAACCGCTTTAATAGAGTTTATTAAAAAGCACTTTTAATAACCCGACATATGTGATGTAGGGAGGGCCCTTGTGGCTCTCCAGGGCAGAATAAATAAAAATCTTCATTACCGATAGGATGGCCACAAGGGCCATCCCTACATCTCATTCGTTCGCTGAAGTACATAAAAAGGGCATCAACCTTAATTATAAAATTGTAATTTACATAGTAAAACATATCACACGGGAAAACATGTGAATTATGTAAATTTTTTCATTTTTTATGTAACAAAAAATGAAATTTTAGGAAGTTACTTTAGAAATTATTCAAACATGTATTCTTCAAGAAAAAAAAGGAAGTACAAAAGCCAATAAAATCAACCCTTTTCAATCGAAAGAAAACCGAATTAATTTACTTCTAAAGACCTTTTATGAAAAATAACAGTTTAATAAAAGCCGAAAACAGTTCAGAAATCTCTATTCTGCACAAAGAGAGATCAACGATTGTAAAAGAAGAAGCAACCCGAACAGAAAGCGTAAACTATCTTTACAAGCCTTTGAAATTTAACAATAGGCATGAATTGAATTATTTATCAAATGATTTTCACAAAGACAGTCTTCTTTTTCCGGGAACAATAAAGAATACTTCAGATAATTATAAAGAATTATTCGATTTTGCCCCTTCGGCTTATATTACGCTATCCCATGAAGACACAATCATTGAGTTGAACCTTGCTGGAGCTAATATGATCGGTATTGCCCATTCAGATTATAGAAGCCAGCTGTTCAGCTCTTTTCTTACCAATGATACTAAACCCATTTTCGATCTTTTCATCCGGGATGTTTTTAAAAGCAATGAAAAAGTATCCTGTGAGGTGACGCTTTTTTCTAAATTCAACACCTTCAAATATCTCATCCTTACTGCGATTGCAAATGAAGACGGATACCAATGTCTTGTAAATATGATTGATATCACGCCTCAAAAGGAAGCAGAAAATAATTTAATCAATGCTAAAAAAGAACTTGCTTTTCAATTATTTGAAAAAGAACTTCTCACAGAAAAATTGATCCTGGCAAAAGACAATGCTGAAAAAAGAGTAAAGGTAAAATCTGTTTTCCTTGCCAATATGGGTCATGAAATCAAGACACCTCTGAACGGTATTCTAGGATATTCAGATCTATTGAAACAAAACGACCTTTCACATGATATGCAACAGTTTTGTATAAGCATGATCGAAAAAGGTGGGAACCGCTTGCTCAATATTGTCAACAACCTTTTAGAGATCTCTAAAAAAGAATCCATAAAAGAAGAAGTAGTTATTACACAATGCAATATCAATGAACAAATCGAATATATATATAATTTCTTCAAATTTGAAGCTGAGCGAAAAGGTATACAAATCTCGTTTCAAAACAGTTTATCGACCTGTGAAGCCATCATTGATACCGACAGTGAAAAAATATATGGAATCCTGACCAATCTTGTCAATAATGCCATATGCTATAGCGATGAAGGCTCTATTGAAATAGGATATACCTTAAAACCCGTCAATCCTGATGACATATTGTTTGAAGGGCTGTTTAGTGAGCCTCATGAAACGGTAACGAATAGTATAGATATCGAGTTTTATGTAAAAGACACAGGGATTGGTATCCCTATAAATCAACAGGAAGCTATATTTGAACGATATATTCAGGCAGACAGCAGCGACAAAAGAGCATCTCATGGTGTAGGACTAGGATTGGACATATCGAAAACATTTGTAGAAATGCTTGGCGGCAAAATATGGGTAGAAAGCGAATCGGGGAATGGTTCGATATTTTATTTTACAATTCCATTCATCAGAAAACATTCTAAAAACCCTGATTTACAAAGTGTGGATTATACTGCAGGAATCAAAAAAGAAATAAAAGATCTCAAAATATTAATTGCTGACGACGACATATCATTAGGGATGCTTCAGGCCGAATTAGTTAAGGATAACAGCAAGTTTATCCTGAATGTCTACAACGGAATTGAAGCTATTGAGGCTTGTAAAAATATTTCAGATTTTGATCTGATACTGATGGATATTAACATGCCAAAGATGAATGGTTTTGACGCAACCAATCACATCAGGCAATTGAACAAAGATGTTATTATCATTGCTCAAACTGTTTTCCCTGTTGAAGACGAAATTAAAAAAGCACATGCAGCAGGTTGTAATGACTATATCCAAAAGACATTCATTAGAAGAAAGATGTTAGAATTACTCAAAAAATATTTTGGTAACACTCAGCATCAGTCTGAAGAAATAAATATAGTGGTAGCTTAGTTTCTTAATTTAGGGGTAATTGGTTGTATTCGGTATGTAGAGGCGCAAATTCTTGCGTCTCTACTGCGTTATATTACTTTATAAGCCCATGAACGGTAAGAAACCCTACTCCCCCATCAAAGATCATCTGGATACCGATTGTAGCTATGATCAGACCAATAATCCGGACAATGGGTGACATCAGGTTGAGTTTGATCAGGAAGTTTCCAATCTTATTGGCGGAGAGCATGATGACCAGGTTAACGCCTATTGCTAATATCACTGCCAAAACTGTAATCAAGGTCCCATACTGAGCCGGAAAAGTTACAGTAGCTGTAATAGTACCCGGACCTGCAATCATTGGAATAGCGATTGGAACAGAAGCAATATCCTGGATCCTTTCATCTTTACCGATATTGATCAATACTCCTTTCTGCAGGGCGTTCCAACCACTATAGACCAGAACCATTCCACAGGTTACACGAAACGAGTAGAGTTGAATTTTAAAGATAAAGGTAAAAATCATATTACCCAACGTTAGAAAAAGTAAAAGGATAACAAGGGCCGTAATAGATGATTTGATAGAGACATACCGCAACTCCTTTTCGGTCATTTGCCCCCGTAAGGAATTGATTACAAAAATCTTCTGGAAAGGATTGATCAGTGCTAACAGCGTTACAAATGTACTGATGAACACTTCTGTTTTAAAAATAAAGAGTGACTCAAGTGAAACCATGATTTATAAATTACAGGCGGTAGTGTTTTGAACCAAATACAAATTTACAAACATTAATCTGAAAGAAAAGATTTTAAATTGAACAGATATATTTGTCTTTTAGTATTGTTTAATTTATTTTGAGCATATACTCATAATTAATTTGCATTATGAGCATATGTGCATTATCTTTGTTGAAAATAAATTATTATGGCTCGGACAAAAAAACAGAGATTAATTGAGCGGGCACCTAGTTTTAATGGATTTCATCCTTTTGGTACTCAAAACACTTCACATGATGAAGTGTGTCTGACTTTCGAAGAGTATGAGTCTATAAAGCTTTGTGATTATGACCTGCTAAAACATGAAGACGCTGCAAATCTCATGAATATATCACGGTCAACATTTTCAAGGATCTATGAAAGTTCACGACGTAAAATCGCAAAAGCCTTCGTTGACGTATGTACCATCCGGATTGACGAGGGAAGTACAAGTTTATATGCTGAGTGGCTGAAATGCACTAACTGTGGTGTGTCATTTATGAAAGAAGATGACACAACAAATGCTTGCCCATTATGTAGTTTTGTTGAACAACCTAAAAACATTTTAACATGATAATTGCTGTAGCCTTAACCGAAAATCATCTCAGGTCACTAATTGATATACATTTTGGCCGTTGCGATTGGTATGGGATCCATAATTCTGCAACCAAAGAGACCTCTTATGTTGAAAATCCTAACCGGTATTTAGAGGAAGGAGCCGGATGTAAATCTGTCGACTTCCTGAAAGATCTGAATGTTGAATTAGTTGTTGCCGGAAGGTTTGGAAATAAAGTCGTAGATCTGTTTAAGAAGAAAGAAATTCAAATGGTTATCTCAAGTGAGAATCAAACGTTTGAACAAATAATAAAACATATAAAGAAATAACACTAAGATTAATCTAAAATACTACAATATGAAAATTGCCGTACCGACCAGAGGAACAAACGTTGATGAACACTTTGGACAATGTGAATATTACACGATATTCAGTATTAATGATAAACAAACAATTGAAAAGTCAGAAATCCTGCCATCACCACAAGAATGTGGTTGCAAATCAAACATTGCCGGTGTATTAAGGCAAATGGATGTGACAATATTATTGGCAGGAAACATGGGCGAAGGTGCTGTTAATGTATTACAACACCATGGAATTCAGGTTTACAGGGGCTGTTCCGGAAATGTTAATGAAGTCACAGCGTTATTTCTGAAGGGTGTTATTGCTGACTCAGGAGAAACCTGTCACAGTCATGAAGAAGGCCACCAATGTAATCACTAGCTGATTTCCATTGAACTACCGGAATTCAGAAAAGTGTTTGAAGAAGTTCAAACACTTTTTTTTATTGGTTTAGATCAATAAAAAAGTTGTCCAATTTCATCTTCTAACCTGTTATAATACCAGTAAGTTAAGATAAATATCGTCTATAAGCATTATAACTTTGTAGCCAACAAATAAAAGGTATTTTCCGGTTACGGATTTTAAAAATTAACACTTAAAAATCAGAAGTTATGTTGTACACAAATTTAAAACACATTGAAAACGCTGCTCACCATAATAAGGTGATCAGTGAAAACGAAAACATAATGGTATGCTGCGGACGCATGGGGCCGATGTGTATTCCTGTTTACGGCGTCATGGAAGAACTCGAAGAAGATTATCAAAATGTTAAATTCTTTGATATGGAATTCGATAATCCTGAAGCTCATGTTATCAGGAATCTACCTGAAGTCAGAGGCTTTATGGGTATACCCTTCGTCATTTATTACAAAAACGGTAAAGTTGTAAAGGCTACATCAAGCATTCAGAATAAAGCTCAGATAACCGGCATTTTAAATTCAGTATTCGTTGAGAATAAGGAAAAAGTAACAGAAGGTTAGTCATTAAAAAATAACCAATACCATGGATTTAGATAATCATTATGATGCAATAGTTGTTGGTGCAGGTCCAGCCGGTTTAACAGCCGGCATATACATCTCACGCTCAAGGCTGAAAACGCTAATTGTAAACGAAGGAACTGTTGGGGGACAAATGGTCCTTACACACGAAATAGCCAACTATCCTGGTGTGGAAAGCATCAGCGGATACCAGCTTTCAAACATCATGAAAAAACAGGCTAAAAACTTTGGGTGTGTTATAAAGTCAAATACTGTTATTACCGACCTTCAAATTGATGGAAAGTTAAAACAAATAACTTTGGATGATGGTGTTTCATATACCTCAGATGCCATTATCTTTACTCCCGGTGGGAGATCAAGAACTTTGAATATAAAAGGTGAGAACCGCCTCAAAGGACGTGGTATTTCGTATTGTGCTACCTGTGATGGTGACTTCTTTACAGATAAAGAGATTGTAGTCGTTGGTGGTGGCAACTCTGCACTCGAAGAAGCTGTCTCGCTCACTAAATATGCTAGTAAGGTCACCATTGTTCACCAGTTTGACCAGTTTCAGGCTTTTGAACATGCAGTGGAAGAAGCAAGAAATCATCCCAAAATCAACTTTGTGATGGAATCAACCCTCACAGCATACTATGGAGATGAAAAAATTGAAAGTGTAGACATTAAAAATCTTAATACCGGAGAGGTGACAAACTTCAAAACAGATGGTGTTTTTATTTTCATTGGCTATCTTCCAAATACAGAATTTATAAAAGACAAAATAGCATTGAATGCTTCAAATGAAATTATTGTCAATAATGATATGGCAACTAATTTAGAGGGTGTATATGCTGCAGGAGACTCAATTGCCAAGCGTTATCGTCAGGTAACTACAGCTGTCGCAGATGGAACTATAGCAGCACTGGCAGCATCGAATTACATTCATCAACTGAAAACTAAGAAAAAACTTACACTAACACATTAACAATATGATCGTTTCAATAATAATATTTGTAGCAGCTTTCCTTTTGGTAGCTTTTCTGGCATCATTTTTCCTGAACTACTACAAAATGAAAAAAACACCTGTAGTCGAAGACAATGGCAAGATTAAAAAACTATCTGACCAGAACTTTGAGCATCAGATCAAGAGTGGAATAATGCTTGTCGACTTCTGGGCTACATGGTGTATGCCTTGTAAGATGATGGCTCCTGTCCTTAACAATTTGTCAGAAGAACTTACCGGAAACGCTTCAGTGGGGAAACTGGATGTAGATCAGAACCGTGCTGCTTCTGCCAAGTATGGAGTAAGAAGCATCCCAACACTGGTGCTTTTTAAAAATGGGAAAGAGATCAATCGCTTTGTAGGAGTCAAGACGAAAGACTTTTTATTGAAAGAAATTCAGAAAGTCCAGTAAAGTTTGTTTGCTTTTAAGCAAAACTTATTGACTTTCAAACTGTTTAATAAATGAAGAATATATCTGAAAAACATTATGAAAGCTAATTTCAATTCGATTATAAATAGTGAAATACCGGTACTCGTTGACTTTTTTGCAGAATGGTGCGGACCCTGCAAGACCCAGTCGCCCATATTAAAAGATTTGGCAACCGAATTGGGTGAAAAGGTTAAAATCATAAAGATAGATGTCGATCGCAATACCGAGATAGCCGCACGATATCAGGTCATGAGTGTTCCAACACTTATGATATTTAAAAATGGGGTTACAAAATACAAGCAGCCGGGTGTTCATACCAGGTCACAGATCATGAATATCATTAACCAAAATCTATAATTAAGTTTTTTAATTAACATTTAAATTCAGAGAAGCTATGAAAAAGAACATGGGTACTGCCGACAAAGTAATCAGGATACTGATTGCTATCGTAATTGCTGCTTTATTCTTCACCAATGTTATAACAGGCACTTTGGGTATTGTCCTGTTGGTATTTGCGGCCATCTTCATCCTGACAAGTTTATTCAGTTTCTGTCCGCTTTA
>Ga0209538_1000589_pt1 | contig 20809 bp, 19 predicted proteins | sample BarGraNGADG00211_2_FD_184492 | JGI IMG/M metagenome (GOLD analysis project Ga0209538, IMG submission 184492) | Arctic peat soil microbial communities from Barrow, Alaska - Barrow Graham LP Ref core NGADG0004-211 (SPAdes) (version 2) | ecosystem: Environmental > Terrestrial > Soil > Wetlands >... | reverse complement strand
CACAAATTAAATAATCTATACAATCTTGCTCTGTCTTAAATAATTCTTCAAACTCTATCTGATTTATTGGATATTTCATCCAGTAAAGATAAGAAATATCTACGGGAGAAGATCAGATACCCCATTTAATAAAATACAGAAACAGGATGAAAGCCTATATGAATATTTCCTTTGAAAAGGAAGCGTATAAAAATGATTCGGATTTTAATTATTTGAAGAAGAGGAGATTTTGGGCTTGGGTAAAATATGCTTTTTGATGGTAGCGAGACTTAAGCCACCACTCATTCCTAATAGTATTTTAGTTGATTGGTTAATTCGTTCGTAATTTTTGAAATAATACGACAAAGCTAAAGCTAATTAACCAGTTAACTGTTTGACTAATAAACTAAACTCAAAAGGGCAAATCGCTTCCTTCGCCTGCACCCGGCGCAACGTCAAACGAAGCAATAGGTGCAGAAGCAGCCGGAGCATCACTTACAGCACCTTTTTCGATTTTCCATGCACGTAAAGTTGTGTACCAACGTCCGTTATATTCACGACTTTCCACATCAAAACTTACATTTACCTGATCGTCAATAGCCAAGGGGAATTGATCAATTTTATCGTTGAAGAGATTGAAACATACTTTTTTTGGATATTGATCGGTAGTTTCCAACACGTAATCCTGCGAACGCCATGTTCCGTTTTTACCTTGTCCGCTTGCCAAAGGTAACACGGCAATAATTTTTCCTGAAATTTCCATTATTCTAGTGCTTTATTTAAATGATTTTAGATGGGCAAAGATAATCAAGAAAAAATGAAGTGCAAGGGGCACAAAATGGATTTTATTCCGAACAGTTCAAATATTTCGTCAAAAAACGAACTTACTGTCTTTTTATCAACGATTTAATCTCTGGAATTTCTTTCATCAATTGTACTACTGAACATAAATCCACCTGATTTTGTTTTATACCCAAAGTTATATAATCACTAAAATAAATTAGTATGAAGAAAAACATGGGTTCGTATGATAAATTAATTCGGTTGATTGTTGCTATCGTTTTAATTGTACTCTATTATAAAGAAGTATTAACCGGAACACTCGGAATTATTGCGCTGGTTCTTGCACTGGTATTAACAGTTACAAGTCTTATCAGTTTTTGCCCACTCTATACTTTATTTGGTATAAACACCTGCAAAAAAGAAGAAAAAGAAGAAAAATAAATCATAAAACGTGATTTTAAAAAGACAATCTGTGTAAAAAGAGTAAACGGATTGTCATTTTTTGACCGAATAAATATCAAATAAAAATGAATATTTTCATTCTCCGATAATTTAAACTTAAAAAGTTCTATTCCGGCAATAAATTTGTGGTTCTTATTTCTATTTATTTAACTAAAAATCAACCCCAAACTGACATTTTGCCATCTCCGCTTTACAATAATAAAAAAAGTGTAATTAATCCGATAGGTATTTTTGTCAATCGGACAGAATTTATTACTTTTGTGGCGAAATTCAAAAAAACTCAATTTTAAACAATAAATAAAATGATTAAAGTAGGTATCAATGGTTTTGGCCGTATCGGACGTTTAGTTTTCCGTGCTGCTCAAGAAAGAAACGATGTTCAAATCGTTGCAGTTAATGACCCATTCTTAGACATGGATTATTTAGTGTATATGTTGCAATACGACACAGTACACGGAAAATTCCAGGGAACAGCTGAACACAAAGGTGGAAAATTGTTCGTTAACGGAAAAGAAATCGCTTTCTTTGCTGAAAAAGATCCGGCTGCAATTGGTTGGGGTGCTGCAGGCGCCGACTATGTTGTTGAATCAACAGGTGTTTTCACTACAATTGATAAATGTAAAGCTCACCTTGCCGGTGGTGCAAAAAAAGTTGTTATCTCTGCTCCTTCTGCTGACGCTCCAATGTTTGTATGTGGTGTAAATTTAGATTCTTATACCAAAGACATGGATGTTGTATCGAATGCTTCTTGTACTACAAACTGCTTGGCTCCCCTGGCTAAAGTTATCAATGACAAATTTGGTATTGTTGAAGGTTTGATGACAACCGTTCACGCTGCTACCAACACTCAAAAAACAGTTGACGCTCCGTCCAACAAAGACTGGCGTGGTGGTCGTTCTATTTTAGGAAACATTATTCCTTCTTCTACCGGTGCTGCAAAAGCTGTAGGGAAAGTGATTCCTGCCTTAAACGGCAAATTGACCGGTATGGCTTTCCGTGTACCAACTGCTGACGTTTCAGTTGTTGACTTAACAGTACGTTTGGAAAAAGCTGCTTCGTATGACGAAATCAAAGCTGCCATCAAATCGGCTTCTGAAAACGAAATGAAAGGTGTTCTTGGATATACCGAAGATTCAGTAGTTTCTACAGACTTTATTCACGATGCCCGTACTTCTATTTTTGATGCAAATGCAGGTATCGCATTGAACGGCAACTTCGTAAAATTAGTAAGCTGGTACGACAATGAATGGGGTTATTCAAACAAAGTATTGGATTTGATCGCACACATGGATTCAGTAAAATAAGCTGAACAATATAAAATTAAAAAATCCCTTGTAACACTCGTTTCAAGGGATTTTTTGCATCAAAAAGATTGTTTTGATTTTCAATTCAAATATTATATCTTTGCAAGGAATAAAACAATCAATATGCAAAAGCTCATATCGGACAATTTAAATACTATTAAATCATTATGTGCATCGCATAATGTCAACAAGCTCTATGTATTTGGCTCAGTATGTACCAATAAATTCAATGAAAAAAGCGATATTGATTTACTTATATCATTTCAGGCGATGGAAGCCGGCGATTATGCTGATACCTATTTTGAATTAGCAGAAGAATTTGAGAAATTGTTTAACCGTCCGGTAGATTTGGTAACTGAAAAATCACTATCAAATCCCTATTTTATTGAATCAATAAACAAATCGAAAACATTGCTTTATTGAAATTGAAATAAAAAAATTTCTTTTCGATATTTTTGAATCCATAACCTCAATTGAGAGTTATCTTGGCAAAAAAAGGGATTTCAATATTTACCTTAATGACAAGATGTTGCGTAGAGCTATTGAACGTGAATTTGAAATTATTGGTGAAGCTCTCAACCGTATTGACAAATTAGAACCAAGCATTAAAATATCAAGTAAAAAGCAAATTATAAGTGTTCGGAATAGAGTTATTCACGGATACGATAAAATTGATAATGAGATTATATGGGGAATTATTGTTAGACACTTGCCTGCTTTGAAAATTGAAATTGAGAGTTTACTTCATTAATCATAGAAAAATATTGTAAATCCCTTGAAACACTCGTTTCAAGGGATTTTTTTTATCCTTTACCCTTATGATGACTTAAAGTCATCTGATGAGTAAAACTGATTCATTCCATCAACTCTACAAATTTAAAATTCCTGCCATCAAATAAACCTCTATCACCCAATTTCAGTTCGGGAATAACAAGTAAGGACATAAAAGCCACCGTCATAAAAGGTGCATGAAGCGTTGAACCAAGTTCTTTTGCCATTTCATCAATTTCTTCATATCGTTGGGCAATTATGTATCCTTCTCCATCCGACATTGTTCCACCAACAGGTAAAGGTAACAAACAAGTCCGCTCTTCTTCACATGCCAAAATTCCACCTCTGCTTTTGATAATCTGATTAATAGCTGAAACAATTTCTTCATCCGAAGTACCAACCGCAACAATATTATGACTATCGTGCGCCACAGTGGAAGCCAATGCACCTCGTTTTAATCCGATATTTTTTATAAAACCGATTGCAGGTTCGGACGGTTGATAGCGATTATAAACCACTAATTTCAGTACATCGTTTTCGATATCGGAAACAACATTATCGTTTTCAATCTTTGGCTGGCAAGTGATTTCACGTGTAAAAAGCTGACCATCATCTACTAAAATCACTCTCAACTTATCACCATTTGGGGTTACCTGAAGTTGATCGACAGTAATTTTCTGAGCATTGAACTGATTAATTAATTCTGTTGGAATATAACGCGGAAACGTCGGAAATCCATTTTCAGAAACTTTTACTCCATTAATATAAGTTGCTTTTATATCAAAATCTTTGAGATTTTTTACAACATTAAAATCAGCGGAATCACCGATTTGCAATAAACCAACATCTAATTTGTAATGTTGGATTGGATTCAATGTGCAAACCCGCAACACTTCAATCGGATCGTAACCTTTTGCAACCGCCCGACGAACCAACGAATTGATATGCCCGTTTTTCATCAAATCATCCGGATGTTTATCGTCCGAACAAAACATGATATTTTCGGCGTTTTTTTCGATTAACGGCAATAAATCATCGAAGTTCTTGGCTGCACTTCCTTCGCGAATCTGAATTTTCATTCCCAACGCAATTTTTGCTTCTGCATCAGCAATTGTCATGCATTCATGGTCGGTGGTTATTCCACGGGCTGCATAGGCTATCAAATCATCTCCGGTTAAATCCGGAGCATGGCCGTCAATTGGTTTTCCCAGACGTTTTGCAGCGTCAAGTTTCAGATGTACTTGTTTATGTTTATGAATCACTCCTGGGAAATTCATCATTTCCGCCAGAAAATAAATGTCATCGCGCTGCAACAATTTTTCAACCGCTTCGGCATCCAGTTCTGCTCCCGAAGTTTCAAAATGTGTAGACGGAACACAGGAAGGAGCACCGAAATAAAATTTCATAGGCGATTGTTTTCCGTTTTCAATCATATAATCAACGCCTTCAATGCCACATACATTGGCAATTTCGTGGGGGTCGCATACGCAAGCCACCGTTCCATGCACCACGCTGTAACGTGCAAATTCGGCAGGCAACATCATCGAACTTTCGATATGAATATGAGCATCTACAAAACCGGGAATTATGAACTGATCATCAACCTGATCTGTTTCAATGATTTCAACTATTTTACCATTTTCTACCTGTACGATTCCTTTCGTAATGTTTCCCGATATGACATCGACTATGTTTCCTGAGATTGCTTTCAATATTTTTCGGTTTTTATTCGTTAGTATATAAGGAAATGGAGGAAAAAATAATCAGAACCAAAAGCCAATACGTTAGAATCAAGAACCGGAATCCGAATTATCATTATTCAAAACTCAGATAAGGTTTTAATTTCACCAAATCTTCTGCAGTAAGCTCCGGCAATACTTTCAAGTCACTTATATCACGTAGTTTTCCTTTATTTCGTCTGAGTTCGTAAATGGCTTTTGACTGATAAAAATTGATATACGGATGTGCATCTAACCGTTGAGCTGTGGCAGTATTGACCTTTATTTTTTGAATTAATGCTGCATTTATCGTGCAGTACGATCGGATTTTCTCCAGATTTTCAGGTCGCATTCCATAAATTTCGCTCAATTGATCGACAGACACAAAACCACCCGTTTGTTGCCTGAAACGGACTATTCCTTTTGCATAACCTCGTCCGATTCCTTTTACCTGCATCAACAAAGTGGTATCAGCAGAATTCAATTCTACAATAATATCTGTACGTTTTATTGGTGTTGTTTCATTTTTAACCGGTTTGATTTCAGCAATAGCAATATAAGTTTCCAGTTCTTTAAACTTTTCGGGTCTAATACCATATACTTTGCCAACATCTTCCTTCGTTTTAAACCGACCACCTGCTTTTCTATATTTCAAAATGTTAGAGGCGATAAACGGTTTTAGTCCCAATTTTACAAAAGTAGCCGAATCAACTTCATTTGGATCGAAAGAGAAAAGCGAATAGGAATCTGTTTTCTTATAAGTTGGGAAGAGCGGGTTATTTTTATAATTTTCCTGAAACTGTCTTTGACGTTCTTCATTTTTACGTTGCCATTCAACCTGACGAAGACTATCCCGTGAAACCAACGATTTTTTAAACCTTTCTGCTTCGTTCAGAAAAGCTGTTCCATCTTTCTCAGTCACCGGAAAGAAAAGGGGTAACGTATAATTTACAACTAATGCCAACACAATCAGCACGATCAATACAATAATACCAATCCGTTGACCTTTGGAGAAATAGAAAAAATCCTTCCACATACATGCAAATCCTCAATTAGAAAGTATATTAAGAGCGGCAAACGGGACTCCCCGATAAAAATCGGGATAAACTTCTCGTCCCGTTACAACTTTCATGAGATTTTTTGTTTGAGCGGCAAACGGGACTCGAACCCGCGACCTTTAGCTTGGGAAGCTAAAGCTCTACCAACTGAGCTATTGCCGCGAAAGAAGAAATTTTACATTTCGAAATACAAATGTAAGTATTATTTTTAAAATGTAAATAATAACCCGAAGTTTTATTTTCTATTCCTGAATTTTTATTTTACAATTCCGGTAAAACCCATAAAAGCCATAGCTAATAGTCCGGCAGTAATCAATGCTGCCGGGATTCCATCCATTCCTTTTGGTAGTTTAATCATACTGAGTTGTTCGCGAATTCCGGCAAACAAAACCAATGCCAAACCAAAACCAAGTGCCGTGGAAATGGCATATACCACACTCTGCACTAAATTAAAATCCTTCTTAATTACTAAAAGTGCCACACCCAAAATAATGCAATTTGTTGTGATAAGGGGCAAATATACGCCTAATGCCTGATATAAAGCCGGAGAAACTTTCTTCAGTATGATTTCAACCAACTGAACCAAAGCTGCAATTACAAGTATAAAAGTGATAGTACGCAGAAATTCAATATCGAATGGATGCAAAATTGTTTTCTGAATGATGTACGTGATAATGGTGGAAATGGTCATCACAAAAGCGACAGCACCGGTCATTCCCACAGCAGTATTAATCTTCTTGGAAACACCCAGAAACGGACAAATACCCAGGAATTGCGACAAGACTATGTTGTTCACAAATATCGCGCTAATGAAGATTAGAATGTAAGTCATCATATAAAGTTTATAAAGTTTTTAAAGTTTATAAAGTTCTTAAAGCATGGAAGTTTTTAAACTTTTAACTGCTTTGGTCTTTTCAATTTATTCATCATGGCAATTAAATATCCCAGCACAATAAATGCACCTGGTGCCAGCACGAAAATTAATGCACAATATTGATCGGGAAAAACTATGAATCCAAATGCTTTCCCTGTTCCCAACAGTTCACGGGCAACACCAAGCAATGTTAATGCCAGTGTGAAGCCGAGTCCCATTCCTATTCCATCGAGAGCTGAACGAAAAACAGTATTTCTTGATGCAAATGCTTCTGCACGACCAAGAACAATACAATTTACCACAATAAGTGGAATGAAAATGCCGAGACTTTCGTACAAAGCAGGGAAATATGCATGTATCAACATCTCGACAACGCTAACAAAAGTGGCAATCACCACTACATAAGCCGGTATACGCACTTTATCGGGAATGATGTTTTTGAGCATTGAAACCACTACATTTGACCCGACTAATACAAATAAAGTTGCCAGACCCATGCTCATTCCGTTGATTGCAGAAGTGGTAGTTGCCAATGTGGGGCACATTCCCAATGTCAGTACAAAAATGGGATTTTCAGTAATCAGACCATTTACAAGGATTTTAAATTTGGAGTCTTTCATTGTTTTTCCCCTTTCTTTTCAACGTTATTGACTTTGAAAATCTTCTCTTTGAGCATTTTGTGAGTAGTATCTGCCTGAATAGTTGAAATTCCGGATGTGGTTTCAAAATTGCTTTCAAATGCAAAATAGGCATTTCTTATGGCAAATAAAAATGCTCTTGAACTGATTGTTGCAGAGGTAATTGCATCAACTTCACCTCCATCTTTATTAACGGACAGATTAGCGATAGAAGGATTTTTACCAACTATATTCTGATTTCCTCTTCTGGTTTTAAACCAATTCATCATTTTAGAACCTAAACCAGGAGTTTCATTTTGGTCGAGAACAACATAATCCACAATAACTCCTTGTTTATCAAAACCAACCAGAACATTTATAGGTCCTTTATACCCATTATTTGACGTTGCTTCAACAGCAGCTCCAACAAAGGTATTGTTTTTATTATACGCTTTATACACTTTCATAGCCTCAACTCCATCCAGCATTTCAACCGGTTTTGAATCGAAGTGATCAAACGGAGGAAGCACAGCTCGAATGGCACTTTCCAACTTGAAAGTTTGTGAATTATGGATCGGTACTTTCGTTATCGAATAAACAAAAGATAAAGTAAATGCCGCTAATACTGCAATGCCAGAAAGCACTGACACCATATTCAAAGAATTGGATGATAATTTCTTCATGCCTTTTTCGCCTCCCCAAAACGTTTTGGTTTAACAAGCGTATTTATCAATGGCGTAAATGCATTCATGATCAGAATTGCAAATGACACTCCTTCGGGATAAGATCCAAAAACGCGGATTACAACAGTAATGATTCCAATGCCGAACCCAAAAATCAACATTCCACGTGGATTCATGGGTGATGTCACATAATCAGTTGCCATAAAAATGGCGCCTAACATCAAACCGCCAGTCAGTAAATGGAATAAAGGACTCACACTGAACAATTCCCGATTGACTAAATGGAGAATACCCGTGAAAATAAAAACAGTCAGTAAAATACTTATTGGAATATGCCAGGAAATTGTTTTTCGGATGAGCAAATACACAAATCCAATAAGCAAGGCAAGTGCAGAAACCTCGCCCATTGAACCGCCCATATTTCCAAAAAATAAATTTAATGTACTTGGAATCTCGCTAAATTGTCCTTTTAAAATAGCTAATGGCGTGGCAGCAGTTACGGCATCAAGGTAAGCGGGATTAAACGGGATCGGTTTTGGCCAGCTTGTCATTTGCGCCGGAAATGAAATCAATAAAAACACACGACCAACCAAAGCAGGATTAAACGGATTATTGCCTAAACCTCCGAAACTCATCTTGGCAATGCCTATAGCTACCAGCGAACCAATTATTACTATCCAAACCGGCAGATTAGATGGCAAATTAAAGGAAAGTAATAATCCGGTCAGGAGGGCAGAACCGTCTGTAATAGAGGTTGAACCTTTGATGAGGTAACGTTGAATTAAATATTCAAAAACAACGCACGAAAGCATGGCTGTAAAACTTATAATCAATGCGCCCAGTCCAAAGAAATACAATCCGGCTAAATATGCAGGGACCAACGCGATGATGACATTCCGCATATTTTTCCATACCGAATCACCGCTATGGACGTGTGGTGAAGGTGAGATTATCAGTTTATTCATAGAGTTTGAAAGCTTGCCTGCGGCAGGCAGGTTCTTAAAGTTAGTACTATTTTTTAGCCTGACGGGTTCGTATAATTTTTCCTACGGTCGATTTACCATACCGAATATGATCGAGCAGCGGTCTATTCGATGGGCAAGCAAAAGAACAACACCCACATTCAATACAATCCATCACTCTTTCATTTTCCATTTCTGTCCACATACTTCTTTCGCTTTGGCTCATAAGCAAAAAAGGTTCTAATCCCATAGGGCAAGTAACAACGCATTTCGTGCAACGAATGCAGTTTTGCATGTTTTTTCGTGCAGCTTCAAGCGTTGGAATAAATAAAACTCCTGAAGTTCCTTTTGCCACAGTAACTTCCAGACTACTCAAGGCACGTCCCATCATCGGTCCACCGGCAACAATTTTTCCGGTATCTTCAGGCACTCCACCGGCTTGTTCAACTATATTTGCTAAAGGCGTTCCTAAGCGAGCAAGGAAATTCCCATGATTTTTCAACGATTTTCCGGTAATTGTTACGATGCGTTCAAACAAAGGTTTATTTTTTTGTACGGCTTCATATACTGCAAAAACCGTTGCTACATTCTGAACAACCGCTTCCACCTCAATCGGCAAAGTTCCGGTTGGAACCTGTCGTCCTATTGTAGCATCAATCAACTGTTTTTCACCGCCTTGCGGATATTGAACCTGTAATGGTAAAATTTCAATACCCACAAAGGTTTTAGCCAGTTTTTGCATCAAAGCAATGGCATCTTTTTTATTATTTTCAATTCCTACAATAGCTTGTTTAACATCAATTGCTTTCATCAGGATCGTAACACCAACCAATATTTCTTCCCCTTTTTCGATCATCAATTGATGGTCGCAAGTGAGGTATGGTTCACATTCCACACCATTAACAATCAGAACATTTGCTTTTTTGCCGGGAGGTGGTAAGAGTTTAACATGCGTTGGGAAAGTGGCGCCACCTAAACCTACTATTCCATAATCGGTAATTCTTTTTATAATCTCGGCAGAACTCAACGTACATTCTCGTTTAATTTCTGCACTTTTATCTATAGTTTCTAACCATTCATCTCCATGAACATCAATAAAAACCGAAGGAACTTTGTAACCGGAAGCATCTAAATGTACATCAATCCTGTTCACAACACCCGAAACCGATGCATGAACATTGGCCGACACAAATCCGCTCGCCTGACCAATCATTTGTCCCACTTTCACTTTATCTCCTTTTTGGACAACCGGCAAACTCGGTCCACCCAGATAATGACCGAGTGGAATAATAGCTTGCTGAGGAATAGATGCAGTTTGTATCTGAATTCCGGCTGAAAATTTATATTCTTTCAAGTGTATTCCACCCATTTTGAAAGTTTTCATAGTTTTAAAACAAGGTCTAAAGTTGTTGAACTGAATACAGTTGACCTTTTTATTCTTTTACTCGTTTAGTTGGAAAATTAATTTCTAAAATGGCATGCGTTGGGCAAACTGCGACGCACTTGCGACACAATGTACATTTATTCGAATCAATATACGCCAGGTTGTTTGCCATCAAAATAGCATCGAAAGCACATTCTTCAACGCATTTCCCGCAACCAATACAAGCTACGTTGCATGAACTCTGGATTTCCTCACCCTTATCTTTATTGACACAATTCACAAAAATCCGACGTGATTTCAGTCCTTTATTTCTTAATTCAATAATCAACTTAGGACAGGCTATGACACAAGCGTTACACGAAGTACATTTTTCTTCATCAATTTCGGGCAATCGGGTTTCGGGGTTAATATGAAGTGCATCAAATTTGCACGAAACTTCGCAATCGCCCAGTCCCAAACAACCCCACGTACATCCGGTTTCGCCTCCATACAAATTATGAGCAATTGCACACGAACCGACACCATCATATTGATTTATACGGGGACGCAAATCACAATTTCCTCCACAATGAATTACTGCCACAGTTGGGTGAATGATATTTGAATCTTTGCCGAGAATATGAGCGACTTTTTTCATGGTTGGCAGACCCCCCACAGTACAAACAAGGTTCTCAAGATTTTCTGCATTAACACAAGCAAGTGCAAACCCATGACAACTCGGATAACCACAGCCACCACAATTGGCAGCAGGTAAAACCGATTCAATTTCCTGAATATTCTGATCTTCAAAAACCTGAAATTTTCTGGAGATGAAAAATAAAATTACAGATGAAATGCCACTTATAACTAATAATGTAAGTATGGAGAAAATGATTGTATTCATTTTTTATTGCTTAGCATTGTTTTATTTCAATGGATAAACGAAAAGTCAATGCATTTCGTTTAATCGGTTACGGTTTTTTTATTTCGAATTTGAATTTGTTTTTTAATCTGGGATTGAAAAACGAAAGAACAATGTAATAGAGAACCGGAACAAGAAGTGCCATGACAGCCGAAATGACTTCGTTTACTGAAATGAACTTCAGAACAATTAAAGTGATTAAAATCAGAACTAACGGAATTACAAACGACAAAAAGACAGCCTGAAGTCCTATTGATTGTTGTCCAAAAAGGATTACTTCATCACCAACCTTAAACGATGAATCAATGCTTTCAACTTCAATGATTTTCTCTACTTTATCGGCAACAGTACATACACTTTTCGCGTGACATTCGCTGCAAGCCGATTGCTGACTGATTAAGACATCAATCTGATTAACTTGAATATTCTGAATTATTCCTTTATGTTCAATAATTTGAGTCATTAATACCAGTTTTTAAAACACAAAATTGAGCAAATGAAGGCGATATCTGCCTCAATTTGCTCAAAATGTAGTATTCTATTTCAGAGCAAATTCATTTTAGGGCGTTTTCTTTGAAGAAATTTTGATCAGTTCAGCCGGTTTTTGTCTAAGTAAAGGAACTTTATTATAATCCCAGGTTTCTTCAAAATCCCAATTTGCTTTCAACGTAAGCTTTTTTGGATAATAATACACTTCTTCGGGCTGTCTTCGGGTTGCCAAATCACCCGTATCCCACTTTCCGTTTCCATTTACATCGATAAACATCCGAACATAGTAATCACCGGGACGCAGGTATTGAAATAATGTTCCTTTTTCGGAAGCCGGTTTCGAAGCCAGCAAAACGTCTCTGGAATCAAGAACCTGTAACATTGCTTTCGGATTAAATGTAGCCAGTAACATTTTTACACTTGAATATTCATCCAACGACCGAATTTTAAAATCCGATTTAAGTTTCGAACTGGTTCTTTTATAGATACTTGTAAATGCAGCCGAATCAATATTCAATTGATAGGACATTTCCGGAATCCATTTATAATCAATATTAAAACTCATTTTTGTGGAATCGATTTGCCGCCATTTGAACGGAATTTGCTTTAAAGTAGTATCCTTTTTCTGACTTAACCTGATTTTTGACAGATCAATAACCGACAACGGCGCTTCAAAAGTTAATGTTATCGGAGTATGTACTTCGAAAGTCGAAGCAACATTGTTCATAATCTTCAACGGTTCGATTTTTGGTTTTACAATTTTGATTTTCGCCCGGGGATTAACACGGGCTTTTCGCATGGAAATATTAAGCGTATCGGTAACCGGTTTTAGTTGAAAAAGCGAATCCGTTTTTAAATAAGTCATGGCCATTTGCAAAGTATCTACTTTCCAAACCAATGAATCTGTAATCCAATAAGTCAAACTGTCCTGAGTCGCATTTTTCTGGAGCAGATATTTACCTTCCCAATTAAAATTCAACGGCTTGATTACCGGCAGTTTTGTTGCAACTGTATTGAAAAACAAATTGAAAACGAAAGGTTCTTTTCGTTCTGCTTTTACAAAGTACTGGCGTTTTTTGTTTTCCTTAAAAAATCGAAGAGTCAGATTATCAGGCAAAAAACGTGTGCCCATATACTTTCTAATACTATCAACATGCGTCGAATCTTTCCATATCGTATCTCTCATCTCTTCCCTTCGGAATGTTGGTGTAACGAGTGAATCATGCATTGCCAGTCCTTCTCCGGGTTCGAAAAAGTAATCGCGATTAGTATCATCCAAAGCAAAAACCTTAAAGCTCCCTTTTTTCATGTTGGTGATAGAAAAATGCCCTTTATCATCAGTTTTACCGATACGAAGAAATGGTTTAGCAGAAAAAACTGAGTCGGATTTATTCCTGTAAATACCCACAATAATACCGGATAACGGATTCAAATCTTCCGAATTAATTACAGTGCCTGAAATTTGCAGGGTATCTAATTCATTTCCCGTGGAAAATGAAAAATGATAGTTTTTTATCGCATTATTTTCATTTAAATCGACAATAGCTTTTCCAAAATTGATAGAATAGGTAGTGTTTTCGAGTAAATCTTCGTTGAAATTTACAACTATACTTTTACTAATTGCTTTTATGTCAGGCGGTTTAATTTGTGGAGGCGAAACAATAACATTTTCGTTTGGTTTATCAACCGAAACCATTTCGTCAAAGAAAATTTGAATCTGTTTTTTATTGAAATTCAATGAACCAACGGGCGGAAATGATTTCACCACCTTTGGCGGAATCGAATCTTTCGGTCCTCCGGTAGGTCCTGCTCCTCTGTTTGCACAGGAATGAACCAAAAACAGGATTCCTAAAATGAGTATTATTTGTTTGAAAGTTTGAAAGTTCATAAAATTTAAAGGTTTGTAAAGTTATACGTTAATACTTTATGTCCAATCCTGCATCGTAAACATTTTTTTTCGTCACAATATTGTTTTTTCAATTGCAAAAAAGCCTGCGAATCGTATGCCGAATTTGAAATTATTCCGAGATTTTGCCAGTTCTGCATGATAGAATTCCGTTCGGGTGGAATTTGTTCCAAAATCTGTAATGCTTTGTCTTTCAACTCATCATTATTTTTTTGACTTGCAAAACAGAATAAGAAAGGCACAACTGTATTAATTAAAATTCCATTTACCGATTGTGAACCTAACTTTTTGTTTTTCAATGGACTTTCAGTTGCGAACAAATAATGTGTATTCCAGTAAGTTGATGGTTCGCATACAAACAATTGTTTTATGTATTCAATGTCCGGATGCTCTGTTATTTTCGAAAATAATTTGGACGATGAATGAATCAACGCCGCAAATTGAGCAATACGCACGTACGGAAAATTATCCGGTCGCAAACGTAACAGTTTCCACTGTGAGCTTTCGATTGGTTTCAATTCATATTTTGCACGCAGAAAATCGAATTCTTTTTTTAAACTTGCAGAATAGGCATCCAGTTCATCCGGATTCAACAAACCGGCCTGTCCAAACAGCAACGCTTCCAACTGAAACAGTTGATCTTTGTGTTTGCCTAATATCGTAAGTGGCAGCGATTTGGCTAAACTTTCGAATGCCTGACTGTTCGTTCCAAAACCGAAACTTCGAGCCAGCGTGATATAAAAAGCTTCTTCCCAATGCTGATTCGTTTCACTCAATAATCGTTCAATGGCGTTCATTTTTTGCTCCAACCGTTCGGTGAGCAACGCATTTTTCCAGCTTTGAATAAATATTGCTGGAACTAAATTAATTTTATCGACACAGGGTATCCATTTTTGTTGACTGAATAGCTGTTCGTAGTTTGTTTCAATTTGTTTTGGAAAAACAAGTTCGAGTTGGGGTAAACGTTCTCCATCAGTCCTGTAAACTTCTGCATCAGCTCGATGAACCACATGCAAAATCACATTATCATAAGCTTTATCGGATTGATGATTGTGTTTATTCCAGTCGGATGAATGAGGGTGAATTTCAATATTTCCTGCCCAGATAGTTTCACCGATTCTGATTTTGGCATTGAAGAAATCCGGTCCTGCATCAGTATTAATTTTACCGACGTCGATAACTTCTATCGGCTCACCATCAGTGGTTTGCAAATTGTGAGCAGTAAACAGTTTGTTTTGCCAAACATAATGCAGAATTGATTCTTTCATAAACCCCAAACCCCTAAAGGGGATTTAAAATAGTACATATATTACATTTTCTTCTGAAATAAAAAAACCCTTATACTTTAATCAAACTCCAAAACAAAAAAAATTTTCCTTTAGGGGTTGGGGTTCAAAGAATTCCAAAGTCATATCCTTCATTTTTCCAGAATTCAATGGCTAATGGCAAAACGGTCAACATATTGTCTTTTGCTTTTATCGAATCGTGAAAAACAACGATTGAGCCATTGCGGGTAAATCGTTTTATATTGTTCAAAATAGATTCCGGAGATAATTTTCGATTATAATCGCAGGTAAGCAAATCCCACATGATGATTTGAAATCGGGATTGAAGCAACCTTTTTTGTCGACAGGTAATTCGTCCGTAAGGTGGCCGAAACAGCTGGCTATCTATATATTCCGAAGCTTGATGAACATTTGCCATATATTTGCCGGAAGAGACAGCTATTCCTTTCAGGTGGTTAAACGTATGATTACCGGTTTTGTGTCCTCGCTGAAGTATCCCGGAGTACAATTCGGGATGCTTTTGAACATTCTCACCCACACAAAAAAAAGTAGCTTTCAATCTGTATTTATCCAGTATATCCAGGACAAGCGGCGTAACTTCGGGCATCGGTCCATCGTCGAAAGTGAGGTAAATCACTTTCTCCGATGAATTCATGCGCCAGACGAGTTTTCCTAAAAAAGGCCGGAATAAATCCTGAAACCGCACATTCATTTACATGCGAACTCTTTTGGTATAATTCATATAATAAGGCATATACTTATCCATAATCGGTTTTTGTTTTGCCTCATCACAAATCCTCAATACCTGATTCAAAACCGCCATATTATGTCCTATTCGATTCGAAACGCTATTTTGCTGTTCACCATTCAAACTGAAATACCATTCGAGGTATTCAACACAATCTTTTGCAACCGCATCCATGATAGCATTCCCTTTTGTCGGTTGATGCAGTTTGTAATAATAATCAGCCAATTGGGTTGACAAATAATCGTGACGAACAGTTGTTCCCGGAATCATTTTATTGCAATAATCCAGTGCTTTAGCTGCTCTTACAGTATCATTTTTAGCCATCAATGCACCAATCAACTGAGCAAACATCATGCGATGGGTATGACACATGCGTGAAACATTTTCATCAAGATAAATTTTCGGATTTTCGATATTTCCATACTTGAATTTGTTCATCATGTTGTCGTACATTTCGTCCACATTTACTCCGGGTCCTGCACCTTTTACACCGATTGGTAAAATCTGATAGGCCAAACCAGTCAATTCAAAATGATCATTCAGTCCCAAATAATAATCGTCGCCAACCGTAACTGCAAAGTAAATCGGACGATTCCATTTATTTTCTTTCAACAATTCGATAATCATCAACTCACTTTTGGTAAGTCTTCTCTTCAAATCAAAATTAATCTGAGGAATAATTTCAGAAGCTCTCGAAAGTGGTAATGTTCCTGTTTTAATTACTTCCTGAGGATCAATTGGCAAAAACATCTGCTTGGAAGGAATTATTGCTTCCCCATTCATTTTGGTTGACGAATCCGGACTTAAAATGAAATCCATAACTGTCTTTACATCAAGCGGTTTCTGAAGAATATCTTCTACCCCAATCACTTCATTTTTTCCGGCTGCGAAATCTTTTGGTTCCCACGAAATGGGTAACGGAGCTGATTTATAAGCAGCACGTTTCATTTGTCCGATATACCAGTCGGTTTGCAAATAACTGAGGTTACACACACGAATGTCCGTTCCTTTTCCTTCTACTTCCTGATTGTACCAGAGAGGGAAAGTATCGTTGTCGCCGTTGGTAAAGATGATAGCATTTGGTTTACACGAAGCCAGGTAATTTGCACCAAAATCACGACAGGTATAACGCAGACTACGATCGTGATCGTTCCAGTTTTGTTGCGCCAATAATGCAGGAACTCCAAGACAGATAATCGTTGCAACTGCAGCAGTAACAGTTTTTGGAATTTTTGGCAGGTATTTATCAACAACTTTTATTATTCCCAACACACCAAAACCAATCCACATACAGAAAGCATAGAACGAACCGGCGTAAGCATAATCCCGTTCGCGCGGCTGATAAGGCGTTTGATTCAGATAAACCACAATGGCAATACCGGTAAGAACAAATAATAAAAACGTGAGCCAAAAACTTTCAACTCCTTTTTTACCTCCGTAAATCAAAAATAACATCCCGAAAATTCCCAGCAACAACGGCAATAAGAAATACGTGTTATGTCCTTTATTATCTTTGAGTTCCGAAGGTAGTTTTGTTTGGTCGCCCACCAGTAAATTATCAATAAATCCGATACCGGTTATCCAGTTACCACGATCTATTTCGCCATAACCCTGAATGTCATTTTGCCGACCACTGAAATTCCACATAAAATAACGCCAGTACATGAAATTCAACTGATAATCGAAGAAGAACCGCATATTTTCGATGAAAGTCGGTTTAATATCGGTTTTCTCCTGTCCGCAATAATCGTACGTTATGCTTTCGCCGGTAATTTTTCCCCACACTTTATAGGCTTCAATATGCGATGGAGTAGAGCTGTACATTCGGGGGAATAACATATCAAACCGTTCGTCCATCACATAATCGGTTTTATAACCGGTAATGATGTACTGATCTTTTTCGGAAGATGATGTTTTAGGTTTTGGTGCATAGGATGGAGCCCCTTGTTTTTGTTCCGGTACGCACATATTTCCTTCTACCCGAAGCTTAACGGGAGCATTGTATGTGGAACCGTAAATCAGCGGACTATCACCGTATTGTTCGCGGTTCAGATAGTATTTCAATGAAAAAACGTTATCGGGATTGTTTTGATCCATCGTGGGATTCGATGTTGAACGAATAACAATCACCGCGTAAGAAGAATAACCAATCAGTACCATAGTAACCATAAGTGCGATGGTATTCAACCAACGTGCACTGATATTTCCTTTCCTGTAATAAAAGAATCCTGCCATCGCAGCAATTACAATTAAACCCAGTACTACATGACCGCCAAAAAATGGAATACCGGCGATGGTAATTGCCAGAATAAAAGAAATTGCCATCCTCAACTTGCTTTTATCCGTATTCGATTCATATATCGACCAGACTAAAAGACCAATTGTCAATATTATATACACAAACAATCCTGTATTAAATGCAAATCCGAGTTCGTTCACAAACAACAGTTCGAACCAACCGGCAACTTCAACAAATCCCGGGATTAAACCATATAAAACTGTTCCGAGAATAACCACTCCGGCTATCAACGCCAGAATGATCCCTTTCGTGGTAGGCGTGTGCTTTTTGAAATAATATACCAGTACGAGTGCAGGAATAGCCAGCAGATTCAGGATGTGAACTCCAATGGATAATCCCATCATGTAAGCAATAAAAATCAACCAACGATCCGAACCGTGCTCATCTGCAACGTCTTCCCATTTCAGGATTAACCAAAATACCAACGCGGTAAACAGCGATGAAAATCCATAGACTTCAGCTTCAACAGCCGAAAACCAAAACGTATCAGAGAAAGTATAAGCCAAAGCACCCACAAGTCCGGCGCCTATGATTCCAATTAAATTGCCTGTAGTATAATCATCGTCCGATTTAATGATCACTTTGCGGGCCAAATGCGTGATGGTCCAGAATAAAAACAAAATGGTAAATGCGCTGCATAAAGCAGTCAGGGAATTTACCATAATCGCCACATGTGCGGTATCTTTTGCAAACAAAGAGAAAAAGTGACCAACCATCATAAAGAACGGAGCTCCCGGTGGGTGACCAACATCAAATTTAAAAGCGGATGAAATAAACTCCGGACAATCCCAGAAACTGGCTGTTGGCTCCATAGTAAGCAAATACGTCAGTGCAGCAATAGCAAATGCTACCCACCCGAAAGTGTTGTTCAATAATTTGAATCGTTTCATTTTGTATGTTTATTCGTTGATTAGTTATTTGGTTGATTGGTTGATTGGTTGATTGGTTGATTGGTTAATTGGTTGATTGGTTGATTGGTTGATTGGTTGATTGGTTGATTGGTTGATTGGTTAATTGTTATTACAGCTTTTGTCTTGGTTCTTTTGTCTCCCGCTTCGCGGGATGTCGCAAGCTCCATTTGCTCTTTGTTCTTTGTTCTTAGTTCTTGCCTCTTGCCTCTTGCCTCTTTTTCAAAAAAACGTTCAAAGATACAAAGAAATTTTAGTTTGTAATATATGCGTTATTGATTTTAGTTAAATTTAAAGATTATCAGTTATTTATAGAGGTATTTCTATCAAAGGATTTGACCAAATTAAAAGCCCTTTGGATAAATTAGAAATTAAGTAAAAGAACATGCTGATTATCAAAAAAAAAGTAATTATCTTTGAACAAAATATTAATTTATAATAACACAAAACTATTTATTCAATAGATTAACAATTTGTGTATGTGCTATTGCTACAAAAAGTCCATTTTTAACAACATACTCAATATCAACAGAATAGACTTTTCAAACAATACTGATATAACGGATATATATGCAATAGCATAGCACATACACAATTTAAGTTGCACATATATAGGTGTTATGGGCAACTTAAAAAAACAAATATGAGAAAGATTCTTTTGACCATTTTAGTGTCTTTGACATTTTACACAAATGCACAGACTTCTGTTTATCATGCTTTTCCAGACTCTTCTGCTACATGGAACATTCATCATACAACGATATGTATGATGGGTAATAGTAATGAAAATTATTCAATTACAATTTCAGGTGACACCATTATTCAATCTCAAACATATCATAAATTAATTATTCCTTTTGTAAAATCTAATAATTCTGGCGTTTGTGATTTCACAACAATTGGATACAAAGGGGCATTTAGACAAGAAAAGATTAATAAAAAAGTATTTTTCATACCACCTACCGAAAATGCAGAACAATTACTTTATGACTTTACATTAAAAGTTGGTGATACAGTTGAAGGATTTCTTAAATCAAATTTAAATCAACCTGACACTATTAAATCTATCGATTCTGTATTAGTTGGTAACACTTATAGAAAAAGATGGAATACAAATTCTTGTTATAATATTAACTTCATTGAAGGGATTGGTTCAACATATGGTTTGATTATTCCTTCTCCAGGTTGCAGAACTGACTTTCCTGACTATTCAATAACTTGTTTCCAACAAAACAAAATATCAATTTATCCAGAGAACGCTATAAATTGTGATTTAATAAATTCAGTAGAACTTATTGAGGCAAATTCAACTCAAATTAGAGTTTCTCCAAATAACCAAAGTGGTTCTTTTACAATTACATTTGACAACGCAGATATTGTAGAAATTAAGTTGATAGATTTGTCAGGCAAAGTCATATTTGAACGACCAACAATAAATAAGAAAACAATTATGATTAACAACTTGCAAAGTGGACTTTACATTCTGACAGGAAAAGATACGACTAATAGACTGATAACAAAAAAGATAATAAGCTGCCCATAACACACGCCTCGTATGTTTGCAAAAGATTTTTTATAGCGATGAAAAATCAAGATATTTGCAAACAAACCAGGAAGAATTTGCAAAGGGAATAGCAACACACGCCAGATAACAACTACTTGTATATCGTCCCATAG
>Ga0209538_1000588_pt1 | contig 20817 bp, 10 predicted proteins | sample BarGraNGADG00211_2_FD_184492 | JGI IMG/M metagenome (GOLD analysis project Ga0209538, IMG submission 184492) | Arctic peat soil microbial communities from Barrow, Alaska - Barrow Graham LP Ref core NGADG0004-211 (SPAdes) (version 2) | ecosystem: Environmental > Terrestrial > Soil > Wetlands >... | reverse complement strand
CAATATAATTTTTTAAATTTAATTTTCGGTTATCAAGGGCCGCTTTTAAATCCGTGTAGAGCGGACCGCCCTGGCCGAGACTAATCGCTTTTTCTACGACGGCCACGTTTTTGGCGCGGCTGATTAATTTCTGGATCGCGGCGCCGGGGAAGGGACGGAAAACTTTTATTTTTAAAATTCCCACATTTTTTTGCGTCTTAATGACTTCCCGCATCGTACCGATAACCGAGCCCAGAGCGACCAAAATCGTGCTGGGATTGGTTGGGCCGTAATATTCCACTAAGCCGTCGTCGCTTATTTTATTATTTAAAGTTTTTTGTAAGAGCCGGTATTCTTTAGTAATTATTTTTAGACTATCTCTTAAATCAGCATGTAGTTTCTCTCGGGTCTCCATATAACTGGCCGGCGTAAAGAAAGCGCCGAGCGTGACCGGATGTTCCGGGTCCAAGAAAGTTTCGATTTCGGGCTGGTAAGGCGGCAGATACTTTTTAATTAACTCGCCTGAGGGTATGGTTACCGGTTCAAAAGAATGAGTCAGGATATAGCCGTCCACATTGACCATTACCGGTAAGCTTAATTGTTCGGCCAGCTTATAAGCCAAGACATGTTGTTCCACTGCTTCTTGGTTGTCGGCGGCAAAGAGCTGGATCCAGCCGGCGTCGCGGATGCTCATCACGTCGCTGTGGTCGTTCCAAATATTAATCGGCGCGGAAACGGAGCGATTGGCGCAGGTCATAACGACCGGCAGTCGTAAGCCGGCGATATTATAAACGACCTCGGTCATCAGTAACAAACCCTGCGAACTGGTGGCGCTATAAACCCGGGCGCCGGTGGCGCTCGCCCCTAAGACAATAGACGCGGCCGCGAACTCACTTTCCGCTCGGACATACTCATAGTCCGCTTCGCCGTTCGCTTTTATTTTGGCCAAGTCTTCCACGATATGCGTCTGTGGCGTAATCGGATAAGCGGAAACAACATCGGGGGCGATATTTTTTATGGTCAAGGCGATGGCGTGCGAGCCTTCGTAAATATGAGTTTTTTCGGGCATAATATTTTTAGTAATCGGCGACCATTTTAATCGCTTTGACCGGGCATTCCTTGGCGCATAAAGCGCAGCCTTTGCAGTAGTCATAATCAGTCACCGGTTGTTTTTTGCCCGCTTCGCTCGCGACGCGAGGCGAGTTCGCGACACTGGGCTTATCAACCATAGTAATGCAAGCTTCGGGACAGATTTTAGCGCAAAGTGAACAGCCGATGCAGATACTATAATCGGTCACTGGTCGGCTGACGCGCCAGGGTCCGGTTTTGTTATTTAAGGTCGTATTGGGCAGAGCGCTTAAATTATTTTTTTTATTTTTCATAAGCTTGGGTGACAGCCTGGATATTTTTATCAACTATGGTTTGTCCCTTGTCGCGGAATTTTTCCGTAATTGCCTTTTTTAGCGATTCTAAACTGACCAGACCGGTATACTTGGCCAAGGCGCCGAGAATAACCGTGTTGACGATATTCTTTCCGAAAATATTCAAAGCAATTTCCGTGGCCGGCGATAAATAGATATTTTTAGCCGGAACTTTTAAATTCGCCCAGATATTTTTTGGGGCGTTAATTATGATGCGGGTATTTTTGTCGGCTCCGGCGAAGACATCGACTGTATTTAAAAGAGTCGCGTCCTGGATTATCAAAATCGTCGGCGCATAAATTTGTTCGCGGGTAATGATCGGTTGGTCGCTGAGGCGGACATAAGATTGAATGGGCGCGCCGGTTCGTTCCACGCCGAAATTAGGAAAGGCCTGCGCCTGGCGGCCTTCATAAAAAGCTGCTAAAGCGATCAGCTCCGCCGCCGTTACCACTCCCTGGCCGCCGCGGCCGTGAATGCGGATCTGTTCCATATTATTTAATTAGGCCTTGGATCAGGGTCGGGAATTGATCGGCCGCGATGGCGCCGGTAATCGGATAATTATTGATAAACCAAGTGGGCGTGCCTTGGACTTGTAAAGTTTCGCCGTCGTTATAATCTTTGCGGATTTGATCCAAATATTTTTGGGAGCTTAGGCAACTGGCGAAAGTGCCGGTGTTTAAGCTCAAGCTTTGCGCGAGCACATTTAACTGGGTGTTCAAATCGGTTCCGCTGGAGGTCGCCATCTTGTCTTGGTCAGCGAACAATAAATCATGATAGGACCAGAATTTTCCTTGTTCGCCCGCGCACCGCGCCGCCAGAGCGAGATCAATGGAAGTCGGATGGAGCGGGTAATCGCGCCAGATTAATTTTATTTGGTTGGCATATTTAGCCCGAATTTGGTTTAAGCCGGCTTCGGACGCGAAACAGAACGGACAAGCGAAATCGCCGAATTCTATAATTGTTACTTGCGGTGTCGAGGTCCCGGTAAAATAGTTTTGACCGCCGTTAATCGAGGCCAAATATTGCTGTCTTTGCTGTTCGTTGTTAGTCTGATCCGTTCCAGAACGGATATTAATAATTGTTTGCACCACATAAATGCCGGCCGCAATGATGGCCATCAAGACAATCAGGCCAATCAGGGAAACTAAAATCCCCCACCACTTCTTATACCAAGGACGGAGGATATTTTTATGGCGCGCCTTCATGTCGGCGAACTTCACTCTTTCTTCTAGGCTCATTGTAAATAGGGCTAAATTTAATTATACTTTTATTATACCATAACTTATGAAAATAATCTCTTGGAATGTCAACGGGATAAGAGCCGTCCATAAAAAAGGTTTGGCGCAATTTTTACGCCAGTATCAGCCGGATATTTTAGGCGTGCAAGAGATAAAAATATCAGCGACCGCGCAGCAAGAAACGGAATTTGATTTTGCCGGCTATACGGAGTATTGGAATTCGGCACAGCGTCCCGGTTATAGTGGGACAGCGGTCTTGGTGCGGGAAGGATTTCCGGGATTAATCGGAGTCAAAAACGGTATCGGGGTGAAGAAGTTTGACTCGGAAGGCCGAGTGCAAACAATCGAACTGGCCAAGCTGTATATATTGAATGTCTATTTTCCCAATGCTAACCCTGAGCTCTCCCGTTTAGGCTACAAAGTTGAATTTAACGAAGCGCTGTTAAAATACATAAAGAAACTAGAGAAAAATAAGCCGGTGATTGTAAGCGGCGACTTTAATGTCGCGCATCAGCCGCTTGATTTGGCGCGGCCTAAAGAGAACGAGGGTAATCACGGCTATACCGTCGAGGAAAGGACATGGCTGAGTAAGTTTCTAAAAGCCGGATTTATTGATACTTTTCGCGCCTTGAATGGCGACAAGATTCAATATTCCTGGTGGAGTTTTCGGGCCGGCGCGCGGGCGCGAAACGTCGGCTGGCGCATTGACTATTTCTGCGTGTCGGCTAAACTTAAAAAACAGCTAAAAAAGGCCTATATTTTAGATAAAGTTATTGGTTCGGACCACGCGCCAATCGGCTTGGAAATATAATATGTATAATCATCAAGAAATAGAAAAAAAATGGCAGCGGATTTGGCAAGAAACGGGATTATATAAAACCGGCGAAGACAAAAACCAGCCGAAATATTACGTTTTGGATATGTTCCCTTATCCCTCCGGTACTGGTCTTCATGTTGGCCATCCCAAAGGCTATATCGCCACGGATATTTTGGCGCGCTTGAGAATGATGCAAGGCTATAATGTTTTGCATCCCATGGGTTGGGACGCTTTTGGCCTGCCGGCGGAAAATTACGCCATCCAGAATAAGATCCATCCCCGCGCGGCCATGGCCAAAAATATTGCCACCTATAAAAAACAATTGGAGATTTTAGGCTTCACTTATGATTGGGACAGGGAAGTGGACACGACCGACCCGAGTTATTATAAATGGACACAGTGGACTTTTTTGCAGATGTTTAAAAATGGTTTGGCCTATGAATCATATGAGCCGATTAATTGGTGTCCGTCCTGTCAGACCGGTTTGGCCAATGAAGATTTGGAAAACGGGCGCTGTGAGCGCTGCGGCAGCGAAGTCATTCAGAAGCCGATGCGCCAATGGGTTCTTCGAATAACTAAATATGCCGACCGCTTGCTGGCTGATTTGGACAAGCTCGATGGCTGGGAAGAATCCATTAAGGAAATGCAGCGCAATTGGATTGGACGCTCCAGTGGTGCGGAAATTGATTTTTCGATTGTCGGGACGGATAAAATGATTAAGGTCTTCACGACCCGCGTTGACACGATTTTCGGCTGTACTTATGTCGTCCTGGCGCCCGAGAATGATTTGGTTTTAGAATTGAAAGAGAAAATCACGAATTGGAGCGAGGTCGAAAAATACCGAGAGTCCGTCGCGAATAAAACTAATTTACAGCGCACGGATTTAAATAAAGACAAGACGGGAGTGGTCCTAGCAGGGGTGAAGGCGGTTAATCCTTTTAATCAGGAAGAAGTAAAAGTCTTTGCCGCGGATTATGTTTTGAATTCCTACGGTACCGGAGCGGTTATGGCCGTACCAGCGCATGACGAACGGGATTATGAATTTGCGAAAAAATATCAATTGGAAATTAAGCCGGTAGTCTTCAGCCCGCAAGGGGAGATAAAAACCGGCGAAGCGTCTGGCGCTGACGGTATTTTGAAAGACTCAGGTCAGTGGAGCAACTTAAGTTCGGCTGAGGCGCGAACTAAAATGACGTCTTGGTTGGAAAAGAAAAAATTAGGCGGCCAAAAAATCAATTATAAATTAAAAGATTGGGTTTTCTCCCGCCAAAGATATTGGGGCGAACCGATTCCGCTTATTCATTGCGCGAAATGCGGGGTCGTGGCCGTGCCGGAGAAAGATTTGCCGGTGCTTTTGCCCGAAGTGAAAAGTTATGAGCCGACCGGAACGGGCGAGTCGCCCCTGGCCGCGATTAGCGATTGGGTTAACGTCAAATGTCCGAAATGCGGCGGCGCGGGAAAGCGGGAAACCAATACTATGCCGCAATGGGGCGGATCCTGCTGGTACTATTTAAGATATATTGATCCGAAAAACGCTGAAGCTTTGGTGGATAAGAAAAAAGAAAAATATTGGTCGCCGGTGGATTTTTATGTCGGCGGAGCGGAACACGCAACCCGGCATTTAATCTATGCCCGCTTTTGGCACAAATTTTTGTTTGATATCGGAGTCGTGAATTACGACGAACCGTTCACCAAGTTAAAACACGTCGGGCTCATTATGGGCGAAGACGGCCGGAAGATGTCCAAGCGCTGGGGCAATGTTATTAATCCGGATGAGGTGGTCGCGCAATACGGCGCGGACGCGCTGCGTGTTTACGAAATGTTTATGGGTCCGTTTGAACAAGCGACGAGTTGGAATACGAACGGTTTGTCGGGCGCGCGGAAGTTTTTGGAAAAAGTAACGGCGGTTTTTGAAACGGCGCGTAAAACGGACGTTGCCAATAAAAAAATCAGAGCCCTTTTGCATAAGACTATAAAAAAAATCGGGGAGGATATTGAAAATTTTCGTTTTAACACCGCTGTTTCCGCGCTCATGATCTTAATCAATGAAATTACCGACCAGCTAAACAAGTTTCAGACACTATCTCTTGATCAAGCCGAGCAAAAAAAACTTTTGCAGATTATCGCTCCTTTTGCGCCGCACTTAGCCGAGGAACTCTGGGAGAAATTAGGCAATCAGGAAAGTATCTTTAAATCCGCCTGGCCGGAGTATGATAAAAAACTTATTATTGACGCCACGATCAATCTGGTTATTCAAGTGAACGGAAAATTACGCGCGACCATAGAAGCGGCGCCGGATATTTCGGCCGAGGAGGCCTTGGCTTTGGCGCAAAAACTGGCGGGCGTTAATAAATGGCTGGAAAATAAAGAGGTGGTCAAGAAAATTTTTGTGCCCGGAAAATTATTGAATATTGTTGTTAAATAAAAAAACAGCCCCTCGAAAGAGGGGTGTTTTTTGAGTCTTATCCTGAGATTTTATTCCGTCTTGACAGTGAACTTACTATAGCCTAAAAAGAAACTGGTTTCAAGCCCCTGTGGATCCGCGGGGAATCGAGCCGCGAAAAATATATGAGTGATTTATTAGCGAAAACCAGAGAAATTTGCCAAATATTTGAGATAAAACCTTCCCGGACGAAAGGTCAGAATTTTTTAATCAACGAAAAGATTTATGATGAGATAATCAAGGCCGCCGAACTTGAACCTGAGGAAACTGTTTTAGAAATCGGACCGGGTCTAGGTTTCCTGACCACGAAGCTGGCCGCGAAAGTGAAGCGAGTGGTCGCCGTGGAATTGGATGACAAGTTAGCCGCTTATTTACAGACGGGGTTTGCCGCCCAAGACGCCGCCAATGTGGAAATAGTAAACACCGATATTTTACGTTTCAACCCGGCCAGATTTAATAACCAAAAATATAAAATTGTCGCCAATTTGCCCTATAACATCAGCTCGATTTTTTTGCGTCAATTTTTGACCACTCCCCAGCGGCCGGAAATGATGGTTCTAATGCTGCAAAAAGAGGTGGCGGAGAGGATTACGGCCGAGCCGCCGGACATGAGCATCTTGGCGGTATCGATTCAATACTATGCGGACGCCAAGATCATTAGAGAAGTGAAGGCCGGCAATTTTTGGCCGGAGCCGAAAGTCGATAGCGCGATTATCCGAATAAAAGTTCGTTTGGAAAGCCACGAGGCCGTGGCTGATAAGCAGTTTTTCCGTTTAGTGCGAACCGGTTTCAGTGCGAAGCGTAAAATGCTTAAAAATAACCTGGCTTCCGGATTGAGAATTGAGTCCGCGGAAGCGGAAAAGGCTTTGGTTAATTTAGGTTTCGACCCGAAGACGAGAGCCGAGGACTTAAGCTTGGAAGATTGGCGGAAATTATTTGTCAGCTTCCGGCCATTTATGGTATAATAAATTTTATGAATACGGCTAACCAAACCCCAGGTTTTCGGGCGATGTCCCGACCGCAAAAAACCGCGGTTATCGTCTTATCTTTTTTGGGCGTGGCGGTGATTGTTTTTTGGGCTTGGCAGTTTAGCTCTCAGCTCCGGCGGCCTTTTACTCTTGATTCTAACGGTCAAAAGACCACCCCGACCACTGTTGTCGATTTGCATAATATTGATTCCGACGGCGACGGCATCTCGGATTACGACGAAATAAACACCTATCACACTTCGCCCTATTTAGAGGATTCCGATAGCGATGGCATTTCGGATTTGAAAGAAATTCAACAGGGAACCGATCCGAACTGCCCGCAAGGACAGGATTGCACCGCCCCGGCCGTTGTTGCTTCTTCAACTCCTCTTGACTCTATCCAGAGTCCGGCTTCCAGCACCGACAGCGGGCTTAACAGTTCTAACTCCCTCACCGATACCACAACTTTACAGAACATGATGAGCGGTCAGATAGACGCAGCCAGTTTGCGCGAACTCCTAATCCAAAATGGAGCGGATAAGGCCTCCCTGGATGAGATCAGTGATGAGGATTTGATGAACAGCTATTTGCAGACTTTAGAAAGTCAAAATACACCAAATTAAAAAAATGAGAGCTTTTTTAAAGCCAAACAAGAGAACCGAAACAACAGCCAGCAAAAAAATTGTGGTTTTTTTGTTGGTTTTTTTAATTTTGTTTTCTTTTCAGATTCAGCCGGTGCGGGCGCAGATAGCGGCCGTTACCACCGAGGCGGTTTCCGTGCCGCAAACCATTAAAAATGCGCTTGATAAAGCGGGGGCCTGGCTCAATAAAATATTAGGGAAAGCGGGCTCGCTGGCTTTTAATCAGGTTCTGCGCCAAGCCTTGAATAAGATCGCTTACGATTCCGCTGTTTATATTGGTTCTGCCGGTCCCGGCCAAAAGTCTTTGTTTGTGACTATGGATTGGGGAAAATATTGGGCGCAAGTCGGCGATGAGGCGGCCGGAACGTTTGTCGAGAATTTCGCCAATAATTTAAACTCGCAGACCGATTGTAAAAGTCAGTCTGCGGCATGCGAAAAGAAATGTGATGGCGATTTTGTTACTGCTAACAAAGATCAAGTGATTTTAGACGGTAGTGATACAAAAAATTATAATACTTGCATGACCGCTTGCACCACCAAATCAACTTCTTGCACCTCCGCCATCGGCGCTAAAGCTGGCAGTACGTCGTCGAGCGGGACAATGGCCGGTTCAGTGGGCGCTTCGGTGGGGGCCGGCGGCAATAATGCCTCTTTTAACGTCTGCAGCCCCTCTTCTCTGGAAGCAAAAATCAAGATTGGCTTAGGTTTAGTTCAAGTGAATCAACCGCAAGCCCCGAATTGTACGGCCTCGCAAATGGTTAAAAACTGGGGCGCCGCCGGCGACAACTTGTATCAGAAATTAACCGATTATTCCCAGCCTAATTTTTTGGATAATTTTAAAAGTTATTTCGATCCGACCAGTAATGATTTAGGCATATATATGTTGGCGCGGACGGATATGGCTAACGCCGCTTTGACCGCCAAGGCTAATTCTACGGCTCAAACCACGGCTAATCAAGGCTGGCTGGACGTTAGAAATATTGCTAAATCTTCGACTGCTCCTCCTGGAACCGGTAAGGCCTCTGTTGATAAGGCTAATGCCGCTCAGACCAGTAATCTCGGTAAGACGACCGGTGATATTTTTGTGGATGCCGCTAATCTCTTTTTAAATCAGTTGGCCATGTCTTTGTTTGATAATCTCATGCAAAACTTGAGCAAGAAAACCGGCGGCGCCAGTTCTAATACGCCCGGCTCGGCCAGCGGCGGCAATACGAATGATCCTAATGTCATCACCTATGGCGAGCCGCAGGTTCAGGAGATAGCATCTAAATTATTACAGCCGACTTTTGGTATCCAGGCCGATTATGATATTTTATCGCAACTGGCCATTTGTCCCGATCCGAAAAGTCCGGGCCCGACCAATTGTGTTATTGATAATCAGTTTATGCAGGCGGCCACGGAAAAAACCACGGTCGCGGAAGCGATTACGAAAGGTTATCTGCATGGCGACTGGCAATTATCGGCTCAGACCGCAAATAATAATTATTCTCTGCGCAATATTTCTATTTTGCGCCAGTACCGGATTTTGCCGGTCGGCTGGGAAGTGGCGATTCAAAAAGCGTCCGCCGATCCGTTGCACCCTAAAAAAGTGACGCTTAATGATTTAGTTTCCTGTTTTGATCCCAATGATCAATATAGTCAGTTCAGCGCCGGCTTTGATGTGCACAATCAGGCTTGGTGCCAGGGCTTGGTTGACCCGAATTGGGTCATCAAGGCGCCGCTTAATTATTGCGCGCGCCAAGGCGCCGGCTATTTAGCCACCCAGCCGGTGGTTTCCCCCGGTGTCAAAGGGGTGGCGGGGACGGCTGATATTTTAAGCACAATTAATGTTTCACGCGCCAGCGATTATTGCGGCGATCAGAAATCGTGTATTAAAGAGAACAGCGACGGCAGCTGCTCCGCTTACGGTTATTGTAATGAAGAGGAGCGCACCTGGACTTTTGGAAATGATTCTTGCGATCCGATTTATAATACTTGCCAGACTTTTAGCAATACCGACGGCGGCTCCGCGGTTTCTTATTTGCAGAATACTTTAGACTACACCGGCTGCGATTCTAATAACGCCGGCTGCCGCCAGTATTCTTGGTTCGGCGCTTATTCTTCTTCGACCGCCCTGGTGGCTTGGGATAATAGTAAAAGTCTATATTTGAATAAGAAAACCGCTCTTTGCGATCCGCAGTCGGAAGGCTGTACGAGTCTGGTCCGCATCAAACCGACTTGGGGCGCCAATTTAGTGATGGACTCGAATTTTAGCAATGATGATATCGGCGCTTCTTCCACCGGACCGGCGGAAACTTTAAACGATTGGCCGCACTGGTCGTCCGGTGTCGATCCGACGACGCGTCAAGCGACAATTGTTGATGCCAGTTTGGAACCGGGCGGCGCGAGCGGCAAGGCTTTGAAATTAGAAAGCGCCGGTTCAGCCACGGGGCAGGTTGTTTTAAGTACTTTCTCTAACTCTGATCATTCTTTAACGCCGGATAATCTGCAAACTATCCCCGGCCAGTCATATACCCTAAGTGCCGATGTTTATTTGGTCAGCGGCAGCCACGCTTATTTGGTTTTAGGCAGCAGCACGGACAATACAGTCGCCACGTCCACCACTTTAGGCAGCTGGCAGCATATGACGGTGACGCGCCAAGCAGCCAATACCTATAATCAGCCAGATTTTGATATCCACGCCGACAGCAATAACGGCCAGCCGGTAGTTTTCTACGTGCAGAATGTGAAATTTGAGATGAGCGATTGGGACACGGGCTACAGCCCTTATGGCTATGCGCGCATTACCGAAAAACTGGTGCCGCCGTATTTGGAAAAAACTTGTTATGTGGACGCGACCAGCGCGACTAAAGACTATCGCTTCAAGAATGGCGCGCCGGCCATCTGTTCTAACTATGCCCGCCGCTGCAATCAAGATGAAGTCGGCTGCGAGATGTATACCGCCGTCTCTGATGGTTTTACCGTGCCGGCCAAAGTGTCTAATAATGATTATTGTACCGATCAATGTCTGGGCTATGATATTTATATCAGCCGCGCTAATTATTTTAATTCGGCGCAAGCGGAAAATTTAATTCCGACGACCGCCCAAACCTGTTCGGCCGAAGCGGCCGGCTGCAGCGAGTTTACTAACCTGGACGCGGTTAGTCAGGGCGGCGAGAATAAAGAATATTATTCTTATTTAAAACAATGTATTCGGCCGAGCCAAGCGGCTTGCGCCAACTTCTATTCTTGGGCCGGCACGGAAAGCGGCTACCAACTCTTGGCGGCCAGCTTAAAGAAGGATGCGAGCGGCAATCCGGAAGCGACGCCGGGCGGCGCGGTCTGTGATGCCGTGCAATATAATCTGCCGGTGAGCGATCCGAATTATAATCCAGATTGTCAGCGTTTCTATAATACCGATGGCCAGCCGGCTTATCGTTTAATTTCTCATACCATCACCTGTTCCGACAATTGCCACACTTATCGGATGAGCGATACGAACATTGATACCAGCGTTAATTCCAGCGCGGCTTGTGCAACAGCGCAGGGCCACTGGGACACTTCGCAAAACACTTGCGCCGTTTGTTTGAACGGCGGCGTCTGGGATACTAATCTTTCGGCCTGCACTTATCAGGCGATTCCGGGCGAAGGCCAGACTTGCGATGCCGCGCAGAATGGTTGCCGCGAATATAACGGACCGAGCGGCAGCAACGTCCGCCAAGCGGCGACCTATGATTTTGAAAATAACCTGAATGGTTGGTATTCTAATTGTTCCGGCGGGGTCAAGTTGAGCAATATCTCTAATAATAAAGACGGGCATTCTTTGCAGTACGTAGGCGGCGTTTCGACCTGTGTGAACATCGGGGAATTAAATAATAATCAGGCTTCCCGCCAGCCCTTGATCAAAGAGATTCTCGCCAGTGACAACGTGGCCGCGGAAGTTAACGTGGCCGGTAGCGTGACACAGGGGGCGGCCTATAATCTTAAATTCTTGGCGCGCGCGGCCGTTGATACGACTCTCAAAATTTATTTTTATAACAAAGATAATCCGGCTGGCCAGCAAGCGGTCTATTTCGGCAGCGCCACCGGCACCCTGACCGTCAAAGGCGGCAGCGAATGGCAGATTTATCAAGCTAATTTAGATAATCTGACGCACGCCGTCGGTCCGAACGAAGTCTTAGTCATTACCGCCAATCACGACTTCTACTTGGATAGCGTTATCTTGAATGAAATTTCCGACCGCTATTATTTGATCAAGGGCTCCAGTGTCATTCCGAATTCCTGTTATTATGACATCTATGGTAATTATCAAGGCGCGGATTTCAATCTGGGTTGCGCTCAATACACGGATCGCGATAACTTAAAGCATGATCTCCATCGTTTCGGCCAGCTCTGCGCGGATTCCGCGGTCGGTTGCGAACAGATGATCGATACGAAAAATTATAATTTTTACGGCGCCGGTTTTTGGGAGAACGGCAGCGCCACTTCGACCTGCGATTCCGCCACTAATCCGGGTTGTCTTAAAGTGGCCGGCGACAGCGCGATCTACGCGGTTTATGACCAATCTAAATTATGTAATTCCGCTGACGCGGGTTGCAGCCGTTTAGGACAGAAACAAAGTACGGGTGAATGGACGGATACTTATTTAAAAAATAACCCCGATAGCTATAATCAGATTCTGTGCAACGCGGCGGGCGTCAACTGCAGTGAGTGGAGTAATGACTCCGGCGGATTTAGTTATTTTAAAGACCCCGGTAATAATGCCTGCGCCTATCGCGCCAGTACCGACCCGACGATCAATGGCAAGAATTGGTATAAACTGCCGGTGAAGCGCTGTGATATTAATAGTAATGGCCAGATTGACGGCACGGAAAAGACTGGCGCCATCTGCCAAAAAGCGACTGACTGCGGCGGTAAACCCTGTATCCAAGATAACAATGATTATTCTTGTTCGGTTTCATATTTTAAGACCTTCGGTTTGGGGGGCGCCGGTAATCAAGTGCCAACGCCGGACAGCGCCGCGGGAATTTGTAGCGCCACCACCGCCGGTTGTACGGAGTATATCGATCCGGTCAGCAGTTTCATGCCGAATTTAGTCTATAACCCGAATTATCAAGGGGCTTCTAATGGCGGCCATGAAGGCTGGGGGGCGGCGACCAATGAAAAATGGAATAACCAATCCCTGAATCCTAATCAGCAGGTTATTACTTTGACTCCTAATAAGTTATATGTTTTCTCAACTATTTCCGGCAGTAGCGGTAATCCGTCACCGGTGTCTTTGGAGTTCACCGCCGGTATCCGCCCGCTTTTAAATGATAATACTTTAGGCACAACTACTAATATCTTGACCATTCCAGTCGGGGCGGATAAGCATCTTATCTTTGATTCCTTAAGCAATTATCGGATTCTGGTTGACGGCGGTTTGTCCGGCCGGACAGTAGAAGTCAAGGAAGCGGCGACAAACTATCAATTGCAGTCCAGCATTGATAAGACGAGTTGTAACGGCCTGGTTAATTCTGATAAAGGCTGTGTCTTATTTAATGAAAGAAGCGTCGGGTCTTCCGGCTTAACCAGTTTAGCTTCCGGCTGGGACGCCTATGCCACACCCTTTGGCAAGACGCCGGTACCTTGTAGCAGTAGTCAGGCAGGATCTTGTACGGCCAACCAATTGATTAAAGTTACGCCAGACCGAGTTTGTTCAAAATGGCTGGACTGCGTTACTTATGTCCAGGATCCGATTACTAAGCAGCAGACCTGCTATGCCGTGGGCGAATGCAATCGTCTGGATGATAAAGGAGAATGCGCTAATTTTGACAATACGCCGACTACGGTTCGGCAATTTAATCCCTCCAGCGACAAAAACGCGACGGGCTATTCTTTGGTCGGTGATTATTACTTTGACCAGATGAAAGAGGTCGGCCTGAATTCCGACGCGCATTTTGATTTTGAAGACAGTGTGCCGTCCTTAAGCTGCAAGAAAGCTATTGGCAGTGGAACTTGTAATTTCAATAAAAATATCGTTAAGGATAGTTTAGTCAGAGAACCGGAAGGCGCTCCGACCGATTACCCGGCGCACGGTAAAAGCTATTTGAAAGTGCCATCCGCTTATCAGATTTCGCCGCAATCCGGCAACAGTAAAGTTTCTTTGGTCGGCGATAAAGATTATTATCTTAATTTATTGATCAATACCAAGAATAGCGGCGTTGGGTCTAGAGTACAAATTGTCAGAGCCGATAATAACGCAATTTTAGATAGTTCTGATGATAAGGCTAGTAACGGCAAGGCCAGTTTTGACGATCAAGCGAGTAATGGCTGGGAAAGAAAAATTTATCAATTTCACACTCCGGCGGCCACCGACTCCGGTATTAAGATTTATCTCGGCTCGGACAGTCCGGACCAGGAGGGCTATGTTTACTTTGACGATATTAATATTGAGCCGGTTTTAGACACCGGTAAAGACGCGAGCGGTAAGGAAACTTACGCGGCTCGAGAATGTCGTTTATATCCGGCGGATGACAGCCTGACTTGCGTCAATAAAAATAATAATGTGATTGCTGATGGTTGGGAGGGCTATTGCTTGCAGCATGACTCCAACAACCCCATTAACTGTTTACTCTGGTATCCGGTAGACCACATCGCCCCGGCGCAAACTAATCCGCCGGTCTTAGGCTATCAAGGTAGCTACCCCTTAAATTATTGTACGGAATTAAATGGCAATTTTGATTTAGTGGAGAAAAGGAGTGCTAAACTAGTAGCTAATTACTGTGCTAAATTTAGTCCTATTCATGGCGTCGAATGTGATGTAAAAAGTTCCGACCTAACGGCGGCCGGCTACGAAACCTCTTGGAACTATTATTGCACTCACGACTCGGCGCTTATCAATACCAATCGGTCCGCGGACATTGAAAAATATTGCGGCCCCGGTTCGGCCGGCAAATACTGGCTGCAAGTTTTCCTCTGGCCAGAACGAAAGTCATATTTCTGTATGCCGTCATATGCCAACCCTTGGTCCGGCGCGCCCAGCGTGCTTATTGCCAGCAGCAGCAGCATTACTATTCCCAAGTGTGACACCGAGTCTGACGTCGTGGTTCCCGTTACTGACGGCTGGTATAAATATGATGGGTTTAATAATAATACTAATTTAAACGAAGACAGCTACTGCTCGGCCATGGGTGCCCCCGACCGAAGCGCTTGTCATGTCGCCTATTTTGACGAAGCCAAAAATGCCGACCCGCCAATCCGTGTTTATGACTATAACAATCCGCCGACCGAGGAAGATAATCTCAAATTAGTTTCCGGCGCCGACAGCGAAAAAAATTATCGTTTAACCTGTAATCGCTTTACCCAGACCGTGGATAGTGCCGGCCTTAATTATGCTTGGGCTGGACGAATCAGTCTAAATTCAATTTATCCCACCACCACCCCGGCTTATTTTATAAAAGGAACATTTGGTTATTATTCCGGCCTCCCTAATTCTTTGCTTACTTATGGTCGCAATCGTGAAAGCACTCCTTTCGGCGCCGCTACTTGGCCGGATAATTTTGACTTATTAAGCAGTGAACCGATTAAGTTCCAGGATCAGTATTCTAAGAAAAATAATGAAAACGTTTTTGCCGGCCGTCCTTATGGTTGCTACAACGCTTCGGGTTCCGGCTGTTCCGATATCGGTTATTGCAGCCTGAACCCGAATGTCTTCTGTTTATTGTCTGCGACTCCATCCTCTTCTTACGATATCGCCAAAAAAACCTGCGGCGACGGCGGTTATGGGCAGTGTGTTCCTCTTTGGAACCAACCGCTCAGTGCGGTTCCTAATAATCCTATTCCGGCCGGTGACTACGAAAATATCTTGAAAACGATTTTCTTGAAATCATACGGTGATTTCCATTTTACAGACAATATGTATTCCTCGGAATCTTATAGTTATGATTGGACAGACGTTACCAAGCTCGGGCTGTGTCAAAATAATATTCGCCCCTCAGAGCTTCTTTTTCCCGGCGGTGCTTCTTTCTGCGCGGTTCGTCCGCAAGTAAAAAATGTTGTCTTAAAACTTAACGACGCGCTCGTTGGCAATCATAATCCTTTTAATGTCACGACCAAGGGCATCTATCGTTTAGAGTTTAACACGATGGTTAACGTTGAGCAGGAGCCGCTGCGGGAAATCAGAATTGACTGGGGAGACAGTGAACCGGTGCAGGTTATTACCGGGCAGGACCAACACCCCGCCACCTCGACGCCGCACGTCTTTTATCATTACTATCGCCAGCCCCAGCTGAACACCAGCATTACAATTAGAGCGATTGATAATTGGGGACGTTATATTGATTTTTAAACCCGGTAATCTTATCAACAACCAGAGTCTTGACTAAATTTGAGTAAAATTGTAATATTATATTACCTTAAAAATATATTTTTCTTTCATAATTTAAATCAAAAAAACAACCAAAACGATAGAACATGAGACAGTTTCTTCAATTATTAGCCATTGTAGCTATAGTAGCTATGGGCTGCAGTAAAGGCGGAGTGACGCCAGATAAGACTAATGTCGGACCCCCGCCAACCGATACGACACACAATACCAAAAAGGATACTGTCCGGATTATCTTCAACACGGACAGTACTCAGATGAGCGTTAAAGATTACGTTATTACCGGCTTAGGTTTCGAATTTTTGACCTGGCCAGAAACGTTTTTTCCGATCGGATATTCAAGAAATATCCGTTTGGGTCACTTTGAGATTATGTTTGTCGGAGATTCGGCCACTCATCTTTTGGGACATCGCCTGGAAATTCTCCTTAGCGGTGGGGCTTACAATCGGTTCCTCGGCCCGCCGTCTCATAACATGGGGTTTACGCCTTATGACTTTGTTTTTGAAGTCATGACTAAAGAAGTTACCATTAATTCGGTTGCCAGTCCGTAGTAAGCATAGTCCGCAGTAAACGCGGTTAACTCATTCGCTTCGAAAGCCCTCACAATTTGAGGGCTTTTCTTTTTGCCTTTTTAACAATTTTATAGTAAAATAAGAGTAGTTAGTTGTTCGATAGAAAGCTATTAAAATGAGCGGAAATAGTATATAATTTTAAGGTAGGCAACACTTAATATTTTGTTTTATTTACGGCCATGGCTTTAGACGAACAGCTTTTAAATAGAGGCGGCGAGACCGATGAATCAGATTCGGATGATGAGGCGTTGGACGATGATTTTTCGGGCGGAGAACCGGATTCCTCTGCTCAAGCCGGACAGTTTCGCGAGGCCAAACAGGACAGCAAGGCCGGGCCGGCGGGCGTAGCGGACGGGCGGGACAAACCGGATAAAGCCGAAAGTCTTCGGGAGACGAAGCAAGAAGCGACAAAAGTGGCCGTTCAATTGGCCACCGGTAATAAAGCCAAGGCGGTTAAAACGATTGTGACGGATAAAAAGATGCGCCAGAAGATTATCGCCATGACTTGCGGCGGCTTCGGTTGCTGCGTACTAATCATGTTCGGCTGGCTGATAATTATTGCTCTGTTAGTAAATGTTGTAACTAACCCGATCACTTTAGCCGGCCTGATTATCGGCTGGGCTTGGGACGGGGTTAAAGCCATAGTTGGTGCCAAATAAATTATCTATAAAAAATTTAGCTAGTTTCGATGAAACTAAAAATAAATAAAAAACAAGTTTCCTTATTCCTAGTTATCGTCTTGGGCAGTTTTTTGTTTGTCCATTTTGCTTGGGCTGCTACTAGTTGGGTGGTAGATGTTGTTGGTTGGATTTGCGCCGCTATCGTATATTGTTTGGGACAGATTCTAATTTATGTCATGAAGGGGGTTATTTATGTGGCCCAGTATTCCGATTTTATCCACTCCCCGGCGGTTTCTAAAGGTTGGATAATCATGCGTGATATCTGTAATATGTTCTTTGTGCTTATTCTTTTGGTTATCGCTTTCGCCACGATTTTAAAAATTGAAAAATATAGTTATAAAAAATATTTGCCGAAATTGATTTTAATGGCGGTTTTGATTAATTTTTCCAAAACGATTTGCGGCTTATTAATCGATGTCGCTCAAGTGGTCATGTTGACCTTCGTCAACGCTTTTAAAACTATTGGCGGCGGCAGCTTGGTGGACATGTTGGGTATTACTCAGTGGCAAAGTATGGGAACTGACAGTCAGACTTTTAGCGATTGGACGGCGATGGGCGCTTACGTTTTTGCCGTTGTTTATGTCATTGTCGCTTTAGTCGTTCTCATTACCATGCTCATGATGCTGGTCATGAGGATTGTCATGATTTGGATTTATGTCGTTTTGTCGCCCATGGCTTATCTCTTAGCCGCTTTTCCGGGCGGGGAACAATATTCTTCTCGGTGGTGGAAAGATTTTACCAAGAATTTAGTGGTCGGACCGGTAATGGCCTTCTTTATCTGGCTGTCTTTCGCCGCGGTCTCGCCCGGCTCCACTGGCACTGGAGCTGGCGGCGCCCTAAATGTGCCTGGCGCTTCAATGGACGTAACTACTCCCGGTGCCATCTCGACTACCACTGCTCAAACCGGCGGCTCCACTGGCTTCGGTTCCGGCGATTTATTAATTAAATTTATAATTTCCATCGGCATGCTGGTGGCCGGCTTGAAAATCTCTCAGGAAATCGGCGGCGCGGCCGGCGACATGGCCGGTAAAGGGATGGGCGCTCTGAACAAGGGACGATCCATGGTTACCAAAGGCGCGGTTGGCGGCTTGGCGGCTGTGACCGGCTATAATTTTGCAAAACGGCGCTATGGCGCTTGGCGCCAAGACAGGAAGAAGAAAGGCGAGCAGCGGTCGGATCTGATTTATGAGACCATTAAAGGACGGGCCACCGGAGCTGTTAAGGGGGCAGGGATGACCATCGGACGCGGCGCGAAAAAATTAGGCGGTAAAATTATTGACGCCGCGGGCGAAACAAAGGCCGGCGCCTGGATGGTCCAAAAGGGCGGTCAGATTAAAAATAAAGTCGATGATTTAAAAGAGTTCAACCGTCGCAATAAAGCCAGACATGAAGCCTATAATGGCGAGCCTTATGTCGACAAAGACGGCAATAAATACGATTACAATGAAGAGCATAATCATTATGCCGATGAAAAAGGAAACGTCGCCACTATAGACGGTAAGGCTGTTAAATATAATGAACAGACTCAGAAATATGAAAATCAAGATGGTAGTGAGGTCAGGGACGTAAAGAAGGTTACAAAAATGGGAGATACCGCCGCAGCGATGCGTGACGGCATGAGCAGCGGCATGACCAAGGCGCGGGCGCTGAGCAATCAGATTAAGGATGAACGTATGGCTAAGAAGCAAAAATTATTTGAGGACGCCGGTACTTCCACCGGACAATTAAAGAGGATATTAAGCGATTCCACGGCCAGTAAGGAAAAGAAGCTGGGGGCGATTATGGCTCTGTCTATCAAAGAAGGCTTTAAAAATAAAGATCATGCTTCCGGTCGGAGCCTGGTTAATGAATCCAAGAAGGTAATCGGTAATAACGCGCCGCTCCTGAAAAAATTTGAAGATTCGCTCAATAAGCGTTACGCGCATTTGAATTATGATTTGTCTTCGGATGGCGGACGGAACAAGTATAAGCAAGCCATGGATGAAGGGCGTTTTGACGGTTATAGCCAAGACAGTACCGCTTATAATAAAGATACCATGGAAACCCTTAAAGATTATTCGGGTGTTGATTTTAAGGGTGATATTAAAAAAACCGCTGCTAAGAGCAAACAGCACCGCGAGGCGATTGGTGAAGGATTGGCGGGCGCCAGAGACGCGTCGCTCGGACCGGACGGGAAGGTCTTTGATGAAGCGACGGATAAAGTAAACGAATTTGCTAAGCTGATGGTTGATTTGGGCGGCAATATTGCCACCGCTTTCGGTAAGACGGCCGTTAACCAGGATGGTAATAAAACTATAAATTTCGATGCTAATGCCGCTATGGCCTCGCAAAAATATTTTGAAAATGCCAAATCGTCTGATTTGGAGAGTTTTAATAATGATCTTCTCGATCCTGATAAAATTTCCGGTTTTCTCGGCAAACAAGGTTATGATGTTCCGCAGGACCAGTCTTCTATTATAGCCACTCAAATTAAAGACGCGCTACGCGAAGGCCTGGATGTCAGTAAGCTGGGCACTATGGCGAGAGGTGATAATAATATTGAGTTCGTCAAAAGGGCGATTGGAGCGATACAGCAGAATGGCCCAGATAAAAAACGAGATCAGATTAAGGATAACAATATTCTGGTAACCATCAAGCCAATCGTTTAAATTTAAAACGCCAATGATTTTATGGATTATTTCGCTGAGCTGAAAAAATTACCGGCCGCTATTCAAGATATTTTGATATCGTCTTTTGGCGCGGCCATTAATCAAAAAATTATTGCTAAGTATAAATTAACAACTGAGCAAGGGGAGAAGATTATAAACTGGACGAACGATTTTTATCTTCATTTGCTCGACGCGAAAAACTTAAAAGATAAAATTACGGCCGGTTTGTCTTTAACCGAGCCGAACGCCAAAAATTTGGTTTTGGATATCGCCGGCTGGAAACTATTAATCGCCGATGATTATTTTCAGGGCGCCATTAAAAAATATATTACTGATAACGGCGGAGATTTGAGCGGCTATCAAACAATCGTGGCGCAAGAACAAGAGGCGATTAAAAAGGAAAGAACGTTTGACCAAGACGAGGCCGACAAACCGGAAAGAGTCTCAAAATTTATAGCCAAAATCCGCCAAGGCGATGATCTTAGTCCGGTCAGCCAGAAGCAGGAAAAATTAGATACCGTTACCATGTTTAAGGAGGATTTAGTTTCAGTCCTGGAGGCGGACCATGATTCAGCCGAAGCGATTGAAGATTTTAACAATAGTTTGTCCATATTTTTATTGGATGACACAATGTTTAGAGCGGAATTAGAGGCTGCCCTTTACAATAATCAAGAAAAAATTACGGCCGCGCGTTTAACCCTGGAGAATCGGGAACTTGAGCCGACAATTGCCAATTGGTTGAAAGATTTCATCAAAATTAATGGCAGCGAATTTTTTAACGAAGTGGTTTTGGCTCAGTATTTAGGTTCTTCGACTAACGCCAGCCGGCTCGACCAGGAAGAGAAAAGAATTGTCGGTAAGTTGCTGAAATTGTATCGCAATTTAGTCTTTTTTCCCGAGAGTATGCAGGACAAGCCCTTGGATAAGTGGGAAATAATTCCGGTTGATTATAATGAGGGCGCAGAGAATAAGGGAGCGATGGTTTCTCGTGTTAAGGCCGGGTCTAAGATAACTCCCGTGGATGACGTTCTAAGTAATGATAGAGCGGCCAAGATGCCGGAAGGCG
>Ga0209538_1000587_pt1 | contig 20820 bp, 16 predicted proteins | sample BarGraNGADG00211_2_FD_184492 | JGI IMG/M metagenome (GOLD analysis project Ga0209538, IMG submission 184492) | Arctic peat soil microbial communities from Barrow, Alaska - Barrow Graham LP Ref core NGADG0004-211 (SPAdes) (version 2) | ecosystem: Environmental > Terrestrial > Soil > Wetlands >... | reverse complement strand
GGGACGCCGGGCAGCCAACTGGTGCTGATGGCCGCGTCTGCTGGCAAGGAGCGCGTTCTGCTGGGCGCGCTCCCGATCGACGCGCTGCGCCTCGCCGACGTGGGCGCGCACCTGCGGACCGAAACGCAAGGGGCGGTGTTCATATTGGACGGCAGCGGGCAGCCGCTCTTGAGCGACACTGCCGGCCTGAACCTCGATCCGGCGACCCTTGCCGGGGCCATCGGCGCTGGCGGCAAATCTGCGGGCTCGTTGCTCCTGACTGCCGGCGGACAACAGCTTCTGCTCGCACATGGCCGCATCGATCCGCCGGGCTGGACCCTGGTAACTGCCGAAAACATCGGCGCGCTGCAGGTCACCAGCATCAATGAGCTGGAGATCCTGCCTTTGCTCTTGCTCTTTGTGGCGGTGCTGGCTCTCCTGGCAGTATCGTTCGGCGTTGCCAACGTCGTCCGTCCGCTGCAGGAACTGGACCGGCGCGCAGCCGGCGTGGCCTGGGGTGACTTCGACGGGCTAGAGCGGCCCGTCGGCGGCGTGCAGGAGATCGACGACTTGCGCCGCACCCTCGCGCAGATGGCCGAGCGCATTCGAGCCTACCAGACGGGGATGCGTGACTACCTGAGCGCCGTCACGCTGGCCCAGGAAGAGGAGCGCCGGCGGTTGGCGCATGAGTTGCACGACGACACTGTGCAGGCGCTGATTGCCCTCAAGCAGCGCACCCAGATGGCGCAGAAGGCGGTCTCCAACCTGGGCCTGATCGAGGGTCTGGACGAGGGCGCCGGCGCTTCCGGAAACGCCGAGTCCTCCCCCGCCTGGCCGGCAAGCATGGGCCAGGTTTCTGACATCGGTGACGCGCCGCAAGCCCCTGCCGTTCAGCCGAACGGCAAAAGCGCGGGCTCCCCTTCCGGATCGCAACCCTCGACGCGGGAGCCGGGTGCGGTCACAACCGAGCTTACGCCCTCCGTGCGCACGGCGATTGCCGGCAACGCCGCGCGCGCCGGTGCCCGGCTGGACGAGCTCGAGCAGTTGATCGACCAGGAGCTGGTGGCGCTGCGCCGGCTGATCGGCGACTTGCGGCCCATTTACCTCGAAGATCTCGGGTTTGTCCCGGCCCTCGAGATGTTGGCCGGCCAGGTTCGCCAAGAGCACGGGCTGGCAACCGGCGTCGAGGTGCACGGTGAGGCTGTGCGCCTGGCCCCCGATCTCGAGTTGGCGGCCTATCGTATCGTCCAGCAGGCCGTGCGCAACGTGCTGGCGCACGCGGCCGCGCAAAGTGTCCACATCGACATCAGCTTTGACACGGACGGGATCACGCTGGTCGTCGGTGACGACGGCCGGGGTTTCACCCCACCCGAGCAGCCGGCCGACCTGACGCGTGGGGGTCATTTCGGCCTGATGGGCATGCGCGAGCGCGCCATGCTCTATGGCGGCCGCCTCAATATCGCCTCCGCGCCCGGCCAGGGCGCCACGGTCACTGCCTGGCTGCCCATTTGCTGACGTCCCGTTCGGGCGCTCCCGGCCCGTTCCTAAGACACGCGGTAGACCCCCGCCGAGACGGCGGGCATGCTCAACGACCAGCCGGTCGTCGCCGCGCTGAAAACTCCATCCGCGCCGTAGAGCGTCACGGGCGCTACCTGGCTGAGGCCGTCCGGTAGCTCGACCTGGACAGGCCGGCCACTGGGATTGATCGCCACTACGAGCCGGTCCGCACCGGCGCGTCCCGCGCCTGGGGTTGCGGTGCGCGGCGCGCCGCTCGTAGACCAGCGGGTATTGGCCGGCCTCGGCGTACAGCACGCTGAACTCTGCTCCTGCGCACAGCGCCGGGTGCTGCTTGCTCAGCGCGATAAGCGCCCGCACCTGGTTAAGCAGAGAGCCTGGATCATCCGCCTGCCCGGCGACGCTGGGGCGATCCGGCCTGGGATCGAGCGGCAAGTAGAGGGCCTCGGGCGGCGCGCTGGAGAACCCGGCGTTGGGTCCTTCTGCGTCCCACTGCATGGGGTGCGCGCCCCGCTGCGCTCGAAGCCGCCTTCCTTGAAGCGCCTCAGCCGGCCTTCCCCATTCGGAAACCAGGGCCGCCTCGGGATAGTCACTGTCGAGCCAGGCCCGGATCTCCTGCCAGAAACGCTTGGTCTCCCGGCGCCCACCGTCGTTCTTAACCAGCGAGAAGGCCATGTCGACCCGGAAGCCCGCCGCGCCGCGCTCCAGCCAGAAGCGCATGATGTTCTTTATCTCCTGGCGGACGGCTTGCGGACCGGGCGCGTCGACCGGTTGTTGCCAGGGATGCCCGGTATCCGGACTGGCGAAGCCGAAGTTCAGCGCCGGCTGAAAGACGAAGAAATTGGCAATGTAGCTGCCGTTGCGTTTATAGAGCCCGCTGATACCCTTCAGACCCTCGGTCGGTGCTCAGACTGAGTTGGTCCAGATGAACCAGTCGCTGTACGCGTTGTGTGCTTGGCGGGCCGATTCCTTGAACCAGGGGTGGTCCCACGACGTATGCCCGGGCGCCAGGTCCAGGAAGATACGGATACCACGCCGGCGCGCCTCCATAAACAGGTTCTCCAGGTCGGCATTGGTGCCATAACGCGGCGCCACCTGGTAGAAGTGGCTGATATCGTAGCCGGCGTCCTGGAACGGCGACACGAAGCACGGGTTGAGCCAGACGGCGTTGACACCGAGTGACGCCAGGTAATCCAGCCTGGCGATGATGCCGGGGATGTCGCCGATGCCATCGCCGTTGGAGTCGTTGAAGGATTGCGGGTAGATCTCGTAGAAAACAGCGTCTTCCAGCCAGGTTGGGTAGGCCGGGAACGCCTGGTCAGGCGTGACGAGCATTGATAGATACCCCCTCCGCGCCTGCCAGGTTCGTGCCGGCTACCGTGGCTCCGGCCAGGTTGGTGAGGAACTCCTCGCGAGAGGCAAACTTCAGCATCTGATCGCCGCGCATGTCGATAGTCTCATTTTTCACGATATTCACTATTGACTTAGGTGTAATATATTATATAATAAAGCTGTTCCAAGAATTCCGAGTATGCGCTTTTTCCCCGCCAATCGTCACAGATTTGTCCGGCCGCACCCGTCCACCGGACCCTGTCTGGTCGGCACCGTCCGACCGCAGCAACTCGAAAAGGAGCAGTCAATGGACAAGCCCTGGTTCGCCCACTATGAACAGCAAGTACCGCATACCCTGACCTACCCGCAGATCACGCTCCAGCAGATGCTGGAAGACAGCGCCCGCAAGTTCCCGGAAAACAGCGCCGTGCACCTCGTGCTGCGCTACGTCGGACCGAACAGCATTGGCGGCCGGTTGACGTACCGGCAATTGGATGCCGAAGCGGACCGCTTTGCGGCGGCTTTGTGCGCGTTGGGCGTGCAGAAGGGGGACCGGGTCGCCCTTATGTTGCCCAACGTGCCGCAGTTCGTGATCGCGTTCTACGGCACGCTGAAGCTCGGCGCGATCGTCGTCAACACCAATCCGCAATATACCCCACCTGAGATTCAGCACCAATTCGCCGATGCCGGCGCCGAAACCGTGGTCATGCTCAGCCCATTCTATCCCAAGCTGAAGGCGGTGCAGGCTAACACGGCTGTGAAGAACGTGATCCTGACCGACCTGAGCGAGTATGTCGAGGGACCGGCCAAGGCGGCGGTCGAAGCCGGTCTGCGCAAGGACGGCCTGATCATCGATCCCCCGGCAGAGAAGGGCGTTTACGGTTGGCGCGCACTGCTGGACGCCCATCCCGAGCCGCCGCCCCAAGTCGACGTCGAGCCGGAGGATGTGGCGCTCTTTCAGTACACTGGCGGCACCACCGGGGTACCCAAGGCGGCCATGTTGACCCATTTCAACCTGGTTGCCAATACCGTGCAGATCCGCAGATGGATCTGGGACTGCGAAGAAGGCAAAGAGCGCATGATGGGCGCGATCCCCTTCTATCACGTCTACGGCATGACCGTCGCAGTGTTGCTCAGCGTCTACCTGGGCGCAGAGAATATCGCCGTGCCCAATCCGCGCCCCGCCGAAGTAGTGATGGAGGCGATCCACCGCGAGAAGGCCAGCCTCTACCCAGGGGTGCCGGCTATGTACATCGGCATCATTAACCATCCCGACGTCGGGAAGTACGATCTGAAGTCCGTCAAAGCCTGCCTGAGCGGCTCGGCGCCCCTGCCGATGGACGTACAAGTTAAGTTCGGCGAGATCACCGGCGGACGGCTGGTCGAGGGCTACGGTCTGACCGAGGCCGCCCCGGTGACGCACGTCAACCCCATCTGGGGGGAGCGCAGGGCGGGCTCCATCGGCCTGCCGGTGCCGGACGTCGACGCCAAGATCATGGATTTTGAGACGTTTCAGGAGAAGCCTGCCGGCGAGGAAGGCGAGCTCTGGGTGCGCGGTCCCCAGGTGATGATCGGCTATTGGGGCAAGCCGGACGAGACCGCCAAGACCATCACGCCGGATGGCTGGCTGCGGACGGGCGATATCGCCCGCATGGACCAGGACGGCTACTTCCAGATCGTCGACCGGCTCAAGGACATCATCATCGTCTCCGGCTTCAACGTCGTCCCGCGCGAGGTCGAGGAGGTCCTGTTCCAGCATCCCAACGTGCAGGAAGCCGTGGTCGCCGGGGTGCCCGATCGCATGCGCGGCGAGAGCGTCAAGGCCTACGTGGTGTTGAAGCCGGGCACGGCCGCCACCCCCGAAGAGATCATCGAGTTCTGCAAAGAGCGCCTGGCCCCTTACAAAGTCCCGCGCCAGGTCGAGTTCCGCTCCGAGCTGCCCCGGACCATGGTCGGCAAACTGCTGCGCCGCGTGCTGGTGGAAGAAGAGAAGAAGAAGCTCGCCGCGTTTGTGTAGAGCTGACTGGCTCTCAGTTTTGAGGTGGCTTGGCGCGAGGTTGCAAAGAGACACGATCCGGGGATAGAGTACTTCAAGACCAAACTATCCACAGCGGGTCACGTGCCTGCCGTCGACGGAGCCATGCGACCAGACGTGTTCGCTCGACGCCTGGAGCAGGTTGGCGGCGTTGGGAAAGCGTGGCCTCCGCGATCTTCTATGAGCCCTTCGGCCTGCACCGTGTCGATGACGGCACGGTGCAGGCGTTCGGTCGCTGCCAGACCCGGGAAAAGTATCGGGATCAGACGCGCGTCCAGTCGAGGATGACGCCGATTTCGGACGAGCGATCCGCCAGCAGGCGCGCGTAGATCCCGGGCGCATCGAGGGGCGAGGCGATGCGGGTGACGAGGTCCGCAACTTTCATGCGACCCTGGACGAGATAGTCGAAGAACAAGGCGACCATGGCCGCGCCGGTCCAGGGGTTGAACACCGTCGGATAGTCGGGCAGCATCGTGCCGTGGATCCCGAGTATGGCGATGGAGTCGCTGACCACGCCGGGCCCCAGGTGCTGCTGGGTGGGAGTCGGCGTGTCGCCCAGGAGGATCAGCCGGCCCAGCTTGTGCAGCAAGGGGATGCATGGGGCCAACACGCCGGGGTGCCCGGTGACGTCGTAGACGACGTCAAGCATGCTGCGGCCGGTAAGCTCTGCAACGAGCGGGCGTGCGTCACGCACGTCGACGGCCAGGGTGCCGGTCGCCCCGTGCGCCCTCGCCTTCTCGAGCCGGTCTTCTGTGGGATCGATGGCGATGATCTTCCGGGCGCCAGAAACCACGAGGTATTGCAGCACGAGCTGGCCCAGTATCCCCAGGCCGACGATGCCGGCGCTCTCACCCAGGCTATGGCCGGCGCGGCGCACCGCCAGTTGTGTCGTTACGGCGAGCGTTGCCCACGTGGCCTCTTCGTCGCCGACCGCGTCAGGCACGGGGCGCAGTTGCTCTGGCGAGGACTTGAAGAGGCTGCAGTGCTCGGCCCAGCAGGTCACGCGGTCCCCCTCTTTGAAACCGGCGACGCCCTGTCCCACTCCGAGCACGCGACCCACCATGCTATAGCCTGGCCGGAAAGGATAGTGCACCCAGTCTTCCCAGTTTGTGCCGGGGTCAAACACTCCGCGTAGACACGAGGTCTCTGTGCCGATGCTGATAAGAGATTTCTGCGCCGCGCAGAGGACCTCACCGGGCCCGGGGGGCGCGATCTCTTCCTCGCGCACTTCGACTTTGCCGGGCCCAGGGAAGACGACGTAAAGTGACTGCACTTAGAGCTCCACAGGCGCGCCGGCCTGCTCGGAGCGAAGGATGGCATCGGCGACGCGGACGCCGGCCATGCCGTCTTCGAGGGTTGCGAGCACGGGCTGGTCGTACACGATGGAATCGACAAACTGCGAGATCGCTTCTTTGACGAAGCCGCCCAGGCGCCTCGGGCTGGTGGGCGTCGTGCCAAACACGTCGCCATAGGCCATCTTGCCGTCGGTATGTTTCTCAATGGCAGCGTGATGCGAGGTGTTGACGTTGATCTCGCCTTGGCTGCCCAATAGCTCCATCTTGAACTCGTAAACCATGGGCTGGCTACGCGGCAGGATCCACGCGTTTTCGAAGGTTACCACCGCCCCGTTCTTGAACTCGGCGATCGCAACGTGGAAGTCCTGTGTGTCGACCCCCAGGTTTTTCAGGACGCCGGAGCGCGATACCGCATAGACGCGCTTGACCTCGTCCTGGAGCAGCCACCGCATCATATCGATCGTATGGATAGCCAGGAACCAGAGCGACGAACTCTTGGCGCCCCAGGGGATCATCTCCATGGGCACCCAGGTGGTGTTGCTGAGGCGGATATAGCCATAGATGGGCTTGCCTATCTCGCCGGCCTCAATGCTCTTCTTGGCGGCCACAAAGGGCGGGTTGACCCGGTTCTGATAATCGACCATCAGCTTGACGCCGGATTTTTTGACGGCAGCCTCGATCGCTTCGGCTTCCTTGAGGCTGGTTGCCAGCGGCTTCTCGACCAGAATGTCCTTTTTCGCCTCTGCCGCGGCGATGGTGATGTCGCCGTGAAGGTGGTCGGGTGTGGCCACCGATACGGCCTGGATGTCCGGGTTCTTGAGCAGTTCCTGATAGTCGGTATACCACGTGCGGGCGCCGAACTTCTCTGCCAGGGCCTTCGCCCTGCCGGCATTGACGTCACACACCGCAATGAGCTCGATCTCGGGCATGTGGCTGAACACTAACGCGTGCTCTTCGCCAAGGATGCCGGAACCAATGACGCCAAAACCAGGTTTCTTCGTTGCACTCATAGCTATCATGCTCCTTCTGTGATGCGGATGACGAATGGGACTTATCCTTTTACGGCTCCAAAGGTAAGGCCGCGGACGATGTATCGACCCAATACCAGGAAGACGATCATGGGTGGAATCATGGTCACGACCGCGGTCGCGGCGATGTAATTCCAGGTGACCCCCGTCGTGGCGAAGTAGTTCAAGGTGCCGATGGGCAATGTCGAAGTGCGCTGATTGCTCAGCACCAGGGGGAACACTGTATTGTTCCAGGTAAACACAAAGGCAAACATCGAGGTAACGATGATGCCGGGCAGGCTCAGCGGCAGAGTGATGTGCCTCATGGCCTGTAGGAAACTGGCGCCGTCGACCTGCGCGGCCTCCTCGATGTCGACCGGGACGTCATCGAAGAAGCTCTTAAGCAGCCATATCGAGAGCGGGATGGTGATGGTCAGGGAGAGAATGATCATCGACGCATAGGTGCCGCGGAGCTTCAGCCTCGACATGAGGATGAAGTAAGGGATCAGGAAGACGATCGGCGGGGCCATCAACAGGCTTATGTACCACATCATCAGGCCGGCCTTGGCCCGCATCCGGAAGCGAGACAGGGCGTACGCTGCCGTCATCGAAAAGGGCAGGTTCAACAGCGTGCCGCCGAGCCCCACGATCAGGCTGGATTTGAGCTGGGTCGCGTTGACGCCGGGATCCACGAATGTGTATTTGAAAGCGGCCAGCGTGGGCTGGAAAAAAAACTCCGGGGGCTGGGCGAAAGCGCTGGTCGGCGAGCGCAACGAGAGCGCCCAGAACCAGTAAATGGGCCCGATGAAGAACAGCGTGACTGCGACAAGGCCGACGTAGATGAGCAAGCTCTGGTAGACTGGCCTTCTCATGATCACCACTCCCAGTTGCGGAAGGCAACACGCGCGTACGCGTTGATCAGTATCGTGACGATGATGACGATCAGCCAGGTCATCGCCGCCGCGACGCCGATGTTGTAGTCGACCAGCCCCGCCTGATAGAGGTTAAAGCTCAGTGTCCGTGATGCTGTGCCCGGACCGCCGCGCGTCAGCACCAGGACCAGGTCGAACATATTGAACAGCTGCATGAAGCGGATCATGATCACGATGATGGCCGTGCGGCTGATGGATGGCAAGGTGATCCAGATGAACATGCGGACGCCGGACGCGCCGTCGACGATGGCGGCCTCGATGACATCCTCGGGGATCGACAGGAGCCCGGCGTAGAGCACGATGGCAAAGAATGGCGTCCACTGCCAGATATCGGCGAGGGCGACAGAGGCGAGCGCGGTGGTGGCGCTGCCCAGCAAGCCCTGAATCGGCACAGGGAAGTGAACGGTTGTTAGAAGCCAAGTGATCAGGCCTCCCCGTTCGTAGTACATATAGCGGAAAAGGAACCCCGCGACAATCGGTGCAATCGTAGTCGGCATGATCAGAAGCGCGCGTACGAGCGCGTTGCCCTTGACATGCGAGTTGAGCAAAAGCGCGATGCCCACGCCGAACCAAAACTCGATGAACGTACCGATGAAGGCGAGGAGCAGAGTATTGCGGAGGGCGTCCGTGAACGGGGTCGTCTGGAAGACCTGCCGGTAATTCCCGAGCCCCACAAACCCAAGCGGGTTGGGACTGGTCGCCAGGTTCCACAGCCTGAAGCTGTTTGTTAAAGAAAAGAACAAGGGGTAGACGATGAGACCTGCCAGAACGATGATCGAAGGCAGGACCCAAAGGTACGGCATGAACTTGCGCGGTATTTTGCGCGATCCCATGCGCGAAGTTGCTATCGACACCTTTAATTCTCCCCGGGCTGCGCTGGCCACCCGACCGGTAAAGCTCATACCCCGTGACCAGGGACAAGCGCGTGCTGCGAGGAGGTGGGGCGGATGCCGGTACTCTGCAACCAGAACGGGACTTCGCCTGTCCACAGTTGCAGAGTTCCCGCACGTCCCCCACCTCCTGCGACATTGCTTAGGCCAAACTATCGATCAGCTTCTGGGTGTTTTCCAGCGTGTCGTCGTAGCTCGGCTGAGCGTACGGGATCATCAGGTTGCCTGTCAGCGCGTTCTTGAACAGGGTGTCGGTCTGCTTCAGGCTATCAGCAGAGGAGACGCTCCCGGTGAGCACCTCGTTGAGCTGCAGGCCGTAGATGCCCTCCAGCGTGCTGTAGATCGGGCACGGCGGGCGCACAACCTTGCCGTTGCCGTTCTGCAGGATGCCGAGCTGCGTATCCAGGTACGGGTAGATCTTCTTCACGTCGGCGTCCTGGTACATTGACGTGCGGGCGAAATCGCTGAACTGGTAGTTGTAGTCCGGGACCAGCGCCATCTTCTTCTGGGTTTCGGTGCTGCAGGCCCACTTGATGAACTGCCAGGCCGCGTCCTGGTTAGCCGCAGTCGACGGGATGCCCAGGCTCCAGCCGCCGTTGCTGATTACCTGGGGGATGTCGCCAGTGGCCTTGGGCAAGAGGCCAATGGCATAGTTGTCGATGATCTTGCCCGGCTTGCCGCTCATATAGCCATCGTTCTTCACCAGGTAGAAGTATGGCGTCCACCAGTAGAACATGGCGATGTCGCCCTGCGAGAAGCGCGTGCCGGCGTCGAACCACACGTAGTTGATCGCCTCGGCCGGCGACAGCCCGTAGAGGGCCTTGTACATATCCAGCGAGTTGACGTTTTCGGGGCTGTTGATGGTCGGTGTGAAGTCCCACGGCGTTGCCTGTGGGAACTGCTTGAACCAGCGCGCACCCCGGCTGGCCGCCAGCTGGGTGTACATGTGGACGATGGGCTGAGGCTGGGAGCCACAGACCACGGTGCCAAACATCTTTGTGCCGGCGAGGGTCTTTCCGTTGAGGCCCTTGACGGTCTCGACGTACTTCTCCCAGGTCCAGTCTGCGGCGGCAGTGGGGTCCGTTGGGGGCGCCTGCACGCCGGCCTCTTTGAAGACGTCGGTGCGGTACATCACACCCTGGCCATAGGCCGCGACCGGGAAGGTGACGATGTGCCCGCGCCAGCTATTGAGCGAGTACAGTACCTGCGGGATAAAGTCCTTGATGTTGGTGTCTTTATCCGCCTTGATGTAGTTGTCCAGGGGAATGATCCAGCCGTTGTCGGAGTACTGCCCACTCCACATGGCGTCTACGGTCACGACGTCGGCGTCTGGGGTCTTGCTCACGAACGAGGTCACGAGGCGCGCGTTCAGCGCGTCGTAGGCCAGGCTCTCCAGGTTGACCTTGATGCCGGTCGCGGCTGTAAAATCTGGGGCAACCTTTTCAAGCGCGAACTGGAAGGGATCGCCGACAACCAGGACGCGGATTTCCGAGGGCTTGGCAGCGACCACAGTCGGCACGGCAGTGGGCGCCGGCACGGCAGTGGGCGCCGGTGCGGTGGTCGGCGGCGGCGCGGCCGTGGGCGGCACGGCAGCCGGCGCGGGCGCGGCCGTCGGCGCCTCTGGTGGCGGCGATGTCGGTGCAGCCGGCGCGGGGGCTGCTGTGGGCGTCGGCAACGCGGCCGGCGTACAGGCTGCCAGGGCAGCGACTGCTACCCCGGTCCCAGCGGTCTTCAAGAACCTGCGTCGCGAGATGCGCTCTTCTTTCTCAGTCATTTCGTACCTCTCCTTCTGATGGGTGGAAGCTGATGGCGCTTGAATCAATACCAATCGAAAACGAACAGCCACCTGGCCCAATGAGCGATAGTTCCCTCCTTTCTTACAGCCGTGGCCCGGTTGGCAAGACCGGGCGTCTCACCAGATTGTGTATCCTCCATCGATCGTGATTGTTGTACCAGACATATAATCCAGATCGGGAGAGGCAAGGAAAAGGATAAGCCTGCTCAATTCTTCAAGGTCGCCCAGTTTGCGTATGGGGATCAGGTCGAGAATCTTGCCGTACAGCACTTGATCGTTCAAGAAGAACTGCCGGTTAGGCTCGGTATCGTAGTAGCCAGGGGAGACTGCATTGACCTTGATGTTGTACGGGGCCCACTCGACGGCAAACGCCCTGGTCAGCATGCTGAGCGCTGCCTTGGAGACTTCGTACGAGCCGCCGTGAAAATACTTGTTGACGACGGCACCCGACATAGAAGCGATGTTGACGATCCGGCCGCTTTTCTGCTTGATCATCACCTTGCCGGCTTCTCTGCTGCACAGGAACGTGCCGTTGATGTTGGTGTCGATGACGAATTTCCACTCTTCGAGGGAAGTCTCTTCGGGCGGTTTGTTGCAGCGCATCGCGCCCGCGTTGTTGATCAGGATGTCGACGCGGCCGGTGCGGGCAACGGCCTGGGCCACCAGGTTCTGGACCTGTTCTTCGTTGGCGATGTCTGCGGGCACGGCGAGGATGCGTTGCCCCTCGGGAGAGATCTCGGCCGCGGCCTTTTCGAGGACCTCCGGCGTTCTGCCGCAGATCACAACGAAGGCCCCTTCACGGTGAAAGCGTTTGGCAACGCAAAGCCCAATGCCGGTGCCGGCCCCGGTGATGATGGCCGTCTGATTCTCAAGCTGCCCCATTGCTTGTGGCTCCTTCTTTTGGTTAGGCGTCCATGACTATCTGGACCTTGACACTGGCCGGTCGCGGGTTGTTGGCGTAGGCGAAGGCCTCAATGCTCTGGGAGAAAGGATAGACGTCGGTGATTAAAGGCTTGAGATCGACTTTGCCAGACCCCATGAGCGCCAGGGCCCGGGGGAAGATGTGCGCGTAGCGCATGATGGTGTAGATGCGCGCTTCCTTGGTCGTCGCATACGCAAGATCGAGGGGGACTGCCTCGGCGGGCAGGCCGATCCAGATGATGCGCCCGCCGGGACAGAGAGGGTCAAAAATCTTCGAGGCGGAGGCCAGGCTGCCGGTGGCTTCAAAGATGATATCGGCTCCCCAGCCGCCGGTGAGATCGAAAACGACGTCGACCAGGTTTTGCTCTTTGACGTTGACCGGGACGATGGGTCCAAAACCGGAAACGAGGTCGAGCCGCTCCTGGACGATATCGGCCAGGATCACCTGGCTGCAGCCGCCTGCGAGCGCGGAGAGGGTCGTCACGGTGCCGATGGTGCCGGCGCCCATCACCAGCGCAACGTCGCCCGGTTTTATCTCGGCTTTCTGCGCGGCGTACATCCCGATCGCAAGGGGCTCGACGAGTGCGCCTTCGCCGAAACTGATATTGTCGGGCAGCTTGAAGACAAACGCGGCCGGATGGACCACCGTTTCGCGCAACACGCCATGGTAAGGGGGCACAGACCAGAAGCGCACGTGGGGGTCGAGGTTGTACATACCCAGGCGTGTGGCCTTGCTCTGGGGGTCTGGCACGCCGGGCTCCATGCATACCCGGTCGCCCGGCTGGAGGCCCGCGACGTGTGAGCCCACCTCGGCGACGGTGCCAGAGGCTTCGTGGCCCAGGATGAGCGGATCCTTCATCAGGTAGCGCCCGACCTGGCCATGCCGGTAATAGTGCAGGTCGCTCCCGCATATCCCCACGGTGTGTATCTTGATCCGGACATCGTCCGGTCCCACGGTCTCGAGGGGATCGTAATCGCGCAAAGACAGAACTTCCTTACGATCAAGGAACAATGCTTTCATAGCGCTTCCTCTAGCGTGGCCGGTTACAGGACGCCAATGTTGTAGTGAAGAAGCAGGGCGGCGGCGCTCAGGAGCACGGTGTCGGACCCAAAGCTGGTTCGCTCTACAGACGTCTGGCTGACGACCGAGACAAACGAACGGCTCTTGACTTCCCGATCGATGATGGCGATAAGGGGCTGGCCAAAGTCAGCAATGCTTCCTGCAATCAGGATGCATGGAACGCTCAAGACACCCACCACGTGTGAGAGCGCGACCCCAAGGTAGTGACCCAGGCCGGCCACGAGCGGCTGCAGCGAGGCATCCCCTGCCTCGTACGCGGCCAGCACCGCGTCCATGTCGATCTCGTCAGGGTTAGCCGCAAAGCGATGCAGCAGCGAGCCCGGGTCCTCGCGGGCGATGGCTTGCGCCTGCTTGATCACGGCGCGGCTGCTGCAGACGGTCTCGAGGCAGCCCAGGTTGCCGTACGTGCAAAGCTCGCCATTCTCGACGGCCCGTACGTGCCCGATTTCCCCTGCCCCAAAGCCATGCCCCAGGAACAACTGGCCGTTGAGGATCACCCCGGCGCCGACTTCGTGGTCGACCTTGACGACGATCAGGTCCGAATTGTTCTTCCGATGTCCAAACACGTATTCCGCCAGTACCGCCGCGTGGCTGGCATTGGCCACATAGGCCGGGAGGTGGTAACGCTCATTCAGCAGATCACGCAGGGGCAGATCGCTCCAGCCAAAATTGACCGAGCGGTGCACGATGCCGTTGTCTGGGTCGATGACGCCCGGCGCCCCGACGCCAATCCCCAGGATGGGGTCCGGGGCCGGTGCAAGCAACGCATCCACGAGCTCATAAGCCGCCGCGAGGGCCGCTTGGCCCGTGGAGGCCCCGAATGGGGATGCTTACGCGGTTTAGGAACTCACCTCGCACGTTGATGACTGCGCCCTGGAAGGCGCTGCCGGTGAGGTCGAGACAGATGATATTATTCGCGTCCTTCTTGACGCGCAACAGGATGGGTGGTTTGCCTTTGGTCAGCGGAACAGACGCTTCTTCGGCAACGAGGCCATCGACCACCAGCTCGGCAACCACGTTGGAGACTGTCGTGGCCGTCAAGTCGGTAGCGCGAGCGATGTCGGCGCGACTGACCGGCTGGTGCCGATAGATGGTGGTAAACACCAGGCGCCTATTGTGAAGTTTTGTGTGGTCTCGTGTGGCCTTCTTGTCAGAGATGATCATGGCTGAAGCATCCTGAAGGTCGAAACGGACACGGGCTTGACTGACACGGACGCGCTGTAAAGACGGGATTGTTACGGATGGAACAAATTCATAAATCCAGCGGCTTTATCTAATCGCAGTATAGCACAGTCCCGGGTGTTGTCAATACCCCAATCGAGCCACGGTTCTGTTAAAGTGAGAAACCATCGGTTACAATCACCTAAAGTTGCAAGACCGAAGGGAGGATTGGACCGATGGCCTTCGAAGAGTGTATCAGGCTGGTGCCGTACCTGAAAGCCGTGCCCGATACGCGCCATGCACGGGGTAAGCAGTATGAATTGTGGGTGCTGCTGACGATCCTGAGCGTGGCTTTGCTCAGCGGACAGAAGACAGTCTGGGGCATCGTACAATGGGCTGTGCTGCATGCCGGCGAGCTCATCGCACACCTGCAGTTGCCGAAGAAACGCCTGCCCAGCCGCTCGACCTTCTATGTGACCCTGCGCAAGATCGGCATCGAGGGTCTTGAAGGCAAGATCGCCGAGATGGGCACGGCCATGGAAAAAGAGAATCGCGCCAGCGAAACCTTGCGTGGGGCAGATGGCGCACCTCTGCGGGGCATGGCGGCGGATGGGAAGGATCTGCGCGGGGCACGGGCGCATGGGGATCAAACCTTTCTGGTGAGTTTGGTGGGGCATGGCGACGGTTTAGTGTTGGGACAGGAGCGCGTGGATGCGAAGACCAACGAAATCACCGTGGTTCCCAAGCTACTGACGGGACGGGATTTGCGGGGCGTGGTGGTCACGATGGATGCTTTGTTAGCTCAGCGAGCCATTGCCCAACAGATTTTGGATCAAGGCGGCGACTATTTGATGGTCGTGAAGAAAAACCAGCCCCAGTTATGGGCAAACATCGACTTGCTCTTCCAGTCGCCGCCTCTGTGCAAGGGTGAAGAAGAGCGCACGACGTTGGTCCTGCACGCCAAGGCCCATGGGCGCAAGGAGAAACGTACCCTGGAGACCAGCGCCAAATTGAATGAGTACCTGGGCTGGCCAGGGGCGGCGCAGGTCATGCAGCGCACCTACCATGCGGTCGACCTGCGCACGGGCGCAATCACTCACGAGGTGGTCTACGGCATTACCAGCCTGACCCGAGCACGCGCTCGACCCAAGCATCTGGCGGCGTTGTGGCGTGGTCACTGGACGATCGAGAACTGCGCTCACTATGTGCGGGACGAGACCTTTGGCGAGGATCGTTGCCAGTTGCATTCCGGGCATTCGGCGCAGGCGCTGGCCGCCTTGCGCAATGCGGTGCTCAACGTGCTGCGCTACCAGGGCTGGTCCAGCATCCCGGCCGCCATGCGCCGCTACGGCTCTTCGGTGCATCAAGCGTTGCAGTTACTCGGCGCGGTAACACCTTGACAGTGCCGTGCAATCGAGCGCCCGCCCATTGACAAACGCCGTGCCGCGGTGTTATGATCTTGCGTGACGTGATTCACGATCGCTTTTATCGCCAGAATGGACAGGTGCGAAGCCATGCGCCAGGGACTCCTCGTTGCGCCGCACAGTTTTGCGGTACGTGAAACAGACCGGCCGATCCCCGGACCGGACGAAGTCGTGGTCGCCGTGGATACGGCAGGCATTTGCGGATCCGATCTTCACATTTACCACGGAGAGAACCCCGTGATCCGGCCGCCGGTGGTGATGGGGCACGAATTCTCGGGATCGATCGCGGCGGCCGGACCCGGCGTAGACGCGCAACCCGGCCAGAGGGTCATCATTTATCCACTGGTGGCCTGTGGCAAATGCGTGTATTGCCAGGCCGGGCAGCCGAATCGTTGTCCCGACATGCGCTTCGTGGGCGCCATCGGCTACGACGGCGCTTTTGCCGAATACGTCCTCGCGCCGTCAGCCGGGGTGATGGCCCTCCCCGATGCGCTCTCATTTGGCGACGGTGCGATGATCGAGCCGGTTGCCTTTGCCACGCACGCTGCGGGCAAGATCCCGGATGTGGCTCGCGCAGGCGTGTTGGTGTTGGGCGCGGGCACGATCGGCAACCTCGTGGCGCAGGTGGCAAAGGCGTACGGGGCGCGGCACGTTGGCATCACAGACGTCCTCGACGGCAAGCTGCGGACGGCGCGTGCGGTGGGCATCGAGGCCACATGCAACAGCGCCAAAGAAGATGTCGAGGCGTGGGTCAAGGAACAATTCGGACCGGCGGGGCCCGAAGTCACTTTCGATTGTGTGGCGCTGGCCACAACCGTGAAGCAGGCGGTGAGGCTGACCCGCAGGGGCGGCAACGTCTTCCTGGTTGGGGTCCCCACCGGCGAGCTACCGGTGCCGCTGGTCGAACTGCTGATCGGCGAGACGAGCCTGAGCGGCGTGTACTGCTATGTGCCCGGCGACTTTCACGAAGCCATCCGTCTTGTGCTGGCGGGCAAGGTCCACACCCGCCCCCTGGTGTCGGCTACGTTCGGGCTCGACAAAATCGGGGAGGCGTTTGCGTACGCGGTCGATCGCAAGAATGAGGCGATCAAGGTGGCGATCAGGCCTTAGCGGGGGGATGGCCGCCTGGCCACGCGGGGCGAGACTTGCGGTCCGGCGCCAAGCCTTCCGTGTCCTTCGCGGCATTCCTGTGGATAGTTTGGTCTTGAAGTACTCTATCCCCGGATCGTCTCTTTTTACAACCTCGCGCCAAGCCATTTCTAAACTGAAAGCCAGTCAGGTGTAGAGCGTCTCTATAGCTTTTTCTCATCGCATTGCGGCCTGCTCCACCGTCCGGAAGGACGACGGAGCAGGCCGTTCTCGCTGCTCGCTGCGTCTTGCTCAGTTGCTCGCCATCCTATTGCCCGACGGTAGTATAATAGTTGTGTATCATAAGTGTGATAGGAGTGGTGTATGGTGGACCTGTTGTTTCTGGCTACCGGCGATGGGCTCGTGGTCGCGCGGCGGGATGGCGAGGGCTGGCGCGAGGCCGGCCGCGGCCTGGCCGGGCGGCGCGTGACGAGCGTGACGGCGCGCGAGGGCCTGGTTCTGGCGGGCACGCACGACGGCGTCTGGCGTTCGGCTGACCTGGGGAGCACCTGGCAGGACGCGAGCCGCGGCCTCACGGTCGGCCACGTGCGCTGGCTGGCCCATCATCCCGGCATGTCAGGCCTTGCGTTTGCCGGCGCCGAACCGGCGGCGGTTTTCGTTTCCCGCGACGGCGCCGCGTCCTGGCGGGCATGCCCGGAAGTCATAGCATTGCGCGATTGGTACCACTGGTCACTGCCGTACTCGCCGGAGGCAGGCTGCGTGCGCGGGTTCGCGCTCCACGGCGCGCGTGCCTATGCGGCGGTTGAGGTGGGTGGCGTGCTGCGTTCGGACGACGCCGGCGGTACATGGCGCCTGGCCGACGGCAGCGACGGCAGACCTTCATTCAGCGCGCCGCCCGCGCCACTGGTGGACCCCGACGTCCACTCGATCGTGGTCCATCCCTCCTCGCCCGACCTGGTCGATGCGCCCACCGGCAACGGGTTTTACCGCTCGACCGACGGCGGTCGGACCTGGACGCGCCTGTACCGCTGCTATTGTCGCGCAGCCTGGACCGACCCGGCCGACTGGCAGCACATCCTTCTTGGGCCGGCGGATGGCGTGGACCGCAACGGTCGCATCGAGGAATCGCATGACGGCGGCCAGACGTGGCAGGCCGCGTCTACCGGCCTGGCGGTGCCCTGGCGGGATTATATGGTCGAGCGGTTTGTTCAGGCCGGCGATGCGCTGCTGGCAGTGCTCTCCAACGGCGAGACGTGGAGCAGCGCGCTCGCCGCACTTACCTGGCATCCCCTGTTGCCCGCCGTCGGGGGCGTGGCGGCTTTGGCCTGGCTGCCCGCTTAGTCGTCCTACAGGCCGAAGCGCGCGGCGGCCTCACCCTTCGGCAGCAGCCTCAACCTTCGGCCGCCGCCTGTTTGCGCGCCCGCGCGACCGGGCGCGCCGCCAGCCAGAGGAAGGCGAAGACTCCCAACCAACGCCAGGCGGCGCTCAGAACGAAGATTAGCTTGAAACCCGCTGCGTCGGCCAGGTAGCCGCCGAGCAATGGGCCGATGATGGCCGCGCCGGCCACCACGAACTGGTAGAACGCGGCCGCATCGGCGCGCGCCTCGTTGGGCGCCATCTCCAGCAGCAGATTGAAGTTGGCCAGGTTGTAGCCTGTCCACAGAATGCCGGCGCCGATGTTGATGAATATGACCTGCCAGGGCGCGCCGACCACCGCCCAGGCCAGCGGCAGGAACGGGATCAACAAGCCGGTCACTCCCAGCATCCACATATTGCCTCGCCGATCCGTCAGGCGGCCGAGCCAGGGCTGCGCGATGAGCGCAAAGACACTTGTCACCGACGTCAGCAGGCCGACCATAGTCGTGTTTGCGCCCAGCTTGCTGACAAGATAGACGTTGAAGAACGGTCCGGCGATCTGCAGTCCGACGTTCCACACGAACGCGCTGACCACGAAACCCATAAAACCGGGCGTGTTCTTGATCGTGCGCGCGGTGTCCAGCCATCGGTGTCGTCGTCCCCGGATGTTGGGATCGACCTTCTCCTTGATCTGTTGGAAGCTGAAGGTGCTGACCATGCCCGTCACAAAAGCCAGGAAGAACACCAGTTGGTATCCGCCGAAGGGCAGCCCGGGCAGCCCGTTGCCGGTGGTGACCAGCCAGCCGCCCAGCGGCACAACCACCAGCGCCATCACGTTCATGATCAGGTTGCGGCTGCTGAAGTAACGTCCACGCATGTCCAACGGCACAATATCGGCGACCATCGAGGTCCAGGCGGGATTGCCGAAATTGCTCATGAAAGTAATGAGGGCGTTGATAATGATGATGCCCCAGATGGCAACGCGTGGATTATGGATGAAGAACGGCACGCAGGCCCAGACGAGCAGCAGAAAGCGGCCCACACCGGCCCCTGACAGGATGACGATCGGTTTTCGCCGGCCCAGCGCGCCCACTGCCCAGACGCCAGGGAAAAGCGAGAGAGCGGCCAGCAGGCTGGCGATGGCGGTCAACTGGCCGACCTGGGCATTGCTCGCGCCGTAGGCCAGCGCAAACAGCGTCACGAAATTGGCGTAGAAGTTCAGGCTAATGGACGCGAACAGGCCGTCGAACCAGAAATAGCGCAGCCCGTGGACGGCCTCGCTGCTGATCGGCTGGTAGGATAAGTGCTCCAAACTGGTGTCCAGCTCGGCCACCAGTGCGGAGGGACGCAGCTTTTGCGGCCCGAAGCGGCGCAGCAAACGGGACCATTGGACGGCGGCAGTGCGGGGCGCGCGCTTTGGTCTGCGCGTCATTGGAGAACGTTGGCTCATGGATCATTCACCGATTTATTGTAGCACCGGAGGATGGGATGAAAAAACCGGCCGGAAAGGGTCTTCATGAGATACTCGCTTACATCTGGAGGGGACCTTGGACAAGGACAAATCAATCATCATCATCGGCGCGGGCATCGCGGGGCTGACGGCGGGCTGCTATGCCCAGATGAACGGCTACCGCAGCCAGATTTTCGAGCTATATGACTTGCCCGGTGGTCTTTGCACGGCCTGGGAACGCAGGGATTACGTCTTTGACGGCTGCATCCATTATCTTCTCGGTTCCGGCGAAGGCCAGCCTTTCAACAGTCTTTGGGAGGAACTGGGCGCGTAGCAGGGCCGGCAATTCATCAACCACGAGGAGTTCATGCGCATGGTGGACCCCGGCGGGCGTACCTTGATTGTGTATTGCGACCCCGACCGGCTGGAAGCCCACCTGAAGGAGCTTTCGCCCGCCGATGGGCGTCTGATTGAGGCCTTGTGCGAAGGCGTGCGCCGGTTCACCCGCTTTGACATGTCGTTGTTGGCGCAACAACCCAGGACGCTCATGGGGCCCCTGGACTGGGCGAGACTGGGGAGCAAGCTACTGCCCTACGTCGGTCCACTCGCGCAGTGGGGGCTGCTGTCGGCTCGCGCCTTCGGCGCACGCTTCAAAGACCCGCTTCTGCGCCGCGCGGTCCCCCAGATGTTCGCCTGGCCTGAGATCCTGATGATGGCCGCGCTCTCGTTGTTGGCCTACACCTATACCGGCAATGCCGGCTTTCCGGCGGGCGCATCGCTGGAGTTCTCGCGTTCGATCGAACGACACTACCGGGAAATGGGTGGGCAGATCCACTACAAGTCAGAAGTGGAACGCATACTAACGCATACTGATGGAGGAGGCGTCGGACGGCAGTGGGCAGCGGAAGTACGGCTCTACAGCGACGATGAGCACCGGGCCGACTACGTCATTTCCGCGGCCGATGGGCGGGGCACGGTCTTCGATTTGCTGGACGGGCGGTTCGTGAACCGGGGCATCAAGCGCCTCTACGACGGCCACTTGCCCGTCTATTCGCAGGTGCAGATCTCGTTGGGCGTGGACCGCGACCTCTCTGCTGAGCCCCACTGGGTCACCTATCTATTGGACCGGCCGCTCACCATTGCCGGCGACGAGCGCTACGAGATAGGCGTGAAGAATTACTGCTTCGACCCGAGCCTGGCCCCGGCCGGGAAGTCGGCCGTGATCGCGATGCTGACCGCTCACTACCATTACTGGCAGCGCATCTACGGCCACCGGCTCTACGATACTGAGCAAAGCCAGGTATCGGGGATCATCATCGACTTCCTCGCAAACCTCTATCCGGGTCTGCGGGCGCAGATCGAGGTGGTGGACGAGGCGATGCCGCTGAGATACGAGCGTTACACCGGCAACTGGCTGGGCTCGAGTTGCGGTTGGCTGCTGACCACGCAGACCATGCCCATGATGATCCGGGGCATGAGCAAGACCCTGCCCGGCCTGCATAACTTATTCATGTTCGGGCAGTGGGTCGAACCGGGCGGTACTGTGCCCATGGTTGCG
>Ga0209538_1000586_pt1 | contig 20842 bp, 27 predicted proteins | sample BarGraNGADG00211_2_FD_184492 | JGI IMG/M metagenome (GOLD analysis project Ga0209538, IMG submission 184492) | Arctic peat soil microbial communities from Barrow, Alaska - Barrow Graham LP Ref core NGADG0004-211 (SPAdes) (version 2) | ecosystem: Environmental > Terrestrial > Soil > Wetlands >... | reverse complement strand
TCCTTGAACCCTACATCGATAAATCGTGTTTGTCTAAGCGAGTTTTACACTTTTAGAGTCCATTATTCATACAAAGGTATTAACTTCTTCAAATTTATACTTATTTTTGTCGCTACAAAGATATGAGTCTTAGCGAAGCGGGGACTTGGACCTGCCTGCCGCAGGCAAGCTGATAATCTGTTCAGTACCGATAAATCGGCATCTTCACTTCGTTGCGATTTGTAACTGACAAAAATGCACAGTTAAAAACTGTTCTTGTTTCCAGCACAAGTTACGCTTCGCTAAACTTGCGCTATGCTGGTTATCAGGAAACAATCTACTCAGTATATTTCTCCAAAACAGTTGTCGGGGAATAATCTACGCCGTATATTTCTCCAAAACGGTCGTGGGACAATATCTACTCAGTTTATTTCTCTAAAAAGGGTGGCGGGAAACAATCTACCCGGTAATTATTAATTATGAATTATCAATAAGCTCTTGCAAAAACTACGCGTTGTGCCGAAGGTTTGCCGGTTACCATACACACGCCCGGTGTGGTGTCGCCATCCAATGGAATACAGCGGATAGTAGCTTTGGTTTCTTCTTTTACGCGTTCTTCCGTTTCGGACGATCCATCCCAGTGGCAAAGTAAGAAACCGCCTTTTTCAATTTCTACTTTGAATTCGTCGTACGAATTCACTTCACGGGTTACTGATGCGCGGTAATCGAATGCTTTTTGGTAAATGTTAACCTGAATATCTTTCAGTAATTGGTCGATATAGGTCTCAATATTTTCCAACGAAACGATTTCTTTGGTCAAGGTGTCACGGCGGGCAACTTCTACCGTTCCGTTTTCCAGATCGCGCGCACCCATTGCCAACCTCACCGGAACTCCTTTCAGTTCGTATTCGGCAAATTTCCAACCCGGCTTTTTGTTATCGTTGCTGTCATATTTCACTGTTATGCCCAACGCTTTCAGTTTCGGTGTAATTTCAGCTACTTTATTGGAAATGTCAGCTAATTGTTCGTCATTTTTATAAATAGGCACAATCACTACCTGAAAAGGAGCGAGGTTAGGAGGGAGCACCAGTCCGTTATCGTCGGAATGCGTCATAATCAGCGCACCCATCAATCGGGTGGAAACGCCCCATGAAGTAGCCCACACGTAATCTAATTTATTACTTTTATCTACAAAAGTCACATCGAAAGCTTTCGCAAAGTTTTGTCCGAGAAAGTGCGAAGTCCCTGCTTGCAATGCTTTCCCATCCTGCATCAGAGCTTCAATACAATAGGTTTCGACAGCACCTGCAAAACGTTCATTAACCGATTTCACGCCTTTCAGCACCGGCATAGCCATAAATCGTTCGGCAAAGTCGGCATAAATGTCTAATATTTTACGGGTTTCTTCCACGGCTTCTGCTTCGGTGGCGTGTGCCGTATGACCTTCCTGCCAAAGAAATTCGGTCGTGCGGAGAAACAAGCGGGTACGCATTTCCCAGCGAACCACATTGGCCCATTGATTAATCAACAGCGGCAAGTCACGGTACGATTGAATCCAGTTTTTATACGTGCTCCAGATAATGGTTTCGGAAGTTGGGCGAATAATCAGTTCTTCTTCCAGTTTGGCTTCGGGATCAACAATCAGCCCGTTTCCATTGGGATCGGCCATCAGGCGATGGTGTGTTACCACGGCACATTCTTTCGCAAAACCATCCACGTGTTCGGCTTCTTTGCTCAGGAACGATTTGGGGATAAACAACGGAAAATAAGCATTTACATGACCGGTTTCTTTGAACATGCGATCCAGTTCTGCCTGTATTTTTTCCCATATAGCATATCCGTAAGGTTTTATAACCATACAACCGCGCACGGCTGAGTTTTCGGCCAGGTCGGCTTTAATTACCAAATCGTTATACCATTGTGAGTAGTTTTCGCTGCGCGAAGTCAATTCTTTTGCCATAAATTCAATTTCCAATTTTCAATTCTCAATTCTCAATTCTCAATTCAACGATTAACCAATTAACCAATTAACCAATTAACTGATTACCAAACGGAGTGCAAAGATAATTATTTTTCAGGAAATTTCAATCAAATTCTACCCACTGATAACTGTTCACTTTTGACTGATAACTGACTTTATCCAATTCGTCATGGTTTCTAATGCCACCGGTGACATGGTTTGTTCTATTTCAGCGTATTCGTTGGGTGAACCGGTTTTACATTCCTGAAACAAGTGATTCAATCCGGGTAATTCTTTGATGGTAGCTTTTTTGTTTCCACCTTTTTTCAATGCATTTTCGATAGCAGGCAGATTCACCTTCGATGGAACCTGTAAATCTTTATCCCCGTTAATAGCCAACACCGGACATTTTACCTTTTCAAGCATAGGGGCTGGATTGTAGCGTATAAAGTTCAACATCCAGGGCGTTATTAGCTGAGCCAGTTGCAACTCGATGAAATCGTTTACAGTTTTACCTTCAGGAATTTTCAAATCAGGTAATTCCTTGGATTTTGCTAATAAATAATTGGTAATTTTTGTTTTAAGGGTATCGGTGTTTTGTATTTCGTCCACCATTTTATAAATTTGTGAATTTATATCTGCAGTTACTTTCAGCTCTTCTTCTTTCATCCCGCTGGCACGTCCGATTGCTTCCTGTTGCAATAACAACAATTCACTTCCCGGAATAGCTGTTCCTGCCATTAATACAATAAAATGAACATCTTTGCAATTCACCGCCACTATGGGTGCTATAATTCCACCTTCGCTGTGACCAATCAATCCAATGTGTTTTGGATCAATTTCTTTCCGTTTTTTCAAATAGTTCACAGCCGATTTCACATCGGTAGCAAAATCATTGGTAGTGGCTTTAGCAAAGTTTCCTTTCGAAGCGAATGTTCCGCGGTCGTCGAAGCGTAATACACCGATACCGTTGCGTGTCAGGTAGTCCGACAATACCAGAAAAGGTTTGTGTCCCATCAGTTCTTCGTCGCGGTTTTGCGGTCCACTACCGGTAATCAAAACTACCACCGGAAATTTCCCTTCTTTTTTAGGCAAAGTCAATGTTCCCGCCAGTGAAATGCTGTCTTTCGTGTTTACAAAAGTAACTTCTTCCGAGTAATACGGATAAGGTTTCACAGGCTCTTGCGGTCGTTTAACTTCCACTTTTTCAATTGCTTTCCGAGTCAGATTCAATGGAAAAGATTGTCCGGCTTGATTAAACGTTCCGGTTACAACTTCCTTGTTATCAAGTGTTCCGGTGTACTGGATTTTAGCTGCATCCAATTCTACTGTTAGTACCTGATTTTCAAACGTGGCTTTGCTCATTGGAATTCCTTTTGCACCCTGATCGGGGCTGTCCATGGTTGCAGTTAATCCTGCATCAGTTTTGGTAATATGAAATACCAGACGCAATTGCATGCCACCTACTTTGAGTGCTCCGTTCCAGTCGCCGGTAATATCCTGTCCAAAAATTAATGTTGTTATTGTCAGTAATAAACTGATTAGAAGATTCTTTTTCATTTGTGTATTTTTTTAAATTCTGTATATGAGAAAACGATAGGTACAATTACTATATTATAGCTTACTTATCCGATTATAGTTGCAACAATTCGTCGGTTGCCACCTCTGGTTCTGAATTCGCAGAGATAAATGCCTTGCCAGGTTCCCAAATTTAAGCGTCCGTTTGTAATAGGAATAGTCAGGCTTACTCCAACGATTGTTGATTTGGCATGTGCCGGCATATCATCGTCACCTTCGAGTGTATGTTCAAAATATGGTTCATGTTCCTTTACCAATCTGTCAAATATTTTCGTCATATCAGTTTGTACGTCGGGGTCGGCATTCTCATTGATAGTCAGTGCCGCTGAGGTGTGTTTCAAAAACAAGTGTAACAAACCAACTTCTGGCAATTGCGGTAAATGAGCCACAATTTCGTCTGTTATCAAATGAAATCCACGGTTACGTTGGCGAAGTGAGAATTCAGTTTGAGAGGTCATAATTTTCAATTTGTTTCAAGTATACAAATGTAATTCATCTGCTTGAAGTAAAAAAAATTAAAATGCTAAATTCCGGAAGCCGCCAGCATTCATTATGTTTGAATTTTGCAATATTTAACTAAAATTATGTAAGGTTTTGTGATTAAAAGTCCTTATCTTTGTGTTGTGAAAACTAATTCACAAATTAAAACAAATTAAATCAAATGAAAACATTAAAATTTGTTGTAGTTGGAATGATGTTGATTCTTGCCGGTGCATTGCAAGGTCAGTCATCAGTAAGAATGCATATTGGCACACCACCTGCTTGGGGACCTGCAGGTTATAATAATGTGCGATATTACTATCTTCCCGATGTGGAAGCTTATTATGATGTACAAACAGCAATGTTTATTTACAGGTTGGGGAATACATGGGTTCACAGATCCTATTTGCCCGATCGTTACCGGAATTACGATTTGTATCATGGTTACAAAGTAGTAATGCATGACTATCATGGTAACGCGCCTTATACTAATTTCAGAGAGTACAGAATGAGATATTCAAAAGGCTATCATGGAAGTCCTCAAAGAAATATCGGTGTCAGGGATTATCATAATAATAATCAGATAAGACAACATACCGTAGTTCAGCCAAATAGACCGGCTATCAGGGTTATTGACAGACATCAGAATAGGGTTATTGATAGACATCAGGATAGAAGTATCAACCAAAACCACATACAAAGGAATGATAATAGCAGAGAGCATAACAACGTACAGCAACATAGAAATGATAGAAGAAATTGAAATCGGAAATAAATTAAGCTGTCAGTATTAGACTCGTATAAAACAAATAATTAATCATAATTTGTTTCAATTATTCAAATGTAATTCATCTGCCTGAAGTAACTTTGAATTGTCAAGTGAAACGGAAGTAGGCTCTGCTGGAGAGCAATTTGCCAGAGATAATTTGACTTTCGACAAAATACTAATGTTCAATGGGTTTTCCTCAACAGGATGACCCATTGTTATTTTAGAGAAACTATGCCTTATAAATCTTTCTAAACCTTAAACAATCCAATAAAGCTCTCTTTATCAGTCTTAGTAATCAGTTTGACTAATTCTTTCAATTCTTGTCCGGTCTCTAATTTCGGATTAATGGATATATAACGTCGTATAATTGCGATTTGATGAAATTGGCACATTTGAACTTTCATAAAGCGAAAAGTTGAAACATCCCTTAAGACCATCACAAACAATTCCACGAACTATATAGCCTTGTAATTCAATATAATCAACTCTTTTCTGTAATCAGCTAAGCGTTCATTCTTTACAAACTTTTTCCAAAGATCCATTCCTGTTTGTGCATCCATTATAATTAATACTCTCCAGTCTCGACCGCAAAAGGTAGTATCCATTAGCAGAACTCCTCCTCTGGGTAACTGTGTTTTTGACTGTTGTGTCTGTATACTCCTCAATTTACGTTTAATTGTCCTTGAGCTTACACAATAATGTTTGGCAAGCTTTTTTTTGTTTGCTTACCCCAAACAAAAGACTCCCATAATTCTGCCAAATTTATTCTATCACTGCCTAAGATATTGTTTACCACAAACATGGCATTTAAAGTGTTGTTTGCCATTTTTTTTGTAATAGGAGACCCACAATGAAAGCACTTTTTTTATTCATAACTTTTGATTTACTGCAAAGCTAATCATAATAGAGATTACATGAGTTTTCAGCCTGAATTTTTGACCTTTAAGCCAAATTCTAAATTCCGGAATCTGCCCGCATTCGTAAAGTGTGAATTTTGTAACTCTAAACCAAAATTATGTAACGCTTTGGTGATTTAAAGTCCGCATCTTTGCGTTGTGAAAACTAATTCATAATTTAAAACAAATTAAATCAAATGAAAACATTAAAATTTGTCGTAGTTGGAATGATGTTGATTCTTGCCGGCGCATTGCAAGGTCAGTTATCTGTAAGAGTGCATGTTGGCACGCCACCTGCTTGGGGTCCTGCAGGTTATAGTAATGTTCGTTATTACTATCTTCCCGATGTGGAAGCTTATTATGATGTGCAAACATCGATGTTTATTTACATGTCGGGGAATAGATGGGTTCGCAGATCCTATTTGCCTGATCGTTACCGGAATTACGATTTGTATAATGGTTATAAAGTAGTAATGAATGACTATCATGGCAACACGCCTTATACAAATTTCAATGATTACAGAGCAAGATATTCAAAAGGCTATCATGGAAGTCCGCAAAGAAACATCGGTGAAAGGAATTATCAAAATAAAAATCAGGTAAGGCCACAACCTGTAGTACATCAAAACAGAACTGTCAAACATTCAAATGTTAGAATCATAACAAAAAAACAGGAACAAAGGAACGATAATGGCAGAGGGAATAATAAAATTCAGCAACATGGAAATGACAAACGAAATGGAAAATAATATTATGCATTCATCATTAAATTCATATAAACAAATAATTAAATAAAATGAAAAAAATAACTTTTATTATTGCATTGATATTATTGACGTTGGGTTCAAATTTATCGGCTCAAGAGAGTAATTATCCTGAAAGGCATGGAGGTGCTTTGAATCTGGGTTTAGGTATTGGCGGATATTATGGATATTATGGCTACATAGGGCACGCTTTACCTATTCTTGATATAAATTACGAATTTGGGATAGCCCGCAATTTCACGTTAGCCCCTTTCATAACTTTAGGTACATACTCGGATGCTAACTTTACATCGTTTATTACTCCAATTGGTGTAAAAGGGTCATACTATCTGGATGAATTATTTCATGCCGATTCAAGATGGGATTTTTATGTTGCAGGTTCGTTGGGAATAGCCCTTGTTAGTACAACCTGGAATGTTAACTATATTGGTGATAGAACGTATTATACTTCAGCAAATCCATTGTACCTTGATTTACATTTTGGAACTGAATATCACATTTCGAGAAATATCGGCTTATTCCTCGATCTTTCAACCGGAGTTTCAACTATTGGTATTGCAATTCATTAAAAATCAATAAACTATACCAAAGATTTATGTCAGTATTGAAAGTTTAAAGCACGTTTAATAATTTTATTTTAGACATTGTAGGCAATTTATTAACAAATCTAAATTGAAAAAACCATGTCGAAAGAAAAAGAAGATAAAGAGAAATCTACTAAAAAAGCACCTTTAAAAAACCTGAAAGAAAAGCGGGCTGAAAAAGCGTTGAAACGTAAGGATAAAACCAAAGTAAGCGAAGTTTAATTCATAAATTTAGGTTATACGTATAGTAAGTTTGAGAAATGTACTTCATTTAATCCACCCTTTTCAAATGTCAATGGACATAAGAGAAGGGTTGGTTGTTTTCATGACTTTACTTTTTGTAATTAAGCAATATAGAGTCTGAATTATGAATTAATTTCAAGTGTGAATTATGTAATTCTTTCCAACAATAATGTAACTTTCTCCTATAAAGATAACCTTATATTTGTACAATTGAATTAATATAAATCCAAATTTAAAACTTCAACATCATGAGTACAGAAAAAGTAGTATTAGGCGTATTAGTCGGCGCAGCCGCCGGTGCATTATTAGGTGTTTTATTCGCTCCGGCAAAGGGTACGGTAACCCGTAGATCAATTGTTCGAAAAGGTGAAAAACAAGTGGACGAATTGAAAGATAAATTTAATGAATTTATCGACAGTATTACCGATCAATTTGACAAAGTAAAAGAGGAAGTGGTTGACTTTGCCGAAGAAGCCATGAACAAATCGGAAGAAGTTGAAAAAGAAGTAAAGGCTTCCAAGATTAAATAGTTTCAGGCTTGCTAAAATTTAAAGTCCGCTCCGAAAAGAAATTTTCAACGAATTTGTCCTGTCTTTGGATTTTCGGAGCGGACTTAATATATTGAAAATTAAAGTACTAATATCATTGAATTAATTAAGTAGAAAATTTATAATCAAACCAACATCATGGAAGAGAATACGAATTTAATTGAATCGTTGCTCGAAAGGGCTGCCGAATACGGTAAAACAAGCTATGAACTGGTAAAACTCAATGTAGTTGATAAATCATCCGACGCCATTTCATCATTTATGCCTCAAACTGTTGTCGTTGCAATTATTGGATCATTCATGTTGTTTTTAAGTTTAGGAATAGCTTTTTGGCTTAGTGAAGTCTTAGGGGAATTTTATTATGGATTCTTACTGGTAGCCGGCTTCTATGCTCTTATTGCCATTGTTTTACATTTTTTTATGCGTAAATGGCTAAAAAGAATATTTTATGATTATTTAATAAGACAAATGTTAAAATAAAATCAAAATGGAAAACATACGCTGTGCAGCCGAGCTCAAATTAGCCATACGCGAAAAACAATTTGAACAAGAAATTCAAGGTAAGCTTTTGAAAGAACAATTCTTTGGTATGTTCGAAAGTCTGAAGCCTATTAATATGATTAAAAACACATTAAGTGAAATAACTTCTTCACCGTACTTGATTGACAACATGTTAGGTGCCATCACGGGTTTAGTAAGTGGTTTTATTTCAAAAAAAATTGCTGTAGGTACATCGCATAATTTGTTTAGAAAAATTATGGGTTCATTTCTACAGTTTGGAGTAACAAACCTTGTTGCTCAACATCCTGAAACTGTGAAAACTATCGGACAATTTATTATAGAAAAGATTTTTCATAAAAAAGAAGCCAAAACTTTAAAAACGTGATTTTTAAAAAATCAATATTACCTATTTACGTTAAAGCCGGCATTTTTATTGTTGGCCTTTATGCCTTGTTAATGATTTTGTATATCGGACAGAGCATTTTTATTCCGCTTATTTTTTCCTTTATTGTTGCCATATTACTCAATCCAATTGTCAATTTCTTTGTTCGACTTAAATTCAACAGAATATTGGCAATTATAATCACTCTTTTGCTTACGGTTGTAGTTATTCTATCTTTTATAGCTCTTATTTATACTCAGGCAGTCAGTTTTAGTGATTCCTGGCCATTATTTGTGAAAAAATTTACGGAGATTCTTAATCTAACCATTAGCTCTGCATCCGAATATTTAAATATCAGACCTTCAATTATTCATGCCTGGGTAACTAAAACACAGCATGAACTCATTAATATCGATGGAAATTTAATTGGACAAACACTTGTAAGTTTGGGTGGTATTGTTGCAGCTTTGGTTTTAGTTCCGGTTTACATTTTTGTAATTTTATATTATCAACCAATTTTAATAGAGTTTATCCATAGACTTTTTAATGAAACACATCAAAGTCAGGTAAGTGAAATTGTAACCCAAACGAAATCGGTTGTTCAACATTATCTGGTAGGGTTGATTATTGAAGCAACTATTGTTGGTACATTGAATGCTCTCGGACTTTTATTACTTGGAATTCAATATGCAATTTTGCTTGGCGTGCTTGGTGCTATACTTAATGCAGTGCCATACATTGGAGGAATCATTGCTGTTGCATTATATATGATGGTTGCATTGGTTACTAAAGAGTCTCCCTGGTTTGCAGTGTATGTTTTCGGAATTCATACTTTTATCCAAGTAATTGACAATGATTTTATTGTACCAAAAATTGTGGCTTCAAAAGTGAAAATTAATGCCCTTTTTTCAATCATTGTAGTACTTATAGGAAATGCGTTGTGGGGAATCCCCGGTATGTTCCTTTCCATTCCTATGCTTGCCATAGTCAAAGTCATTTTTGATCATATAGAATCATTGAAACCACTGGGATTTTTGTTTGGAGATACCATGCCACCATTAATTATGATAAAACCGATTTTCAAAAAGAAAAAATTAACATGATTGACGTAAAAAAAGAAGGTGTTTTATTCACCAATACCGATTTGGAATTTGAAAATGAAGGTGTATTAAACCCGGCAGTTATTCGCGTTGGCGACAGTGTTCATATATTCTACAGGGCTGTTCAACTCTGGAATCAATCTACAATTGGTTATTGTCGGTTGGATGGACCTTTGACAATTGTTGAACGTTGGGATAAGCCTATTATTGTTCCTGAATTCGATTACGAATCGCATGGAGTGGAAGATGCTCGTATTGTGAAAATTGATGATTTATATTATCTGACTTATACCGGTTACGATGGAATTAATGCCCGCGGTGCATTGGCTACTTCGAAAGATTTAATTCATTTTAAAAAACATGGACTTATTGTACCGCCAATAACCTATTCGAAATTTGTGTTTTTGGCTGAAACAAATGGTAATGTAAATGAAAATTACTACCACAATCATGGGTTTTATTATCAGGAATCAGATCCGGGTAAAAAAATGATGTTGTGGGATAAAAATGTTATCTTTTTTCCACGTAGAATCAATGGGAACCTTGTTTTTCTTCACCGAATCAGACCGGGAATTCAAATTGTTTCGGTAAAAGAAGTAGCTGATCTCACCAAAGAGTTTTGGAAAGAGTATTTCCTTAATTTACATGATAATATTGTTCTTGATCCTATTTTTCCGCACGAATTAAGTTACATAGGTAGCGGCTGTCCACCCATTGAGACTAAACATGGCTGGGTGCTTATTTATCATGGCGTTCAACAAACCGAAAAAGGGCGGGTTTATTCTGCTTGTGCTGCCTTGCTTGACTTGAATAATCCCGCAAAAGAACTGGCACGATTACCTTACCCATTGTTTTTCCCCGAATATGATTGGGAACTGATTGGCGAAGTGAATAATGTGGTTTTTCCCACCGGTACTGCTCTGTTTGGCAATACTTTATTTATTTATTACGGTGCTGCTGATTCACTTATTGCCACTGCTTCTTTGAGTTTGTCGGCATTGGTTGACGAATTATTAACGTATACAAAAACACCTAAAAATGAAAAATGACAGAGATTCTTCTCAATATGATAAATTTATTAGTGAGCAGGCCATATATGGCTATAACAATACAGTTTATCCCCGGGTAACTTCAAGAAAAAGTAAACTCCAGGCGACACAAGATCATAATTTGAACCTTGCCGAAATTTTGGTAATAAGTTCGTATCCACCTCGTGAATGTGGTATAGCCACTTATTCACAGGATTTGATTAAAGCATTGAATAATAAATTCAGCAATTCATTGTCTATCAAGGTCTGTGCATTAGAATCCGGCAAATCTGATTTTGTTTACCCCGATGAAGTGAAATTTAAGCTTGATACTACTCACATTTCTGATTATATGACTTTAGCCGATAAAATTAACAATGACAATCGCATTCAAATTGTGTTGTTTCAACACGAGTTTGGGTTTTATGCAGAACACGAACAGATATTTCTAAAAATGCTTTATGAACTTTCAAAACCGATAGTAATTGCTTTCCATACAGTTCTCCCACATCCCGACGAACATTTAAAAGCACAGGTTAAGAATATTGCATCTGCTTGCAAATTTATTATCGTAATGACGAAAACATCAGCTGATATTCTAATAAATGAGTATGGTGTGGCGAAGCAAAAAATAACAGTGATTGCACATGGAACACATTTAGTTCCTCATTTGAGTGAAAAATTTCTGAAAGAAAAATACGGTTTAACCGGCAAGAAAGTGCTTACGACATTCGGTTTGTTAAGTTCGGGTAAAAGTGTTGAAACCACATTGGACGCATTACCGGCAATAATAAAACAAATCCCGGAAGTAATGTTTCTGATTATTGGCAAAACACATCCCGAAGTGGTGAAAAATGAGAATGAAAAATACAGGGATAGTCTTGAATTAAAAGTAAAAGAGCTTGGCATTCACGACAATGTGAGATTTATCAATAAATACCTCGATTTGCCGGAATTATTGGAATATCTACAATTGACAGATATATATGTTTTTACAACCAACGATCCAAATCAGGCCGTAAGTGGCACTTTTGTGTACGCTATGAGTTGCGGTTGTCCAATCATTTCAACACCCATTCCTCATGCCAAAGAAGTGCTGACTGAAGATACGGGTATCATTTTTGACTTTCGGAACTCAGAACAATTAGCTGCCGGTGTTATTCGTTTATTAAATGATTATCCGCTGAGAAAGAATATCATTTCCAATACTTTACAAAAAATAGTTTCAACTTCGTGGGAAAACTCAGCCGTTGCTCATGCCATGTTAATTCAAAAAATGGCTCCCGATAAAATTAAAATTCAATATAATTTACCCGAAATCAATTTGAATCACCTGAAAGCAATGACAACTGACTTTGGTATGATTCAGTTTTCAAAAATCAATCAACCCGATATAAATTCAGGTTATACCCTTGACGATAATGCCAGAGCGTTGGTAGTCAATTGCATGTATTTGAAATCGGCAGATGAAAAAGCGTGTATTGCTGATATTCAAAAATATCTTGACTTTATTCGTTTTTGTCAGCAACCCAAAGGTAACTTTTTGAATTATGTTGACAAAGAAAAGGAATTTACAAGTCAAAACAATGACGTGAATTTAGATGATTCGAATGGGAGAGCGATTTGGGCATTGGGATATTTAGTGTCACAAAAAAGTAAGTTACCTAAAGAAATGGTGTTAGAAGCCGAGTCCACACTTCAACGATCGTTGAAACGTATGAACATTGTCAAATCAACACGGGCTATGGCATTTGCCATAAAAGGAATTTTCTATTACCAAAAAATTGTGAAATTGCCCGATAATATCGCTCTTGTAAAAATCTTTGCCAATCGGTTAGTTCAAATGTTCAAACATGAATCGAGCAAAAACTGGGAATGGTTTGAAGGGTACCTCACTTATGCCAACAGCATTTTGCCCGAAGCTATGCTCTACGCTTGGTTACTGACCGGCGATTCAACGTACAAGGACATCGCTAAATCGTCGTTCAATTTCCTGTTGTCGCTTACTTTTAACGAAAAAGGAATTGAAGTAATTTCAAACAGAAGTTGGCTCCAAAAAGGACAGAAACAGGGTCATTTTGGCGAACAACCCATCGATGTGGCATATACCATTATGACGTTGGAAATATTTTATGATGTGTTTCGGAACGATGATTATTTACAGAAATTGCAAATTGCATTTAACTGGTTCCTCGGAAATAACCGATTGCAACAAATAGTTTATAATCCCTGCACGGGTGGTTGTTACGACGGAATGGAAGAAACGCATGTAAATATGAATCAAGGAGCTGAGTCAACAGTAAGTTACCTGATGGCACGATTAACAGTCGAAAAATACAAAGATGAACAGTAAAACGCCAAAATCTATAGCTGTTATTGTGGCTCACCCCGACGATGAAACTTTGTGGGCAGGTGGAACAATACTTAGTCATCCGAATCATAAATGGTTTATTGTATGTCTCTGTCGTGCAAGTGATAGCGAACGCGCTCCGCGATTTTATAATGCTTTGAAACTCTTGAAAGCCGAAGGAATTATGGGCAATCTGGATGATGGACCGGATCAGCACCCCTTGGATGAAAAGGAATTGGAAGATGAAATTTTACGATTACTTCCGGCAACCCATTTCGACCTGATTTTAACCCATAATTCCACCGGTGAATATACCCGGCATCGAAGACATGAAGAGGTAAATAAAGCGGTGATAACGCTTTGGCATAACGGGAATATTTCTGCCAACGAACTTTGGACTTTTGCTTATGAAGATGGGAATAAGTCCTATTTTCCTCAGTCAGTAGAAAGTTCCGATATTGTTGAAATACTTCCTGAAAAAATTTGGTTGAAAAAATACGATATTATTACTGAAACTTATGGCTTTGAAAAAAACAGTTGGGAAGCTGAAACAACACCAAAATCAGAGGCATTCTGGCAATTTAAAGATTCGCATAATGCAATAATATAATTCGTTTTTTTTGGTAAACAGTAAAATAAAATCCTATAAAAATCACTAAAATGAAAACACAAAATGAATTAAATATATTCAAAGCTATGAGTATAGAAGTCTTAAAATCGCTTTATTATAAAAGTAAAGCATATCTGATTGAAAAGAGCAGATTCGAAGTTGAAACAGTTTATTTAGCAAAAGCATCAAGGCATTTTAGAGAATCGCCAATCATAAGAAAATCGCTTAAAAAGATCGGAAATGAATTGAAAATTTTTAAGAAAGCAAGTATAGAAACGTTGAAATCATCATACAATGAAAGTATTGGTATTGTATGAATATCCTCCTACACCGGGAGGATTAGCGACACAGGGAGATCTGTTATATAAAGGATTGCTTGAAATGGGCGTTGATGTTCATGCAGTTCATTATGAATCGGCTCAGGAAAAGGAATGGTATTACCGCTGGTTTAAGCCGGATGTAGTTGTCGGTGTTGGTTATTGGGGATATACACCTCATTTGATTCTACATCCTTTACGGTATGGAATTCAACCGGTTCCGTGGTTGGTGGCCGATGGCTATATTGCCAATTATCAGGAAGTGTTGAATGCACTTCCACTCATTTTGGTAACTTCCAATTGGGTAAAGGAAATGTATGTGCGCGATGGAATTAATGGTGATAAAATTGAAGTTTTACCCGTTGGTTGCGATACCGATTCATTCAGACCATTCAGCAAAGACGATCCGAAAATTATTGCCGTGCGTGAAGCATTGGGTGTTGCACCCGATCAGTTAATGATACTGACAGTTGGTGGTGATGCGGCTTCGAAAGGAGCACAAGAAGTAATGCAGGCATTAGCAATAATTGATAATCGCGCGCCCGATTGGAAATATGTTTGCAAAGTGTGGCCTCAACCGCGTACCAAATTTCAGAATCTGGCGGATTTGGAAATGGCAACACACTTGGGAATTGAAAAAAATGTTTTTTATGCAACTAATACCATTTCGCGGACTTTTATGCCTTATCTGATAGGCGCTTGCGATATTTATGCCGCACCTTCGCGGCTCGAAGGTTTCGGAATGCCACAAGTAGAAGCCGGTGCCTGCGGAAAGCCGGTTCTGAGTATTAAGGCTATGGGGATGTTGGATACGCTGATTCATGGTGAAACAGCATTTTTGGCTGAAGTGGCAAGAAAAATTGTTGTCAACGAAGTAATGCTTGGCGGTGAATCAGGATTTGAAGAACATCATAAAGTGGTATTTAACACGCCTCGAACAGTTGATTATCGTGCTGATGTACAGGATATCGCCAAATATTTAATGGTTTTAATGCAGGATGAAGAATTACGAGAAAAAATGGGAAAAGCAGGAAGAGAACGTGTTGTCGCAAATTTCGACTATCGCGTTGTTGCCAAAAGGTTTGTACAAATATTGAGTGAGAGATTAGGAATAAATTAATGTGAGGCCCCAAGCCCCTAAAGGGGATGTGAAGAACGTTGTGCAAGAATATTAAAATATAAGAGACGATACTAATCAATAGCCCCCTTTAGGGGGTTGGGGGCAGATTGTTTCTTTAGAGTAATACATTAAAAATAAATATCATGCCACTAAAAAAAGGAAAATCAAAAAAGGTGATTTCGGACAACATTGAAGAGATAATGCACAGTTATCACCAGACGGGAACGATAGGAACATCAACCCCGGAATCGAACGAGAAAGCACAGAAACAGGCCATAGCGATAGCTTTTGACATGGCAAAGAAGAAGAAATAAATTGACGATAATTGCTATTATACAAGTTGAAATCCGGATAATTTTGATTATAAAAATAGTAAGAATATTTTCTGACATTTTTAAGTTCTGACCCCCAACCCCCAAATGGGGGCTTAAGAGTGGTTTTAAGAAAAGAATATCATTAAAGAAAATTTTACATACTTCGTCTTGAAGCCCCCATTTGGGGGTTGGGGGTCAAAATGATTAACTTATATAAACGATAATGAAACCAACAGATTTACAATCAATAGAACAAGCAAAAGCTGCAGCACTTGAAGTATTGTTACACAATGCGCATGGACCATTTATGGGACTTCCACGAACGGCAGGTTGGGGTTATCCCGAACCGTACACACGTGATTTGATGTTTTCCATTTTGGGAATTGCAGTTACCGGAAATAAAAAACTGTTGGACAGCATTCGAAAAGTATTGGAAAAACTGGCTGAAAATCAAACAGAACGAGGTCACATTCCTTCGTTGGTTCACAACAAAGAAGATCGTGGATCGAGTGATACTACACCGTTATTTTTGCTGGGTGTCGGTATTTTCAGAAAAGTAACCGGTGAAGAAAAATTTCTGAATCTTGCTGTTATTAAGGCTTTAATTTGGATGGAATACCAAAGTCCATCGGATCGTTATCTGGTGGCACAACAACCTACCAGTGATTGGCGTGACGAACAATGGGTAACCGGTTACGGCTTGTTTGTAAATACAATTGTATACAGTTATTTACGTCTTTTAGGCCGAACTGAAAGAGCTGCAAGCGTACATCGTGAGATGAGTCGGTTTACCATTACCGGCGGAACGATACATCACCATGTACACGAAGGTTTGGTAGTAAAACATAAACCTTATTACGCATTATGGTCGTACAAAGTACACAGCAGCGAGCGATTCGATTTGCTTGGAAACAGTCTGGCTATTTTGTCAGGAATTGCGTCGCAATCAAGAGCCGAAGAAATGGTTACGTGGATTGAAGAAGAGTGTGCGGCTATGCAAAAACGAGGAGAACTGGCCGTTGATTTACCGCCCAATTTCTTTCCATATATTAATCCTGAAGACCCTGACTGGCATCCGCGAGATGCAGAATTTAATAATCCGGGGGAATATCATAACGGTGGTATCTGGCCATTTATATGTGGTTTTTATGTGGCAGCACTTGTGGCAGCCAAACGATATGCACTTGCCCGGCAAAAACTCGTGGCACTGACACATTGTATCAAATTATCCGTTTCGGGAAATGTTGAATTCGGATTTAATGAATGGATTAAAGCCCAGGATGGAAACCCCATGGGACAAGACTGGCAAACATGGAGTGCTGCGCTTTATCTGTATGCAGCTAAATGTGTTGAAGAAAAAAATACACCGTTTTTTGATGAAATTCGAAGTTTTACAGACAATACGAAAATTCAGGAATAATTTTGTTTAAATAATCAAATAACAGTAAATTAATACAGTATGGAAAAAATAACCGAAAATAAATACCCGATTGTCAGACAAGAAGGTAACGGAAAAAAAATTATTCTACCGGGATATCCAACTTATCCGGTTAATGAGGATATATACAATCAATGTAAGGAAGAAAAAGAAATAAATCCGGAAGACATTTCCAGAATTAAAGAAACTGAAGAAATGGGAGTGAATAACCAAAAAGATTTCATCGACGATTTTTCCGGTAACGATTTAGATGTACCCGGCTCTGAATTAGATGATAATGAGGAAAAAATAGGCAATGAGGATGAAGAGAATAACTATTACAGTATTGGCGGTGATGATCATGATAATCTGGATGAAAATGCATAAGTCTGGAAGTTAATTAATTATTCGTAATGTATATAAAAACCAAATCTAATGAAACCAAATAATATAAATAAAATACTGATTGCATTGGACTTTCATCTTTCTGCAACAAAAGTGATAGAAGCCGGCTTTGCAATGGCTAAAATGATGAATGCTAAAGTGATATTATTGCATACAAAAATAGAACTCATTGACTATTCATTGATATATAAGAAAATTGGCTCATTGAAATTAGATAGTTTGGAAGATTTAGAGTTTGCTGCTCATAATTTTCTTGAAAAATCCAAACATCATGTTGGTGATGACATGATTCAAACTATTGTAAAGCAAGGCGATTTTGCAGAATCTATTTTAAAAACTGCCAAAGAGTTGGATATTGATATGATTGTGATGGGATCACATAGCACAAAATGGTTGGAAGAAATAGTGATGGGAAGAATAACTAACGAATTCCTACTGCAAACTAAAATTCCAATTTTAATTATTCCAACCAGAAACAAGATAAAAGCAATACTTTAATTACGTTGGAACCTATAAATTAATATAAACACCATGAAAACAAACAAAATGAAGAAAGTTTTAATTGCATTGGATTATAATCCAACATCACAAAAAATTGCAGAACAGGGGTATAAAATGGCAAAGGCTATGGGTGCTGAAGTTACATTGTTACATGTTGTAGTCGATTCTGCATTGTATTCTTCAGTTTATGCAAATATGGGTGTTTGGCAAATTGATACACTTGATACATTTGATACACTTGAAGCATTTAAAAACCTTAAAACCGGTTCCCGAAATTTTTTGGAAAAAGCAAAACGACATTTAGCGGATAAATCAATTCAAAACATACAAAAAGAAGGTGATACTGCTCAAATGATTTTAGAAACTTCCAAAGAAATAAATGCTGATTTTATAGTTATGGGTTCGCACAGCCAAAAATGGTTGGAGAATATACTTATTGGAAGTGTTACAGAAGAAGTGTTGAGAAAAACGACTATTCCAATGTTCATTATTCCCACCAAAAAGAGAGATTAAACGCAATCTTATGAAAGCGAATAACATAAAAAAAGTATTAATTGCATTGGATTATGATCCAACGGCAAAGAAAGTAGCCGAAGTTGGATTTGCAATGGCTAAAGCAATGGGAGCTGAAATTACCCTGATACACGTAATTGTAGATTTGGTAACCTACTCGTTGACTTACCTCAATATGGGTCCATTGCAATTGGATAGTGTTGATGAATTAAAACAAGCTTCTCAAAATTTTCTTGATAAAGTCAAACGCCACCTTGGAGATGACACGATACTAACAGTCATAAAAGAAGGCGAATTTGCTGATATAATCTTAAAAACAGCCAAAGAATTAGATGCCGACTGCATTGTTATGGGTTCGCACAGCCAAAAATGGTTGGAGAATATACTTATTGGAAGTGTTACAGAAGAAGTGCTGAGAAAAACAACTATTCCAATGTTCATTATTCCAACAAAAAAGCGGGATAAATAGCATCGTTTTATTTAACTCCAATCAGACAATGGAAAGGTTAAGTTAAGTGCAGAAGGCTTCAATAAAATTTTGTCTTCGATTCTAAAAACTTCTTTTCCATTGTGTTGGAGTTATTTCATTATTCAAATTCAAAGAGAAATAAATCAAATTAAAAATTACAATTATGAAAGGAAATGAAAAGTTAATTACAGTCATGAATGCGCTTTTGGCAGATGAACTTACTGTTGTAAACCAATACATGGTGCAATCTGAAATGTGTGAAAACTGGGGTTACAAAAGACTTCACGAAGCTCTCAGAAAACAGGCTATGGATGAAATGCACCATGCCGAGTGGCTTATTGAGCGAATTATTTTTTTGGATGGAGCACCAACTGTATCCAAACTAAATGTTATGAAGATTGGTAAAACAGTATCAGAAATAATCGGAAACGACAATGATGTAGAACTTAATGTTGTCAGAGAATATAATGATGCAATCAAACTCGCCCGTGAAGTTGATGATCAGGGATCAGTCGATCTGTTGACCAAGATACTCAAAATGGAAGAAGATCACGTCGATTGGGCCGAAATTCAACGTGCACAGATTGAACAAATGGGCTTAGAGAATTACTTGGCAAATCAAAATTAAATTCAGGCGAGCCGGTTTATTCGGATTTTGCATTATTGGCATATGCTTAACGCAGAAAAGCATTACTATTTATGTATAATATGATAAAAGAAATTTCAACTAACGAAGTATTTCAACTTCTGGGTAAGCCTGAAACTAAAATCATTGATATCCGACCCATTGATGCTTATAATGGCTGGTGTTTGCAAAATGAATCCCGTTGCGGACATATCAAAGGTGCAAAAAGCCTACCGGCAAAATGGATAGAATATATCGACTGGATAGAAATTGTCCGGTCAAAGAAAATATTACCCCAACATAAAATAGTCGTTTATGGATATTCTTCATCAGAATCGGAGAAAGTGGCAAAAGCGTTTTTACATGCAGGGTATAGCGACATAAGCATTTATAATCAATTTATTACAGAGTGGTCTTCAACAATAGGAATGCCAATGCAATTCATGGAAAGATTCTCGCAACTGGTTTATCCGCAATGGATCCAAACTTTAGTTTCAGGAGGTACACCGCCCCATTACAGCAATAATAAGTTTGTGATTTGCCATGCGCATTACCGAAACCGCGATGCCTATCTGGGCGGACATATTCCCGGCGCTATTGACATGGATACACTTGCACTCGAATCACCTGATACATGGAACCGGCATTCTCCGGAAGAGTTAAAGAAAGCACTTGAAAAGCATGGCATCACTTCAGACACAACAGTTATTCTTTATGGTAAATTCCTGTTCCCGAACAATGCTGATCCTTTTCCGGGCAGTGCTGCCGGGCATATTGGTGCCATCCGATGCGCTTTCATTATGATGTATGCAGGGGTTAAAGATGTCAGGGTACTCAATGGAGGTTTTCAGTCATGGCTGGATGCCGGATACGAAATAAACACTGAAGATGTGTCCAAAAATATAGTGTCTGATTTTGGAATCCCAATCCCTGCAAATCCCAGTCTTGCTGTTGATTTGTCGGAAGCCAAGGAATTGTTGAGATCAGATGATGGAGACCTGGTATGCGTACGGAGCTGGAGCGAGTATATAGGCGAAGTAAGTGGGTATAATTATATCGAAAAAAAAGGAAGAATTCCCGGTGCAATATTCAGTGACTGTGGCAGCGATGCCTACCACATGGAAAATTACTGCAACCTCGACCATACAACACGTGAATATCACGAGATAGAAGAAAACCTGATAAAATCAGGTCTTTCACGAGAAAAGCACAATGCATTTTATTGCGGAACAGGGTGGCGTGGCAGTGAAGCATTCTTCAATGCGTGGTTAATGGGTTGGCCACGCGTTTCAGTATATGATGGTGGCTGGTTTGAGTGGAGCAGCGACCCGAATAATCCTATAGAAACAGGAATTCCGGTAAGTTACCTTGTTACGCAGTAGTAGAAAT